>Ga0318562_10000004_pt1 | contig 172964 bp, 150 predicted proteins | sample GRESIP066b5f18_FD_203688 | JGI IMG/M metagenome (GOLD analysis project Ga0318562, IMG submission 203688) | Tropical soil microbial communities from Luquillo Experimental Forest, Puerto Rico - GRE.SIPMG.066b5f18 | ecosystem: Environmental > Terrestrial > Soil > Tropical forest > Bulk soil... | reverse complement strand
GGTAAATAAATATAAGATCGTTTGTCTGAAAGGATCAACCAGCGAAGAATTTGTAAAAACCGTTATGTCAAAACAACAACTCATTGCTGTTAATAATTACGATGAAGCCGTGAACATGGTCATCAATGATCAGGCCGATGCCCTGGTCGCGGACAAACCCATCTGTGTGCTTTCTATTTTGAAATATCCCGGGAAGGATCTGGTGACTACGGAGCAGCCGTTGACCGTTGAACCCATTGGTATGGCACTGCCGTCCGGAGATCCGCAATTTTTAAACCTGGTGTCAAACTATATTTCTACACTACAAATATCTGGGACGCTTACAGCGCTGGAACAAAAGTGGTTCAAAGATGGCTCCTGGATGTTGAGTGTAAAATAGGTGGATAGGATTACCCGTCAATCGCGGCTGATAATCCAATTAGTTTGTTTTTTTGTATTGCTGCTCAATTATCATTATGAACAAAAATATTGGTAAACTATAGCGAGTTTGGGCTTCATCAACCGTTTTTGAAGTTGGAATTGTCCACGTTTTAATTAATTAGGAATTAAGTCCGCAATCATGGTTTCCGAGCCGGATCAAACCCATTCATAAAATCGTTTAATTGCCCATTTGAAGATTCAATGGCGACTAATGGCAATGCGATAACGTATAATTCGATCCCATTTGAAAAATGAAAAACTACTCTTCTATCTTTAGAAAACTGTCCAGTTTATAAGGGGCCGGTACAGCTCTGGAGCTTATTTCTGATATTTCCTACTTGTAGTCCAATTTTCATGAATGATTTATTAGAGCTTGACAAGCCAATTTTGAAAGTTTATAAATTTAATCCTTTTTTAGAGCTTGTATCCTGGATCTAAAAAAAATTGCAGTCCCTTTGTCCATAAAATATATGTAGCATCCCTTTATGCCTCTTGACAAAAGAACTCGATAGGTGTTTTTTAAAAGTTTTAAAAAGTCAGCGCTGGATTTAACCTGGGTGTCAAAAGATTTTTTTTTAAATCCTTCCCAGGCTCCTGTATCAGGATTATACTTTAAATCGTTGCCGAAAATTACTCTTGCATAATCAGATTCAAAACCTTGAGCGGTGTATACACATCCAATCTGATCAACGCCACCTGATTCATAAGCCCAAATTTGGGATTTTGGAATTCCCTTTCTCATACCAGTTAGTCCCTCCCAGTTCACTGAAACCTTACTGAATCAAATTACCAAAAATTGCGAAGAATAGTGAAACCTGGGAAAGAGAAAACCCTCTATAATCAAAGGTTCTAAAGGGTTTTGAGAGTTTGTGAAGGTTTGGAACTTAACCTTGCGGACCGGACGGGACTCGAACCCGCGACCTCTGCCGTGACAGGGCAGCATTCTAACCAACTGAACTACCGATCCATCCCCTTTTTGGGAGGGCAAAGATAGGAGAATTTTTATTTGGAACAACAATTCTTTATTGAAGCATTTCCCCCTGGGGGCGTGGCTTCAGCCGAAGTATATTGACTGGCACCCTGGGCAGATGAATGAATTATGCTTTCCCCAACCCGGACTGCCTTATTGGATAAAAAGTAGAAAGACTCCGTTCTTAAAATAACCGGATTATATTCCAAATTAAATAAGAATTAAGGGAAACTAAATGATTCAGCCTAACCTTTCCAGGACCCGGTCAATGAATTCCTTGGAGACTCCCAGCGAATGGGTTGGATCAAAACAGACTTCAATTTCTGAAGGTTCGAGGAGTTTTCTAATCATAGGATGATTCAAGCATACATCCTTCAGGTGCAGGGAATTCCGCCTGGCTTCAAGGCAGCATTGTTCTATGAGTAAATGGGCCTGTGCCCTGTCCATCAGCGGAGCCAGGGCGATTGCGACATTTTCTGCATAAATCAGTCCCCGGGTCAACTCAAGGTTATTAAGCATTTGTTTGCCATCAACAACCAATCCATCAGTGATTTCAACGGCCCTGGCCAAAGCTCCCCCGGTTAACTGAACCAGGTCTGTGATTGTCTGCCATTCGGCATGCCAAAGCCCGGTCGCCCGCTCATGGTCCCCCACAAGAGCTACATGCAAAGTGGATAAGAGTGAGGGTACCCGTGCCGAATTGGCAAGAATGCAGATACATCCCGCTGGATTCACCTTATGGGGCATTGCAGAAGAACCTCCCTTACCCTCCGATACTGGTTCCATAACTTCGGCGATTTCGGTCTGGCTGAGCAGGCTGATGTCCTTCGCCATTTTCCCCAGGTTACCGGTCAGGATCCCATAACAGGATGCCAGGGAAACAAGACGGTCCCGCTGTGAATGCCATGGCTTGTCGGGGACAGCAAGTCCCAACATTTCGCCCAGGGCTTCGGCAACCCGGATCCCATGATCCTGCATGGATGATAGCGTACCCACTGCTCCCCCCAGTTGCAGGGTAAATGCCTCCCCCAGCTCTTCCCGGATGGATTTCCTGGAACGAAGTAGCGCATCCAGCCAGCCTGCGGTCTTGAGCCCGAAGGTAATCGGACGAGCCTGTTGCAAAAAGGTTCTCCCGGCCATGATGGTCCCCCGGTGCTTCCTGGTCAGGTCAGCCAGTTGATTAACCAGCAGTTGCAAATCCCTTTCCAATCGAATTGTCGCTTCTTTTAGGCAGATCATGTAGGAGCTGTCAATCACGTCCTGGCTGGTAACCCCGAAATGGACATAGTTCGCTGCCTCCCGGTCGTCCTCCCCTACCAGTTTTGTCAATTGTTTTACCAGGGGGATGACAACATTCCCTCCTAATCTTGCCTCTTGGGCCAGCTTTGAAAAATTTAATTTTTCAGGAGTGCAATTTCTTTCAATCGCCTGTGCAGCCCCGGACGGGATAATGCCAGATCTGGCCTGCGAGAGGGCGACTGCTGCCTCAAATCGAAGCATGGAGCCAATCAGGGCCTCGTCAGACAAGACACCGTTTATTTTTTCTGAGTAGAAGATCTTTTCGTTGACGCTTAGCATGTCGGTTAATATTCCGTACTGTATTGATTCAAAACGATGCCCCAAAAGTATAGTCATGGGTAAGTCCCATAAATTCTATTTCAATCTCTCGACAAATTTTGCAGATGTCTTTAGCCTCACCTCTTCCAGAGTCGCTGCCGGCATAAGTTCTGTCAGGGTCAGGCCACCCTGGTCAAGCTGAAAAACCGCCAGGTCCGTTATAATCAGATCTACCACTCCGCGTGCAGTCAGCGGAAGGGTGCAGCGGGGAACGATTTTGGAAGTTCCGTCCGGATCGGCATGGGAGAGGGTGATGATCAGTTTTTTTGCGCCTGAGGCCAGGTCCATCGCGCCTCCCACTCCAAGAAGGGGCTTTCCGGGAACTGCCCAATTTGCCAGGTTTCCTTCCTCATCCACCTGCAATCCTCCCATAACAGCAATATCCACATGTCCGCCCCGGATCATGGCAAATGAATCTGCACTATCAAAATAGGAGCTTCCTGGAAGTGCTGTCACGGGCACTTTTCCGGCGTTTACCGGATAGTCCATCGCCCCTCCCTCTTCTGGAGACGGGCCGACGCCCAACATCCCGTTTTCCGTGTGTAAGATTATACCATGCTCTGGCCGAATCAGATCCGCAACCAGGGTCGGTATGCCAATACCCAGGTTCACGATATCTCCCTTCTTTAATTCTCTAAATGCCCGGCGTGCCATATTCATCCTTGATTCGTCCATTTTTCTTGATCCGCTGAGTGAAGCTGATATTCCCAGATCTTCCAGGGTTATCCGGTGCTCGACAAGGTAGTCAACGTAGCATCCAGGTGTATGGACAATATTTGGATCGAGGCTTCCCAGAGGAACAACTTCCTCCACTTCTGCTATCACCAGGTCTGCGGCAGTGGCCATCGCCCTATTGAAATTCTGTTCAGTCATCCGGTATGTCAGGTTACCGGCTGTATCTGCCTTCCAGGCACGGATAAACGCTACGTTCGCCCGGATGCCCTTTATAAATACCTGTTCCACACCGGCGATGATTTTTGTTTCACGTCCTGAAGCCAGAAGGGTTCCGGCGGAGGTGGGTGTGTAGAATCCACCTATACCAGCTCCTCCGGCCCTGATCGCCTCAGCCAGTGTCCCCTGGGGTAACAATTCATAAGCAATCTGTCCGGCCTGGGCTGCTTTCACTGCATCGGGGTTGCTCGTAAAAAATGAACCGATCATTTTTCTGATCTGACCATTACGCAATAACAGCCCTGCACCCAACCCGGGTTCGCCGGTATTATTTCCTATAAAAGTCAGATTACGCGTGTCCTTTTCAGCAAGGGCGCGCAGGAGGTGAACCGGATTGCCCGTCATACCAAAGCCGCCACCCATGAGGATATCGCCATCCTTTACCAGTGCTGCTGCATCCCTGGCTGTAATCTGAGGTACTGTTTTCATGATTCCAATTGAATGTTTTCTGAAAAAAAAGGAGCCCGGGAAATTGAATCAAAAAATTTACGTGCCCAGGTCAAAAAAGACGGTTTCCTTTTCTCCCTGCATATGGATGTCAAACTGATATTCCGTTTTCCCTTCTACTATTCTCCTGGTGGCAATCATAGTCCTGCGACGATCGCTGGGGACCTGGTTCAGGACATCATCAGTCTCATTGGCCTGGGTCTCGTCGGAAAAGTACACCCGAGTGTGATACTGCCTGAGAGAACCTCTCATGAACAATATCAGGTTGATATGGGGCGCCTGGCTTTCTCCTGCAGAACCCGGTTTTACTGTGGAAAAACGGAAAGACAATCCCGGGTCCGCCCCTGTTCCAAGGCGTCCAAATCCTGTAAACTCCTTTTTCCGGTTATCTATCATGGACTTGTAGAGCCCGTTTTGATCGGCCTGCCAGAGTTCCACCAATGCATCAGAAATAGGAACATTGTCCCCATCAAACACATTACCTACAAGGTATATTTTTTCTCCTGATTCATGGTCACCGGCAAGCGTACCATCTATGATGCTGCTGTATCGATAACCATACTGTTCTGCGGCCAGTCCATAAGCAAAAAAAGGCCCGATTGTCTGTGAAGGTGTTTGCCTCAGTCTTTTCATGGTTCAAATGGGGTTTGCTGAGGTCCGCACAAAACAATATTGAATTCATATCCCAGGGCAAATTCCTCCTCGGTCAGGCTGATATCGAATTTGGCAATCAATAAATCCCTGGCTCCTTCAGGGACTGAATTGAAAATGGGATCATATTCAAAAAGTGGATCGCCCGGAAAATACATTTGTGTGACAAGTCGCTGACCGATCTGTTGTCCCATCACCGAAAAATGAATATGGCCAGGTCGCCAGGCGTTGTAGTGATTCCCCCACGGATAAGCACCAGGTTTGACCGAATAAAAAGTATATCGTCCGTCTTGGTCGGTGAGCATCCGGCCTGCCCCTAAAAAATTAGGATCAAGGGGAGCATCATGAATCTCCTCCCTGTGGATATATCTTCCGGCGGCATTTGCCTGCCATATTTCCATGAGTACATTTCGCAAAGGACGCCCTGAATCATCCAGTACCCTACCGGTTACCTTTATGCGCTCCCCAATAGGCTCACCGCTGGTCCGGGCATTCCTGGTTAGATCGTTGTCCCATTTCCCAAAAAGGGATTCGCCAAATACCGGCAGTCTGAGGTCCTTCAGCCGCCCGGGTACCAGGATCAATGGTTTTGTCGGGCTGCGCAACACGGTAGATTTGTAAGCGGGATACAGGTACGGTGGGTGGGTACTGAAATACTGATCGTCCATATTACTGGTCTTTTTGATTGAAAATATCTTTTGCAATCCTGAATGCCCGGTTGGCTGCCGGTATCCCGGCATAAACGGCGGTGTGCAATAACACTTCCTTTACCTCGTCCTGTGAGGCTCCTGTATTCCTGATGGCGCGGATATGCATGGCCAGTTCTTCCTCATGACCCAGGGCTGCGAGCAGGGCGATGGTGACCAGGCTGCGTTCCCGCCTGGTCAGTCCTGGTCTTGACCAGACTTCACCCCAGGCGCTGCCAACAAGATAATCCTGGAATTCCCTGTCAAAATCCGTTTTCTGGGCTTCTGCCCGGTCTACATGGTCATTGCCCAGTACCGCGCGTCTTATTTCCATTCCTTTCTGGTAATTTTCTTTATTCATCATGCGTATTTTATAAAATCGATAATCAGGTCTGTAAACAAATCAGGGTTATCTATGCAAGGCATATGCGCAGACCCCTGGATGATCTCACATTCCGCCCCGGGAATCAGACCGGCCAGAGATTTTGCCTCGGCAGGTGTCGTGGATGGATCCTCCGACCCTACGATACAAAGCACGGGAGCCTTTATTTTTCTGGCTGCATCCGCCGTATCGGCATCCCGTATCGACTCACAGGCCTGGACATATCCTTCCAGTGGACACCGCTCCACCATACTTCTGTATCCCTCCACCTTTTCCGGGTGCCGCTCATGAAAAGATCGGGAGAACCATCTCTTCATCAGTTCACCTGTTATCGATTGCAGACCTTCTGAGCGAACCTGGTTTATACGGCTGTTCCAGGATTCCAGAGTCCCGATTCTGCTGGCTGTGTCACAAAGTATGAGTTTATCGCAAAGTCCAGGGCTCTGATGACCCAGAATCTGGCCGATCATCCCGCCTATCGAAATTCCTATTATCGTGCATTTTTCTATTCCTGCATGACGAAGGAGTGCAAGGGCATCCTCAGCATAATCGTAGAGGCCTCTTCCTGCCCGGGTAAATTCAGACAATCCATGGCCGCGCTTGTCGTACAGCATAATATTCCCATGGCCCATTAGCCTGGCAACTGTTTCATCCCAGATGCGAAAATCGGTTCCCAGTGAGTTAATAAAAAAAAATGTCCGGTTACTCTGGTTGTCCAGAAACCTGAAATGAATATTCCCTCCGTTGCAGTGAATAAATTCCATTGTTTACATGTCCACTTTTGCTAATTCAGGTGATAAAAAATGAAACCATGAAATCGCAATAATATATGAGAGTCCACATAAAAGGAAGACCAGATTATAGCCGGTCTGGATATGACCCTCAAATTTATACCTGTCAAGTAAAATGCCAACTCCTTTGGCTGCCAGCATTCCTCCAACCGCTCCGCCCAGACCACCGATTCCGGCCACACTGCTCACTACCCGTTTAGGAAACTGGTCTGCGACTGTGGTCAGCAGGACCCCTTTCCAGATGGTTTGGGCAGTGGCAGCAATGGCAATAATCATGACAGCAAGCCAGACATTGCTGTTTAGCCGGATGAGGATGACTGACATCGCCATGCAGACACAAAGAAGCATAACGGATTTCCGGCTCTTGTTGACCGACCAGTTGATCCGGATCAGGAATGAGGATAACCATCCTCCTGCGATCGACAGTACGGCTGTTACCGCATACACAATGGTCACAGGAAGGCCAATTTCTTTTTTTGGCATACCACTGCTGGTCAGGTAAGACGGCAGCCAAAACAGGTAGAACCACCATACCGGGTCGGTGAGCAAGGTTGCTCCCAGGTATCCCCAGGTGGGTCCCTTACCCAAAAGCTTTTTTATAGGCACCCGGATCATTCCCGGGTTGTCTTTTTCAAACACGTCTCCGGAATGAATATAAGCCAGTTCTCCCGCGTCTACGGCCCTGCATTTTTCCGGTTTGTCATACAAGAAATACCAGGCAGCCACCCATAAAAGCCCCAGCGACCCCGTTACAACAAAACTGGTCTGCCAGCTGTACCGGTTTGCGAGCCAAAGTACCAGCACCGGGGCTACAATCGGGCCGACGGTAGTGCCACTGATCATAAATCCACTTGCAAAGGATCTCTCCCGTATGGGGAACCAGTCCGCGATGGATTTGATAACAGAAGGTATATTCCCGCCTTCTGCAAATCCCAGGGCACCCCGTGCCCCGACAAAACCCAATGTCGATCTTACCATTGCATGGGCCGTACCAGCCAGGCTCCAGAGCAGGACAGCTACCCCATAACCGATCTTGGCTCCCACCCTGTCCACAAATCTCCCGGCCAGGAGGTATCCAATGGCATACATCGCCTGAAACCAGAAAACAATATTTGCATAATCGTTTTCAGTCCAGTGGAACTCCGTTTCCAGGGTTGGTTTTAAGAGGCCGATCATCTGCCTGTCAATATAGTTAATGGTCGTTCCCAAAAACAGTAAGCCTAAAACTACATAGCGGTAATTGCTTTTCACCCGGTATATTTAAATTTCTTTTAACCCAACATAATTTTCGGCAATGGTCGATGCCTGAGCCCTTGAACGGCAGATATAGTTGAATTTTGCTTTTTGCAAATGATATTCGAATGAACCATGAGGTGCCTGCTTGTGAAACAGGGTAGTCATATAATTGGAGAACTCCTGTGCTCGCCAGACTCTTCTGAGACAATTCTCCGTATATGAATCAAGCAGTTCCTTACTCCCGTGCCTGTACCAGGCCTGGAAGGCTTCAGCCAGCAATCTAATGTCGGCGACAGCCAGGTTAAGCCCCTTACCTCCTGTTGGTGGCACAATATGGGCTGCATCACCAGCCAGAAACAGGTTTCTGTATTGCATTTTGTCTACCAGGTAGCTTCGGACAGGGGTGATGGCCTTTTCAAATATTTCCCCCCGGTTCAGGCCAAAACCTTTGCCGTCACCCAGCCGCAGCTGTAATTCATCCCAGATCTGCCCGTCAGTCCAGTGGTCCAGCTTTTCCTGGTTGTCAACCTGTAAATACAGCCTGCTTATTTTGCCAGAGCGGAGGCTGTGTAGGGCAAAGCCCCTCTCATGGTATGCATAAATCAATTCCTCGGTGGCAGGAGCTGCACGGGCGAGAATTCCCAGCCAGCTGAAAGGATATACCCTGGTAAATTCCTGATAGGAACCGTTTGGCATGGAGCCCCGGCTAATCCCATGGTAACCATCACAGCCCGCGACAAATTCACAGGCAAGGGTATGCTCTTCCTGATCATATATATAGTTAATTCTGGGAAAATCACTTTCTATACCTTCTATTCCGGTTGCCATACATTCAAAATGAATAGGGACTTCTCTTTCCAGATTTGCCTTGACAAGGTCACGGATCACTTCCTGCTGCCCGTAAATCATGATAAACCTGCCGTCTGTCAGTTCATCAAAAGGAATTCTTGTTCTAAATCCGTCAAAACTTAAATTAACGCCGAGATGTTTCAGCCCTTCGTTGTGAAGCCTGTCTGCGACACCCAATCTCTCAAATAGGTCCACCGTATTATGTTCGAGCAGCCCGGCCCTTACCCGGTTTTCAATATATTCACGGCTTCGGTTTTCCAGGATAACACAGTCAATGCCGGCCCGCCGAAGTAATAACCCAAGCGTAAGTCCGGCCGGACCGGCACCAATAATTCCAATTCTTGTCTCCGATTTCATGGATTATTTTCCTGCTGTTTTGTATTCCTGTTCAAAAAAAGCAATCATTCTGTCGTAATATTTTTCAATCATAACACCGGGGCCATGTCCCCCGCCTGGTATGATGATCAATTCACATCTTACTCTTTCCTTTCTCAACCTTTCCTGCAGTTTTTTGCTCTCACAAGGTGGAACGAGCGGGTCTTTGTCCCCGTGAAATATCAGAAAAGGAGGATTGTCTCCTTGTACATAGCTGATCGGATTGGCCAGGGCTGTTTTTCCCTTATTTTCCTGAATGGGCCCCCCTATCAGTGATGATTCAGGCGATTTTGCGTCGTCGTGACTTAATGAACTGCCGCATTGATCCATAATCAAAAAATCGGTAGGGCCAAACCAGTCCACCACCGCTGAGACGCGACTACTTTCCCCGGTGAACTTGCCCAGGCGGCCTTCAAGATCCACCACCAGGCCATTCACCGTATCTGCTTTGACGTTGTTGGTGGTTCCTGCCAAGGCGGCTAAATGTCCGCCTGAAGACCATCCGGTGATACCAATAAAATGATTGGTCAAAGAGAAGATCGAACTGTTTGCGCGGATGAAGCGGACTGCGGCCTTTATATCCTGGATTTGTGCGGGAAATTTTGCATCGGTGCTTGATCGGTAGTTAACACTGACTACCGCAAATCCCTCCTTTAACAATCTCTGTCCAAGGCCTGTTGTAAATGTCGTTCCTTTCAGGTTATTGGCAAACCACGCACTCCCGTAAATAGAGATGATAACCGGATAGGGAGCCTGCCCGGCCTTTGGCAACAAGATATCCAATTTGTGACCGGTAATCCCGTCTCCTACGTAATCCACATCCAGCCAGGCCCTGGAAGGCTCGACGGCAGAAGCTGCATAATCAGGAGCAGGCATTTGAGCCGTCAGCCTGACAGAAAGTAATAAAAAAGGAAGATAGAATTTTTTCATCGCTGGGCGATTTGACTGAAATAATTATTCTGAATATTCAGGTCTCAGGACCGATTAATCCCATCACCGTTTATCCAGCCGAAGCATCCGGACAGCATTTTCTTTCAGAATCATTGGCTTTACTTCCTCACTGAAACCCGCGGTTTCAAAATCCTTGAGCCACCGTTCGGGTGTGATCAGGGGAAAATCCGTTCCGAAAAGCATTCTGTCCTTCAACAGGGTATTTGCATAATGGATCAGCTGGGGCGGAAAATATTTTGGGCTCCAGCCGCTCAGATCTATATATACATTCGGTTTATGCATGGCAACACTCAGGGCCTCATCCTGCCAGGGCCAGGAAGGATGGGCAATTATTATCGGAGAATCCGGAAAATCAATGGCAACATCGTCGAGATGGATCGGATTGGAATACTCCAGCCTGAGTCCTCCGCCTGCGCGTACGCCGCTTCCAAAACCTGAATGACCGCTGTGAAACAACATAGGCAGCCCAGCCCCAGCTATCACTTCATACAGAGGATAGGCCATCCGGTCATTTGGATAAAACCCCTGGACCGTCGGATGGAACTTGAAACCTCTGATGCCGAAATTTTCCACCAGCCTTCTTGCCTCGCGTGCTCCCATCCTGCCCTTATGGGGATCGATACTCGCAAAGGGTATCATCACATCCTCGTTTTTCATGGCTTCTTCTGCCACCTCCTCGTTGGAGATCCGTCTTCTCCCCAATTCATATTCGGCATCAACGGTAAACATCACCAATGCCATCCTGAGACTCCTGTAATACTCACAGGTTTCCTGTATCGTAGGCCTGCGGGTCGTCTTAAAATACCTGGCGAAAGCCTCATCCAATTCAGGCCGGTAATCATCATGCGGCTGCCTGCAGCTGACCTCGGCATGAGTATGCACGTCAATGGCGACGATATTCTCCAGATCTAGCATATACGCTGTTATTGAAGGGAGCCCGCTTTCGCCTTGCTCCCGGTTTTTACCCAGTTTCTCAATTCATCAAAAGCCTCGCCCATTTGCCGGCCTGAAAAAGCACAATGGCCCTGTCCGTTGGTGTACTTGACAGTAAAGTATTTGTCTTTGCCTTTCTGATGAACCATATTCTCGTAGTTCACTACCCCATATGCAGGAGGAATCAACTGGTCGTACAGCGTGTGCATCAGCACGACCGGCTTGTCAATATTGCCGGTCCGGTCGAATTTACCCAGCAAATCATCGGGATCCACGGTCGCCGCCAGGCGCTCTGCCTTCTGGTTAATTTCCCAGTCGTTGGGAAAGCCGCTGTAGACTGTGTTGGTATTGTCAATGGGATTTCCCTTTGCCTTGCGGGCAATATCCCTGAGTACTATTTCATTGAAGTAAAGGGAAAACGGAAGGTCATAAAATTTTAATTCAAAATGCCGCGCAAACGCCACTCCAAGAGCAGAGTCTTTTTCGATGATGGCTTTCCTTATGGTATTGATCTGGACGCCAATCCCGTTATTGGGTATTGCTGGTTCAGGTTTGGATAGATCAAAGATTTCAGAAAGACGGGGAACTATTCCGGGGAACAGTCCGTTAAATGTGGCATACATATCGAATTCCTTTCGCAGCTGAATATAGGACCGGCTGGACAGCGGGCAGAGCGGCAATCCGCCATCATAAAATTTCCCAAAGTTTTCGAGAGTCGCCAGAACGATCCCTCCCCCCATGGAATGCCCTACGATGAAGGCCGAATCAGGGGTCCCGTAGGTCTTTACAAAATATTGCCTCAGCGTTTCTGTATTCTCCACTCCTTCAGGAATGGCGTAGCCCTGTGTTGAATAGTCCGAAGCGGCCACTGCAAAACCGCGCTCCAGGAAGGGAGCCATATCTGACAGGAACCGCGGGTCCCTGCTCTGCCTCGGTAAGTTTCCCATAATTTCATATCCGTGCGCATATACTACCAGTTTGGCTTTCCATTTATCAGGGAAAATGATTTTATAGGAAACTCCATTGATTGAGCCAGTGTCGAGCCTGGAGACCAGCCCCTGGGAAAAAGCAGCCCTGTTCAGAATAAAAGCTATGAGTAGAGAGAGGAAACTTTTCATAAAGATTTATTTTTTTGAAATCCATTTGAATCCTATATCGGGTATGGCTACCTCCAAACCTCCCTGGCCACTTCCACGACCAGCTCCAGTTTTCTCCATTGATCATCCATCGTGATGTTATTACCCTGGGAAGTGCTGCTGAATCCGCATTGTGGGCTGATACACATATTTTCCAGTGGCATAAAACTGCCGGCTTCGTCAATCCGCTTGATGAGATCCTTGCTGTTTTCCAATGCTGGAAATTTAGAGGATACCAGCCCCAGGACAACCACTTTATGCCCGGGCACAAATCTCAGAGGTGCGAAATCACCGCTGCGCTCATCGTCATATTCCAGAAAATAGGCATCCACATTCAGGTCATTGAACAGAATTTCTGCCACAGGCTCATACCCGCCTTCCGCAAACCAGGTACTCCTGTAATTGCCCCTGCATAAATGGACAGCCACCGTCAAATCCCCAGGACGATCACCGATTACTGAATTAATAAGAGCAGCATAGGTCCGGGGAAGCTGATCGGGATCATCCCCCCTTTGCCTGGCCTCTTCCCTCATTTTAGTATCACACAAATAGGCAAGATTGGTATCGTCAAGCTGGATATACCGGCATCCGGCCTTGTACAGTGCCGTTATTTCTTCCCGGTAACACCGGGAAAGGTCTGCAAAGAATTCATCCAACTCGGGATAGGCTTCAATGGCGATGGCCTTCCTGCCACCCCTAAAGTGCACCATGGTCGGAGACGGAATGGAAACTTTTGGTGTTTTTGAAACAACGGACTGAAGGAATGTGAAATCCTTCACCTGAATTTCCCGGACATGCCTGAGTTTTCCGGTAACACTCAGTTTTGGTGGGGTAAATCCGTCTTCCGCTCCTTTGGCGTGGGGGTTGATGCCGATGGCACCGGTCAACGAAACCCCTTCCAACTGCTGCAAGAAATCCAAATGAAAATAATCCCGCCGGAATTCCCCGTCGGTTATGGCCTGCATGCCAAGGCTTTCCACTTTCTTTACCGTCTCCGATATGGCCTTATCCTCAGCCACCCGCAACATTTCAGCAGAAAGCTCCCCCTTCTTCCACTGGAATCGTTTTTCCAGGAGATCCTTCGGACGTAGCAGACTTCCAACCTGATCAGCGCGAAAGGGAGGGTTTATTTTATGCATGTTAGGCACTAATGATTGAAATGGTATACAAAATGGGGGTACATGAGAACAAAATCTGGTAACGGATCCAGGTTTTCCTATCTCGGCTGCATTCTGAGAGCCCCGTCAATTCTGATGACTTCACCGTTTATGTACCTGTTCTCTATTACATGAAGGACAAGACTGGCAAATTCCTGCGGCATGCCCAGCCTTCTGGGAAAAGGAATTGACCCTGAGAGGTTGCTTCTAGCCTCATCTGACAAACCATCCAGAAGTGGAGTAAGAAATAATCCCGGGGCGATTGCATTTACCCTTATGCCAAACTGGGACAACTCCCTGGCAGCTGGCAGAGTCAGACTGACTATCCCGCCCTTTGAGGCTGCATAGGCGGCCTGTCCTACCTGACCTTCAAAAGCAGCTACTGATGCCGTAGAAACAATTACCCCTCTTTCCTCTTCCCCAGCGACTTCAAAAGACATCATGCCGGCCGCGGCAAGCCTCATCATATTAAAACTCCCGATGAGGTTTACTTTGATGACCTTTTCAAAAACTTCGAGTGAAAGGGGACCTTCACGCCCAACTATCCTCCCTGACGTTCCTATTCCTGCACAGTTCACCAGCACCCTTGCGGGGCCAATTGCCTCCCTGGCCTTATCAATGGCCCAGAGAGCACTTTTCTCATCAGTCACGTCACAGCCAAATGCAAGAGCCTGGATTTCCGATGCCATTTTTTCCGCCTCGCTAATATTCACATCCAGGATGGCTACCCTGGCACCTGAACGGGAAAGCAGCCTGGCCGTGGCAGCACCCAAACCGGATGCCCCGCCTGTTACAATGACCGGTGTATCTTTAAGATTCATGTTTCTCTTAAAAAATGTTTCCGTAGCCTTCGTGGTTGTAATCTATTTCCACTTCGATCACATCCTGAAATTTCGGGTCTGAATATAATTGTTCCACCAGATCCTGGTGATTTTGTAAAACTATTCTCTGGTTAATGGTCCCTTTATCGGTTATTTCTCCCTTGTCCATGGAGAGTTCAAAATCCGCAAATACAGCCCTTCTCACGAAATTGGAGCTGCCGGTTGTCGTAAGGGAAAGCTCTTCGAGAGATTTATAAAGATGCTGCCTGACGCCATCCTGCTGGATGATTGTATTCAAATCCGTTTGGCTGGACAGCCCAAATCTTTTCCTGCAGAATTCTATGGCAGGAAAAACGATTACACTGATAAAATTCCGGTCATGGCCAGCGACCACTACATCCTGAATCATTCCCTTTCCTGCCGCGATAACCTGTGAGCGGAGCAGCCCCACCCGTACCCAGGTCCCTGTGCCCAGCTTGAAATCTTCGGCAAATCTTCCGTCGAAAATCAATCCCCGGTTCACATCCGTCTGATCATAAAACCTGAGGGCATCTCCCGTACAGTAAAATCCTTCCTCATCAAAAACAGCGGAAGTCAGCTCCGGTTGCTTCCAATACCCGGGAAAAATATTCTTGCCCCGGTAACGGGCCTCCAGCTTTGCTCCCACCGGTGTCAACTTCAGCTCCAACCCGGGGACCGGAACACCCAGCAGTCCGGCAAAACCGTCCGGTTCACTGGCAAATAAAGCCGACGGGGAGGACTCGGTACAGCCCAGACCCGTAGCGATCAGCACCTTCCTCCCCGTGATTTCAAGGGATAGATTTTCCCATGCATCCCACACATGTTGTGGCATACCCGCACCGGCATAAAATAACATTTTTAAGTTGCTGAAAAATTTCCTGGCAAGCTGCAGATCTTCCCTGAAATAGGGCAGCAGGACTTCGAAGCCCTTGGGCACATTAAAATAAATAGTTGGATTCCTTTCCCTGAGGTTGGAAATGGTCACGTCAATTCCTTCCGGTGTAGGATTTCCATCATCAATATAAAACGACCCTCCATTAAATACGGACAAACCCAGGTTGTGATTGCCTCCAAACGTATGATTCCATGGGAGCCAGTCAAGGAATTCCAGCCCTGGTTCCTGAAGAAAAGGAAATGTCTGGGTGATCTGTTGCCAGTTGGTGCTGATGTTTTCATGAGTATTCATAACGCCCTTTGGTAAACCGGTTGAACCTGAGGTAAAAAGAATTTTGCCAACGGTTTCAGGCCGGATAGCCTGATAGGCTCTCTCCACACCCGCTGTAACCGTGGTTTCGAGCATTGCCTCAAATGGGGTTAGACCTTCTTTCTTCCCTCTGTTTATCACAGTAACTATCTCAATACCCTCACCGGTATGCTGAAGCGCCTTGTCATATTTTTTTGCATCATCTACAAATATCAAACCCGGATCCAGTAACCCGAGCGCGTGCCTTAATTTTGAAAAGTCTGTCGAGCGCAGGGAATATCCTGTCGATATCGACGAATGTGGTAGGCCGGTATGCATGGCTGCAAGTGCCAGCAATGCGTGTTCTATGCTGTTCCCGCTGAGTATGGCAAGAGGTTTTTGGACAGATACTCCCCTGTCAAGCAGGGCCTGCCCCAGATGCTGGACCATCTGAAAGGCCTGGGAGTAGGTCAGTGTCTTCCATGCCCCGGAAGGATCCCTTCTCCCCATAAACACACGGTCTGGAGTATGCGCCGACCACTGTCTCATCCTGTCGGTAAGTCGGTAAGGAAACGGGCTAAGGGGAATTTTGGAATGCAGCAGGAAACTACCATCAGGGCGCTGTTCGCTAGCGATGTCCACTTTAATGGTGTTCACCATCTTAAAATTTCCTCCATTTTTTTCTCGCCCGGTCATTATTCCCTTAATTTTTTTGCTTTGCCGTCCAGGAATTGTTTCATTCGTTCCCTGGCCTCGGGAGTCTCCCGGGATATGGCCGCAATCAGACTTTCCATCATCAGTGCTGATTCCTGGGAGGCATCCGTTATTCGTGGCAGAATGTGCATCAGAGCGTAATTGGTCAGCGAAGCATTGCCGGCAATCTTCCTGGCAAGTTCTGTAGCCTTTGCCAAGCCACTTCCTGAATCGGTCAGGTATTGAGAAATCCCGATCAGGTTCCCTTCACTGGCTTCAACAACCCGGCCCGTAAACATCATATCGGCCACGCGGGCCATCCCTATCAGCTTGGGCAGACGAACCGAGGCGCTTCCCCCCACAAATATCCCCCTTTGACCTTCAGGTAAGGCATAATAGGCTGACATTTCCGCTACCCGCAGGTGACAGGCGCATGCAAGTTCAAGTCCGCCACCCACACAGGCACCATGAAGTACGGCAATGACGGGCACGACTCCAAACTGGATATGGTCCAGTACCCTATGCCACATCCGGCTGTGGTATACCCCCTCAATGGTGCCGGTATCCATAAACTCAGACAGGTCAAGTCCTGAACTGAAATGTTTCCCTTCTCCATAGAGGATAGCGCATTTTACACCTTGCGGTAAAGTGGAGAAAATATCTTCAATGGCTAACAGGGCCTCGTCGTTCAGGGCATTGCTCTTGTGCGCACGGGAAATTTTCACGAACAGAATCTCGCCATCCCTCGCAGTCTGAACAGGCCCCGGAGAATAATCTGCCTGGTTCCCGTCTACATTGCTCATGACATAATGATTAATGTTGAATAATAACGGATACGGCCATGGTACGATAAAGGACAGGTCTGGAATCAAAAATCTGCCATGGTACAGGCGATTTTTCCTCAATATAACCTTTCTGCCTCTCCATTCTCCTGAATGGTCCCTATATGGGCACGGCCCGAGAAATTGGTCAACCTTTCACTTCCTTCGTAGGGGACGCGCCTTTCCGCGCATGCGGGCACCGGGATGGTCATGGAAAATCCAACCAGCAAATGAAAGGATTTTGATACTGACCAGGGAAAATAATCAGGCAACCGGCGGATTTCAGCAGTACCCCACCGGGTGCAAATGACAACCACACAACTACTTTTTGTCTCAATCCGGCAAAGTCTGCTTGCAGGATACTACGAATATAAGGAACCCTGATATTATACCCGTTTTTTTTCTTAACATTGTAGCATGACACCCAGGATCATCTACCTGATTAAAAGAGCAGAAATCGAAGTTACTGCCCGGATGTCAAACGCGCTGGAAGCCAGTGGGCTAACACCCATCCAATTTAGTTTATTGTATTTTATTGATGTCAATAAGGGTGATCTTTCTTCCGCACAGCTATCCAGGCGCTTTTCTGTCACCCCGCAGTCAATGAATGAACTGGTGCAGGTCCTGCAACGTAAAAGACTCATTAAGAAAAATGTTGATCCTTCACACCGGAGGATCCTTCGGATCAGCCTCACCAGGAAGGGCAGGCAATTGCTGGAAGACAGCAACCATGAACTGGATACCCTGGAAGAACACTTGTTGAAAGATCTTTCGGAAGAGGAAATTACCATTTTGAGATCCCTGCTGGGAAAAATCCTGGAATCCGCGAGGAAAACGGTAACGGGTGACCGGTAAATGATATTTTAAAATGGTTGATATTGGCTTTACTCCTGATGCTGTGAAAATTCCCCCCGATCATTTTTGTTGCAATTGATTATCTTTAAGAATAGTAACCGAAATTAAATTGATGAGTCTGTATGTCGAGTGATGTGATTGCCCTTATAGCCAACATCGCACTGGCGCTTTCCTTCATCGTGGGCCTGATCTTTGGAATTGCCCAGGTTCGGGCAGCAGCCCGGGACCGGAGGGAGCGTCTTACCCTGGAAACCCTCCAACAATTTCAGACTCATGAATTCACCGAACTCATCCATTTAATCACCAGGTATGACATGCCTGTTACGAGTGAGGCGTTCCGGGCTATTCCGGACGAGGATCAGGTCAAATTCATCCAGTTTGGCCAGCAAATGGAATCCTTGGGGATTCTGGTGGCAGAGCGGCTCATCAATATAGACCTCGTTGACAAAACGCTGGGTTCGTTTGTGATTACAGCCTGGAATAAATACAAGCCTCTATTTGCTGATTTGAGAGCAAAGCAACCTGATCCATTTTTGGGTGAGTATTTTCAGTGGCTTGCCGAAAGACTCGAGGAGCGGATGAAATTAATCCCCCGGAAACCCTTCTTTGAAACCAGTGCGAAAATGATCCGGTGAGGAAACGCCTAAGGTATTCTTCGATTACAGAGTGGAAAGAAGTCTTTTGGTTCGAATGACTACCTGGACACTCACTTCCTTAGTGATTTCTGGTCTTGTTGTGATAATTTTTGGAAATCATTACCGAACGATAAAATTTAAGCAATGAAAAAGACAAACATCATTTACTGGATCGTCACCGGCATTTTTCTGGCTTTTATGGTATTTATTACGGCAGTCCCGGAGATTTCCAATGGAGCGGATTCAAAAAAATTTATGGATCACCTGGGGTATCCCAGGTATTTTAATCCTTTCCTCGGGGTATTGAAAGTCCTTGGAGCTATCGCTATCCTGGTGCCTGGTTTCCCCAGGTTAAAAGAGTGGGCCTATGCCGGATTTTTCTTTGATCTGCTGGGGGCCACGTACTCAAATATTGCGACGGACGGCTTTGCCTTACCCATCGCCGGGATGGCCCCTCCATTTATTTTCTGGGCCGTGTCATACATCTATTTCCACAAAAGATTACTGGTCTCCCCGAAAACTTCAGGCAGTGCTGCCATGGCCTAGACGCAAGCTTTGCAACAGGACCTGGCAAATAGTTTACGCGGCTGTAGCAAAGTCAACTAAATTCCCTTTTGTTCACGGCCCGGCAAGCTACGTCCTTTATTCCGTTTCACTTTTAGTCCCATGGAAATTCACGCAGGCGCCGAGTGAACTTAATTCCTTATTTTCAATTCATGAAGCCTGAATTTATTGCCATCCTGATGATATTCCTGCTCGCAGCCTGTCAGAATAACCATGGTACCACCCACCTTGAAGGGACCTGGAGACTTCTAAACAGTACTACTATAACTCAAGGTGTCACTACGGTGACTGATTATTCTAAGGATCAAAGCATGATCAAGATCATTAATGGCAGCCACTTTGCATTTCTGAAACACAGGCTGAATGTGGCCAGGGACTCTTCAAACCAGTTCGATGCGGGAGGGGGAAGTTATACCCTTAGCGGCGACCAATACACGGAGCACCTTGATTATTATAGTGACAAGGCATGGGAAGGAAAAACGTTCAATTTCACGGTCTCTTTCAGTAATGACACCCTGATCCAGAAGGGGATTGAAAAGGTAGAGAAAGAAAATATCGACAGGGAAATTATTGAAAAGTATCTCCGGGTAAAGTAATTGATATCCCCCCTTGCGGAAGGAATGAATTCCGGATTGCCCCGGGGCACCTAAGAAACCAGGTGAGGGGGCTGGTTTCCGAACAAGCAGCCATACAAAACTGTTAGTAAAAAAATTTGTTCGCCAATAAAATGCTTCCGATTATGGATACTCTTGAATTAAAAAACCTGCAGGCACCGTTGAAGGAAAAATATAAGGCGGATCCTGCTACTGCCATGATCACCCTAAAGGCACAGGGCCGGATTGGGGAAGGAATTTCCTGCAGTATACAGAGTGGCCGGGCACTGATTGAGGCGGGCCTTCATCCCGCTACGGGAGGTACAGGCCTGCTGGCCTGTTCAGGTGATTTATTGCTGGAGGCGCTGGTTGCATGTGCCGGAGTTACGCTGCGTGCAGTAGCAACGGCCATAGGGGTTGATATCCCGGACGGCGTGGTAAGGGCTGAGGGAGATCTTGATTTCAGGGGCACCCTGGGCGTTTCCAAGGAAACCCCGGTGGGGTTCCAGTCCATCAGGCTCATTTTTGATCTCAAGGGCAGCGCGACCCCGGAACAAATGGAAAGTATTTCCAAACTTACCGAAAGGTATTGCGTAGTGTACCAAACGCTCACCCGGGGAGTCCCGGTGGAAACAAAGTATCAGCTTTGCTGATTTCTGTCCGGTTTTGAAAAGACCATTCCTGAATCGCCTTCAGTTTGCAACTTTGCTGTTATTAGAACGCCCGGTGTGATTGGGTACACACCGGACGTATCCAGGATTTCAGTGTGATGGATAATTCTTCCTAATTAGCCGTAGCGGGACTTATCACATTGGATACTTCATACACGTTGTTGATCGGGAACCCACCTTTCTTTGCGTGTTCTTTGAGAAGTTCGATGTTTTCGGCCTTGTATACACAGAATATCTTGTTGTCTGTGACATAACTTTGAACCCACTGAATTCCAGGTCCCATTTCCTTGAGTACACTGCATGAAGTCTTGGAAATGTCTTTTAGTTTCTCGGCCGTGAACTGACCCGCTCCGGGGATATTTCTTTCGATGACGTATGTTTTCATTTCAGTTTGTTTTTTATTTCCTGATTCCTGAGCCACTGATGATGTCTGGGCGATGCAGGCCAGCCCGCTGAAAAGAAGGGAGACAATCAGTAACTGGAGGTGTTTGGTCATCTTTTTCATAAACAATAATTTTAGATTTAATGAATAGGTAAATATAGTTTAGCCATGAACCTTCAACTATCACAAACGATTCAAATAATGGTAAAATTGGACCAGAAAGCGAAGTGATTACTGGAAGGAATCCTGGTAGGAAACGGGCAGCATTCCGAATTTCTTTTTAAAGCATTTTGTAAAATAGGAGGGGCTGTTGAATCCTGAATCGAAGGTTGTTTGTGAAATATTGAAGGATTGCTTCTTCAGTATATCCCTGGCTTTATCCAGCCTGAATTCCCTGATGAGCAGATTGGGAGGCACACCCCAGAAAGCCATGGTTTTTCTGTACAGTTGGGACTTGCTCATAACCATGGCCCGGCAAAATTCAGAGACATCAAATTCCGGGCGCTGCCAATGATTTTCCAGGGTATCCAGCAATGATCCCAGAAGGTTCTCTTCCTGGGATGGGAGGGCCAGTAAATGGTCCTGATCCAACCGGTGATAGTCACGTGAGACTAACTCCTTCAATCCTGAAGAAATAATAATTCTGCCCTGGCTGTTTAAGGAGCAGAGCCGCCTGGCCAGTTTCAAAGCATCTCCGAAGAGCCTGTCACTTTCACCCACCGGCTCCCCTGCATTGACAGCGATCCGAAAACCAGTTAGCTGTCTGTCTCCTTCGCATATGCACTTTTGAATCTTCATAGCGCAGGTAATCGCACTGGACGCGCTTGAAAACGAAACAACGAATCCGTTTCCGCTGTGTTCCACTTCTCTTCCAGCGTGACTTTTTAATTCATTCCTGATAATGCTGATATGGCCGCTGATCAGGTCTTCTGCCTTCCCAGGGCCCAGCCGTTGACGCAACAGCACCAGCTCGGTCATCTCAGTGAGCAGGATTATACGCAGGGCCGGCTCACTGAATACTTTCAGTCCCTTATCTGATATCAGGGCGTTTTCCGGGTCATGAATCCTCCCCAGGAAGGATTCAACCAGCTCGTTATTCACTTCGATGACCTTGTGAGGGACAAGCCCGTGCGAATTTCTATGCATTTCTTCCACTCCTGCTTTATCAGGGGCTTCGATCAGGCAGAAAGCCAGCCCCCTGGACTCATCCAGCCAATAAGTCATAGCCTTGCAATGAAATTCTCCCTGTATTTGTATGTCTTTTTGATGTGCTTCGGCCAGGTCCTGGGCCTCAACACCCGGAACATGATGAACATCCATATAAATAGGCATAACCAGTCGAATTAGAATAATGCAAAATGACGAGGGTCGGGTTTGTGCTAATTTCTCATGGGCGTGACTACCCTAAAATAAGGATTCTGAAGAAACCGGTCAAAGAAACTTTAGGTCAGTACCGAAATACTGCAGGCAAAACAGAGGTATTACGCGAGGACATGCCGGAAAATTAAACAGGGAATGACAGATAAAATTGTATTGCTCACTGCTTGGGAGCGGCTTCATATTTCAGGACCTTCCCATTGGTACCCGTATTGAGGGTTGGTGTGACTGCAGATTTGCCAGACTGATTGAGATGCTGGCCCTTATTGGATTTATTATCAGAGTTTTGGGCAGTTTTGGCCTCGTATAGACTCTGAAACTGCCGCTGCATCAATTCCAGTTCTGATTTTAGGTAATTATTTTCGGATTTCAGAAGCCTGTAGTCAGCGTTGGTTAAACCAGGTTCATATTTGCCCATGTTGTCTGATTGTGTATGAACTCTGAATTCCGATATGATGCTGTCTCTTTTCGATATGGATCTGCTGAGTGCTATCAGAGTCTGCTGATCCCGGTTAAGCTGTTTGCTGGCCACGGCGACCGCGAACTGGAGTTCATCCACTGACCGGTGGTATTCCAGGACAGCCTTGCAGGAGTAGCTTAGCTGATTCAGCTGGCCCCTCATTTTTCCATAAATGGATAATTTGTCAACACTGTCGATAACCCTTCCCAGGGCCATTTCAGAGTGCTTGATTTTCTCGGTCAACACTTCGAAATTGGCCTTAACACCCGAGTCACGGATCAGGGTAGTATATTTTTCGTCCAGAAGCTGAAGGTTCCGCAACCGCTCCTGCAGTAGTGTACAGGCCTGGGCAAGCTGCTGCTCCCCATTTAGTCCATTGGTCCGATTGTAGCCAAGGCTGCGGTCAGATGCCCTGTTAACCAGGAAAACCGTCAACAGCAGGATTATCAGGATGAGGGAGCAGAAATAATATCCGGCGAATATCAGAGTCAGCCTACGCCCTTCATTAGCACTGTCAGGTTTCATGTGTCTAATCTTTAGTAAGCGCCGTCGGTTTCATCAAAAAGTCATGTTAGGCAGGCAGCAATTGATTTTTCCTTTGAGATGATCCTTTCACTCTTCTGGCAACAATTATTCCATTTCGGACCACTTTATTCTTTTTGATATCCAGTTCGGGATTCAGCTGCCTGCTGACAAATCCGAAAACGCTTTCAGTATAGAACTCCCACCCATACAACTGATTGTCCTGATCCGCCAGTTCAATTTCCGATACCCCATCCTTGTTGTAATTCGCCGCAAACTGATTGAACAAGATCCCGAGCCTCATCCAGGTGGAAACATTCATAGGAAAGGTCATGGCTTCCAAATCAAAATATTTCTGACTCACTTTTAGCCGGATAGATGCCTTATTGGAGTAGTATTGGGCGATTTCGTCAGGTTGTATATCGGTACTTTCCCAAAGGAGCCCACTTCCTTTTGGAATATGCTTATAGTAGAACCAGGTTTGAAGCAGGAAGAACGGAAGCAGGAAGGAGCATCCACTGGCTACCCCAAGGAGAACTTCTGATCCTGTTATGAGGTAGACACTCGTCAGTAGCAGGGCAATAATGGCTGCAACCAGAAGAGTGTATAGCAGGTATTCGACGAAATAGTCAGCTGACAGATAGGAGGCTCCCCTCATGGCACCAACATGAACATAGCCAAGTCCGAAGAATCCAACCAGCTGGACGATTTTGAAAGCCATAGGCGAGCTGGTATGCATGACGGCCAGACTCCCGAGAACCAGCGACATCAGTATGAAACTGCCGACGCTGGCAGTAACCCGGTCACTGTTTTGCGATAGTTTTTCTCTGAATAGTCGAAAAGAAGAAGCTTCTTGTTGAATAATCATTATAAATAGATTTTTGCATACCCAAACAGAGGATCGACCAACAAGGGGGAGAAGGGAGTCCAGGAAATAACAACAAGTGAACTTTCATAAAGTTATATATTCCTTGTGAATATTTCTATGATTTTGATCAACAGGCCGTGAAAAACCCAAAATCTGCGGTTATAGAAGCCCAGACAGGTCTCTGATATAAAACTCGAGACAGCCCAAATCGGGACGACGCGTATACGAAATTCATCGGCTGGTCCTTCGAACATAGGTGCGGGTCACTGGACCATGCAACGATTTTCTCCAGCTTTATGTCAGGATGAAAACGAGTTTATGAGAAAAAGAACTTCTTCAGCAGCGATTTTCGTCTTATTGGTCTTCACCTATTTCGGCCTGCTGCAAGGTTGTGTCAAGGGTACGGTCTCCAAAACCCGCACCTATACCTATACGACATATACACCGGTCTACCAACTCAAACAATCTGTGCTGGCAGGCGTTAACGGAGACCCGGCGAAATCCATCGATTCTCTGGGCAAGATCTACCTCTGGAACAACTATATCTTCCTGGGGGATGTTGACAAAGGGATCCACATTATAGATAACAGCGAGCCGAGTCACCCGGTCCAGGTTGGTTTTCTAAATATTCCTGGAAACCAGGACATAGCCATCCGGGGAAACATCCTCTTTGCAGACATGTATTCAGATTTGCTGGAGATAGATATTTCCAACCTGCACCGGGTGAAAATCAACAGCATGCTCCCCAGTCTCTTCCCGGACCGCTCCTTCGTCAACGGATACAATATGGACAGTAGTGTCGTGATTACCAGCTGGATAAAAAAGGATACCACGGTAACCGTTAGCGAAGACCCAAATCTAATTCGGAACAATCCGGGTGGGCCTGTCTATTTCGCGGCCGCTGCTTCTGCGACCGGCACCTCCGCCAATAAGACCGGGGTCGCCGGTTCGACTGCAAAAATGGTAATAATCAACAATTTTCTGTATGCGATCACGGAAATGCATACCCTTGGGGCCATTGACATAACCGACCCCTCATCGCCCAAAATAACCTACAACCAGTTTTCAGGATTTGACCTGGAAACCATATTCCCCTTCAGCGATAAATTGTTCCTTGGATCAGATATCGGAACATTTATCTATGACATCAGCAATCCTGCCAACCCAAGCCAGATTGGGGAATTCAGGCACGGTCAGGCCTGTGACCCCGTCATTACTGATGGAAACTTTGCCTATATCACTCTGCATGCAGGCACCTACTGCGGAGGAGCCAGCAATGAACTCGATGTGGTTAATGTTCAGAACATTACCCAGCCATCCCTGGTGAATACCTACCCTATGATCAGCCCTAAGGGGCTGGCAAAGGATGGAAACCTCCTTTTTGTCTGCGACGGTCCAGATGTGGTAAAGTTGTTTGATGCCACTCATCCGGAAAATATCCGGCTGATTTTTCAGATAAGCAGCACCGGTCCATACGATGTAATTGCAGGCAAAGGAACATTACTGGTGATGGGTGACCAGGGTCTTTACCAGTATGACTACAGTGATGTGACAGATATCAGGCAATTGAGCTTTTTCCCCGTAAAGAGGTAACCCGCACCTGACCTAAAGGTTTGAATCTGAATGCCCCATGATTATTAACTGCCCCCGTTCCTGCTCAGGTAAGACCTCCGGCTTGGGGAATACGTCCATTTTCCGGCCTGCCCTCCGTCCATTCTTCCGTCAATCAGCCTGCTTGTGCTGGTTTGTATTCAGAAATGGCTTCAGCAGGTCGATCGGGATCGGAAAAATGGTTGTTGAATTCTTTTCTGTTGCGATTTCCCTGAGGGTCTGGAGATAACGCAGGGTGATTGCGCTTGGCTGGCCTGCGAGGACCTGGGCTGCGTCGGCCAGTTTTTGAGATGCCTGAAATTCTCCTTCCGCCGCGATTACTTTTGAACGACGCTCTCTTTCTGCCTCTGCCTGCTTGGCCATCGCCCGTTGCATTTCCTGTGGCAGATCGATCTGCTTTACTTCCACATTGGAAACCTTGATGCCCCAGGGTTCGGTGTGCGCGTCTATAATTTGCTGCAGCCTCTGGTTGATTTTTTCGCGCTGGGAAAGAAGATCGTCCAGTTCGGACTGTCCCAGAACGCTGCGCAGGGTGGTCTGGGAAAGCTGGGAAGTAGCCATCAGGTAGTTTTCCACTTCAATGATTGCCTTTTGTGGCTGCAAGACCCGGAAATAAACAACGGCATTGACTTTGATAGATACATTGTCCTGCGTGATAACGTCCTGGGGTGGAACATCCATAACTACTGTCCGCAAACTCACTTTCACCATCCTGTCTACCAGCGGTATCAGCAGGATGATGCCCGGGCCCCTCTCGCCTCCCGACAATACCCGCCCAAGCCTGAATATAACGCCCCTTTCATATTCCCGCAAAATCCGGACAGCGTTCAGCAGAATGATAACAGCAAAGAAAATAAGTACCACCGCAAATACTGGAATGGTTTCCATGAAATAGAATTTTGTAAGTTAAATATGAATATGTTCCACAAACAGTGTAAGGTCCTTAACCTCTATCACGCGCACTCTTTCGCCCCGGTTAATACGGCCGCCTACTGATACTGCCTTCCAGGTTTCCCCATGGACACGTGCGCTTCCTGCAGGATCCAGGTCCTCCAGGGTTTCACCGGTTTCACCCAACATTCCCTCCAGACCTGTCACCGGCCTCAGTCGTTGTGCCCTCAGTCCCATGCCTATGACAAACACGAAGAAACCTGTGGTCAGCACTACAGAGGATACAATCACGGTACGGGATATGCGAGCGATTTCGAGTCCTGAACCGGGTCTAACCAGCATGAGGGAACCCATTAGCAGGGATGCGATCCCTCCAATCGCCAACATGCCGTGACTCGCGACTTTGATCTCCAACAGGAACAGTATCAGGGCAAAGATGATCAGGGCAAGGCCCGCATAATTCAGCGGGAGCGTGTTGAGCGCATAAAATGCCAGGACAAGGCAGATAAATCCGATGATACCGGGAAAAATTGAACCCGGATTAAAAAACTCAAGTAATATCCCAAAAAACCCAAGCATCATCAGCATGTAGGCAATATCCGGATCGCTTATCAGGTTCAGCAGCTTCTCGGTAAAACCCATTTCTTCAACCTGCAAACTGGCCCCCTTGGTATGCAGTACGGTTGAATCAGATCCATGAACAATGATCTTTCCATCCAGTTGCTGCAATAGTTCTTCGTCGCTGCCTGCTATCAGGTCAATAATGTTTTGTTCCAGAGCCTCTTTCTGGGTAATGGCCACACTTTGTCTGACAGCCTCTTCAGCCCAGAGCAGGTTGCGCTTCCGGTATTCGGCAATCGTTCTGATGAACGCCGCCGCATCATTGGTTGCCTTCAGGTTCATAATCGTGTCGACTTCCCCTTTCATGTCGACAGGATGTGCGGCTCCGATATTTGTTCCGGGAGCCATAGCCGCTATGTCCGCCGCCAGAGTGATAAATACTCCGGCAGACCCTGCATGTGACCCTGCCGGTGAAACATAAACGACAACAGGCATCTTTGACTCCAGCAGGTCGCCTACGATCGCCCGGGTGGATTTCAACAATCCGCCAGGGGTATTGAGATGAACCAGCAGGCATTCAGCCCTTTCAACAGCGGCCTTATCCAGAACCCGATGGATATATTCAGCCACAACAGGATTAATCGCCCCGTCTATATTTATGGATATGACTTTTTGCGCGGGCAGCAGCAAAGGCAAGCCAAGAGAAAAGTATAACAGGAGATGCTTCATAAGAATCTATCCGCTTGGATGAAGCTCCGTAACCAAGAAGAACTATTTGTAATGTACTAAAATCCGGGGTTAATAAAAAGTTTAGATTTAAACCGGTTTTGATGTGACGGTCAATGAATTTGCCGGAAATGACGGGCATCCCGGCCACTGATTGAGGATCCTGCGGGCCGAAACCGTGCACCCCCGGATGATTTTCAATAAAGAAGAAAGGTAAATTTCGCAAGTTACCCCATGGTAAAAACCAATCCCATCCCGGAGGGAAAGGATTGGTTTTGTGAGGAGAATTCCTATTTTTTGGGTTTCTGCTCAGGAAACATCCTCTGTTTTTCATCGATTTCGGCAATCTTGTTATTGAGGACAAGAACGTCATCGGTGAGGTAGACAGAATCCTTTTTCCCTTTCTTGTCTGTCCATGATTGTTTGTACCAGATGGTTACCCATGTCTGGTTTGAATCCGGATAATACGCCGTTATCCATGTATCCGGTTCGACAGTCATGCTGGCATACATAGCGCGTTGCGAGGTGAACAAGGCCTTCAGGCTGTCTTTCCTGCCATGGAATTCAAACTTATCTGCAATAAATGATGCCGAATCGGCAAACGCCTCCATAGAACCCGGCACATCCCCGTCTATAAATTTTTTGAGTGAATTCAAGACCATCACGGCATTTTTTTCATCCCCGGGTTGCCAGTTCAGGGAATACTTAGCGGTGAAAGGATAATTCAAGGCTTCCTTCTTGGAGGTGCTGTCCGTTTTTTCAGCATTTGGTTTGGGCTGGTTGTTGCAGGACAGGAGTGAGAAGCAGACCAGGAAAAGTAATGGTAGATACTTCATAAGCTTTCATGATTTAATATGAAAAAATAATGTACCTGGATAAAGTGACCACAGGGAGGGGGACACGACTTGTCTTATCGGGTGAAGGAATGCAAATGAAAATGATTCTTGCCCATTCATTCTCTTGACGCTGCAGCACCTGATCTGCTCCAGGGCTATAGGTTTCTTACAGGCAACCAGATCCTATTGGTTCCAGGGGATTCTATCCTCCTGTCCAGTCAACGAAGTTCGCCAGGGACCGGTATTATTTTTTCTCAAGGGTGGGATAGGTAATACCCAGCTGGTCCAGATAGGTCTTATACCTTGTCGGGTCGTAATAATATTTTTTCATTTCCTCCCTGTATTTGGCCATGGTTTCAGTATTTAGGTAAATGGGAGGAGGATCCTTGGAGGTTATAAATGGAATATATTTCTGGTCCCTGGTCTGAACATGGGTAAAATAGCTTTTGGCACTATCCAAAATTTTAGGCGTTGTGATCAGGTCTATCAGCGTGAGAGCGGTAGCCTTGGCCCCAGCCAGGGTACCTTTATGGGCAAGGGGTGTGGCCATGGCGATGGCATCAGCCCAATGATGCCCCTTTGTACCCGGGATATTGGCAGGATACCACAGTACGATGGTTGGTACGTTCCAGGAAATATCGGCTATATCATCGGAACCCCCGCCCCAGGAAAATGGTACAGATCCGCGGAGAGTGTCAATCTTATCCGTTAAGCCTTTCACCGCCATCCCTTCCTCGTCTACTTTTGGAGCATCTACCAGTCTTTGGACAGCTGCTGCAAGCTGCCTGTCTGCCTCGGACCAGACAGGCATGCCAACCTGCTTAATATTTTTATACATCGTTTCAGCAAGCGGTTTGTTAAAATGTCCCGGCCATGCTGTCCCTATGATCTGGTACTTCATCTTGGTATCCGTCATCATTGCAGCCCCTTCCGCTATCCTGATTCCTGCATCATACATGCTTTTGATATCCTCATAATTTCTCTCCCTGAAATAATACCAGACTGATGCCCTGGATGGAACTACATTTGGCTGGTCACCGCCGTCCGTGATCACATAATGGGAACGCTGGGTCGGCTTGAGGTGCTCTCGTTTAAAATTCCATCCTACGTCCATCAGTTCTACAGCATCCAGGGCACTCTTCCCTCTCCACGGTGCACCGGCCGCATGGGCTGCCTCTCCTTCAAAGGAAAATTTTACAGATACAAGCCCATTCATTCCCGGGTCCCCATAACCTACGCTGAAATGCCCACTTACATGGGTGAAAATGCAGGCATCCACGTTTTTGAAATATCCGTCCCGGATGTACCAGGCTTTGCTTCCCAGAAGTTCCTCGGCAACCCCAGGCCAAATGATCAGGGTACCTGACATATGATTTTTTTCCATCAGTTCTTTCACTGCGATTGCTGCATAGATAATGACAGCCTGGCCTGAGTTATGACCTTCCCCGTGGCCGGGCGCGCCTTCCACAATAGGATCTTTGTAGGCAACGCCAGGTTTCTGGGAGGCCTTAGGTATACAGTCGATATCGCTTCCCAGGGCAATGACCGGACTGCCACTCCCCCACCGGGCCATCCACGCAGTAGGAATGCCGGATATCCCTTTTTCTACCGTAAACCCGTTCTGGCTTAAAATACTGGTTATATATTTTGATGTTTCAAACTCCTGAAACCCGAGTTCACCAAAGCTGAAAATCATGTCCACCATTTCCTGGACATTTTTCTCCCTGGAGGCAACTGCCGTGAGCGCCTGCTGTTTGAGACCGTCAATAAATACCTGACTATACGGCCTGGAAACCTGGGCTTGCGTGGGGAAAGAAACAAAGGCAATCAGGACGGAGAAAAATAAAAGGAAGGCTCTTCTGGCAAAGTTTTGGTTGAGTTGTCTCATGCTGGGGGTTGGGGGTTTATTCAAATGTAAAGAAACTGGGCGGATTTTCATTTCATCAGGCCTGCCCCGTAAAAATAATTCCGCGACAGCTCCGAGGGACCGATTATTTGATAGCTGTCCGGGGAATCTGAAAAAATAAAAAAAAATTGCGTAAGTAATTACTTACATATATATTTGTAACCAAATCCTTACATATAAATTACCTGCCGTATGAGAAGAGATGTTTTCCAGGCAATCGCCGATCCGACAAGAAGGGAGATCCTCAACCTGATCGCCTTCAATTCTTTAAATCTGAATGGCATTGCCGAAAATTTCAAGGTGAGCAGGCCTGCCATTTCGCAACACATCAAAATTCTTACCGAGTGCGGGCTGATCGTGATCAAAAAACAGGGACGAGAAAGATATTGTGAGGCGAGGCTGGGAAAATTAAACGAAATCGCAGACTGGATGGAACCTTTCCGTAAACGCTGGGCTGCGAGGTTTGAATCGCTGGACGATGTGCTGGATGATCTTAAAGACAAGAAAAAACAGGAAGGCAGGAAAAAGAAAAACCAGGGACCCCGTTCCCGTTAAAAAGAAAGGATAATTCCAATCAAAATCGTTAACCAATTAAAACCTTATGTCATGGCGAGTAAAAATGAAACAAAAATCATCGCAGAACCCGGTAAACAGGAACTGTTTATAATCAGGGAATTTGATGCCCCAAGAGAACTTGTATTCAGGGCGCATGTTGATCCGAAACTTTATACGAGATGGCTTGGTCCAAGAGGACATAGCATGGAACTGGAAAAATTTGAGCCAAAGGATGGGGGGTCCTTCCGTTATGTTCATAAGGACCCTTCCGGCAATAAATTCTCCTTTCATGGAGTATACCATGAAGTTATGGCTCCGGAGCGTCTGATCGGGACATTTGAATTTGAAGGTCTTCCTGACAAGGGGCATGTCGAACTCGACACAGCCAGGTTTGAGTCATTGCCGGGGGGGAGGTCTAAACTGACCATACAGGCCGTCTACCAGTCCGTTCAGGACCGGGATGGGATGATTTCCAGTGGCATGGAAAAAGGCGTAAAGGACGGCATGGCACGCCTCGATGAGTTACTGGAAAGCCTTAAGTGAGATAAATTAATTAACCAGATAAAAATCACTTCACATGCAAAAGATCACGCCCTTCCTGTGGTTCAACGGCAACGCCGAGGAGGCCATCCATTTTTATACCGGCATTTTTAAGAATTCAAAGATCGGAAAACTGTCCAGGACTGCTGAAAACGGTCCCGGAGATAAAGGGAAGCTGTTTACCGGTTCCTTTATCCTGGACGGACAGGAATTCATGGCCCTGAATGGAGGTCCGATGTTTTCCTTTACCCCTGCCATTTCCTTTTATGTGAATTGCGATACCCAGGAGGAAATCGATGACATGTGGGAAAAGCTTTCCGAGGGGGGCGAAGAGCAGAGATGCGGATGGGTCAGGGACAAATTTGGCATTTCCTGGCAGATCATTCCTCCCATTTTAGGGGAACTTTTAAATAGCAAAGACGCGGAAAAATCCAAAAAGGTCCTGAACGCCATGATGCAAATGGACAAAATTGACATCAGGGGGCTTAAACAGGCAGCGGTGTAATTCCAGCCGGATTTATCCATACAAGATTCCTCCCCGGGGCAAAAAAATAGCACGACTATAGCTCTGAAGCCCTGGCGGGAGTTCTGTGCGTATTCCGCCACAATAGAAATCCGGGCATGCCGTTACCTTAGTTTTTCCAGGGCCGCCTTCAGTGCAGCAAAGTTGACCTGCGTACCGGGGTTGGCAGTTTCCTCGGCATAGGCCACTATTCCTGTTCTATCCACGACTATGACGCCCCTTTTTGCCACTCCCTTGATATCACAGGTAAAATTGCAATGGTACATTTCGTATTCCTGTATGGTCCTTTTGTTGAAATCAGAAAGCAGTTCAAAATTGATATTGTTTTTCTCCTTGAATACCTTCAGGGAAAAAGGCATATCCACCGATATTCCAATTAGAGCGGCTCCGAGACCATTATAGAAGGCAAAATCATCCCTGTTGCTGCAGACCTGCTCTGTACATACGCCAGTAAAAGCAGCGGGGAAGAAATTAATGACAAGGATTTTGCCTGCAAAATCCTCCAGGGCAACCTCCTTTCTTTCCGTATTAAAAAGCCTGAAAGGGGGAGCTTTAGATCCTATCGCAATCGGCATAGTATACAGGTTTGATTCGGCGGCAAATAAACGACTAAGGTGGAGACTAAAAAATAAATCTGCAAAGGGAAAATGGCCAGGGTCACTTGACTAGGCAATAAGGCGTGCTGATAATTATCAGCAACAATGGATGTCCCAAAAAAGGTAATCCCTTAAACAAGAGATTTCCTACATGGGTTTTCAGCTTTCAGAGATTGGGATGCCTTTGGTTTGTTTAGGAAAAACGGGGACGGACGTTTTGAAAGGGAACGAGCCTTAACCAAGGATTTGTCAACGGATATTGATCGGCAAAATTAAGTTGGCTGGCCTTGTTTAAAAACCAAAGAACCTGTCATTTCTTTGTAGTAAAATATTGATAGCCCAGTTTAAAAATTACCATTCAGGAATCTGGCCCCTTAGGCCGTTTGCCGGAAATGGAGGGAATTTGATTGCCCTGAACCTTTATGACCGAAGGTTTCCATTCGGTAAATGACCTTGTGTATCTTTCAGAAACTTTGCTATTCTGGAAATACTGTCTTGTCCGGATTAACAACTCACCCTTCACTCAAATGCCATGAAACAATCTTTAGCCCGGGTCGCTCTTTTAGTAAAGGATTATGATGAGGCCATCGACTTTTATGTTTCTAAACTGGGCTTCACTCTGGTAGAAGACATTATTTTGAATGAGGTTAAAAGATGGGTGGTCGTGTCTCCTAAAAACTCTACAGGGTGCTGTCTGCTGCTGGCCAAGGCGGCCAGTGAAGAGCAGGTAAGCCGAATCGGAAATCAAACCGGCGGGAGAGTTTTTTTATTTTTGTATACCGATGATTTTGACCGGGATTATCAAGATCTGATTGAAAAAGGGATCGCCATCCTGAGGAAGCCAGCAATCGAGTCCTATGGAAAAGTGGCCGTGTTTAAGGACCTCTACGGCAACCTCTGGGATCTGATTCAACCTCTCCTTCCCTCAAAATCAGCTTAAATCCGTCCGGGCACCCTTTGATTCACCACAGGTCAGGGGAAGGCAGACCTCAATAGTTAAGGAATTGAAATTGGGTAGAAATAAATTTCGCCAAAATATGATTTTACCTACCTTTCTTTCCGTCTGATCTTAAAGCAAGAAGTCTTCATTTCTTTCCCAAATGACTTTCTGCCCTGGGTTTCTCTCACAGAATATTCCAAAGTTTCTTCCATCAGTTCCTTTCCAGGTTCCCTGCATGTCTATGACATTATCGAATCAGTTTACCGGGATCAGGGAAATCGCACGTTCATTTCAAAACCTTATATTATGAAACAAAATGGTTCTTTCACTTTGATGATGATTTGATTTGGTTTGTGCTGCAGCTCCTGAATCAAATCAGCTCTTAGCAATCTCTATAGCAATACCGCCAACAACAACAGCAATGGGGTTTATTCCAGCTCTGATCCGGGCACTGTGAGCACGATTGCCGGCAACAGGGTGATCGGCCTGGTAAATGGCACGGCGGGTCAGGCAGAATTCAGTGCGCCTGATGGAGTTGCTGTAGACGCCACGGGAAATATTTATGTACTGGAACTGGAAAATGATGATATCCGGAAGATCAGCACAAGCGGACAGGTAACCACCTCTGCAGGAAACGGCAACCAAGGCTGGGTTGACAGTCCGTATAGCGTTGCCGAGTTTGAATCACCCAACAGCCTCTGGCGGGCCGATGACCAGGTCACTTCCCTGATCCTGGGAAAGTTTCATATATATCCGGAAAAAGGGTATTCTAAATCAAAAGCCTTACAAGTGGCCAAATTGGATTATATCCACAGCTGGGCCCTTCACACAAGCCCGGACTACTGGGCAAACCTCATACTGATTGGAAATACAGACCCTGTTTGTATCAGGTCTTGTCTTCATAAAGGGATCTTAGCCCTCGTGCTGGCACTGGGTTCAGCTTCGCTGGCTATCACTCCAGGATGGAAAAGAAAGAAAAAAAAGTCGACGGTATACAAGGACGCTGGATTCTAAAAAAACGTATTCCTAATGAAGCATGTTATGTTTTCAAAGAAGTACGCCGACTTTTTTAAGATCTGGTTTTTTGGGGATTTGGATTTGGTTGGTCAAGGATCTGGATCAGGGTGTTTTCATTTGGAAATGGATCAGAATTTCAAAGGATTAGGATCGGTTTTCATTTGGATTTCGGAATAAACAGTCTGTTAAAGGGTACGCAAAAAGTTCTGAATGGGTCTGACTATTGATTTTTCATTTTTCTATACCTTATTCTGCCCTTTCATCATCATCTGGTGTATATAAATTAGTAACCACACAACCTGGGTATGTAACTAAGGAAAGGGATTTTTTTATAAATTCATAAACATTTGATTATCAACAAATAACAATCAATCCTTGGCCTCTGTTGTCTACCAGCTTCGTCCAGGTCTGTTTCCGGCCTGTTTTAAGACGTAAAATGCCCAGATCGATACCCGACATTTCATTTACCTTCTTATAATACAGGCGATTCTTGTCCTCCCTGATTCTTTCCAGGATAGTTATCCCTCTGGTCTCATGGTGATTGGCCAGGCAACTCATTGGCAGGTAATATTCAGCCTCATCCTGGAAAAGTTCATCTCCTGATTGCTTATTCCTGCCCAATACCGATTCGAATGCCCGGATAGCCCCGTCAAAATTTTTCAATTCCATATTGGCCATGCCGGAAAGAAACAATGCATTTTTATCATTTTCTTTCTGTTCATTTTCCATGTTGATAACGGCAGCCCAATCTTTTTGCCTGTATGCCTGTACCATGACCTCATTCCGGCCTGCCCCCGTCGGGTGCCCAGGTCATACCCCTCATAATACTTTGAAAAATTGGATCCAGGACTCGTGGAATTGTACTTATACAGGATGGACGCACCAGCCACAAGCAATATAGCTGCAGCTATACGCAGTGCGGAGCGATAATTCAGACTCCGAACAACAGGCCGAGACTTACCGGCAATGGCCTTTTCCCGTGCAAATTGATTTCTTGCCGCCCGAACCCGCTCATTCAATCCGGCCTCGCGGACAATTTCCACAGTCATCAAAAGGGTTCTCCACAAATCAGCCATCTCCGGGTCATGCTGCCGGAATTCCGCAGGAGCCGGAGATGCAGGATCAAGAAGCGTGCTGTCCAGGCAATCAATTAGTATTTCTTCTTTGCCCAGAGGCATGCAATAGTTTTTTTTCTTTTCTATCTGACCTGGCGTGAAACCAGGAGATCATTTTTGACAAGCAGGGTTAGTTGCTGTAAACATTTATATTTTTTGTTTCTGACCACCTGCTCATTTTCGTAAGGAAGATGGGCCAGGATTTCCTTCATGGACAGATTATCATAATAAAACAACGTAAGTATTTTTCTGCAGGATTCATCGAGCTTGTAAAGGAGGCTCCTGAGTTGCTGTTTCAATTCCCTTTCGGTGATAAATTGGCTAACATCCATTTCCTTTTCATCCCTGGCACTTTCGAAGATCTTTTCCCTTGCGTCAGACCTTTCTCTTTTCTTCAGCTCATTAAGCCAGATGTTCCTAGCGATAGATGAAAGAAATGTCTTAATGCTCGATTCCCGTTTGAATTTTCCGCTTTTAGTGATATCCACAAAAGCCACCACGGTCTCCTGAAAGACGTCTTCCGCATCCTGCCTGCTCCCACCATAATGCATAATGAAAGAACTTACGTATTCACTATACTGCCGGTAGAGGTATAAAATGGCCCTGTCGGTTTGCCTGCTTTCTTGGATTGCTTCAATAAGTTCATCATCTGGAAGGTTGGTTCCACCATTCATATAGTCAGATATTTGTTAATCCCGGTTATTGATTTGTTACCGTCCGGCCTCTATTTTTTTCAGGGGGTACTTCAGGAGTCCAGGTCTGTATAATGCATTAAGATAAAACTAAATAGCTAATAACTTCAAAGCGGAAAGCCGGATCGCTGATTTCACCGGGTCACCTGAGTTGGTCCGGGCCCTCAATCCCTGTACAGGAAGGAAAGAAGCCAAAATTCCCCACACATTCCCATGGCCGGAACCCGCGTCTTTATTGGGCGGGATAAATAACCATTCTTCCTCCTGCTTTTGTCATACAACCCTGGATGCGGCAGATCTCCGTTCCCAGTCCTCATTGCAGAGTTGTTGTTGGCTTTTCTGTTGGATCTCCAGTCGTGAGGTTGACCCGGAAAGATTGCTTGCCCGACTTTCGAATCACATGAAGGGTCTTCACGGCAACTGCTAATACCGCAACGAGATAATCCGCCCAGGTTTTACAGAAAGGATTTTCCCGGATAGGAAGCTACCGGTCAAAGACCTTACATTATTGAGTATATTCGCGGCAAATTTTCAGTATGCTTATGCCAATTCGAAAAATCAAATCTTTACTGTTCGTTCTGCCATTCGCCTGCAGTTTTCCCCTTTTTGCCCAGGACCTGCACAGTCGCTGGGACGAGCTGACAGCCAGTGACTGGCCCAGGGCGCTGGAAAAATCTAACGCGACCTGTATCTTGCCTATTGGAATCCTTGAAAAACACGGGCCTCATGTTCCCATCGGTTCCGACCTCATCCAGGTCAGGGAGTGGGCCGCCAGGGCCACCAGGAAAGAATATGCGGTGGTTTTCCCTGATTATTTTTATGGCCAGATCAATGAGGCGAGACACCAGCCAGGGACTTTCGCGCTTCCGGAGCGTGTCGTGTGGGACCTCCTGGAAACCACCTGCGATGAAATTGCCAGAAATGGATTCAAAAGGATTGTAATAATCAACGGCCATGGAGGCAATCCGGAGCTCATCAGGTATTTTATTCAGACCCGTTTGGAAAAACCTAGAAATTATGCGTATATTTTTTTGAGCCGGGTGCTGATTCTGCCTACCGGAAAAAGCTCGCTTCTCTTCATCAGTCCGATCCGCAAGGCGATATGCATGCCGGTGAACGGGAAACTTCCGTGCTTCTTGATTTAAGACCGGATCTTGTAAAAATGGATAGCGCCAACAATGAATCAGGAGCTAACCTGCACAGGCTTGATATCCCCAATGTCTATACAGCCATATGGTGGTATGCTGACTTCCCCAATCATTACGCCGGTGTCGGGTCAAAGGCCACGAAGGCCCTCGGCGAACTGGTTAACGAACACTTTATCACACAGCTGGTAGACGCCCTGAAAGCTGTTAAGGCTGACAAAAAGACACTGGAACTGCAGAAGGAGTATTTTGACCGAGTCAAACAGTAGGATGGAAACTCATCCTGCCGAAGCTAGACCCGCAGGCAGTTGAAAGTTCAATTTCAGACTTTGGAAAGCAGGACAAAACTGTGCTGCTTTCCCTTGTAATTGTTGTAGATAAGCATGTTTTCCAACTGTTCGCTCCTGCCCTTTCTTTTGATCATGTGACCAGGAATGGGATGCCCCTGCAGGAACTGGCAGCCGAGCCAGGATGCAATCGCGGTGCCTGTTGGAAACTCTCCAGTCATGTGCTTGTAACGGGCGATGGTTGTGTGCGGACCAAAGATGGATTCACAGGCTGTATAGACCGGTGTGAGACGGTCATCTCCATTTTCTCCGGAAAGCAATAAATCCACCTCGTCCTCACCCAATTTGTCTGATATAAATTTTCTTAACTGGGTGCTGACTGCTTGCTGATCGTTGGTATGAAGCAGGAAGACAGATTTAAACCGGGCCAGGGCATTGCGAGGACTACCACTGACCAGGAACATGGCTGTCCCTTCCCCGGCCAGGCTTCCGGCCGATTGGCTGGTGTAGAGATCTTTATTTGACAATGGTTCTTTCTTGTACCATCCATCCTGGAATTCTATATTGTAATTGGATGAAGATATTTCGTCGACGCCTCCCACCAAAAAGGTGGCAGACGGGTTTTCCATGTTTTGCATCAGGGCATCCAACAAGGCATTTTCAAAGGCCAGCCCCAGATGGACATGGGTCATGTTGTAGGAATTGTTCCGCGTAAGCAAGCTGATCTGGGAGGCCATTGCATTGGCCGTGCTTTGCACGAAATGACCAGGAGTCAGCATTCCTTCGTCAAAATCTATGATCTGGTTCAAAAACTTGATACAATCCTCCATACCCCCGTTCCCCGACCCGATGATTATTCCATCGGGCGCCACAAGCCCCCTGAGCAGCGGTATCGCAGCTCCAATACTGATTCTGACGGCCTTACCCATTCTCCTGAGCATCGATGGTGGAATATTTTCATACACAGGCTCGATCGCCAGCAACTTGTTGTTCACCGCTTCATGGACCTCTTCCAGGTCCGTGTTTTCAAAAGTCTGCTGGGATGATATGCAGGAAGTCTGGTGAATGTACAGCATGGGATTCAGGCTTTTGAAAAAACAAGTGAGGTACAATTTCCGCCAAATCCAAACGAGTTGGACATGACATGTTCCAGGCTCATCCGGGAGTAAGACTGGACCGGCACGAGTGCAGTTTCAGGAATGGCATGGCTGAAATGCAGGCCGGAATAGATTTCCTGGTAATGCAGGCTGAGTATGCTGAATACAGCTTCGACAGCCCCGGCTGCCCCCAGGGTATGGCCTGTATAGGATTTTGTAGAAGCAAAGGGAGGCACCTGTCCAAAGAGACGGACCATCGCCCGGCTTTCCACTTCATCATTGTTTTCGGTGGCCGTACCATGCGCATTGATAAATCCGATATCCTCGGGCCGCAATCCGGATGAATCAAGCGCTGCTTTCATCGCCAGGTAGGGTCCGTCCCCCTGGTCGGATAAGGAGGAAGGGTGAAAGGCGTCGCTGGAATTCCCCCATCCGGCCAACTCCGCATATACTTTGCGGTTATGAAGGCCCGCTTCCTTTTCAAGCACCAGGAATGCGGCGCCTTCGCCCAGGTTAAGACCTTTCCGGTCCCGGTCAAAAGGGGCACATACCTGGTCGGAAAGAATACGCAGCGCATTGAATCCGTTGATGGTAAATTTGGCAAGACTGTCCACACCGCCGGCAATGACCCTTTCTGCCAGCCCATGCTGCAACAGCTTTGCGCCATACAGAATGGCGTTCGCTGAGGAAGAGCAGGCTGTGTTGATCGTATTGATAATTCCCTGTATACCGAAACGCTCCTGCAGGTACATGAATACCGATGCACAGTCATAGGAATTCAGATAAGGGGAGCCGTTTGCCTGTGACCGCGCATCCCGGTACAATTCGTCTGTCAGACACATCCCTCCCACCGTTGAGGCACCAGCGAGGGCAGTACCGGCAGAATGCAATTGCGTCTCCCCCAATCCCGCATCCAGGATCGCTTCCTGGAATGCGTGCAGGGCAAGCAAACTTGTGCGGGTAACGCCCGGTTCAAAGGCCTGAAGGATGTTTTTGAAAACTTCTGTTTGCGTTTTTATTTCACCACAGGGAAGAACTCCCGAATATCTGGAAGGAAAAAGTCCCAAGGGGCTGATTCCACAAGTCCCATTTTTCAAGGACAGGTGATTCGCTGCCAGGTCTTCGCCGATGGCACTGATCACCCCCATTCCCGTAACAAAGATCCTGCTCAAGCAGAAGATATTTATTTAGTTCTGTGTTTCTCAATATAGGTTGCCATCGTGTTGACGTCCACAAGGACTTTCCGTCCTTCTTTTGGGTCCTGGATGTTGATTCCGTATTCACGGGACAGAAGCACGATCAATTCAATGGAATCAATGGAATCCAGTCCCAGGCCATCGCCAAATAGAGGTGCATCGTCTTTTATTTCTTCCGGATTGACTGAAGTCAGGTTTAGGAATTCAACGATCTGTTTTTTTAATTGCTTTTTTAATTCGGCTGTTTCCATGATAATGGTTTCAAATTAAATTTTTTCTCTTCAGTCCTGCCAGCGCAATAATCTGCAGCAAAGCCGTAATGATCAATAAAGATAGAATATTCGCCAATATATCTCCCAGTTTTCCACCCTCTAGAAACAACCCGTAATACGCCTCAAGGCACCAGTGCAGTGGGGAGAGTTGTATGAACATTTTGAAAGAAGCGGGCATAGCAAAGGAGGGTACCAGCAGTCCCCCGAGCGCGGCGAGGATGACGATGGATGCCGCTCCAAAACCATTGGCCTGCTCCTGGGTCTGGGCAAAAACACCGACGCAAATAGCGAAACTGGCAGCACAAATTCCGCAGACCAATGTTACCAGCAGCAAACCGGTCAGATCAGCAGGTAATTCCAGCCTGGGAAGCCCCATGACAGGAAAAAGCCAGACCCCAATGGAAAAAATTACTGCAGCCTGGAGGGTTGTGACGGCAACATAGGTGATCATTCTGGAAAGCAATGCCACGATATAGGAAGTTGGCAATGTCTTTAACCGAAGAAAACTTCCGTTTAATTTTTCACGAACCAGACTGCTCCCCAGTGATATGACTACAAAGAACATTGCGAAAATCGTCCACGCAGGAACATTGTGCTGGGATGCATTGGGAATGTTACGGCTTCCACTCCTTGAAACGGGCAACTCACTAATGGGGATCTCGTTATTGACTATTTCGTTTTCCAGGGTATCCGGTATATCTTTTTCGTGTAATGAGTAATAGAGGCTTCTTACGATCTGCTTGTTCTGAACCAGCTGGACTGCACTGCGGATGGCTCCCTCGATGGAAAGCCTGAACGATTGTTGAAGCACGGGATGATATAGCATGACCAGGGAATCCGGACCAATCAGGGAGGAAGAGGAACTACCGTCCTGTACACCCAGACCCTTCAGCGCATTGGCGGTAATATTTTTTGCCCGGGAAAGCACCTGGGAAGAAAAATTCTCGGGAATAATGATGGTTACCAGCGCATCCCGGGCCTGCATAACTTTCTTGATCTCATCCGTCCCGGAAATGCTGTTCACAGCTGTTAACCTGAACATGCCCGTTTTTTCAAGCAGGACAGTCAGTTGTCCACCCGCATTGCCTTTATCTTTATTGCATACCAGACACGCAATCTTGTTGTCATTTACCAGTTCAAACGTGCTGTTTTGTACACTGGTTATGACGATCACCAGAATTATGGGCATCGCGAACATCATGATCAGCCCGACCTTATCGCGAAGCAGGATTCGAATATCTTTTACTATGGTTGCCCAAAGCCTGGTCATGTTCAGTCCCGGTAAGCTTTTCCTGTTAAACTCAAAAACAAACCTTCCAGACCATCCTGCCTGTGCCGAACCAGCAGTTGTTCCAACGCATCATGAGCAATAACTTTCCCTTCGTCTATCAGGGCGATTCTTTCACACAAATCCTCTGCCTCATTTAACTGGTGCGAAGTATATACGAGTGTGGTTCCCAGCCCGTTTAACTGTTTCAGATATTGAATGATGGCATGTCTTGACTGGACATCAACCCCTACGGTTGGCTCATCCAGAAAAAGAATACTGGGCTGGTGGATGACGCCAATGGCCAGGTTAACCCTGCGCTTCATCCCTCCAGAGAATTTGTGAACAGGTTTGCTTCCCACTTCAGTCAACCCCAGGATATTCAGTAAATCACTGGTTCTTTTTTTTATTTCCGGTTTTTTTAGTCCGGACCATGCTCCGAAAAACTCAAGATTTTCAACCGGAGTCAGTTCATGGTAAAATGAAAAATCCTGCGGAACAAATCCGAAAATCCGGTTTGTCCACATGTGATTCCCTTTTACTTCCTGGCCATGGAGGCTTATCCTTCCTTTCTGATATTCGATCAGGCCCGTCATCAGATACATAAGCGTGGTCTTCCCCGCTCCATTGGGGCCAAAAATCCCGAACCGCTCCCCTTTGGCAATCTGGAGGCTGAGTTGGTCAATGAATGAACCAGTTTGACCCTTGTAACTAAATGTGAGATTTTCTATCTGGACCGCAGGTCCGTTCATGATGGCCATTTTATTTTTGAAAGTGCCGTGAACGCCTGTTTTTCCAAATCTGCGATTTCAAGTAAATAGTCGCTCATGACATTAAAATCCTGCTGGGAGCCAAGTCTGCCTTTATAAATGCCTGCGGCCTGAACGGCAGCTGTCCTCCAGAGGTCTCCGGTCCGGGTAAATTTCCTGGAAATTTCAGGGAGCTCGTCAATGGGTATATAGGCAAAAGCTTCCTGTAGAAAGGCCCCATAAATGAACCTGAACCCCCCGCCTCCGGTTCCGATCTCTTCCTGCATCCTGACAAGTTGGGCCAGGTAACTGCCCGCTTTTTCCAGCCCTAGCTGCTGGCGCCATTTGCGAATTTTCTTTGCCGTATACCTGATTCCTCTGACCCCGGCAATGTTACCCGGAATATACAGCATGTCCCGGACATTTCTCCCTATTCCGGTTTTGATCGCTATGCACATCTGGGCATCGGTTACCGTTTTTCTTTCCGATGGGTAGTAGAGCTGTCCCCTCGGAGCAAAGGCGCCCTTGGCAAACCGAACTCTTTCCAGTTCATAACTGCTCAGGCTGGTTGCTGTTTCCATCACCGGATCACTGATGAGGTACCTGTCTTCCTCCTTTCCAAAAACGATGATGTTGTGAGCATTGAAATGGAACCGGTATTCCTTGGGGAAATAAGTCAGGTAATAGACACCTACCTGGCAGCCAACCGGCTGGCCTGCCTGCAGGCATTCTTCCAGCACTTTGGCAGCTTCCTCCCTGGAGCTGAATTTCTTTCTGGTCACCGGGATACCGAGTGATCTGCAGGTTCTTTTAAAGATGAGCCCAGGCTGGGTCCTGAATGCAATGGCAGGGCCATTGTTGATCTTCATAAAGGGAATATAAATAAAGAAAAGCCCGGATCCGATACCAAATGCCAGGGGTTCGGTAATCTTACTGACCCCGTTGTGTCTCAGTAAACTGGTCGTTACGCCGTTTTCACAGTGAGCAGCCTGGATGTGCTGGTAGTCAAGCTTCATGTACGTTCATGGTTTTAAAATCTTCCACACTGGTGTCAAAAACCCGTGCGTACCTGGCTAGTTTCCTATCGGATAATTTATTGAATACAGATGGTTTGAGATGTCTCCTGACCTGCCACTGCCAAAATCCTGAATAGGCAGCCACGATGGGAATGTTCATCAGTTTAAGTTCCATAAAATAAAGGAGCGGGCTTGCCTGGTGATTCAATACTTTTTGCTTTGCCCCTGAAATGCGGCTTTCCACGTCATGCCAGGCAACATCCAGAGCAGTGGCTTTCACTTCCCAGCCTTCACTCAGGCCTGTAGTGTATTTCCCATTCTCATCCACGGCATAACAAACCTCCTTGGTAATTCTTCCAAGCGCCCCGAGGTCATGAGGGATCTCTTCCTTTTTCATATAATAAGAATGATGTTCGTACTGGCCGGGACGTTCCGGAACTCCCTAGCAAACCGTCAACAGGGCAAAGGAATAGGAAAACCGCGCACTTTCAGGGACAAGCAGCAGCAGCTTGTCGTTTTTTTTCAATTTTCCGCTCTGGAATAATTCATCAATCATCAGGTAGATGGATCCTGCACCGACGTTCCCGATATTGCTCAGGTTGACAAACCATTTTTCATAAGGTATGTGCATACCGTTCTTGTCCAGCTGTTCGTATATTTTGGATTTGAAAAATTCACTGGATATATGTGGCAGGAAATAGTCAATCTGGTCGACAGAAACACCCTTTTTCTCCAAAACTTCCTTGAGCTTAAGTCCCCCCAGAAAGATAATATATTCTCCCAACAATTTTACATCCTGCTTAATGCTTAACACAGACCTGGAAATCATTTCTTCGGGTGAATAGTCCATATAGCTTCTCAGCGACCCGTCCTGTCTTTTTTCTCCGCCCATATACATGCATGTCTCCATTTCATTGGCGTAAGATGCACCCTCTATCCATTCGACCCGCAGATTCAGCCCCCCATCGCTTTTCTTGTCTGACATGAGGATTGCCCCCGCCCCATCCGACAACATCCACCTGAGAAATTCCTTTTCAAAACTGATATAAGGATTGGTCTCCAGCTGGGCAAGCTTTTGAGCTTCATCTTCGAAGATCTCTGACCGCAGAAGGACTGAAAACCTTTCGGACCCCGTCGCCACCGCATTGTGTACATCGCCTGTCTTTATGGACATGTATGCATACTTGAAGGCGTGCATGCCCGCACAGCAGACCCCGGAAGGCGAGACAACCTCTATGGAAGTCGTTTCTGGAAGCTCTCCATGTACCATCACCCCATGGGAAGGCATCAACTGGTCGGGCGAGGAAGTTCCGCAGGACAACAGTTCCAGGTCCTTTAATTTTTCCGGTGTTCCATCAAAAAGCGCCCTCACTGCGCGGGCCGTAATCTGTGCATTGGTATGTGTGGGTTTCCCTTCTTTTGTGAGAGCATAGAATCTGCGCTTAATCCCGTTATTTCTCAGCACAATCCTTCTTGATTTGGAAGGATTTTTATTGATATAACCCAGATACTCCTCCATTTCTTCATTTGACACCGGATCATTTGGGAAATAGCTCGCTGTCTTCGTTATATAAACCTCATTAAACGACATCTTCAATATGGATTAATTCACGTCTAAATAATATTGTTTTTGCCTTTTTATTCGCCCTGATAAGAAAGGCTTGAAAAAAATGGCATCAACAGTCAGGATGATCGGGCCAGCGATAAAAAGCGCAATTAAAAGATAATATTTGAATGCAACAAGCCAGGGAGTTCTTTTTTTCCGTTTTACAATAAAAGCCGCCCACAAGGCAAAAATGCGCTTTGCTTTTGATTCAATAAACATCAAATTATATTTGATCCTGACTGCATCCTGATTCACAAGTTCGGCCTGCATGCCGGTCCAGTTACCAAGTTCAAGATGTTGTTTTATTGTGCTTCCAAAAACCCCGGCGCGGGCGATATCTTCATCCGATACGCCGGGCTTTGGAAACAGGTTCAGATACCTGTCTTTGCGTCCTTTGAACATCCAGTGAAAGATGGTTACAAAACTGATCGGATTGGCGTGTCTGTCAACGAGAGCAATGTTGCCGACCAGCAATCCTCCCGCTTCGCGCAAGGATTTCTTTACCCGCTCCATGGCACTGATCCACATATTCCTTGCACCCGTAATGGTTACTACAGGTGTCTGTTTCAAAACATCCTGGAAGGCCGGGTTGTTTAAAATTGAATTGGAAGGGATACTTGGAGAAAGAAACCATGCCTGGTATCCTAGAATGATCAGGTCATAGCGATTTTCTTTAAGCTGAAAGGGGGCCAGCAGGGTCGGTATACCCAGAACACAATCAGGCATTACGCTGAAAAATCGCTCTCCTGTCCACGGGAAGGGATATTCTGTCTCCGGCCGGATCCGCAGTTTTTCAACTGAATGACCGGACTCTCGAAGAGGGGCCGTCAAATTATCAATGATTTCCTCTAGCTGGCCGGATTGGGAATAAAAAATAGCCAAGACTTTTTTCTCCATTCGTATATCAAAATTAAGAATCCCCGAGCTTCAGAATTTTGGATTTTTTACTGTAGTCAAGTATGATCACCTGCAGCTCCTTAGACAGGGTTTTATAGGATCTGTGTATGTAGTCACTGTCCGTTTTCAGGGATCCCTTGTATCCCAAAACTCCTGGCGCATGCTCCTGGATCATCAGCCGGAGAAAACGAAATTCGACGTTGTTACTGTCCCTGTGTATCGCTGCCTCAAGTTTCCTGTGCCCGGACTTAAACAAACGGAGCTTTTTATCCGGATTTCCATTCAGTCCCGCTTTCTTCATGGTCATGGCCCCTTCATAGGCATCTTTACCCGGAATGCTGGCGGTATTGAGCTTGTCCAACTGCTCATTGATGAGATTTAATTTGTCCAGCGACATGGCCTGGTAATATGCCTGCCTGTCAAAGGCAGACCCATTTTGCTGGCCTAAAGCCCTGCTCGTGGAAAAAATAACCAAAAACAAGACGGCCCGCTGAATCATTTCCAGTTGTTATTCTGGTTCCAAATATAAGAATTATGAATTTACGGCGTTATTAGACAAGGATTTGCAGAAGGAATGGATCCCTGGCCGAAAGAACGGTAAAGGAAAAGGGCAGATCGCAAGGATTTTTACAAAAATTTCACTTTTCCTTAAGGGGTTTGCATACATTTTGCAATGACGTATGAAGACATCACAATCCTGATTGCCATATATTTGCGCAATCAAACCTCAAAAAGAAACCAATAATGAAAAAGTTATTTTGCATCGCTGTTATTTCTTTGGCCGTTACCTCTGCTGCATTTTCACAAACCAGAGGCAATGAGTATCAAAACTCCATCGGGCTTCGCCTGGGAACCGGTTATTATGATGTTTTCTCGGCTTCCTTCAAGACTTTCCTTGGCGGAACGCCCAGTGCCCTGGAATTTAACCTGGGATTCAGACCTGACAGTTATTATGGATATGATGCGTTCAGCGTTTGCTTCCAGGCTGTCTATCAGTATCATTTCAATATACCCCCGGTCCCGGGTTTGAAATGGTTTGTAGGAGGAGGTCTGACCTTTTCGAACACATCCCTGACGAACAAAAACAGCGATTACAATTACAGTTCCGGATTTGGCATGGGAATTTTCCCGACAGGGGGTCTGGACTACAAATTTGCCAATATCCCCCTTGCCCTTTCAGCTGACCTCAGGCCGACCATCGGCATTGCGAGGCCCAATGACTATTACAACTTCAATTATGTCAGCTTTGGGATTTCAGCCAGATATACCATCAACTAAACAGTATGCCCAAAACAGAGAGCAGGAACTTCCTACTCTCTGTTTTCCAGGCCTGACTTGTTTATTTTTTCCGCCGGCGTAAGCGGTTGCTTCCAGGAATTGTCGTAGGGTCTGAAACCAGGGTTATCCAGGAGTTGCTCAAGGCCAAGCCTGTCATCCATATATCTGCTCAGCAAGCGAAAAGCCTTCGGGCTTTCCTTTCTCAGGATTATGAGCGCAGCATTTGAGCCGGCTTTTACAGCAATCGGGACCCCTCCGCCCAGTTCGGCCCAATGACCCCCAAGCAACAGGTTTTTCACCGGGGTCCGGTAGTGGGCGATTTTTCTTTGCATATTTTCCCTTCCCGGTTTGGCCCCCATCATGGTTCCATTCTTATTTCCTGTATAACGCCAATGGGTAACCGGCGTAGCAACTTCGTAAAACAGGATATGGGAATGGAGGTCAATGCCAAGCGTCGCCTCCACTCTTCGTATCAACTGTTCCCCTACTTCATTTTTTAATTTTACATAATCTTCCCCTCTGATGTAGTTGCCTTTGCCATCGGGTCTCGTATCCCAGTTATTCCTGTACTCCATAAAGGCAGGCATGTACAGCGTCAGGGTTCCATGACCTTCAGGCGCCAATGACTTGTCACGCAGGGAAGGAGCCAGGATGCTGATCTCGGTTTTTGTCGGATCGCCGCTCATGTGGGCATCGAAAGGCAGATTTTCATTAGCCAGATGAATCAATTCCTCATTGAATCCAAGATGTTCCGTCGGACAATTTAGGGCGATGGAAACAGTCACCGAGGAGCTGTACAGGTCAGCCTTCCTGAGATTCCTTTTGAGGGAAGCAGGAACCGCGGACTCAGGCAGCATTTTCTCATAGAGCATCTCTACATCACAGGCCGCAATGACGTATTTGCTGGAAACAGTATGGCTAGTGCCTCCCTGTTCAAAGCGGACCCCTCTGCACATCTTCCTTTCAATCAGAATTTCTTCCACCCGGGAATTTAAACAAATATCGTTATGAAAATACTTTACGATATGAGCCAGCCATTGCGGCATGACCTGGCTTCCTCCTTTGGGGGGACTCTGGAAATCACCAAAATAAGCCCATCCTATCGGGATCAGGCAGGAGAGCAGTTCCGTTTCGGAGGCAAAAACATGGTGAAGATGCTCATCTTTAAAAAAACGGTTCAACCCCCTTCTTATTCCCTTTTCCCCGGTGAAACTCAGATAGCGAATAAAAGGCAGGGCAAATTCGATCAGCCGCAATTTGTTTTTCATCCTTTCAAAAAATGACATAGTCTCCTCGGATCTGAAAATATTGTTGAAATGCTTGAATGAATTTCCCAGTTTCCAGGCCGCTCTGAAGAAATGTTCGATGCCATTCTTTTCATGGGGAAAGGAAGCAATCAGCTGATTTTTCAGTTCATCCGGGTTGCTGGTAAGCAGGTAGTCAAAACTTTGACCCTTATATCGCCTGATCCTGGTCTGCTGTTGGGCAACCGGGTGGTCTGAGCCCAGTACATCAAATACCTTCCCCACCAGTCCATCCGGGGCACATTGATTCAGCCAGTGAATCGCTGTGTCAAACCGGAAATTCTTTCTTCTGAATCCTGCCAGGTATCCTCCAATCCTCGGTTCTTTCTCCAATACACATACAGAAAATCCGGTCTTGCTGAGTAATGCAGCCGCGGTCATCCCTCCCATCCCGGCCCCGACTATCACAATGTCATAATATGGTTTAACCGACAAAGACCCCATTGTGGCAAATTACAGAATGGGTAGCTAAGTATCGATAACTTATTTTGCTCACAGACCAGGAATTTCCACAGGTAATGGCCACCTCATCCTGTTTTCTTTTATTTCCCTTTGCGCCGGAACCGGATTGTTCTCTTTTCATTTCAGTCCGGAGGTGAAAGACCTGGTCCTGCGGCGGGCGGCTTTTTTCGGCCATCAGGAAATATTTGTTCCCGGATATGAACAACCCGTCAGGGAGTCATCCGAATGAACTTTCCCATCCACGATCAAGGATATGGAATCAGACAGCGCGGCCTGCTTTGTCGCCTGAGAATCTTATTTTTGCCTGATCATACCGTCTGGGATCATCACTGAAGGTCGCAGACAATGGGGAAAGCAAACATAATGATTCATTCAACCTTCGAACCCGGGCCAAAAGGGCCGTCTTCATACTGCATAATTATTCCCACTTTTAATAACGCCGGTACTCTGAAACGGGTGATTACTGATGTACAGGCCCATACCGGCAATATTATTGTGGTCAATGACGGCTCAACGGATGAGACAAAAGAAGTTCTTTCCACTTTCCCCGGCGTCAATAAAATAAACTTAGAAAAAAATAAAGGAAAAGGGTGGGCTATTCGCCAGGGGTTTAGACGAGCCCAGGAGCTTGGCTTCAGGTATGCAATAACCATCGATGCGGACGGCCAGCATTTTGCCAGCGATATCCCGGCGTTCCTGGACAAAATAGCCATTTCAGGCGACGGGCTGATAGTCGGGGCGAGGAATATGGACCAGGCCTCAGTTCCAGGGAAAAGCAGTTTTGGCAACAGGTTCTCCAATTTCTGGTTCAGGCTGGAAACCGGCATCAGGTGCCCCGATACCCAATCAGGGTTCAGGCTTTATCCCCTGCAGACGATGACGGGCATGAGGTTCTTTACCCGAAAATATGAATTCGAAATTGAGGTCCTTGTTAGGGCGGCCTGGGCGGGGATCTCCGTTGAATCAGTTCCGGTTTCCGTATACTACCCGCCCCCTTCCGAAAGGGTCTCACATTTCCGGCCATTTAAGGATTTCACGCGCATCAGCCTGCTAAACAGTGTACTGGTAATACTTGCCTTCTTCTATATCAAACCCCGGAATTTTCTCCGGACTGTATTTGACAGGCAAAAAATCAAACAACTGCTGTATGACCGTCTTCTTCATCCGCATCAGTCTGATCAGATAAAGGCTGCATCCATCGGATTCGGAGTCTTTATGGGGATCATTCCGGTCTGGGGCTTCCAGCTGATTTTGGCAGTCTTTCTCGCCGTGTTATTCCGATTGAATAAACCGCTGGTAATCATTGCTGCCAACATCAGCATACCCCCGATGATCCCATTCATCGTTTTTTGCAGTTACAAAATGGGGGCTATCTGGATGAGTACAGGGAGTGCAGAAATCGCTTTCAACCGAAATTTATCCCTCCAGTCAGTCAGTAACCATTTTGAGCAATATTTGGTCGGGAGCATCCTGCTTAGTATACTAGCGGGTTTGGTTGCTGCAATTCTTGGTTTTGCCCTGCTCAAAATTTTAAAGAGAAAACCGGTTCTTGCCGGTTAAGCTGTGTAAACCATGGAAAGAATCTTCATACAGATCTATAATTATTTCGAAAAACGCCGCAGGGCATTCTATTTCGTTTTCCTGCTGAGTTTTATCCTGGCAGGCTGGTTTGCAGCACATATCAGGTTCGAGGAGGATATTTCCAAGGTTCTGCCAAAGGACAAGAATGTTGAAAAGCTGAACCGGGTTTTCCAGAATTCAAAATTTGCGGACAGGCTGGTTGTGATGATCGCGCTCAGGGATTCATCCGCACCCGCACGGCCCGACAGCCTGGTAGTCTATGCCGACTCATTTGTCGCTGCTGTCCGCCGGAACCTTTCTCCATATATCGCCACAATGACCGGCAAGGTGGATGAGGGCCTGACACAGGAGTTGTTCAGCATTGTTGATGACCATCTTCCGGTCTTCCTCAATGAGGAGGACTATCATTCCATTGACAGCCTCCTGACGGTTGAAAAAATCAGGGAAACCCTTAAGAAGGATTTTAATATTCTCAATTCGCCAGCTGGCATAGCACTCAAGAATATGATCAGCCGGGATCCGGCAGGTATCAGTTTTCTGGGCCTTCAAAAGTTTCAGCAGACACAGTACGATGAAAATTTCGGCCTTTATGATGGCTATATAATGACAAGGGATCACAGGCAACTGCTTGTTTTTATTACCCCTGCCTTTCCACCCAACAATACGGGTAAGAATGCCATCCTTCTGGACGGTATTGATGCAGTCAGCGACAGCCTTAGCCAAAGCCATCCCCGCGGTGCGGGGGCCACCTATTTCGGAGCCGCGGCTGTATCCGCGGGAAATGCCCTCCAGTTGAGAAAGGACACTATGGTAACGCAGGGCATCACCCTGGTTTTTCTGATCCTGTTCATAGGATCTTATTTTCGCAAGAAAAGGTCTCCTTTTATCATTCTGGTTCCTGTAGTCTTTGGATCCCTGTTTGGCCTGGCAGTTGTATATTTTATAAAAGGGAGCATTTCGGTCATTGCACTGGGCAGTGGTTCAGTAGTTCTGGGTGTTGCCGTTAACTATTCCCTTCATCTGTTCAATCACCGCCGGCACACCCATGATATGCGGGAAGTAATCAGGGATCTGGCTCTTCCCCTCACAGTAGGAAGCTTTACCACTATTGGAGGGTTTCTGTGCCTGGAATTTGTGGAATCTGAGATGCTGAAGGATCTTGGACTTTTTGCAGCGTTCAGTCTGATCGGTGCTTCGCTGTGCTCGTTGATTTTTCTCCCGCACCTGTTCGGATCCGGAGTAAAACATGACCTCCCGCCTTTAAGGCCAAATTCCCTTATCGACAGGCTGGCGGCCTACCGTCCAGAGTATAATAAATACCTGGTCATCCTTATTGCCCTGCTGACGGTTCTATTTGGATATACGGCCGGTTGGGTTGGTTTTGAATCCGATCTTACGCGTATGAACTACATGTCAGAAAAATTAAAACAGGCTGAAAACAACCTCAAGAAAATCAACATATTCTCCCTACAGTCCGTTTACCTGGTATCGGAAGGAAAAGACCTGGACCAGGCTCTGGTGACCAACGAACAGATGATTGCTAAAGTAAAACGGCTGGAGGAAAAAGGAATTGTAAAAAAATATTCGGGTGTGTCCTCCCTGGTCTTCTCCGATTCCCTGCAAAAAGCCCGGATTCAGCGCTGGAATCTTTACTGGACCAGGGAAAGGAAAGAAACAATATTCACTTTGCTTGAAAAAGAAGGAACTGAATTCAAATTTCGGGCAGGAGCCTTCGGTGGCTTCAGGAATCTGCTGGATAAAAACTTTACTCCCGTCGACAGCGGGTCAATGAACCTCGTCCGAAAAACATTTGTTGATGATTATATTTCCGAAAAGCCAGGCATCGCCACGGTTGTAACCCTGTTAAAGGTCACCCCGGAGAACAAACAGGAAATCTACCAGGCATTTGAAAACATTCCGTCTGTGACCGTTCTTGACCGGCAGTACCTGACGAACAAATTCATCGGGCTTATCAATGCTGATTTTTCCAGCATCGCCTGGATGTCTTCCATCCTTGTTTTCACCGTTCTGCTGCTCACCTACGGGAGAATTGAATTGACCCTGGTTTCATTCATTCCGATGTTCGTCACCTTTATCTGGATCCTGGGTATCATGGGAATCCTTGGGGTTCAGTTCAATATAATCAATATCATCATCTCGGCCTTTATTTTTGGTCTCGGGGATGACTATAGCCTGTTTATCATGGATGGTTTGCTGCAGGAATATAAGACTGGCCGGAAAAACCTGGCCTCTTACAAGTCTTCAATCATCCTTTCAGCCATCACGACAATAGCCGGACTGGGTGTATTGATTTTTGCCAAACATCCCGCACTGCGATCCATCGCCATCATATCCATTGTGGGAATTGCCTGTGTAGTGGTCATGTCCCAGATCCTCATCCCCTTTCTCTACAGTACCCTGATTGGCAAAAGAACAGAAAATAACCGCTTTCCGTGGACCTTGTCCGGGTTCCTGAAATCAGCTTTTGCATTTACCTATTTTGCCGTGGGGAGCCTCCTTATGACCCTTGTAGGTTTCCTGCTGGTCAGACTCAATCCGTTTGACAAAGAACGTGGCAAATACATTTACCATTTCCTGATATCGAAATACTGCTGGTCACTGATGTATATTATGGTCAATGTGAAGAAGAAAATAATCAACCCCGCGGGGGAAAATTTTTCCAGGCAGGCCATTGTTATTTGTAATCATCAGTCGTTTCTAGATATCCTTGTAACGGTAATGCTTTATCCCCGCCTGATCCTTTTTACCAATCACTGGGTATGGAATTCTCCGGTATTTGGGGCTGTTGTGAGAATGGCGGATTACTATCCGATTATACAGGGGGTGGAAGGCAGCCTGGAACTCCTCGAAAGCAGGGTCCGGCAGGGGTATTCCATAGTCGTTTTCCCGGAAGGAACCAGGTCGGCTGACGGAAACATGAGACGATTTCATAAAGGAGCTTTTTTCCTGGCTGAAAAACTGGGGCTGGATATTCTTCCCATCATGATTCACGGTACCGGGTATACGATGACCAAGGGCGACTTCCTGCTGAAGGATGGAAAAATCACCCTAAAATTCCTCCCGCGCATAAGCAGTCAGGATAATCAGTTCGGCACTGCCTATGCTGAAAGAGCTAAACTCATAGGAAAGTATTTCCGCCAGGAATACAGCCGCTTTCGCCTCGAGCTGGAGCGGCCTGGCTATTACCGGGAACAGCTGATATACAACTATATCTATAAGGGCCCTGTTATAGAGTGGTATATGAAGGTCAAGCTCAGGCTGGAAGGAAATTATGAAATCTTCCACCACCTTCTTCCCCGCCGCGGCCAGCTGATTGACATAGGCTGTGGATTCGGGTTCCTGAGTTATATGCTTCATTTCGCTTCCGGGGAGCGGAAAGTGACGGGTATCGATCATGATGAAGCAAAAACAGAGGTTGCCAACTGCTGTTTCAGCCGGGATGATGAAATTCGCTTTGTTTATGCAGACATCAATTCCTATCCGGTTGATAAATGTGATGGAATTGTGCTTTCTGATGTACTTCATTATCTTCAGCCCGCGCAACAGGAGGCTTTGCTTGAAAAGTGTATTGCCAGCCTTGTTCCGGGAGGAGTCATAGTAATCCGGGATGCTAACACAGATCTTCCCTCCAGGCATCAGGGAACCAGGGTCACTGAGTTTTTTTCCACCCGTTTCTTCGGGTTCAACAAGACAAACGGGAATGGCCTCTCATTTTTTTCAGCGAAAATGATCAGGGATCTGGCGGTGGAAAAGGATTTGGAATATTCTGAAATCGATACCAGCAAGTATACCTCGAACCAGATCCATGTTATAAGAAAAAGGCAGGTAACCATTCATGAATCCATTTGATATTGTCATTGTCGGAAGTGGAATAGGAGGACTGGTCTGCGGCAATATTCTCAGCCGGGAGGGACTGCGCGTTTGCATACTGGAAAAGAATCAGCAGATAGGAGGATGTCTGCAAACTTACGCAAGGGACAAGATCATCTTCGATTCAGGGGTTCATTACCTAGGGGGGCTCTCGAGTGGCCAAACCCTTTACCAGGTCTTCAAATACCTCGGCCTGATGGAAAAGCTCAGGCTGCTCCGGATGGATGAACAAGCATTTGACAAAATTATTATTGAAGGAGACCCACGTGAGTATGTGTTTGCCCAGGGGTATGAGCATTTCCGGAGCCAGCTTTTGTCAGATTTCCCGGAAGAGGAAGAGGCTATAAACGAATACTGCGAAAAAATCAGGGAGGTATGCGGCCGTTTTCCCCTGTATAATCTGAGAACCGGTGGATTGCACAACGAAAAGGCCCTTATACTCGAAACCGATACCAGGAGTTTTATTGATTCTTTGACCGGCAACACCAAACTCCGGGCGGTGCTGGCCGGCAATAATATGTTGTATGCCGGGCAACCATACAAAACACCCTTTTATGTTCATGCACTGATTCTGAACAGCTTTATCGAAAGTTCCTGGAAATGCATTGACGGGGGTTCGCAGATTGCGAGGCTGATGGCGAAAAATATCAGGGACAATGGAGGGATTATACGCCCCCGGTGTGAAGTAAAGGAGATAGTGGAAGTAGACGGCCGGGTGAGTCATGTAAAGCTGGCCACCGGGGAATATGTACACGGGAAAGTGTTTATTTCGAATTTACATCCGGTCCGTACGATGGATATTACAAAGTCAGGCCTGATCAAGAACGCATACCGGAAAAGGCTGAAAAGTCTTGAAAACTCCATTTCGTCATTTTGCCTGAATGTCGTGCTGAAAAAAAACAGCTTCCCGTATCATAAAAACAATTACTATTATCATAAACAAGGATCTGTCTGGGATATGACCAATTACACTGAGGACAACTGGCCTCTCGGATACGCTCTTTTTTCTTCCCCATCGAGGACCTCCCCCGAATTTGCTGCCTCCCTGACCATCGTTACTTATATGAAATTTGAAGAGATAAAACCATGGGAAAATACGTTCAATACCACTTCGTCCGAAATCAGCAGGGGCAAGGATTACGAGCTGTTCAAGAATAAGAAAGCGGACCTGTTACTTGGAATTGTGGAGGAAAAGTTTCCGGGGATCAGGGACAATATCCAATCCTGGTATGCCTCCACCCCCCTATCCTACCGGGATTATTTAGGGACGGATGACGGATCCATGTACGGAATCGTGAAGGATTTCAGAAACCCTATAAGAACCATCATACCTGCACGAACCAAAATTCCAAACCTGTTCTTAACCGGCCAAAATCTTACCTTACATGGAATCCTGGGCACAACCATCAGCAGCCTGGTGACCTGTGCCAATATTTTGGGAAACGATGATTTTATTGAAAAGATTAAAAATGCCTAATTCAAACGGGGTAAAAAGAAGAATAGGATTCACACTGGCAGGGCTGTCTCTGATTCTCCTTTCAGGATTTACATACCTGGCATGGGTCTCTCATGTCAGCCCTCCCAAAACGGCTGATATCAGCTGCCTCCAATGGACGAGAAGCGAACCCAGCCCCGGATTTTATACCCTGCATCAAGGATGGTTGCGAAGGAGCAGATCGGGGTTGTACGAAATGTACGTGGAAGGTGATCCTTTTGAACGGGGAGTTGTCAATGGCAAGCTCAGTAAGGAGCTCCTGACGAAGCAGGAGGACTATTTTAACGAGCAGATCAACAAAATGATACCGTCCAGTTTTTACCTGCACTTCCTCAAATACTTTGTCGGCTGGTTTAACCGTGATCTGGATAAGAATATTACGGAAGAATACAAGGAGGAAATCTACGGGATTTCCAGTTCCGCTTCGGACAAATATGACTATATAGGATCGAATTATCAACGGATTCTCAATTACCATGCTGCCCATGACATCGGGCATGCCCTGCAAAACCTGGCATTGGTTGGATGCACTTCATTCGCAACATGGAACAGCCTTTCCGAGGATGGAAATATGATTATCGGGCGGAATTTCGATTTCTATGTCGGTGACAAATTCGCCACCAATAAAATTGTGGCCTTTATCAATCCGACTCAGGGATTCAAATTCATGTCCGTTACCTGGGGGGGATTCATCGGGGTGGTTTCCGGGATGAATGAAAAGGGGCTCACAGTAACCATCAATGCTGCCAAATCCAGGATCCCCGGAGGATCCGCAACACCGGTATCGCTGGTTGCAAGGGAAATACTGCAATACGCCGGGAACATTTCCCAGGCCCTGGAAATTGCCAAAAAAAGGAAGATGTTTGTTTCTGAATCCTTTCTTATAGGATCTGCCGAAGACAAGAAGGCAGTGATCATAGAAAAAACACCTGACTCACTCGATGTTTATGATCCCAACCAGGATTTTATTGTGTGTGCCAATCACTTCCAGAGCAAAAGCCTGGGGAGATCGCCGTCCAATATCCAACAGATGGAAGAAAGTGCCTCACCCTACCGGTACCAGAGGCTGAATGAGCTCCTGCAGGCCTGCGGGAAAAACAATATTCAGAAGACCGTTGATATCCTGAGGGACCGCGGAGGACTTCATAACGAGGACATCGGGCTTGGAAATGAAAAAGCGATCAACCAGCTTATCGCTCATCATTCTGTTGTATTTGAGCCGCAGAAATTAGTAGTTTGGGTTTCGACCTCTCCCTGGCAACTTGGAGAATATGTGGCCTACGATCTCAAAAAGGTTTTTTCAAAAAGTGGCATGGGCAAGGACCAGGAAATCTGTGACAGCAGTTTGGAAATCGCTGCCGATAGTTTTCTGACTACTGACCAGTTCAGGAAATTTGAAAATTTTCGCCGTTTAAGACAAACCTTGGCCGATGGAGGCGACATCAATCCGGACAGCCTGGTGGTATACAACCCCCAATTTTATAAGGCTTATCAGCTTGCCGGAGACTACTGGTTTGGCAGGAAAAATTATACAAAAGCGCTTCCTTACTATAAGAAAGCGATCTCCAAGGTAATCGCCACAAAAAAGGAAGAAGACAACATCAGGGAAAAAATCAATACCTGCAAAGAGAAAACAAGCGGCTGAAACCGCCATATAGAATGCCGGCTGCCCATCATAATGTCCCGATGTATGCTCACTGATCAGTAAACGGCTGTCAGGACAATAGTTTCCCCAGTCGGACCCTGTTTTTCCCTTTATTGAGCAATTTGATAGATTGTATATGATTGCAGGAATCGGCATAGATATGATTGAAGTTGACCGCATCGCGGTCAAGATCAGCAAAGGCAACGGTTTCAGAGAGCTCGTTTTCTCAAAAAATGAGATTGACTATTGTGAATCCCGGGCGAATAAATTTGAGCATTATGCTGCCCGTTTTGCTGCCAAGGAAGCTTTTTTCAAAGCCCTGGGAACCGGCTGGAAAAACGGGACTGCCTTCCATGAACTTGAAATTTCGCATGATGAAGGCGGTAAGCCGGTAATGGTGCTCCTGGGCGAGACGGCATCTACACTTGCTGGCCTTGGCATTCGCCATATCCAGGTATCCCTTTCCCACCTCAAGGCAATGGCTTCAGCGGTGGTTATTATTGAAAAATAACCGGGTCCTATTATTGGTTTCAGAACTTAAACCTCCGTCAGCCGCAGCAAAGCCATTGGTGGACCATATCGGGCCTGGAGTGAGTTCCCCCGTTGTTCATTGGAAGCAGACCCCAAACTTCGGGCTTCAGAACAAACGTTCATTGGGCGGTCTGATACCCTGTAACCGGATGTAAATGGTGCACTGACCCCGGTGATGTGCCTGGTGCTCAAATGCCTTCATCACCCATACATACCGGGGAAGTTTGTTATTGCCCTTCCCGGTAATTTCAGCCAGTTTCGCCACATCCAGACTCTTTACCCCGTCAATGGCAAAATCATAGCTTTGCGTGACATAATAGACGACCGAATCCTTGGTTTGTGCACCTGCGCTTGCCTCCAGTGTTCTGCCCGCAAACAGACGCTCCTGTCCTGTACCGTTAGACATGAGGTTGACGTTTCCCTGGGCCAGGTGCAACATCTGCTGGGCAAAACTTCGTATGCTATCCACCGGCTTGAAGGAATATTTCTCAGCAGGCATCGTATTGAGATAGTCTAGTGTATAGGATTTTGCCCGCTCCCAATCTTTGATATACTGTGCCTTCAGTTCCTCACCCGTAATGGCCTGGCCATTTACCTTGAGCGAATGACACAAGAACAAAGAGATAAACATCATCGTTGTAAGGGTGAATGACAGAAATCTTTTCATAAATAGTTATTTTAGGACTTGAATGTAAGAAATAATCAAGTGAAGGCCTCCGGGAACGTCCTTTGGAGCCTGTCATCAGGGAATTGGGCGGTCTCGTACAAACGAAATTGTATTTTTGAATGAACTTGTAATTAGCGCAACACAATCAAAACCCGATGTCTATTGCCATCCCAAACGAAAATTTTATAATCAGGACGAAGGATACAGGCATCATCCGTTTTGCTTATTACAGGCATATTGCCCCCATAACCGTGCGGGCCTTTGAAAATGCGCTTCCATTCACCAGGGTATTTTATCAGGCACGGACCTCAGGCCAGGAAATCTGGGTAGACGAAGCCCCATTGCTGGATATCCCCCAGGAAAACAGTTCTGTCTTTCCCGAACCGGGGGAAATCGTAATCGGTCCCTCAAAGCCATCCCGAAATAAGATCGCTGGATTTATGGGCATTTTTTACGGGGAGGGCAGATTGCTTGACAGCGGAAATATTTTTGGAAAAGTCTGGCCTGAAGATCTTCCGTTGCTTTCCCGCCTCGGAGAATGTATCTGGAAAGAGGGAGCCCGGACTCTCCTGTTTGAGAAATCAAAATAGTGTTGCCCTTGATAATTAAGGAAATACAGTTGACCTGTAGATTCTGCCACAGGCTGAACCTTTACTTCAGTACGTGTTTCAGTACGTTCAGCTTTCCGTCAATTACTTCCGTGTATTCAAGACCCAGTATACTGGCTACCAGAGGATATATATTGACGTTGTCAAAACCTGCTATCCTGGAATGAGGAACGAAGGCTGGTCCCCAGGCATAAAAAGTAGCATGCATTTCCGTGAGGCCGGGATCATACCCATGCTCTGCAGCAGGCACATGACGATGATAAAAGTTGAAAACCTTTGGCAGATGTGCCACCAGTATGATGTCCCCGGTACGGTCATAACGGTCATCTTTTTTCCGGTAATGCCAGCGTTTGGGTAGTTTGGCTGCCAGGTACACATCATAGTCAGTGGCTTCCTTACGCAGGACTTCGTAGGTTGGTTTAATATACTTTCTGTCATTTGCATAGAGGTGAACCTGTGGAAGGCCAGGAATTACTGTAAATTTCGTGGTATCCACTCCGGCAGGGAGGGAGATGGTATTGGCAGTATCCACAGCTGTCATGCCATGGTCTGAGAGGAAAATAAAATTTACAGCAAGCCCGAGGGAATCCACCACACGCACCATCTTTCCCACACTTTGATCAACGAAGTGTACTGCCGCTTCAGCTTCCTTTGAATCAGGCCCATACCTGTGTTCCTGGTGATCCGGCTCATTGAAATAGAATGTTATGAGGTGCGGCCTTTTGTCAGCGGGCAGGGTCAGCCAGTTTTTAACCGTTTCGATTCTGCTGTCTGGGGGAATCAAATCATTATAAGTAAAGTAATAAGTTGGCCTCACGCCCTGTATGGCAGCTTCCGAAGCCACCCAGTAGAAACAGGCAGTTAACATCTGCTGCTTTTCCGCAAGGACCCACAGGGGGGTTCCGCCATACCAGGAGCTGTCTGTAACTGCTTTTCGGTTGGAAAGGGTATAAACTTTCTTTTTCAGCGGATCATAAAACGTATTGTCTACGATACCGTGATGAGCCGGATAAAGACCCGTTGCAAGGCTGTAGTGATTGGGAAAAGTGAGGGAAGGGTAGGAAGATCGCATATACTCGGCTGATACCCCCTCTTCTCTCAGGCGAAGCAGGTTGTCCGCGTGGTATTTCTCTGCCAGGTCATACCTGAATCCATCGGCAGAGATCAGTATGACATATGGTTTTTTCTGCTGGTTGATACTATTCACCCTTCCAGGAATTATTTTCTGGGCAGTATCCTGCGCAAAGCCCACATGAATACTAAATAAGAAGGCAAGGATTGGGATAAAGTCTCTGACGGCTGGCATTAAGATTCTTTTTGCAATAATATACCAGCCAAAGGAATATTCTAGAGACTTCATAATTTATTCATCTTGTGGCAGACTTATCAGCCTTCATCAGGTTCCTCCCATGGCTACTTTTCTTTTCGTTTATAGACGTTTCCGTCCATTTCCAGCTGGGCAACACTGCCATCTCCATTCAGACTGAATTTTACGAAAGTCTTATCCCACCAGAAATAATTATATGTCCCTTCGAAGCTGTCAAAATTCCAGTGTGAGAGATTTATGGATATGTCATTGGGCAATTTCATAGTCATTGAATCTCCCTTCAGGACTACCTCAGCTTCCCCATAAACTTCATTTGTATAATGACCCGCATAAGCGGCAAGGGATAGGGAAGGCCGGGTATTCAGGACCCTTTTGGAGGCTCTGTCCTTTTCGGTTTTTTGTACTGAGTCTTTAAGGGATTTGTATAATTCGAATAGTTCCCTGTTCCAGTCCCTTCCGGCATCCTTAAAACAATAAAGATCAATTGCCTTATACATCAGGGCGTGGCGTACTTCTGTGTGGTCCAGGTTTCCGAAAATGTAGACTCCAAAATGGTCTGATGGCACCAGTCCACAGATAGCAACAACCCCATCCAGACTTCCGGTATGAAACTGCAGCATTTTCCCCCTGTAGTCTTCCTGGAACCAGCCAAGCCCATAGGTGGTCCAATTTGGTTTTGTTTTTTGCATGGTAGGATAAAACTGGGCCGCCGTTACCATCGTCTGTGGTTTGAACAGCTCGCCGAAGGTCCCCGACGTCAACAACCTCTTTCCCACTGGGGTACGGGCACTGTCCAGCAGGAACATCATCCATTTTTCCATATCGTCACCGCAGGACCAGACTCCTCCGGCCGGCCCCACGTTTGGATAATCGACCAGGGTAATGGGTCTCACGCTATCATGGATCAGGTAATGGGGCGTTTCATGACTGGGTTCCTTCAATGAATACCGATACCCGGGGTAAGTATGGTCCATGCCCAGTTCCCTGAACAGATGCTGACTGATAAATTCCTCCCAAGAATGACCGCTCAGATGATGAATGACTTCACCCGCAACCAGGTACATCAGATTTTGGTATATAAAAGAATCATGGTAGGCATAGGCCGGCTTCAACAAACGCATCCTGCGGATGATCTCATCGCGTGAGTAACCGTAAACCCACAGGGCATCTGCATTACCAAGACCAGCATTGTGTGTGAACAGGTCTCGCACAGTCAGTTCGGCGGAAACATACGGGTCAAAAAGTGTGAAATCAGGATACACGTCTCTCACTTTGTCCGTCCATTTTACCTTGCCCTCATCTACGAGCATTCCCATGCATGCAGCCGTCATGGCCTTTGTAGTGGAAGCACAAACGGAAAGGGTAGCACTTGTAAATAAAGGGGACTTCCCGGCCTCCGTAACACCAAACCCCCTTTTGTAAACCTCTTTCCCGTCCTTAACCACCACGATCGAAATCCCAGGAGTTTTCCAGAGGTTCAGGGCATTCGGGATGTATTGATCCAGCACGGCAGATGGGTCTGATGGAGAACCAACTGCGACCGGACGATGAGATGCACTTTGGTTAAATCCCTGACCAGGGAAATGCAGGAAAAGGACAATCAGATACGGTAAGAATTTTCTCATAATCAGTGTTGATTTGGGTACAAAATAAGCGCTTTAGCCCAATATCTATTACCCACGGCAAAAAACGCCCGATCTCGTTCAGCGATAGCCATATCCAATCCCGGAGACCAGGGAAAGAATGCCTTAGATCCTGGACCCTCATACCGATCGCGAGTGTCGGAAAGACCGGGGAATGTTGGCCTCCGCCATCGCGAAAGGCTTGCCAGCACGAGTCCGGGGGGAACAAAAATTTGATACCTTCCCTTTATTTTATTTTTTTTGCTATTGGGGGTTACCCAATCATTAAATCTTTTTCTGTACATGGTCAATATAGGAGGGAGATCACTTTCTTTAGAGGACTTTTCTGAGATCCTGTTTAAGGAAAAACAGGTTGCTCTGGACCAGTCTGCTGTTAGAAAGGTAGATACCAATTTTCATTTTTTGAAGGATTTCTCAAATGAAAAACTGATTTATGGTATCAATACCGGGTTCGGTCCGATGGCCCAGTACAAAGTCAGCGAGGACAAAAAGCTTCAGTTACAGTATAACCTGATCAGGAGTCATAGTTCCGGTGGCGGAAATCTTTTGCCCGCCCTCCTTGTAAAGGCTATTATGGTCGCCCGGCTAAACAGCCTGATGCAGGCTTACTCGGGAGTCCATCCCGACCTGGTTGAACTGCTCAAGGTACTCATCAACAGGAATATTTATCCATGCATATATGAACACGGCGGCGTGGGCGCCAGCGGAGATCTTATCCAGCTTGCCCACCTGGGTCTTACGCTGATCGGCGAAGGCAATGTGCTTTATGATGAAAAACTGTGCCCTGCCCGGGATATATTTAACAGGTTTGGCATAAAGCCTCTGGAAATTCATATCCGGGAAGGGCTGGCCATCCTGAACGGTACTTCAGCCATGACAGGTATTGGCATGGTAAATATCCTCCATGCGAGAAAACTCCTGCTCTGGTCAGTCATTTTATCAGCGATGACCAACGAAATCGTGGAAGCTTTCGATGATCACTATTCCTATGAGTTGAACATCGTCAAACATCATAAGGGACAGAATAAGGTCGCAGCAATGCTGCGAGACATTCTCCGGGACAGTAAGATGATTCACAGCCGCTCCGAACACCTGTACAACCCGGAGAATATCCGGAAAGAGGTTTTTGAAGACAAGGTTCAGGAATACTATTCCCTGCGGTGCATCACGCAGGTGCTGGGCCCAGTTTATGATACCATCAGCAATGCAGACAGAATAGTAACGGACGAGCTCAATTCGGTTAATGACAACCCCGTCGTGGACCATGAGAACCACAACATCTTTCATGGTGGGAACTTCCATGGAGATTACGTGGCCCTTGAAATGGACAAATTAAAAACGGCCATTACCAAATTGTCCATGCTTGCAGAACGCCAGTTGAATTACCTGCTGAACGATAAACTGAACCAGATTCTTCCTCCTTTTGTCAACCTGGGTATTCTGGGATTTCATTTTGGCATGCAGGGCATGCAGTTTACCGCCACTTCGACTGTGGCAGAGAACCAGACTCTTTCATTCCCCATGTATGTGCACAGCATTCCCAACAATAACGATAACCAGGATATCGTGAGCATGGGATGCAACGCCGCGCTGATCACAAAGAAAATCATCGACAATACCTTCGAGGTACTGGCCATCCAGATGATGACCGTTTTACAGGCCATCGATTACCTGGATTGCTCCTCGAGGTTATCTTCAAAAACCAGTACCATATATAGTGAGTTAAGAAAGATCTTCCCCAAGTTTGTTGAAGACAAACCCAAATATGAGGATCTGAAAAGGCTGAGATCCTATTTTGAAAAATCAGATCCGGTCATCTCATTCAATCCGGTGGTGAGTCCGCTGACCGTCCAATGATTGCGAAATGCCCACCGACAAACATCAACTAAATCATCAACCATCATGAAGTGTGCACTTGTTACCGGTGGATCCCGGGGTATTGGCAGGGCTATTTGCGTCAAGATGGCCGCAATGGGCTATTTCGTGCTGATCAATTACCGGTCAAACGAGCCGGAAGCCTCCCGGACCCTCGAACTGGTAAAAGGAGCAGGGGGTGAAGGACTTCTCATGAAATTTGATGTCGCCTCCAAAGAGGATGTAAAAAAAATCCTGGGATCCTGGATGGAACAAAATCCTGAACATGTCATCGAAGTGCTCGTTAACAATGCCGGAATCAAAGACGACGGGTTGATGATGTGGATGAAAGACGATCAATGGGACAATGTCATTCGAACCAACCTGGACGGTTTTTTCTATGTGACAAGGACTGTACTCACATCCATGCTGATGAAAAGGTACGGCAGAATTGTCAACGTCGTTTCCCTATCCGGCCAGAAGGGTCTGGCCGGCCAGACCAATTATTCGGCCTCCAAAGGCGGGATTATTGCGGCGACCAAGGCCCTTGCACAAGAGGTTGGTAAAAGAGGGGTGACCGTGAATGCTGTGGCGCCAGGATTTATTAAGACGGATATGACAGAAAACATTCCGGAGAAGGAAATGAAATCCCTGATACCAGTGAACCGCTTCGGATTGCCTGAGGAAGTTGCCCATGCGGTTGGTTTTCTGGCCTCCCCGGAGGCGGCTTACATTACTGCGGAGGTTTTGTCCATAAATGGCGGTATGTATTCCTGAAGAAGTGGAAGCAGGGAGTCCACAATGCCCATCCATGGTGATTGCCTGACAGGATCCGGGATTTGTCTGTCTTATCGTAATTGCCCAAAATTGATTAAATTATCTTTAGTTATTGGCCGCCATGAACAGAGTCGCGATCACCGGTATGGGTATTTATTCCTGCATCGGAAAGAACCAGGGGGAAGTCAGGGATTCGTTATTCCAGGGTAAATCAGGCATTCTGCTCGACCCTGTCAGAAAAGCGTTTGGTTACCGTTCGGGGCTGACCGGTTTTGTGGAAAGGCCGAGCCTGAAAGGTCTTTTGGACAGGAGAGCCCGGATTATGCTGCCGGAGCAGGGGGAATACGCTTATATGGCAACCATAGAAGCGCTTGGCCAGGCAGAAATAGAACCGGATTACATTGCCAGGAATGAAATCGGAATACTTTACGGGAATGACAGTTCTGCCAAACCCGTGATCGAAGCCATTGACATCATGAGGCAAAAAAAAGATACGATGATGGTGGGATCAGGTTCGGTATTTCAGACAATGAACTCGACGGTGACTATGAACCTGGCGACTATTTTTAAGCTGAAAGGAATCAATTTTACGATCAGCGCTGCCTGTGCCAGCGGCTCGCATGCTATCGGCCTGGGATATCACTTCATAAAGACCGGGTTGCAGGATTGTATCATAACCGGGGGCGCACAGGAAATCAATTACCTATCGATGGGAAATTTTGATGCTTTATCCGCCTTTTCGGTCTTTGAATCAGATCCGCAGAAAGCGTCACGACCCTTTGACAGGGACAGGGATGGGCTGATTCCCAGCGGGGGGGCAGCCACCGTTATATTGGAAAATATGGACAGCGCCAGGAAAAGAGGAGCTAAGATTCTAGGTGAAGTAGTCGGATACGGTTTTTCTTCCAACGGAGAGCACATCTCCAACCCTACTGTTGACGGACCTGTCCGTTCGTTGAATATGGCCCTGAAGGATGCGGGTATGGGCCCGGATGAGGTCGACTATATCAATGCGCACGCAACCTCTACTCCTGCCGGCGATGCCAGCGAAGCAAAGGCCATTTTTGAAGTTTTCGGAGAGAGGAAGACTCCGGTGAGCTCAACAAAATCCATGACAGGTCACGAATGCTGGATGGCGGGCGCAAGCGAGATTGTTTATTCCATGATCATGCTGCAAAATGACTTTGTAGCCCCCAATATCAATTTTGAAAATCCTGACGAAGATTCAGCAAAACTGAATATCGTAAATACTTCTATAACAAAAAATATAGATGTATTTTTGTCGAATTCCTTTGGGTTTGGTGGAACCAATTCATCAATCATTGTAAGAAAAGGAAATCTGTAGCAAAAATGAAAAAGAATGAAGAAATTATCGGGAAAATAAATGAATTCCTGATAGAAGAATTTGAGGTGGACGCTTCTAAAATTACCCCGGGGGCAAATCTCAGGGAGGTATTAGAGCTTGATAGTCTTGACTATATCGACCTGGTGGTAGTTATTGAAAATAACTTTTCGTTTAAGGTGAAACCGGAGGATTTTGTCAGTATAAGTACTTTCCAGGACTTTTATGACTACATTATTTCCCAGGTTAATTCAAAAGCGCTTGTATAATGCCTTCCTGGCAGGGTAAATCCAGGGGAAACCGCCTCGGATACAGGATATTTGTGTGGATTTTGGAAAAGTTGGGCGTCTGGCCGGCCTATTTCCTCCTCCGATTTGTCGCCTTTTATTATTTTCTCTTTTCCCGACACTCGTCGGCCTGCATATACGATTATTTCCGTCGCCACCTGGGGTATGGAAAGCTGGCATCCCTGCTGGGAATTTACCGGAATTACTACCAGTTCGGTCAGACCCTGATCGATAAGGTCGTGATCATGACCGATATCCCTAACCGCTTCAGCTTTGATTTCGACGGAGAAGAAAATTTAAGGCAAATGGCTGATCTCAAACGGGGAGGCCTGTTGCTCAGCGCCCATATCGGAAACTGGGAAATTGCCGGCCATTTGCTAAAAAGAATTAATACGAGAATACATATTGTAATGTATGATGGGGAGGAAAAGGACATCAAGGAATACCTTGAATCGGTGACGGGAGAAAGAAATGCACGGGTCATTGTGGTAAAAGATGACCTTTCCCATATCTACCTGATCAACCAAGCCCTGTTAAATAACGAATTCGTGTGCTTGCACGCGGACCGGTATATGGAAAACAACAAGATTCTGGAAACCGAATTCCTGGGTTCTAATGCCCGCTTCCCGGCCGGGCCGTTCATACTTGCAGCAACCTGCCGGGTGCCTGTTTCCTTCGTTTTTGCCATGAAAGAATCCAGCCTCCGCTACCATTTCTTTGCAACAGGGATAAAAGAGTATGATCCGGCGGGGAAAAATGAAAATATACCCCGGATATTACGTGAATTTAAAGGGGCGATGGAGGAAAAACTCAAGAAATATCCCGAACAATGGTATAATTATTACAATTTCTGGCAATCATAGTTAATATGCGTCCCGACCGGTCAATCCTTACGCTCATTCCCCAGCGGCCACCCTTTGTCATGCTGGACGGCTTTTACTACAGGAATGAAAACAGCTGCTTTGCCTTGCTGAAGGTCAGGGAAGAGAATATATTTGTGGAAAATGGCCTGTTCACAGAACCTGGTCTGGTTGAAAATATAGCCCAGACGGCTGCTGCAAGGATAGGGTATATCTGTCAACTCGAAAACAAACCGGTACCCATCGGTTATATTGGCTCAGTCCAAAACCTGAAAATTTACGCTTTACCTAAAATAAATGAAGAGTTAAAAACCGAAATTTCCATAAAAAATCAGATTTTTAACGTCACAGTCATTGAAGGAAGAATCCAGTCTCATGATAACTTATTGGTGCAATGTGAAATGAAGATTTTTATTTCTAACCAACAATAACCTTTATTATGAAACTAGAAAACGTTTCCAAATGCCTTCTTTTGTTGCTCGCCGGATTCCCGGTATTTCAGACCCCGTCGAATGCTCAAACGCTCAAGGATTTCTTTTCAACCGGGTCTGGCCCGTCCACTTACCTTGGGATTGATTACACCAAGGCCAAAGTAATTGATGACAATTCTGCGACTGCAACCGACATTCGCGACAGGTACTATCCCAGTATCAATGATCTTATTCTTACCGAGTCAAAAAAATACGATCCCAAAGCGGCCTTTCATCAGAGCAATATGGATCATGACCTCGGCCTGGTGTTGAAAAAGAATGAGAAAATCAATCCGGATGACATCAAATCATCGAGTTCTGGCGATTACCATCGCCTGAAGGCTGAGGATATAGATGCAGTTGTTTCAGGATACGATTTTGGGAACAAGACCGGGATCGGTGTACTTTTCGTCATGGAAGCCATGAGCAAATCTGACAAGGGGGCAGCCATGTGGGTGACCCTGATTGATATGAAAGCCAAGAAAGTATTGATGACGGAACGACTGGAAGGCAAAACCAGTATGGGCTTTGGATTCCGTAACTATTGGGCTATCCCTGTACACAGCGTTCTGGAAGAGATTGAAAAGAAAAAGTACAAAGAGTGGAAAGCGAAGTATGGCGTCTGATACGGGGCATATTTTTTTATTTTTTTTAAAATGCACAATGAACTGAGTGATCAAACGGAAATCCTGGTAAGGTTTAATGAAGCGGACCCTCTGGGAATAGTCTGGCACGGACATTATATCCGCTATTTTGAAGATGGAAGAGAAGCATTTGGCAAAAAGTATGGGATCGCTTATCTCGATTTCTACAAAAATGGAATTATCGTGCCTGTGGTCAGCGTCCAGTGTGATTACAAAAGATCGCTCCGGTATGGAGAACGGGTAAGGGTGGAAACAAAATACCTTCCCTGTACGGCCGCCAAGCTTAAATTCAGTTACCGGCTTTTCAATGCAGACAATGGCCAGCTGGTAGCCAATGGTTCTTCGGTACAGGTATTTCTTGACCGGCAAACTTCATTGTTGCAATTAACAAATCCGCCTTTCTTCGAAACCTGGAAAAATCAGCGGGGATTGGTTTAATCTTACATGGGAATGAAAGAAGTATTTATAATCGGTGACAATATTGTGTCCCCTGTTGGATTAACCAGTCTTGAAAATTTTAACCGGCTTACCCAATTGACTTCGGGTATCCGGATTCATGAGAACAAATTGATGGCTGCAGAGCCATTTTACGCCTCCCTATTCGGTGATGATGAATTTCCGGGGGACCCTCAGCAGGAGGGATACTCCCGGTTTGAACAAATGCTGCTCAGGTCTGTATCGGATGCCCTGATGCTCTCCGGTCTCGACCCCGAGGATAAAAAACTGATTTTCATATTGTCCACAACCAAGGGCAATATCAGTTTGTTGGAAACAGGCTGCGCGGAATTGATTAATAAAAAGCGGTTAAGTCTGCCGGAATCGGCTGCAACCATCGCTTCTTATTTCCGGTTCCATCACACCCCGCTGGTCGTGTCCCATGCCTGCATTTCGGGAATGGTGGCAGCCATCACCGGACTGCGTCTGATCCGATCCGGCCTCTACGATCATGCGGTCGTTGCAGGTGCGGACGAGATTTCGAGATTTATCTTGTCGGGGTTCCAGTCTTTTCAGGCGGTTAGTCCGGTACCCTGCAAGCCATTTGACGCAAAAAGAAACGGGATTACCCTGGGAGAGGCTGCCGGTACCCTCATTTTGTCTTCATCAAGGAAAAAGAATGGTCCCGCCATAAAATTTGAAGGCGGATCTGTGAGCAATGATGCCAATCATATTTCAGGCCCATCGCGCACTGGAATGGAATTATGTGATACCATTCAGAAGACAATGAAGGAGGCGGGGGTCCGTGCCGGTCAAATCGATTTTATCTCGGCACACGGAACGGCAACTGTCTATAACGATGAAATGGAGGCACGGGCACTGACACTCGCAGGGCTCCAGGAGATACCACTGAACAGCCTGAAGGGGTATTATGGCCACACCCTTGGGGCGGCAGGATTGATAGAATCAATTGTTTCGATCCACACGCTCAGGGAATCGGTCCTTCTTCCCACTTTCGGTTTTCATGAACCTGGAACTACCAAACCTATACATGTAGTGAATAAATTGCAGAAAGGCAGTTTTCGCCGGTTCCTGAAAACAGGATCCGGTTTTGGAGGTTGTAATGCTTCCATGTTGCTGAGCAGGGAATAATTACCGTGAGGGACAACTGTAAGGGAAAAATGCAGGCGAACCCATAATGACTGGAAACCATGGATTTCTTCAATAAAGATACGAGGACAGCCCTGGAGGCGAAAACACAGGCACAATGGATTGCTTTTGGGCCGGTGGTATTCCAGGTGGCAAGGGTTCTTCGCAATTCAGGGATACTCAAATCACTGGAAGACAGCGGGATAACGGGATTGACTATTGAAGAACTGATGAACAAGGTCAACCTGAGCAGGTATGGAATCAGGGTGCTGCTTGAATCGGGGCTGGGGATCGGCCTGGTCATCGTCAGCCATGAACGGTTTCGGATAACCAAAACAGGTAGCTTTATTTTGAACGACCCGTTGACCAGAACAAACATGGATTTTATCCATGATGTCAATTATAAGGGATTGTTTGCGCTGGACAAGAGCATTGAAAGCGGGAAACCGGAAGGACTCAGGGAATTCGGTCATTGGAGGACGATTTACGAAGGATTGTCACAGCTGCCTTCCCATGTTCAAAAGAGCTGGTTTGGTTTCGATCATTTTTTTTCAGACACTGCCTTCCCTGCTGTCATTGGTCATGTCTATAAGAATGGTATACATAATATCCTCGATATTGGTGGAAATACGGGGCAGTGGGCCATTTTCAGTGCCAAATTCGATCCGGGAATCCGCGTGACCATCATGGACCTTCCGGGCCAGCTTGAAGTCGCAAAGAAAAGGATTCTGGAATTGGGGCTGTCCGAAAGGGTTTCCTTACTGCCCGCCAATATCCTCGACGAAAATCAACCCTTCCCCAAAGGATTCGATGCCATCTGGATGAGCCAGTTCCTGGACTGTTTCTCCGAACGAGAGATTGTTTCGATTTTAAAAAGGTGCCACGAAGCCCTGAGCAAGGACAGTTATGTGCTGATTCTGGAAGCCTTCTGGGACCTTCAGCGCTTTGAAGCTGCGGCATTTTGTTTGCAACAGACATCAATCTATTTTACCGCCATGGCCAATGGAAACAGTCAGATGTATGATTCGAGGGTCTTTATCGACTGTATCAGAGAGGCAGGATTCGATATTGCAGAACAGGTCAACAACATTGGCCTGAGCCATACCCTGCTGAAATGCAAGAAGAGAACTTAATCGTTGATTATTTTCCCCTTCCCGGAGGGATCATTGCAATAAAGCAATCATGAAAAAAGAAAAAGTGGATGTACTTGTGATTGGCGCCGGTCCTTCAGGAACCGTTGCCGCTTCAATCGTCAATAAAGCTGGCTTTAAGGTCAGAATAGTTGAAAAGCTGCAATTCCCCCGCTTCGTAATCGGAGAAAGCCTTCTCCCCAGATGCATGGAGGCCCTCACAGAAGCAGGATTTCTGGAGGCTGTCAAGGCCAGGGGGTTCCAGGAAAAATTCGGGGCAAAATTTGTCAAGCAAGGGAAGATCTGCGATTACTCATTTTCTGACCAATTTACCAATGGATGGACATGGACCTGGCAGGTTCCCCGGGCTGAATTTGACAAAATACTTGCGGACACAGTTGAAAAGATGGGTGTGCCCGTCTCCTACCAGACAGCCGTTACTGCTATCCGCTTTGACGGTTCAGATTCTGTTACCACCGTAGAAGGCGTGAATGGCGACCAATCCGAGATTGAAGCTAGGTTCATCATTGACGGCAGTGGCTATGGAAGGGTTATTCCCAGACTCTTCAAAATGGACAAGCCATCCAACCTTCCACCACGCAAGGCGCTTTTCAGTCATATGGAAGACCCCAGGAGATCACTGGCAGACGAACCAAACCGTATTACCATTGTTGTTCATGAACTGGGAGTCTGGATCTGGATTATACCATTTTCTAATGGAATTACTTCTCTTGGCTTTGTAGGTGACCCGGGTTTCTTTGCCAGATATCCAGGCAACTCCGAGGAGCAGCTTAGGGCGCTGATTGATTCCCAGCCTTACATCCGCGAACGATTCACGGACGCTCCGATGGTTTTTGAACCAAAGGTCCTGGAATCATGGTCGACCACCACTGAAAAATTTTTTGGAGAAGGTTTCGTGTTGACCGGCAATGTGACGGAGTTCCTGGACCCCGTATTTTCTTCAGGGGTTACTCTCGCCACGGTGTCCAGCCAACTTGCCGCCGCGCTGGTCATCCGAAAGCTGCACGGAGAACAAATTGACTGGGAAAAAGAATATACAAATCCCATGATGCAAGGAGTCGATACCTTCCGGTCCTATGTGATGACCTGGTACGAAGGCATACTGGACACTATTTTTTTTGCAGACAATCAGGATCCGCTTATCAAAAGCCAGATATGCTCAGTCCTCGCCGGTTATGTCTGGGACATTGAAAATCCGTATGTAAAAAATCATAAAACGGCATTACACAGACTCGCATCACTCATCACCCTGCGCGATAGCGCCAAAAAACAAATAGTTGACTAGTCATTCGAAAAGAGAATTGCCTGGAGATCAGTATATCACTGCATATTGCATTATTGAAAATAATCTGGTAACCAAAAACGGGAAGACCATCTTTGAAAACAGGAACGCAGGACTGAATGAGTTCCTGGAGTCAGCCTATCATCATGCGGCGATCAGTTATCCGAAATTTTACAAGATGGATAATCTGAGCAAGCTCGGTTTCCTTTCTGCTGAATACCTGCTCAGAGACAGTTTTCAAAGGGAAAAATATACAGAGAGTGAGGTCTCGGTCATACTTTCCAATGCCAGTTCCAGCCTGGACACCGACCTTAAGTATCAAAACAGCATCAGGGAAATACCGAGTCCGGCTCTGTTTGTTTATACATTACCAAACATTGTCATTGGAGAGATCTGCATCCGCAATCATTTTAAGGGAGAAAATGCATTTTTTGTATTTAAATTGTTCGATGCTACATTTATAGCGGGTTATGTAAATGACCTGTTCCGAAACCAGGGCCTGCGTGCCTGTGTTTGCGGATGGGTTGAATTGCTGGAAGAGAATTACCAGGCAGTATTATATCTGGTGGAAAAAGAACCTTCAGCATGGTCTGAAATTTTTTCAGCAGAAAACATCAACAAAATCTACCCGAAAAATAATGGATAAATTAATGGCCGATCTGAAGAAACAGATCATAAACCAGCTGAATTTGAAGGACCTGAAGCCGGAAGATATCGGTGATGACCAGCCGCTCTTTGTGGAGGGCCTTGGGCTTGACTCCATTGATGCACTGGAACTGATTGTTTTGCTTCAGCAGGAATATAAAATCAAACTTTCGAACGCCGAAGAAGGCCCTAAAGTATTTCAATCAGTCAGGACCATGGCTGAATACATTAAAGCACATCAAGGTCAGACCGCTTAACAATGGGTTCATCAGTATACGTTGCGGGAGCAGGAGCCATTTCAGGCATTGGAAACAATGTAGCTGAATCCATGGAAGCTTTTGAAACGGAGAAGGCCGGGATGGGGACCATCCGCTGGCTGAATACCATCCACAAAGGGAAATTGCCGGTAGCAGAAGTAAAGTTGAGCAACCTGGAACTGGGGGAACTCTCCGGCCTGTCACCGGAACTCAGCCGTACTGCCCTGTTGAGTGCGGTGGCCGCACTTGAGGCACTAGCCGACGCCTCAATTCCTGATTTCAATAATCTAAGAACCGGTTTTGTTTCGGCCACCACGGTCGGGGGTATGGACAAGACAGAAAATTTTTTCCCTCAGTTTCTGGCACGGTCCGGAAAAGGCCGGCTAAGAGAGGTCCTCCATCATGAATGTGGAAGCGTTACAGAATTAGTAGCTGCCCGGCTCGGGATCAGTCATTATGTGAGTACCATCAGCACAGCCTGTTCCTCCTCGGCAAATTCCATTTTCCATGGGGCCAGAATGATCCGTCATGACAAACTGGATGTGGTCATTGCCGGAGGGACTGACGCCCTTACAAGCTTTACACTCAATGGGTTTAATTCCCTGATGATCCTCGACCAGGAATTCTGTCAGCCCTTTGATGAAAACCGCAGAGGGCTTAACCTCGGCGAAGGGGCGGGCTACCTGGTTCTTGTTTCCGAACGGGTTGCACAAGGACTCCCCAATAAACTCTATGGAAAACTGAGCGGATATTGCAATGCCAATGACGCCTTTCATCAGACGGCTTCCTCACCAGAAGGGACAGGCTCGTTCCTGGCAATGAAAGGAGCGCTTGAACAAAGCGGGCTCAGGCCTGGAGACATCAGTTACATCAATCTTCACGGAACCGGAACCCAGAATAATGACATTGCTGAGGGGACAGCCATCAGAATATTGTTTGATCCTGAATTTCCCCCGATGAGTTCCACCAAATCCTTTACCGGTCATACGTTGGGAGCCAGTGGCGGGCTTGAGGCTGTGTTCTCCGTGCTTTCCATAAAAAACGGCATCATATTTCCCAACCTCCGGCTAAAGACCCCGATGAAGGAATTGCCCTTTGTACCGGTAACCAGGTTTATGAAGAATAAAAAAGTCAATCATGTCCTCTCAAACTCTTTTGGATTTGGCGGCAATTGCAGCTCGCTTATTTTTTCAAAAGTCTGAGGCAGGGACCATTAAGGAGGCACCGACCAGGGGTCTTCCTGACAGGAAGCCCCTAAGCGGATACCCGGGGCTGGTGCCAGAGGTCATTACCAGGCAACTCTGAATCTCTGATGAAAATATACATTCGTTCTACCGGCAACATCTCACCACAGGATACGTTTGGCCAGTCAATTCCGCCTGCCGAGGTCCTTCCCCATCCGGGTAACCGGATGCGATGTGTGGAACCCGCCTATACAGACCTGATAGATGTCAAACTCATCAGGCGCATGAGCCGGATCATCAGGATGGGTGTTGCCGCCGCCATGCAATGCCTCAAGGAGGGATCTTCCAAAACTCCGGATGCCATCATCACGGGAACTGCATACGGGTGTCTGGAGGATACGGGGATATTTCTGACGAAACTGGTGGAGAACCGTGAGGAGCTGTTGACCCCCACTGCCTTTATACAGTCGACCCACAATACCGTAGGCGCACAAATTGCCCTGTTGCTGAAATGTCACAATTACAACAATACATTCGTTCAGCGGGGATTTTCCTTTGAAAGTGCCCTTCACGATGCATGCCTGCTGCTTGCCGAAAAGAATATGGACCAAATCCTCGTTGGCGCTGTGGACGAAATTACAGATACAAGCCATGCTATCCTTAGCCGGTTCGGACTCTATAAGAACAATCTTTCTTCCAATCTCGATCTATTTTCAAATTCGTCGAAAGGAACAATCAATGGGGAGGGGGCAGGGTTTTTTCTGCTGGATGCAAATCCGGGGGCAGGAAATCTTGCTCTCCTGGAGGGGCTCGAAACTTTTTACAAAATCAATGACCCTTCTTCCCTATCGGTTCATATCGAATCATTCCTGGCCAGGCAGGATGCAGGGCTGCGCGACATCGATCTGGTGATAACCGGGAAGAACGGGGACCCCGGGAATGATCAGGTCTATGGGGACCTGGAAGGAGGAATCTTCAAGGACCTCCGGGTAATGCCCTACAAACAACTGTGCGGGGAATATCCGACATCCTCAGCCTTTGCACTATGGCTGGCGACGATCCTGATTCACAGCCAGGTATTACCCGGATGGATACCTGCAGCCAGGAACCAGGACGAAACCCCCATTCGGCGGATCCTGATATACAATCACTACCAGCATTTGTATCATTCCCTATATCTGGTCTCTGCATGCTGAACTTCAGAAATACCAATATCTGCATGACCCTTGGACTTATCCTGGTTTTGATTATTGACAGGCTGGCTGGCCTTCCCCTGTATGTTTACGCTGCTCTTTTTGTGATATATTCATCGCTGCTGATTTATGGCAGCTGCTTTATCGGATCCAATTTTTATTTCAAGGTTTTTTGTTCGGCAAAGACCAGTAATAGGGAAATCGCAATAAGTTTTGATGACGGGCCGGTTCCGGGAAATACCGCAGAGATCCTGCGCATCTTGAGAGAGCAGGAAATAGAAGCTGCGTTTTTCTGCATAGGTAGCCAGGTCGGGAAAAACGGGGCTCTCTGTCGGCAAATGCTGGATGAAGGACATGTTATAGGCAACCATAGTTATTCCCACCACTTTTGGTTTGATCTTTTCGCTTCCCGGAAAATGCTTTCCGATCTCCGCAAAATGGATAACTCTCTCAGGCTGGCTACCGGGCTCACCCCCAGGTTCTTCAGGCCTCCTTACGGAGTAACGAACCCCAACCTGAAAAAAGCTGTTTATGCCGGAGGATATGTTCCGATCGGCTGGAATATCCGGTCTATGGATACAGTAGTAAAAAATGGAGAAAAATTATTGGAAAAAGCGAGCAGCCGTCTAAAGCCAGGAGCGATCGTGTTGTTTCATGATACGGGTTCTCAAACGGTTTCCATCCTGGAGGAGTTTATCAGCCGGGTGAAGGATCAGGGGTACGAAATAGTCAGGTTGGATAAATTGCTTAAATTGGAACCCTATGTGTAGGATCGCCCTGTTGTCTGCCCTGGTCTTTGCCTTTTTCCCGGCCAAATCCCAATATGCCGGTTATGTGCCCCAACCAGACAAGGAAGCCTTTGCCCGCCAGTTCACCACAGCGTCCGGGAAAGTCACGAGCATTAAATGCGATTTCACCCAGGAGAAGACCCTGGGCATGCTTTCTGAGAAAATAATTTCCAGGGGTAAGTTCTGGTTCCGGAAAGAAAACCAGGTCCGCATGGAGTATCTCCAGCCATTCCAATACCTTTTGATCCTATCAGACAACAACGTATACATCAAGGACGGTGAGCGCGAGAATAAAATTTCAGCCAAGTCAAATCAATTGTTCAGCCAGGTGAATCAGGTCATCATTGACTGTGTAAGGGGTTCGGCCTTGGATAATCCGGATTTCACGGTGAGAATATTTGAGGCAAGCCAGAGTTACCTTATCGAGCTATCCCCGGCAAACAAGAGCCTGAAGGAGCTGTTCAAAAATATCAATATTGTCGTTGACAAAAAAAACTATACGGCAACCAGGATTGAAATGTATGAGCAGTCAGGCGACAACACGGTCATTACATTTACTAATAAGGAACTGAATACGTCTATCCCGGATGCGACTTTTACCATTCATTAGCTGTCTTTCCCTATTAGCCTGCTCTTCGCCTTATAAGAAATTGTACGGGGTTTCAGGTGACCCGGCGTGTATTCAGCAGTTAAAGCCCGTTTTCCCTTCTGTCCTGTATAAAACAAATGTAAGTGTGGTCGGAAAGCAATTCAGTGGACTGCTGCTTGTTAAGACTACACAGGACAGCAGCATCCACCTGGTATTTACCAGTGAGACCGGGATCACTTTTTTCAACTTCGAATTTTCGCAGACCGGCGGTTTTAAAGTTCACTATATCCTTAAACAAATGGACAGAAAAGCAGTTATAAAAACGCTGCGCAAAGATTTTGAAATGGTATTGTGGAAAAATACAGACATGGGCCATGGAAGGCTATATGCAGACAGTCTTTACCGTTATAATGCCTTCCCGCAGGAAAGTGGAACCAACTATTACATCACCGACAGCTCCTGCCATCAGCTGGTAAGAATTGAAAGGGGTTCCAGTACAAAGGTGGTTGCGGAGGCCCGGATGAATCATCCTGCTGATGGGGTACCCGACTCGATAACGATCAGGCATAGAAATTTCAATTTTTCGATTGTGTTAACTAAGATTCGTAACTGATGCTTGCAGATGACTTTTATTTCCTGACCGATGTACTCCACCGGGATGATACTATCCTGGCCACCCTCTCTTTAAATCCCGGTCACCGGATTTTTGAAGGGCATTTTCCAGGGCAGCCTGTCGTTCCAGGTGTATGTATGATGCAAATCATGAAAGAGTTGCTGGAAAGGGAAAAAGGAATCCGGATCAGGCTTCTTGATTCGGAATTTGCCAAATTCCTTTCCCTCATCAATCCCCGGGAAAGGCCACTGGTCCAGGCCGAAATTAAATACGAGATGTCACCAGACGGGGAGATATCCATAACAGCGCGTATGTTCTGGGAGAATATCACTTTTTTAAAATACAAGGCCCGTTTTGCAATTCAAATCCCCCCCCTTCCGGAGCATGACGATGGTCCTTAGAAGGGACAGGTCATGCGTCCTGAAAAAGCGGTTGAACAGATCCAGGGTCGGACCGGTCATCAGCGTACATGATCAGGTAGATCAACCAACTGCAGGTGGCAAGGAGCAACAGATAATACAGGAGATCCGACTTTTCCTTTGTATCATCATTGATTACGAGGTGTTTCTCATCAATAAATAACAGACTGCTTCGTGCAACAGTCTGTTACCGGTTCAGAAGGCCAGATTTTTTGGTTTATTTTAAGACTTATCATTGGCTTTGCCTGGCGAGGCTTCGGGGAATACAAAGACTATGGAAAGAAACAAAGGAATTTCTGACCGGAGTGTTCGCAGGTTGTTGAAGTCAGGATTACAGTTACATAAGAAATACAAGGAAATTTGGGTCAATGAATAGTCAGGAGTTGATCATATCCTTGAGTGCCACGTTTTTGTTTCGCAGGTCGATCCTTAAAGGTAGATGAATCGGACCAAATGGGGAAGCCAATTTCAAGGCCGCAGTCTGCTCACGTGTACATAACATACCCAAATGAATTACCTTTAGCCAGGACCGGAGATCATCCCCCGTAGCACCTGGGTTCTATAATCAGCCGCATGGATGAGGACCGCACTAAAGAACTTCACTGCCAATTATTTCATATGAGACCCAATTATTACAACCGATTGCCTTTCTTTGTACTCCTCATCCTGAGTTTCATGACAGCAGTACAGGCACAAAAGGACAGCTCGGCTGTCCGCATCATTATGATCGGGGCGCACCCTGATGACTGCGATTTGAAAGGGGGTGGTACCGCCGCCCTTTTCTCTTCCATGGGTTATGCTGTAAAATTTGTTTCGGTGACTAACGGTGATGCCGGTCACCAGACTGAAAAGGGGGAACAGCTGGCGGCACGCAGACTGGCCGAAGCCCATGAAGCCGCCAAGCGGCTGGGCGTGACCTACGACGTACTGAACAATCATGACGGACAACTCCTGCCATCACTTGAAGTAAGATCCCAGATCATCAGGGAAATCCGCGAATGGAATGCGGATGTTGTTATTTCACCCAGACCCAATGACTATCATCCCGACCATCGCTATACCGGTATTCTGGTCCAGGATGCTGCTTATATGGTAGCAGTACCCAACGACCTCCCCGATGTTCCAGCCCTGAAAAAAAATCCCGTATTTCTCTACTTTCAGGATATTTTTGAACGACCCAATCCATTCAGGCCGGATATTGCCGTGGATATTTCGAAGGTCTTTGACCAGAAAATAAATGCCCTTGATGCCCACGAATCCCAGATGTATGAGTGGCTGCCCTGGATAGGACATTACAGCGACCAGGTGCCCAAAAATAAAGCTGACCGGAAAAATTGGCTGAAACAATCCCGGACCATCGCGATCAGGCCGGACGTCAGGAATGCACTCACCAAATGGTACGGGCGGGAAAGAGGCGAGGCGACCATACAGGCTGAGGCCTTCGAGATCTGTGAATATGGCAGCCGGCCGGATGAAAAGGAAATATTGAGGTTGTTTCCGATGCTTGGAAAATAACCCGCGTTATTTTTCTACTGCTTATTCAAAACCGGTCTGAGCAGCTATGCGGGACGGTCCTGCTGTAAACCAGACGGAGTCGCTTACCTTCAAAACAATTACCCGCTGAAAATTCCGAATCGCTTATTTCTCTACAGCCGCAGGACGGCAGCAGTTACCGCAGCACCATGAATCTGGTGCCAGCCGTATTGCTGTTGCAGAATACTTTTGCATAATAGGCTCCTGACGGGAATACAGCCAGATTAACCGGAAACTGGCCTGGCTGCCATACATGTTTCCCCTTTGTTTGTTGCCCTAAATCCACAGACGATATCCGCTGTCCCATGCTATTAAAGACCACCAGGTTGCAAGTTCCGTCTGCAGGGAGATCAAACTCCACAAATGGCGGCGCAGAATTTACCACCGGGTTAGGATATATGCGGACTGCCATTGAACTCACCGGTGGGCTGGAGGTTGTGTCTGACCTGCTCGTATCGGCAAAAATCCGCTTGTTCGTATAAACACGGTATTCTCCCGGCGCGAGGGTAAAGGACTGGCTGGCTCCGGTGGCGGTCACCGAATCCCCTTTAAAATAATTATACCAGGTCCCCTGGCTTGGAAAAGTTACTGTCCCGCTTGCGGGTGCCACATCGAAATTGCCCATTGCCAGGGCACTAAGTCCGTTTCCGGATGCCTGCAGATATTTAAAGGCGCGGGCCAGGTCATAAACCACTTTACCGGTATCCAGTCCCGGATAGTTGCTGCGCAATTGAAGCATGGCTTTATAGACATCATGCAATTTTTTTCTGTTGCTGTTCTGAAGATAATCCCAGCGGACCGGTTTAGGATCCGTACGACAGCTTCCGGCGGGGTCCACGGAGCCATTCGGACAGTAATTGATAGAATAGTCATACCCCAGTTCGCCAAATTGCCAGATCATCTTGGGACCAGGCATCAGCGACCAGAATACGGCTGCCATGGCATTGCGCAACAGACCCGTAGTTGTATCCCTGATGAGGTAATTGCCGCTGCTGTTGCCGTACTGTTCATTGTTATACATGAGCCGTTCCTCATCGTGGCTCTCCTGGTAAACCACCAGCCCCGGTTTGCTCCATCCCAGGCTGCTGTAGACGCCGCCGGTCAAATCCCATGTCGCGCCTCCCGGCGATGGAGTACTGTATCCCATAGTGGCCTGGTTATAATTGCCGTTCATATTTCCCCAAAGCATCATCCCATAATTTGCCTCCACGGTTTGCTCACTATTATCTGCAAACATTTCCAAAATGCAGTAGCTCCCCGGCGACACCGCCTGGAGCTGATTGTAGATCGACTCCCAGATGGCTACCCTGCCGGTATCGTAAGCCCCCCAGGCGCCTACGTCGCAGTTATTGCCCATCGGATCGCAGGTACGCTTCTGGGTAAATCCCTTGGCCAGGTCGAACCTGTACCCATCGACGTGATAGTTGGTCAGCCAGTAACTGATGACCCGCTGGGTGAAAGTTTGTGTGGCCGGGCTTTCGTGATTGAGCTGGTAGCCCACATTATAGGCATGCGTGGGGTATTGATTGAACCAGGGATTGCTGACAGAGGGAACATTCAAGGCGTTATCATAATACATCTGGACCATGGGCGAACTTCCGAAGGAATGATTCAGAACCATGTCCATGATTACAGCCATTCCCTGGCTGTGACAGGCATCGATGAATTGTCTGAGCATGTTTTCTGTGCCATAGGTTTTGTCCGGGGCAAAATAGAAATTCGGATTGTAACCCCAGCTGGAAGCTCCTTCGAAATTGTTGAACGGCATGACTTCAACGGCATTCACGCCAAGCCGTTTCAGGTAGGCCAGCGTATCCATCAGGCCCTGCCAGTTTCCCAGGGTTGTAAAATCCCTTACAAGCAATTCATAAATAACCAGGCTGCTTTTGTCTGGTCTCTGGAAATTAGGCACCTGCCAGTTATAGGCAGGCTTTGCGGTTTGAATGATACCGGCCAGGGATCCCCCTGCCTGGGCGGGAAATGGCTTCAGACTGGGGTAAGTTGAAGCAGGTATCTGGGGATCTACATTCTTGTCCAATACCTTTTCTGTATTATAATCGGCAAGGACCAGGCTGTCATCTATAATATACTGGTAGGCGTATTCCTGACCAGGTGCCAGGCCATTAAGCTCGATCCAGTAGTAGTTGCTGTCCGGTGTCCTGTTCATCTGGTATGATGTCTGTTGTGTCCAGTTGTTAAAATCTCCTACCACTACGATTTTGTTCTTGTATGGTGCAAAAAGTACCAGGATGGCCGAAGTATCACCGGTCTGGTAATTGATCCCCTCATGCACCCCGGCAGGCAAGGGCAGGATCTGGGACGCTGCGGCCACATAAAAACTGAAACTGTCAGAAGTGGCTACCGCTCCATACTGGGCATGGGCTGCGACCCAGTGCGTACCCGATGTGGTGATGGGTATCTTACCTGAGATCATCGTATCTGAAGCCACTGAATCCCGGCTGGCGCCATCATAGGAAATGACCAGTTTTGATGCATGGTTCGTAACAAAACCGACAACCAGCGTATCTCCTACATTTTTCCTTATCGGTTCGGGAACAGGTTGAAAGGTGGGCTGAAAAGGCGGCTGAAGAATCTGAATGGCCAGGTTGCTGTCATAGACGCTGGCAAACATGTCACTCCCGTCGCTGTTGCGCTGGGCCAGGGATCCGCTGCCGTTACGAAACAGAATGGCAATCCTTTCTATCTGTTCGCCGGCTGGGACGTTGAAGAAACTGCGTATATTCTGAATGGCATACTGATAGCTGTTATTTCCAAGATAGGTAGCATGTGCCGCAGGGTTGGTGGTACCCCAGGTAAAGGGAACGTATTTCCAGTCTGAGGAACTGGCGCTGAGACTTGTTATCACTCCTACGTGTACATAGACGTCGGAAGTGTTTGTGTAGTTAAGTAACCCCTGGTTTCCCCGGGAGCAATCAACTACTACCGTTACCGCGCTGGTATCCGAAGGAAAATAGGGCGTGGTGACCAGTTCCTGAGCACGAATAAATGCAATCAGCAGCAGAAGTCCGGATGTTAAGTACAATTTCTTCATCAGCATGAATTAGATCACAAAATAGAAATTCAGTTTGTCATTCCTTTGAAGCCTGCAATAAAAAGAGGCGGTTACAAACCCGCCTCTTTTTTTTATGGAATGAAGGATCATACCAGGTTATTACGGGGTGACGGTGTAAGTTCCCGTCAGGAAATTCACATCGATCTTATAGGTTCCGCTGGTTGCCGGCGCCGGTGTGTTGGAACTCGGAACAGCATTGTCGAATAACAGGGTCCCTCCCCCGGCACCGGTCCCGTCTGTTGCGCCACCGTATTTGTTGCCCCAGTCTCCTGCTGCCGGGAGGAAGAGATAGGATTTGCCGGTTGTCAGGGCTATGGTTATCTGAAATTCTGCGTTGCTCAGCTGGGTGAACTGCTGCGAGGCCAGGGCTACCGCTGTATTGGTCCAGGCGGGCGATTGTGGCGTGGCATCCCCGATGATCCACAATCCCGTCTGAAGCGTATTTGGAGTCGGCGTAACGTTCGCCGGCAATGGAGGACCGGTATATGGTGTAACGGTATAGGTATTTGTAACAAAACTGACAATGATTTCATATACCCCTGTAGTGGAAGGGGCCGGAGTATTCGATCCCGGAACGGCATTGTCAGCCAGTAAGGTTCCGCCTCCTGAAGCAGTTCCGTCGGTCGCCCCTCCAAATTTATGGGACCAGTCTCCGTTAACGGGCAGGAACAGGTAACTGTAGCCCTTCGTAAGGTTAATGATCATACCAAATGTTCCTCCTCCCAGAGGTGTAAATTGTTGGGACGGCGTAGGTACCGGGTTCGCCCAGCCGCCAGCTGTCGCATCACCAACGAGGTAAAGATTGGATGGCACGCTGGCAGGGGTCACTGTGTAGGTATTGGTCTGGAAATTGACCACGATCTTGTACAGGCCGGTAGTGGCCGGTGCCGGAGTATTTGAACCAGGCACTGCATTGTCTGAAAGTATGGTGGACCCTCCGGGCGCTGTGCCATCGGTTGCGCCACCGTATTTGTGACTCCACGATCCATTTTGTGGAAGAAATAGATAACTCTTTCCGGCCGTAAGATTGATGATTATCCCGTAGGAAACAGCATCAATTTTGCTAAACTCCTGGGAAGGCGTCGGAACAGGGTTTGACCACCCGCCAGCAGTCGCATCCCCTACTATGAACAGGCCAGGAGGCACGGGAACATAAGTGGTCAGATTCAGGGTGTCCACATTCGAATACACCATGGGAGTCGTGAGGCTGGAATTCTGATAGCTTACAATTCTGAACTCCACGTTTTTGGTGGACCCGCCTGTAACCCCTGCGTTGATTGCCGCGGTATTCAGGTCGTTTTCAATAATCGAGGCACTCAAGGAAGTACCATAGGGAAATGTTTGGGGGTTTTTGAAATTGCCTCCTACCGTATCCATCTGCAGAACATAATTGATGGCATTGTTGCCATAAACGCTCGCGTTCCACTGAAAAGAGATGGCAACGCTGGTCGCATTGGAGATCTGCAGGACCAGGGGACCTTTTGTCGATGCCGTCAGTTTGATGGGCACCAGGTAAGGGGTGACGGTAACGGTTACAATATTCGACTTGTACTGCTCATTGTTATTGGAATAAGAGGAAGTGACCCTGAAATCAACGCTGGTAGCTTTGCCGGGAGTGAAACCAAAGTTTGCCAGAATATTGTTCAACTGTGACCCGGTGAGGGAAAAGGTCAGTGGCCCCTTTATGACATACGTCATTTCATGGGAAAAATTCCTTCCGGTAGAGTCGATTTCCACAACAAATTTCTGGTTGGAGGAGTCCGTGGAATATTTTGGATTGCTCCATTGTAAGGAAAGGACTGTGTTGGAAGAATCGGCAGGACCAGGCGTTATGCTGGTCGCAGAACTTTTCAATACGGGCGCGGAACCGTTTGGAAAAAATTGATTTGTCTCTTTTTTGCATGCCATGAAGGACGAAACCAACATCGCGAGCATAAAAAGATATCTGAAAGCATATTTCATATAGCAGTTTTTAAATTGTCTATTGTTTAGTCACTGTAATGATCCCATTTTGAAAATTAACATCGAATTTGTAGGTTCCTCCAGCGGCTGGGCCTGGGAAATTGGCATTGTAAGTATTGTTTCCCCCGTTATAGCCAAATGACCCCCCCGAAAAAGGCTGGCTACCGGTGTTATTGCAGGCATATTTGTTGGTCCAGCTTCCGTTGACAGGCAGAAACAGGTACTGGTCTGAACCACTGGTCGGGTCACCACCGGAAAGGGCTATCGTTAAAGTATATTCGGTGGAGCTTACCTGGGTAAATTGCTGGGAACCCGGTACAGGGTTAGCCCATCCGCCCAGTTTTGCATCCCCTCCCACCAGGAACAGCTGGCCTGATGAAGGTGGTTCTACCAGGGGAGGCGGAATATACGGTGTAACGGAGTAATTCAGTACATTGGAGTTTAGTGGTACTGCCGCCGGAGTGGATGGTGTATAGGGCGAAATGAAGGATTGCACCCTCACCTGGATGTTGTGGGTCTGACCGAGGGCAAGACCCAGGGTATTCCCCAGGTAGCTGTTGAATTGGGAAACCGTAAAAGTCGTGCTGAGATCCGAGTTGAAGGCAATTGGTTTTTTTGAGTATATGCTGGTAAAATTAGCCCCGGCCGTATCAACCTGGAGATAATAGGTGACATCCAGCGAACTGACCCCGTTGCTGAAATTGTAATTGGGATTTGTCCAGTTAAAGGTAACTGCAGTGTTGGTCGAATCAGCAGGTTGCAGCGGTATGGAATCTGACACAGATCCTGTCAACACGGGTGCTGTCCCTCCATTGAAATACAGCTTGGCTTCATCCTTTTTGCAGGAGGTGACTGTGAGCAGCAGACAACTTCCGGTAAACAATATAATGGCTAGGAACTTTTTCATATTTTGACTTTGTTGCTTATGAATGATAATAGGGCTCATAATCGGAGATCACGTTAATTTAGTAGCCTGGGTTCTGTTTCAGATTGGGATTGGTGTTCAGATCCGTGGCCGGCAGCGGAAACAGATTATAATGATCATCCACACCGGTACCTGACAGGACACCTCCCTTCCAGGGCCATAAATAATTACCCGATGTAAAGAGGCCATACCGGATCAGGTCCGTCCTCCGGAAACATTCCCAGTACAATTCCTTGGCCCTTTCATCCAGAATGTTTTGCAGGGTCAGTGAACCATAATCTCCGCTCGTGTTCCCGTAAGCCCTTTCGAGCAGTGCATTTACATAGGTAAGTGCCTGTGCCTGGGATCCGCCAGTTCCCCCGCGCAAAACGGCTTCTGCATAGATAAGGTATTGTTCGCCCAGCCTGAACAACGGGAAATCCGTATTACAGAATGTGCTGGCCCCGGCAGGTACAGCGCCTGTAGAAGTTAAATTTTGCCATTTAGTGACTGCATATCCGTTAGTAAACGTACCGATATCCGCGATGGCTTCCGACTGTCCGTTGGTATAGAACAGACCGCGTTTGTCCGCGTTGCCGGCCGGGAATAGATTGGGAATGTTGGAGGTAACCCTGTTTCCTGCCCAGCCACCACCGGGAACCCCATAGTGGGCAGGTACCATCGAACCGCCTATGGAGGCATTGATGATAAAGGTGGTCCCTCCATAATTCTGTGTATTGGCCCCGTCATAGGCAATCGACAGAATCTGTTCCGGATTGTTGAGGTTATTGTCAGCCAAAAATAGATCCTGGTAAACCGGATGAAGGGTGTACCCGGCATTGATGACCTTCGTAGCATAGGTAATGGCTTCTGTATAATGGTCATTTCCTGCTCCGAGGTATACATCCGCATTGAGATACATCCTTGCCAGGAGGGCCCAGACAGAGGCCTGGTCTGCGCGCGCATATTCATTCTGCTTGGCAGGTACCAGTGCATTGGTACTGTCAAGACTCCTCAGTTCTGATTGCACATAGGCAAATAACTTGTCCCGGGTAATATAACTGGGAATGGTTCCTATGGGGTCTTTATCGGTAACAAAGGGCGAATTGCCAAACAGGTCCATCATTTCGTAATAATCAAACGCCCTAAGAAAGCGGGCTTCGGCGATATAGTTAGACAGGTTGACTTTATCCTGCCCGCTAAAATTGACACCGCTCGCCTGCTGAATAAATGAATTCGCAACCGTAACCTGGTACATAATCCGGGCGTAGAGGCCCAGCAGAATGGTATTGGAAGAGTTCCAGGCCATATCATGAAAATCGGGTACTCCCGGGTCGTTCCAGGCACAGACGGCTTCATCCGTGGACAGTTCATCGGCATCCCACATCAGCCGGACAAAATCAGAGGTTCCCGCGTCGATGCCCCCCAGATCAGTACTGGCCGGTCCGGTGCTGGAAGTTAGGGCAAAGGAACTATACACTTTGGCGAGTGCCTGCTTCGCTCCTGCAGCGGTGCTAAATACCTCAGAGCCGGTAATGGAGTTGGGCGGTTGTAGATCCAACTTCTTGGAACAGGAAACCAGGCTCCCTGTAATGATCACCAGACCAGCCGCTGCGATTAAAAAATGATGTTTCATACTTTATAATTTTTTTGAGAATGTTTTAGATATTAGAAATTCATGCTGGCACCAATGGTATAATTCCTTGGCCTGGGATAGAGGTTGTTGTCTATTCCTCCATAGATTTCCGGATCCACACCCTTGTACTTGGTAATGACAAAGACATTCTGGCAATAGGCATTCAGACGGAGTGTGATGTGGCTGCCCAATTTGCCCACATTATAACCCACCCCGATATTATCCAGCTTCAGGAAAGAGGCATTTTCTACATATATATCAGAGAAATACTGAGGGTTGACAAAATTGGTGTTATAGATATCCGTCGTTGCATTGGAGAGGAACATCAGGGGGTTATGCAGTATATATTTTGTTACGCCCTGACCCGAGTTCACGTTGTTGTACATATAATTGCCTATGCTTGCCCTGGCTACAAGGCTCAGGCTCCATTTCTGATAATTAAACGTGGAACTGAACCCCATAGTCACCGGAGCAAAAGGTGATTTGTACCTGTAGCCATCTGTCGGATAGGAAATGATTCCATCCCGGTTGAGGTCATTATACAACCCTTCAATGGGTTTTCCATCCTTCCCATACACCTGCTTGAGTGTGAGGAAGGAATTGGCAGGATACCCCACTGTTTGCACCTGGATCGTGTTGCCGGTACCACCTCCAATACCCCCTACCTGGTTCCCGACGAAGTCTGGGTTCTTATCCTCGTTCGTCAATTTGGTGATCTTGTTCTTGTTGTAGGAAATGTTGTAACTGAGCTCCCAGCTGAAATCCTGTGACTTGACTGCCAGGGCACTGACAGAGAATTCCAGACCCTGGTTGATCATCGAACCGATATTAACAGTAGCAATGTTTGTAAAGTTGGAACCTACCGGGATATAGATCCGATTGAGCAGGTTGGTTATATTCTTATAATAATAATCAATGGTACCTGTGATGCGGTTATTGAGCAGTCCGAAATCCAGACCTGCGTTGGTCGCTGCGGTCTGTTCCCATTTCAGGTTGGGAAAATAGGGAGCCGGCGTATACGTATTGTAGTAGGAGTTTCCAAACTGGTAGAGCGAATTGTTGGAACTGAGCGAGTAACTCGGTATGTATTCATAGTTTGCAATTCCGTCCTGGTTACCGGTCACCCCGTAACTGCCTCTCAGCTTTAGGTCACTCAGCCAGGATACATTTTCCAGGAATTTTTCCCTGCTTACTCTCCAGGCCAGGGCTACGGCCGGGAAAAGCCCCCATCGGTTCGCCGGGGCAAAACGGGAAGAACCATCATCACGCAGGGAAACAGTCAGGATATATTTTTGATCATAGGTATATATGACACGCCCGAGGTAAGAAATGAGTGTATTCTCGCTTGGTGTCGTTGCGTACACCGGTTTACTGCCCTGGAGTGTGTCTCCGGAAGCATCAAAACTGGGATAGTTATACGTCTTTATGAGAGTATTCGTGTAGCTGTAAGTGGCCATTGCTTCGATCTTGCTTTTGATATCTTTCAGATCCTTCACGTAACGGAGTCCAAAATCAGCCTGAACATATCTATTCCATTGGTGGTACTTGCTATTGAGACCCGGGTTGGGAGAATTATTAATGGCCTGGGCAGCGTCCGCGGGGATGGTAACCGTGCCATGGCCGTCAGCATAGTCGTAGCCTAGGTTGGCTACCGCATGCAGGCCGGATACGCGGGGAAGTTCATAATCTACATGAATATTGTCAATAGTGCTTGCAGAATACCCGATGCTGTGATATTGTTCCAGCAGGGCCAGGGGATTTTGGGTGGCCAGCGGATTGAAATCCCCGGAGGAGTTGGTCCACTGATAGTACCCCCCGAATTTATTTCCCGGTTGATATACTGGCTGAGTCGGATCATAGGCGACTGCCGACCCGATCGCCCCCTGCTCAGCAAAACGGGATTTGGTGATGGTCCCGTTGAGGTTCAGTTCTACTTTCAGTTTCCCATTAAGGAAACTGGGGCTCAGGTGAATCCCGAGAGTTCCTCTCTGAAGCCCGTCTGTCTTCAGAATCCCCTGCTCACCGTGATATCCAAACGATAACCTGTAAGGCAGTTCCAGGTCCTTGGCGACGCCTGAGACGCTGATATTGTTATTGGTGGTCAGGGCTGTCTGGTAAATTTGCTTTTGCCAGTCCGTGCTGGCATTACCCATCAACTTGGTATAAATCGTATCGCCGGGATTGGCTGCCAGATCCTGGGCTGCATACGCCCTGAACTGGCTGGCAGAAAGAACCGACACGTATTTGGCTATCGTACCGACTACAAACTGCGTATTGAAATTGAAGACAGGCTGGGCACCTTTTCCTTTTTTGGTGGTAATGATAATAACCCCGGCCGCTGCCCTGGATCCATAAATGGCTTCTGCAGAAGCATCCTTCAGTATCGTGATGTTGTCAATATCGTCCGGATTCAGGAGGGAAAGCGGATTGGCAACGCCTGAAATGGAGGATCCGCCCCCAAGATTTTTCATTGCTGGCAATTCCACCCCGTCCAAAACGATCAGGGGGTCCTGGTTGCCATTCAGAGAAGCCAGGCCACGGATCCGTATCGTGCTTCCATTGCCGGGCTGACCACCGTTGGTGGTCACGTCCACCCCGGCCACCTTGCCCTGGATCAGTTGATCAGGACTTGTTATAGCTCCCTGCTGAAAATCCTTTGAACTTACCGAAGCAATTGAGCCGGTTAAATCTTTTTTCTGCTGCGTTCCATACCCAATGACCACGACATCATTAAGGGTAGAATTCGAAGATGGATCCAGGGAAACGTTGATTGGCCCATCCCCTATAGGAACTTCCACCCGGTTGTACCCGACATAGGAAATCACCAGGGTTTTTGCTGAGGAGGGCACCGACATTTTGAACGTGCCGTCACCAAGGGTTTCACCACCCAGTTTAGATCCTTTTATCAGGATGGTAACTCCCTGCAGTGGACTCCCGTTTTTTGAATCGATAATTTTTCCGGAAACTGTTTTGTTTTGTGCAAAGCTCATGGAGCTAACGAAAAGAAGAAGGAAAAGAGGAATGAACTTCCTTCCTTGCAATCGTTTTTTTCTCATAAATGTGGCAGTTGATAGTTGTATGTAGAATAAAGAAAACGCCAGTTACATTCAAATAACCCAGTGCAATCGTTTACTTAAAGTTCACACAATTCCCCTCATTGTTCCAAATTTTTTTTGGTCATTTCCGATTCAGGTTTTGCCTTTCTCAGGACCAAAAAACCGATCAAAAGAAAATGTGTAATTTGTACACAATATTTAAAAAATTATTTATCAGGCAAAATTTTTCCGGAAGTTTTTTTTAAAATGATTGCGCCATCCGTTGAAGTCCCAAACCACTGTAAACCATTAACCTACGGTTTTCCTATCTGTCTGTTTTATCCTGTATGATTAGATGGCTGGAAAATCACGTTATTAAAAGAGACTGGATGAGGAAGAAAAATGCTGCATCAGGGACTGCAGATTAATGTTATTCCGCCACTGTTATTGCAAGCCTGGTTACCTTAAAGATCAGGGATGCCCCGGTTAATTATTTTTGGCAAATGATTTTTTTTGTTTAGAATTGTTGAGCAAACGATTACAATTTGGCGTCTGCGACAACCATAGCAAATATTGCAAAAGAACTGAATATTACAGCCGCCACAGTGTCCCGGGCGCTCCGAAATCATCCGAAGATAAGTGCGGAAACCAAGGAGTCTGTCCTGAAAGTAGCGAACCGGCTCAACTATAAGCGAAACAAGATTGCCTCCTCCCTCCGCTCCGGAAAAACCCACATGATCGGGGTGATCATTCCCAGCGCAGAAATCAATTTCTTTGGATCGGTGGTACACGGAATAGAAAGTGTGGCCAATGCCAACGGCTATAACATCCTGATCTACCAGTCCAATGAATCCTATGAACATGAAGTCAGGGGAATTGAGACATTTCTGGCCGCCCGCGTAGATGGCATTCTCGTTTCCATAGCCAAGGAGACAGTCGATCACGGACACTTTATCGATGTTGAAAAAAGAGGTGTGCCTATTGTCTTTTTTGACAGGGGCAATGACAACATTGGGATACCTTCCGTCGTGATCGATGATTTTAAGGGAGCCTTTATGGCAACTCAAAACCTGATAGAAGAGGGATACCGGCGGATTGCCCATATTTCCGGACCCCAGCACGTAAAGGTATTTTACGATCGCCTGAAGGGGTATATGGCGGCTCTTCAGGCCAACAATATGCGCATAGACCAGGACCTCATTTTCAAAGGAGATATCACGATCCAGGCTGGTAAAGATGCAGGAAATTATTTTCTTTCGCTGCCGGCACCGCCCGATGCCGTGTTTGCCGTAGAGGATTTCTCTGCTCTTGGATTGATGAAGTCTGTCAAGGAACACAGCGTAAGGATCCCCGAGGATTTTGGAATTTTTGGATTTGCCAACGAATTGTTCGGGGAACACACGACCCCGTCCCTTTCAACCGTGGACCAGCAGACCGTCATGATGGGGAAGGCGGCATTCAGGCTCCTTCTCCAGCTTGTTGAGCAAAAGGATACAAGCGTACTGATCAGCAAGAAAGTTGTTCTGGAGCCCATTCCCATTTACCGGGAGTCTTCTGCAAAAAGAAAATAATTGTTGCAGCTTGCCGGAAAATGGAGAAAGGAAAATATAATTTTTTTAGAGAAATTGCGTAAACGATTGCACAAATTTTTCAAACATGGGAGGTTCCTCATTTCAGGCTCCCGCCTTTTGACTCTAAGCAGGGGGTTGTTCCCATTTTGCCTGTTTGCGGGAATGGTTTTGTTTACCGGCTGCTCAAAAAACGGCGGATCTTCATCAGGCGGTAACAACCCCGGGGGAACCCCAAAACCTCCTCCTGCTTCTTTTGCCAGAGGCGCAGACATCAGCTGGCTTACCCAGATGGAATTGTCAGGATATTCATTTTTTGACAGCACAGGAACCCGGATGGATTGCATACAAATACTCAAAAATCTTGGACTCAACTCCATTCGTCTAAGGGCCTGGGTCAACCCGGCCGGAGGCTGGTGCAATACGGGTGACCTGGTTGCAAAAGCGGTCAGGGCCCAAAACCTGGGTATGCGGATCATGATAGACTTCCATTACAGCGATACCTGGGCTGACCCGGGCCATCAGACCAAACCGGCAGCTTGGGCAAATCTGGTCCTGAACGATCTGTCGGATACCCTTTACAGTTATACCTATCATGTGATGGATACCCTGAGGACAAATGGAGTAACGCCGCAATGGGTCCAGGTGGGTAATGAAACAAACGATGGCATGCTCTGGGAAGACGGAAGGGCCTCCACCCACATGCAACAATTTGCTCTTCTGATAAATGCCGGGTATAAGGCCGTAAAAGCTGTCAGCGATTCAACAAAGGTGATCGTCCATATTTCCAATGGATTCGACAACACCCTGTTCCGCTGGGTATTTGACGGGCTAAAAGCCAATGGGGCCAACTGGGATGTGACGGGTATGTCTCTCTACCCGGATGCCGGCAACTGGCAGTCTTACAATCAGCAATGCCTGGCCAATATGCAGGACATGGTATCCAGGTACGGGAAACCCGTTATGGTTTCCGAGATTGGGATGAGCGTCACCTCTGCATCCGCCTGCCGGTCATTCATTGCCGACCTGGTGAATAAAACCGCCTCCGTTTCCGGTGAAAACGGGCTCGGGGTTTTTTACTGGGAACCCGAGTGCTACAATTTCATGAACTATGCTCTCGGTGCTTTTGACAGCTCCGGCAAACCTACAGAGGCCTTGTACGGATTTACAGACAAATAACCTCGCGTGCCCAGAAGAAATGGATTTTTCATCCGCCTGGCAGAAAACTAAAAAATCATCTTTCCGTGAATAAAGCAAGACTCTTCACCAGCCTGTTTTTGACCGGCATTTTGTTGTACGGATTTGCACCCCTGGGATCCTTTTGGTCAGCAAAAAAAGAAAAGGAAAAAATAATGGGGGCCGACATTTCTTTCCTTCCACAACTGGAAGAGAAAGGGATCAGGTTTTCGGAAGGGGGGGCGGAAAAAGATGTACTTCAAATTTTGAAAGATCACGGATTTAATTACATCCGCCTGCGGATCTTCAATGACCCTGCAGCCGACAGCGGTTATTCACCCGAAAAGGGCTTTTGTGACCTGGAGCATACCATGGTCATGGCCCAGCGCATAAAGAATGCGAAGATGAAATGGCTCCTGGATTTCCATTATAGTGACACCTGGGCAGATCCCGGTAAGCAATTTAAACCAGAAGGATGGGAGCAGTATGATTTTCCGCAGCTCAGGCGGGCTGTTTACACTTTTACCAAAAATGTTCTGTCATCCCTCAAATCCCAGGGCACCAGCCCGGACATGGTCCAGGTAGGCAATGAAATCAACCATGGTTTGTTGTGGCCTGACGGCAGCTTCAGTCACCCCGACACGCTGGCGGCATTTCTGAAAGAAGCGATCTCAGCCGTCCGGGAAGTAGACCCGAACATTCCGGTCATGCTTCACCTTGCTTGTGGCGGGCAAAACCGAGAATCAAGAGATTTTCTTGACAAGATGCTGGCCAGGCACGTCGGATTCGACATCATCGGGGAATCCTATTATCCTCAATGGCACGGAACCCTTGGACAGCTGGACAGCAACCTGCGAGACCTTGCGCTCCGTTATAAACAGGACATTGTAGTGGTGGAATACAGCCGGCACAAGAAGGAAGTAAACGATATTGTCTTTAATTTGCCCGATCAGAAAGGCAGGGGGACATTTATCTGGGAACCGCTAAACACCTGGGAATCCGTTTTTGACAAAAACGGGAATGCCAGGGATTCCCTGCTGGACATTTATTCCGAACTGAGCAGCAGGTATAAGATCGCCAGGCAATAGCTGTTTACCTAAGTGTAGCCTCAACACTCCACTCGCTCCCACTGCCAATGTGATTGACCTCCGCAAAGTTATTCTGGTTCAGCGCAAATGACAGCTGCATCAGGCTGTTGAGATAGGCCAGGGGTTTGCCTTTGGGAACATCCCCGAAGGTCTGGCTGTAAGGCATCTCGCCTTCATATTGTTTTACGCCTTCCCGGTAAATAATCACATGGACCATGTTTCCGGGCTTGGGTCCAAGCTGCTGGAACATTTCCGCAGGAATATTTGTCCAGACGTTCCCATACTGGACATCCAGTATTGGAATCCCCCCTTTCAACTTTCTCCCCTCCATCGTTGCCTTTTGATAGGGAATACTGATTACCTGGTCTGGCAGTTTGGGTCCCACCTGTTCAAAACTGATGACTCCTGAAGCCAGCCTTGCAGCCGTATAGGCGTACACATCACGTCCGTGAAAAGTATAGGATTTTTCAGAAGCCTTTCTGCGGTTGACAGCCTCATCTATTTCCCGGACCTCAGCAATGCCGAGGTCCTCTGCCACGAGCGTCAGGGTTCCATTGTCGGGTGTTACAATGTAATGGCCCGATTTGGTTTTCAGCACGACAGATTTTCTGCTGGTTCCCACACCGGGATCAACCACCGAAACAAATACAGTGCCTGCCGGCCAGTATGGAACGGTTTGTTCAAGACGGTAGGCAGCTTCCCATATGTTGTAGGCCGGGATTTCGTGTGTCAGGTCAAAAAGCCGCAACTCAGGCGACACCGTCATCGCCACTCCCTTCATCGCAGAAACAGCGCCATCCTTTTGTCCGAAATCGGATTGGAAAACCACAATCTTATTCTGGGCAAAGCCAGCGAATCCCAACAGGACCAAAATAAGGGCTGTCATCATTTTCCTTGTTGCTGTGCTCATGGTCAGTTAACTTTTAAAACAATCAAAAATAAGGACAATAATATCCGGTTCTCCGCAGCCGCCAGGATTCTTCGCCTGGTGCCAGCGCCCGTCACAACCCCGACTGCAGGGAATCATTTATCGTTATCATATCAATCCAGGTCAATATGGTCGACCATAACGTCCCAGTGGGCGATCAGCAGCTCGAAACGGTGCTGTTCGTCACGGGTCAGTTGATCGAGGTCCGGGTAAAGCTGTTTTTTATAGGGGGTTGTCAGATCAGGATCAAAAGCGAGCGCCGCATTCCTGAATACAATGATCACCTTAAAATCCCACCTCGTATCCTCCCCGCTGTGCAGTTTAGGTTTTTCAGCAGTTACGCTGACGATGTCGCCTTTTTCCCTGGCTTTCCTCAGTAATGGGTAATGGTTCTTTTTCCATAAGGCTATGAATTCATCCGCAAATCCCCATTTCACTTTGTAATAATTTTCGACAGTAAAATACTCCGAGGCATTGCTGCCGGTTTTTTGCGACAATCCTATGGTAAAAACCAGGCATCCGGCAATGGTAATAATTGCCGCCAGCATTTCGTGTTTTTTGAAATTCGGGAAGTTCATGATGGTCATTGATATTTATTAAAAAGGACTTATGATTTCTACCCTGCTCTTCATCTCCCTGGGCGGACAAAATTGTTCCCCGGACGGCTTCATGCATACAGGATACCGGAAGAATCCGGATTTTTAAAGGTTGGATCTCCTTTTTTGGTATACAGGCAGCCTCGCTTAAAGTTGCATGACCCCTGTTAGCGGACCGCCCCACCTGTTTCTTTCATCCACGCCCTTGCCTTCAGAGCGAGTACAATAAGGATCAAACCAAGGATAAAAGCAAAAAGGGATATGAGCCATATCAGGGCAAGGGCCCCCTGGCCCGGTCGGGCTATCACCCAGATACCAAACAGGATGGAAATGATCCCGCTTAAGGCAAGAAGGCCTTCGTTCTGAATTTCCTTGCGTAGACGGATAGCCGCGACAAGGCTGAGGATGCCATCAAAAATGGCCCGGAAACCAATGAAGAAAAGCAGATAGATAGCCGTGAGCCCCGGGAAGAATAGGGTCAGTATTCCCGCCAGCAGACTGACTATTCCCATAAAAAGCAACAGCCCCCAATGGGCCTCGGACTGTCGATGTTGCCAGGCACCTGAAATAGTGGAGATACCGTCTGCTATGGCATAAAAAGCAAACAGGTAGATCAGCGAAAGCAGGGTGATCGCCGGCCAGAGAAAGGTCAAAACGGCAAAAAGGACGGCAAAAATCCCCCTGAACAGAAGGGTCTGCCATGCACTGGAAAGTAATCGTTTCATACCGGTTATTTTAGTGAGTGAAATTACAGATAATCGAAAACTCCTCTGTGGCAGGCGGGCTTTCCCCGCTATTGTCAGCCGCACCAGACCCGCAAAGCACAGATTGAGGTCGTGACCTTCCCTGATTTCAGGGATTGGGGGCTGCGGGTAGGCCCACCGGGCAGGGATTCCGGCCTGTTTCTGGTTTAGCTCATCTTAGGTTTTATCCCAAAAATCGAAGCTTTTAGACCCCTAGTCGAAAAATTTATGGGAAGAGGGGGGGTATGAGCATATTTGTATTGTTAAAGCGACTTACCTGTGAAAACAACCTGAACCCGAATCCTGAAAAGCCCCTAATCCTGAAACCGATATCCGAAAGACCTGAAAAAAAACCCGTATCCCTGAACCAAAATCGTCCAGTTCTGGTCTTATGAAATACCATTAACCCCTAAACCCTAATCCTGGAAAGCACAGAATCCAATGTCCCGAATTGGGAAAACCTAAGAAACCAGTGTCCGAAAACCCAGAAACCGTCCAAAACCTATCCTGTGAAAAGGCCAACAGTCTCTAAACCCTAAATCCAATCCAGCGAAGAACCAGGAACAGTATCGTATGAAACCGGATTCTAAACAGTGAACCTGTACCTTTTGATCCTAAAGTTTACCATTTTGTAACCCGGTCTAAAACGTATTCCAAGGCTGCCCCTCAAAGGGCAGCTTTTTTTTATGGCTGGTCACCCAGTAAAGCTAGCGCTTTGATTACCCCGTTTGCAGGATCCAGCAGGGTCATGAATTCCCTGGCCAGGGTATGGAACGGGTACCGGTGGGTGATGTAGTCGCCCGGCACGACCCTCCGGTCTTTGATGGCAGCCATAACCCGCTCAAAATCGCTTCTCAGGGCATTCCGGCTACTCATCAGCGTAGCCTCCCGCTTATGAAATTCAGGATGACTGAACCGGATATCTTCTTTCTGCAGTCCCACCAGTACGTATATCCCAGCATGGGCAAGATAATGAAACCCTGTTTCAATAGCTTCCAGGTTGCCCGTGGCGTCCATAACAACGGAAGGTTTTTGCCCGCGGGTTATGTCCAGGATGTCTTCAAGCGGGTCAGTCTCTGCTACGCCGAGGAAAAAATCGGCCTTTCTTTTTTCCTTGCAAAACCTGAGCCGCTGCGGGTTGTTTTCCAATGCAATTACGATACCGCCGGAAATCCGGACAAAATCCATCACAGCCAGGCCAATCGGGCCTGCTCCCATGACCAGTACAAATTGCCCGGGAGAGACTCCTGCCCTCCTGACAGCATGTGCCCCGATCGAGAGGGGTTCGACCATGGCCAGTTCATCATAAGAGAGGCCATCTGAAGAAACGAGGCTTGCGGAAGGTACAGAGATATATTCCGACATACCCCCGTCGATATGAACTCCAAGGACCTTTAACCGGGCACAGCAATTGGGGCGGCCGGAAAGGCAGGCAATGCAGTGACCACAGCTGAAATAAGGAATGACCGTAACCGGATCTCCCGACCTGAATCCCGGAGCCGTGTCCGCTTCTACAACATCAGCTGCCAGTTCATGACCCATGATTCTCGGGTACTCGAAAAAAGGCTGCGTTCCCCTAAAGGCATGAAAATCCGTTCCGCATATACCTACCCGTTTGATCCTGAGGATGGCTTGTCCTTCAGCCAGAACGGGAGCTTTATCGGTCCTGAACTGCAGTGAGCCCGGCATGATACAAACGAGTGAATCCATAGGCTTTTTTTATCCCTTGGCAGATGATTTATCCCCCGTACCGGCAGATTTCAGGCATTGGCCAGAGCCCTGTCCAGGTGGACATATCCTCCGTCGACATGAATCAGCTGGCCGGTAGTATGGCTTGATTGCGCCGACAACAGAAAAGCGGCAGTCGCTGCAATTTCCGCCGCAGTGGTCATTCTTTTTTCCAGAGGGATATTAGCCAGGATAGTACGCAGTTTCTCTTCCGGATCAGGGAGCGTTTCTATCCATTTCTGATAGAGCGGGGTCCAGCATTCGGCCACTACAATAGCGTTAACGCGGATACCGTATTTCAGCAACTCAACGGCCCATTCCCGGGTAAGAGCATTCCTGCCGCCATTGGCGGCAGCATAGGCCGAAGTACCCCCCTGACCCGTTTCAGCCGTTTTGGAGCTGATGTTTACGATCGCCCCCCTTGTCTTTTTCAGGGCTGGAAGGGCATGGTGGGCCATCAGGTAATAATGCATCAGGTTCTTGTGAAGGGATGCCATAAAACTTTCATAGTCTCCATGCTCAAGGCCCACGCCGTCGTTTACCCCGGCATTGTTTACCAGTCCGTCGATTCTGTCAAATTTCCCCATCACTGATTGTATGGCCTTCCGGGGTGCGGCCGGATCGGTCAGTTCTGCCGTAACCTGAAAGCCTTCTCCTCCGGCTGCCTGCACCGCTGCCAGCGTTTTGAGGTTATCGGACTCTGATCTCCCTACAATTACCGGTATGGCACCCTCTGCTGCCAGCAGTTTCACAATCCCTTCGCCGATTCCTTTTGCTCCGCCGGTCACTACAATGATTTTCCCTTTCAATTGCAAGTCCATACTAACAGGTTTATGTAAGCGAATATAGCCGCGGCATCGAATGCCCGCGTAATTTTGGCGTATTCAGCCTCCCAGGTCAAAAATACGGGTCATGAGCATCCATTTTTCGCCGGGTTTCGCCCAGGGAAGTGACTGCTGGTACTTCCACATCATTTCCTCCCATTTTTGTACGACAGGATTGGCAGCATCCATGGCTGACTTTTCATCAAAACTGAACCCTTCCGCCGTCTCCATGATCATGAAAAGCCTGTTGCCGACCCTGTATATTTCCATTTGGCGGATGCCGGCCCCTGAGATGCTGTTCTTGATTTCATCCCACACCTTACGGTGCCAGGACTCGTATTCTTCAATCAAGACCGGATCTTCTTTGAGATCGAGTGCTAAACAATACCTGCGCATATAAAGTGTAAAATTTTTGGGCGGCTACGGTCAGGTAATTTAGAGAAAAGAACCTGACTAAAAAATTATGGTCAGGCGGACTCTTCCCGAAGGCCCAAAAATAAAAAACCACGGAAAATCCGTGGCTTCTTTGCAAATATGAATCTATCGGCTTATTTAACTGCAAATGAATCTTTCACCACACCCAACTCCTGCAATTCCTGGATGGTCAGCGTGGGAGGAACCTCCTTGTTTCTGATTTTGGCAATTACCTTGTTGGCTACTACTATAGCCTGGTCCCTGGATTCAAAGCCCTTTTTACCGGACAAGGCCGGTATAAATTCCTGGTGAATATAGACCTGGCCGTCAGCTATGATCTCATAGCCCCAGCCATACTGGCTTTTAATGGGTTTGGCCTGAAGGTAAACATACTCCTGGTGCCTTTTCGTCTTGTAGTAGTGACCTGCGTACAGCACCGCGCCTATGGCTATGATCAGGGCAATGCCTATATAATTATAATATCTGGGATTAGTCCTGCGCGTTGTAGACTTCATCTGGATGCCATTCATTTAAGTCTTCAAAATTCGTTCCGCCACTTATCCCCAGGGCTACAAAGCCACGACTGAGGTTCTGACCCTGAATGGGAAGGGAAAATCCAACCGCACCCTGCCTGGCGGATCTTTCAAAGGGAGTTTTTTCCGTCCACAAATCCACGCCGGGTCTCAGGTCATATTCCCATGTCCAGGTGAGCAGGGAACCGTTAATTCCGGTAGTTACATAGGCCTTGTCACCTCCACCATCGGTCTTGACTCCGTTGATCACGAATGCTACTGCATTGTAGCGGGTAATCGTGGTATATCCATCATCGTAAGAATCGGGGCTGAAATTGGTAATATGTCTGAGTTGTGTCCACACCGAGGAATCAGGCTGACTGGGATCAAATACCCAGAAATCATTCACCACGGTACCACCGGTTCCAAGGCCGGTTACCAGGTAGCCCTTGTTGTTGTAAACCCAGCCAACTGCAGCAGTCCTCTTGGTACCGTCATAGCTGACCCGGGTAGTCCAGGTATCTTTTGCAGGATCATATTCCCAGAAATCCTTCAGGTACTGGGTATAATTGTTTCCCGTACCCACAAAGCCCTTGCCCACACTCTCAATTCCCCAGGCAACCGCGTCATAGCGGGGAGCCAGGCCGTTGGCGCTGTCTCCGATGCTGGAAATCTGGTTCCATGCATTGGCGTTGGGATCGTAGTGCCAGAAATCACTGAAGGCAACTGTACCATTGGTACCCGAACCGACATACCCCTGACCGCCTAAACTAAAAGCTACGGCTGAATTTCTCGGGGTCATTGCGGAGGCAGAAGCTACCTGGTACCAGCTGGCGTTGTTTCCATTGACAGTCAGCTGCCAAAAATCGTTATATCTTGTAAAATTATTGTCAATCCCTGTACCCACAAATGCATTGTTACCGATGACGAATGAAACAGCCTCGCTCCGCGCAGAGCCGTTAAAATCACCCCTGTATACCCAGTTTCCATTCTGCGTGTATGGCACGTTGCTCTTGCTGCAGGAGTATAATACGGACGCCAAGAAAGCTAAAGACAACAATGAAATGTGAAAACGATTCATATTTATTTTGATATTTTGCGCTAATGTATTCGATGGCATTTTAGTAAAATCGTTAAAATGTATATATTGCCATTATTAATCTACGAAGGCGCAAATATAATAGATTAAAATTCATATGCATCCCATTTGTTTGAAAACGGGCGTTTGGTTTCCCCCAATCTGTCTTATTTTTGTGCCAAAATTCAGAACGTGAGGCATTTGCGAGTAAAATCAGGATCTCGAACCCATTTTCCTGAATTTATATTGGTATATAAAATCAGGAGATTTGTCGTTTTATTATTCCAACTTATACATACTAACAAAATAGTAACAGTTGAGCCCCTTATTATTGCACGTTTAAATTTTCGGGGCAAAAGCTACTGCGAACAACAATACAGAATCAAGCCAGATGATCAGCATGCTAAAGAAAACCAGATTGAGAAATGACTGCGGTATTTTATTGTTTTCGGTTCTTGCAATATTTTCTTTGGCGGGCTGTCAAAAACCCAACATAGCATTTGGCACTACATTCCTGAACAATAGCAATACCAATATTGTAGTGATCGACACGTTTGCCGTGTCGCTATCAACCGTGCTGGTTGATTCCTTTCCGACTGCGGGCACCGGGACAATGATGATCGGCAGCTACCAGGATCCCTACTTTGGCAACATATCCTCAAGGCCCTACGTACAGGTAGGAATTCCTCCCACCACGCCCACGGTCAGTTTTCAGGCGACCTTCGATTCCCTCGATTTCATCATGAGGTCAAACAAAAGTTTTTATGGGGATACCACCATTCAGCAGCGGTATTATATCAATCAGCTTGATACCGTCATTAGCCTGCCGCCGCTTCAATACAGCTTTTTTAACAATTCCTCCATCCCTTTCAACCCCACTCCGCTTGGTTACCGGGATGTAACCATACTTCCGGCTGCCAGCCAGACGTCCCTGAGTGGATTTGATACCGTCAAGATACGTCTTCCGGATTCCCTGGGGCTTACCCTGATGGGCATGTTGCAACGAAAATCTGACACCATCACCAGCCTGGCCAAATTCCTCAGTTATTTGAGAGGATTTACCCTGTCTGCGGATCCATCTTCCAAAGGAGTCATGTTCGGATTCAGGGATACGGTTACCATGAGGTTTCATTACCACGAACCTGGTGAAGTCAATGTTTACAAGTTTATTGATTTCCCCTTTAATGCCAAACCACGCCAGTTCAACCAGGTGACTGCTGATCGTACGGGAACCCCTCTTCAGGCACTGGTGAATGCGCAGGCCAGCAGGCCCAATCCCCTGATTTATGCTGAAGCTCCTTCCACTATGACGGGCAATATGGCATTTGTTCAGTCATCCACCGGAATCCAGCTAAAAATCATGTTTCCCAACATGAGCGCGCTGACCAACCTCCCGGACTATTTGGGCATACTGAAGGCCACTCTTATTCTCAAACCCGTACCCGGAAGCTATACACCGACTATTCCGCTTCCTCCGCAGCTGACCCTGTCACAGACCGACATGAGCAACAGACTGGGTGGAGGCGTCACTACTCCCAACACCCCTCCCACCGGCAGCCTGTTCGTTGACTACACCTACGGACAAAACACTGCCTATAACTATGACATCACGACCTATTTGAAGTCGCTGATTATCTCAGGGCTATACAACCAAAACGGGATCATGCTCACCGTCCCACCCCCTTCCAATTACACAACCATGAACAGGGCGATATTTAATGACCGGAACAATAAGGTTTACACCATAACTTTGAAGTTGTATTATATTTCTCTTGTTCATTAATGATAACCCAATTGAACATCATCAGGTAACCATTCCTCAATGAAAATACTACCGCTCATATTACTCCTGACCGTTTCGACAGTGGAAATTTTTGCGCAGACCAATAACTCACCATATTCGGCTCTTGGGATAGGAGATATTGAGGACAGCTATTTTAACCGTACTTCTGGAATGGCCAATACTGGGATAGCCTTCCGGTCAAACCGGTTCCTGATCGAAAACAATCCTGCCTCATTCAGCGCCCAGGACAACCAGTTTTTCGGAGGGGAGATTGCCGTAAGAGGAAAACTGGTAACCTATTATGGGTCAAGTGTAAATTCCTCCTCTAATAAATCATCAGATATAACCTTCAAGAAAGTAATTTTCGGCATCAAACCGACCAAACACTGGGGAACCAGTATTGGGCTTGTTCCCTTCAGCTCCCAGAGCTATGAGTTCAATAATCCCCAGCCTATTCTGGGTACAAATGGGGAAACTACCAACGCTCTATATCAGGGTTATGGTGGTCTGAACAAAGTGTATTGGGCCAACGCGTACGAATTATTCAATCACCTCTCCCTGGGGGTGGACCTTGCCTATTTATTCGGTTCCGTCCAGCAAAAAGTGATTTTGCAGGATGGCAACCACAACGAACTTACCTCTACCAACAACAATACGGGTCTTACCAATTTGGCAGCAGATTTCGGAATCCAGTATTTTACCAAGCTTTCCAATCACTGGGACCTGTCCCTCGGTGCCACATTTATGCCCAAAACCTATTTACAGGCACAAAATACCGTAACAGTACTCGCAGCGGATTCCACGCAGCTTGCCCCGACCATGATCTCCGAATACTTGTATAAATTACCTGTCTCATACGGTGGGGGAATTGGAATCACAAAGAACCATAAGTACACTTTCATGGCCGACTACAGATTTCAAAACTGGTCGGCGCTGGATTATCACGGGTTCAATTATGCCTTGAAGGACAGCAGGCTCTATTCGATCGGATTTGAGTACTCCAAACAGAAAACAGCCTATAATCTTGTTTACGAAACCATGTACCTGCAGGCCGGTCTTTATTACAAGAACTCCTACCTGCATGTGTATGGCCAGGAGATAAACGACATGGGAGCTACCATCGGCCTGGGCATCAATGCCAAGAGAAGTGCTCTCTGCTATTCATTTGCCCTGCAGTACGGGGTAAGGGGTTCACAGACCAACCAGCTTATCCAGGAAAGATATACCATGCTCACCTTTGTACTTTCCTACCGGGATATCTGGTATACAAAAGGAAGAAAGTACAATTAGACCCCTCCTTCAATGACACGCTGCTCTGCACGTCATTTTACTTTATGCAGGGGACACTACTTGTCTTTACAGAGGCAACGGTTACAGGTTACCTGTTTCACCTATTTTTGTCCATGCCTTCAGACCGTAGCGGGGTTGAATCCCCCCTTCAAAATGGGTACAGCAGTCCTGGCGGTTATCGGTACCTGGAGAGAACTATTAAAAAGTCCGGATCATGGTTAATTTGAACTGCGTCATTGTTGAAGGCAACAATAATAAACAGAGTACGGTCCTGCGGGATTATATCAGCAAGACACCCAAGCTGAATTTTACCGGGAGATTTGAAGCGGCGGCGGAAGTCTATGAACAGTCGCTGCTTCATAAAATTGATGTCATTTTCTGGGATATCAAACTGCTGGACAGCCGGGTGATCCATTTGCTCAAGGAAGCAGGACACTACCCCATTATCATCTGTATTGCCAGCAAACAGGAACAGGAAAAAAAGGAAACGGACATTGACATTTTCAGTTACCTGAACAGGCCGTTGTCTTTTGAACGCTTTCTTTCGGCTGTCAACAAAATCAGGGAATACCTCAGCACGCCCGTTCACCTGCAGCAATTTAAAACCAAGAGGTTCGTTTTTATCAAATCAGAATACAAGATCATCAAGGTCAAATTTGAGGACATCCTTTTTTGTGAAGGGATGAAAGACTACACTCAGGTCTATCTGAAGGGGAAATCCGATCCCTTATTGACCCTCAACAACCTGAAATCATTTTCCTTCAAACTGCCAGGTGATGAATTTGTCAGGGTCCATCGTTCCTTCATAGTGTCACTTAGCCATATTGATTCGATCGCCCGCAATGAAATTTATATTGGCAAAAAGATAATCCCCATCGGAGACAGCTTTAAGGAAAATTTCTATCAGATCATAGACTGGAATTCCTGACCGGAGACCATCAGGGGCCTGTACCCTGAACTCCTTTCCATTGTCTTACTCCCGGCATAATGGATAGCACCCGGCCTGAAAAAACGAGTATTCCTTTCCGGGTGAGCAAAATACCTTTACCACATTCTGGTTTTCGGGTACGCATCCATAAACCTCAGAAGACAAATTGCAACTCACGCCGGCCGGATGACATCGTCATACCGGTTACCAATGATGAAACATTCAAAAAAATCTTATGTTTGCAGCCATGTATAACGAGCGGAAAATTCGTGTTGCAGTACTGGACCTCTATGAAGGACAACCCAATCAGGGGATGCGATGTCTTCGCGAAATTCTGAGACAATTTGCCGGGGCCAACCACCTCAACCTGGCATGGGACGAGTTCGAAGTAAGGCTGGAACAGCAGATTCCTGATCTTACGTATGACCTTTATATTTCTACCGGCGGACCTGGAAGCCCGCTTGACAGCGAAAACAGCGAATGGGAGAATAAATACTTTCACTGGGTCGCAGAGCTCGAAAAATACAACGAAACCAAACCGCAAAAGAAACATGTTCTGTTCATTTGTCATTCCTTCCAGCTCGCCTGCCGTCATTATGGTATTGCCCGGGTCACCAAACGAAAGTCTACTGCATTTGGGGTCTTCCCCATACATATGCTGCACCAGGGGAAAAAAGAAGTGGTATTTTCTGGTCTCAGAGATCCCTTCTACGCAGTTGACAGCCGCGACTACCAGGTGATAGAACCCAACGAGACCAGACTCCGTCAGACCGGCGCACACATTCTTGCCATCGAAAAAGACCGGCCGCATGTTCCTCTGGAAAGAGCCATTATGGCCGTCCGGTTTAATCCGTACATGATCGGGACCCAGTTTCACCCTGAAGCAGATGCCGCCGGAATGAGCATGTACCTGCAGAGGGAAGATAAGAAGACTACCGTCATTTCGGAGCATGGGGAGCGTAAATGGAACACCATGATTGAACAGCTCGATGACCCGGATAAAATTCTTTGGACGCAGCGGCACATCGTCCCAAACTTTCTTCGTATGGCCATTGGACAATTCCAGGAATCGGCAGTGTCGGTAAGCTAACCGCTTTTCTCACCTTGTATGACAAGCACTTCTGGAAGGCTCCTTCATGACGCCCAATATTTCGTATCTTCCAACAACAAACCGGAGCACCATGGTACCAGCGTTGCGAGAAGCCTTCAATGCAGCCTTCACCAAACGAAATTATGAGGCCTTCCTGCAGGATCTGAACCGGCTGCATCCCGGGGCCATAGAATTCAGGGTGGCAGAAACACCCGTTTTTGTTCCGAAATCATTCGGAGAAAAAATGACTGATACCTGCGAGGCGATCGTCGACCTGATCACCGATTCCGGATTCAAACGAATTACCGAGCGATCGATTCCCCCTTCGGACGCTGTGGCCAATGAAAATGCCCACTCTCATTGTATTGCCTTTGACTTTGGGGTTTGCCTGGGCAGGTCCGGCGACCTGGAGCCCCAACTCATCGAAATGCAAGGGTTCCCCACCTTGTTTGCCTTCCAGGTTTATTACCCGGATTTATTGCGAAAACATTTTTCCATTCCTTCCGGATACACCCAATACCTGAACGGATATGACAGGGGAACCTACCTGGAGGCGCTGCGAAACGTCATAGTTGGAAACCTGCCCCCTGAAAACGTAATCCTGCTGGAAATAAAACCGCACGAGCAAAAGACGCGCATCGATTTTTATTGTACCCAGGATTACCTGGACATTCAGCCTGTATGCATTACTGATCTCATTCAGGAGGGAAAGAAACTGTATTATATCCATGAAAAATCGAAAAAGAAGACACTTGTGAGACGGATTTATAACCGCGTTATTTTTGACGACCTCTACGCACAGAAGGAGTCTCTGGGCAGTTTTGTAGACATCCGTCAGGAAATGGATGTGGAATGGATACCTCATCCCAACTGGTTTTACCGCATCAGCAAGTATACCCTGCCCTTTATTCATCATCCGTACGTTCCGGAAACGTTCTTTCTCAATGAGCTCAAGCAGCCACCCGCAGACCTCGAAAACTTTGTACTCAAGCCCCTGTTCTCCTTCGCAGGTCAGGGGGTGGTCATTGATGTGGGAATATCCGACCTTACCGCCATCAAGGATCCTGAAAACTGGATCCTCCAGCGAAAAGTTCAGTATGCTGATGTAATCAGGACACCTGACGTCCCGGCCAAGGTGGAAATCCGCCTGATGTACCTTTGGAAGGATGCTGATCCAAGACCCAGGATTGCCATCAACCTGGCGAGGATAAGCAAGGGTAAAATGATAGGTGTTCGTTACAACCAGGACAAGGAATGGGTCGGCGGCAGCGTATGCTTCTTTGAAAAATAAATTCTCCTCTGATTACCTGGCCGTACCCTCACCCAACTTTTGTTTGGCATTAAGGCAATGATTCTGGCAATCAACGGGCATCCTGCCCGGAATACTCCGCGCCTTAATATTTTTTAACCCATAAAAATTACTTTTTATGACCGGGTTTTTTAAAGACGTCAACCTGGTGTATATCATTGGGATCATTTCCGCACTGATCGGGGGAGTCTGGGCATTCTACCGCTTCGTGTATGAAAAAAAACTGGAACGATTCAAGGAAGCCAGCACCAACCTGTTTGTCGGCGACGAAAATCAGGTGCTGGCGGCTGTGGCTCACCTGGGGGTGTTCAAGAAGGATATGTTCTTTAAAAGAAATACTGTAGCAGTACTTCTCACGAAATTATACCGCGAACTTAATTACGACACTTCTAATGCCATCGTGTCCGCACTTATCGATTTGTGCCGGAGGGATGAATTGCTTTACATCGCGTCCGAAATCCTGGGCATCAGCAGGAATCTTTTTTTTCAAACCCAGCCTTACAAAGACAGGCTTACAGATATTAATACGCAGTATGGCCGGCTCGACAGAATACTTTCCAATGATTCCAAGGAACTGGAAGGTTCCCTGCCCCTCCAAAACCAAACCCAGGCGATTGAACAGTGGAAACAGAAGCTAAGGGATGAATTTATTGAATGGGACAATGTGGTTAACAAAGAGCTTTTGTGGCACAAACAAATAATGGCAGACACCTATTCGAGGATCATCAGGCGGGCATATAATTTAAATATTCCGGCAAGGGTTGTCTTTCTGAACTATGTGGAACAGATATTTTATGACTGGAATTTCAGGTTCTATGGCAAGAGGATTCCCATCGACATTTACCAGAATGCATTTGCATACATACATATGGTACAGTTTAAGACCAGCAAATGTCGGATCCGGCGAAGCGGATTTGAATCTTCCATTATTGCAGACATTGAATTCAACAACATCAGGGATATCCTGTACTGTACCTTTACAAAGGCTTCCATCAGGGATTGCAAATTCAAGAGGGGGCATATCCGAAATTCCCTGATGGCAGAGACTTATTTTACCAATGTGCATTTCACCGGGATTAAATTCCACAATATCTATTTTATCGATGCCTACTTTGTAAACTGCTCCTTTACGAATTGCAAGGGCCTCTCCTCGCGGAATTTTCATCATGCTGAAATTGACCAGAGAACAATCCTACCTGAAGGTATTAGCAGGGATGAGATCAGGACTCTGAAATTGTCAGACCTTCTCATGGAGATGTACCTGTCGGATATGAGGGAAAATGACAAGGATGACCTGATTGGACGTTGTACATCCAAAATAAGAACCGGGGCAGAATTCCTGGATTTTCTGGATACTCCGCTGGACAGGGGGTCCTACCTTTCAAAGTTTGTCAGACAGGTGTGCCAGGATTTTCCGAAGACCCGTGCCAATGAAGGATTGACGGTTCCTCAAGTCTATAAGAAGATGCTGAATATGTCCTGTGATAAAGGCATCAAGGACGACGTCCTGTTTTATTCTTTCAGGGACAAGCCTCTTGTAAGCCTGATGGGTGAATTGTATGAGTGCGGGTTGAAGACGGAGGAATTAGAACCTTTTTTGAAAAATCTCACCAATGCCAAGGGGATTATTCCTCCCGACCTTCCGGCTTATATAAATGCCATTAACCAGAGTAACCTGGCACCACTGGCGAAAGAATCATTTACCAAACAAATGGAAACTGCCTACGGACAATAGCAGATGATATGATCCGGACCTCCCTTTAGTTGATGCCCCGCAGGAGCCTGGCCCATCGGACGCCGTGGTCCCAACTCATGAAGATGAAGGAAGGGCTGCCCACTATGTGGTCTTCCGGTACAAATCCCCAGAATCTAGAGTCCAGAGAATTGTGGCGGTTGTCACCCATCATCCAGTAATAATCCATTTTAAAAGTATACTGACTGGTCTTTTGATCATTGATGTAAATGGTTCCATCTTTTATTTGCAGTTTGTTGCCTTCATAGGTCCTGATGATTCGTTCATAGAGCGCGTAATTTTCCGGAGTCAGTTCAATGCTCTTGCCCTTCTTGGGAATCCAGAGCGGGCCAAATTCATCTTCTGTCCACTTGTGAAAACTGTCATACGGGAAAACTTTTCCCGGCCTCAGGCCAAGATCCAGGTCCGCAACGATTGAACGGGCAACCCCATTGGCAACCATTCTTTTACCAGCCTGCTCGGTCAGCAACATCCGGTATTCATTTGGAGCGGTTCCCATGCCGAATTCTTCAGGATTGTTGATATCCACCTGGTACTCTTCCTTCAAAACGGTCTCATCCAACGGCTGCCCAAACGTCGTCACCAGACAGTTCGTTTCGGAATAGGAGGGAAAATCGACCTTTATGCCATTGATATAAATAACCCGGTCCCTGATTTCGAGCAGATCTCCGGGTATGGCTACGCACCGCTTGACATAGTTTTCCTGTTTATCGACCGGGCGGATACGGATCGGAAAATCTTCCGGATCAGACAAAACAATGGCACGCCCTTTCTCCGGGTCTCCCCTTCCCTCCCTTCGAATTACATCGTAATATGGGTCTTTGGAATCATAATCTTCCCTGTCGATAACCGTGTCTCCCACGGGAAGGTTGAATACCACCACATCCCCCCGACCTACGGGGCTCTGAAACCACCGCATATAGGGAATTCTGATCCATTCCACATAGGAAGGAACCCTGGAAAATGGAAGCATGTTATGTATAAAGGGAACAGCCAGAGGAGTGTTGGGGATCCTGGGTCCATAGCTCATCTTGCTCACAATCAGGTAATCGTTGACCAGCAGGGTCTTTTCCATGGATCCTGTCGGGATGGCATAGGCCTCAAATACAAATGTTCGTATAAGGGTAGCCGCGATAATGGCGAAAATAGCCGCATCAGCCCATTCCCTGCCATTGCTTCGCCTGAATTCAGCAACTTTCTCCGGCCCCTGATAACAGACCTTCCGACTAAGCCCCAGGTATACAAAATAAAATACAGGAAGAACGGCTGCAAGAACATGCTCAAGGAATCTGAACCTCCCAAAAAGTTTTACATATTCTATAAAAATCCACATTGAAACAAACCATCCTGCAATGGGGATAAACTGGCAGAAAAAAAGATATTTCGGCCGCCTGGTAGATTTGATCATGACCCAGGTATTGTAAAACGGAACCAATGCCTTCCAGGAGGAGAGTCCGGACTTTCCGAACATTTTGTATAATCCGGCTGATGGTAAAACTACCAGCATCAGCTGGATAAGAAACAGGATAAAGATTTGCTGGCTGGTCATAACTGGGTATTTGCAGGATTCTGAAAATACCACAGAATGGCAGAAACAGGAAAAATGGACATTGAATATTTTGTTAAGTTATCCGGATGGTTGGTCAATCCCTGCATTCCTGGCCATTTTTTTTTCATTTCTTGCAGGAATTCCTGATTGCATTCAAAACAGGACTATTTTTACACGGGATCCCTTTTCTGGAAGGTGGCAACCCCGTTAAAGAATCGTATGAAAAAAGAAACCGCTTCAGGTCTCCTTTTTATTTTGGTACTTGGCCTCGCTTCCGGTCAGTTATTCGGGCAGTCCTGTGATAATTCAACTATAAACCTGGGAACCATCAATTCCAGCTGGATTTATACCAATCCTGACCCTTCTCTACGGCTACAGTTGCCAGATGGCTGGTATGTATACGATTACCTTTCCTCACCAAAGAAATACCTCCGCGTTGGTTCTAATTATTTTAAGATAAGCATGGGCCTGTCTGAGATGAGCGAAGGGAGTATGCTGGACCTGGGACAACTGAAGAAGTTTCCTCTGGACTATGCTCCCATTCTACTGAGCCTGGCCATATTGCCGGATACAAGTGCACTGGTCCCATCCGACCAGGATTCAGCTCGCAATCACTCCTTTTCCATGAGGGTCTATTATGCCGAGAGTCAAGATGAAGGACAATTCCTTCAGACCTATTGCAAAAAAATTACCGGCAGGGACCTTGATTCAGCCGACATAAAGGATACCCTGATTGGTGCCGTGCATGTCCGTTCGACGATCCTGTCAAATCGAAACAAACAGGGAGAACAGGAGCAAACACTCCTGGGAGTGAAGAAGTTTGGCTGCGTGCATGTATTATTCAGATTTACCTACCAGACAGGCACTGACCTGCAGGAAATGCTGGACATATGCAAAGGCCTGAAATCCGCACCCTGAACGAAGCCAAACCCAAGCCCGGACCCTTGGAGACCTGAGAAATTTCGACCGGAAACTGCATAGCTATTTAATGAACGTCGTGGGGTATAGTTGCGGGATTTTTACCACGCGCCCGGAAAGATCAGGATTCTGATGGGCGTCTGTGTTTCCCCTCTGAATGATTTTTCTTGTCAGAACGACTGTACCGGACTTGCCACCCAATACCAGGAGTCCGATATGCGGCATGCGGATTCATACAGGTAAAAAAGCCAGCAGATGGCACTTCCGCACATACCTAAATCCCGGCGTTCGAGCGCAGTCGGTCTTCAGAGACACGGAATCACGATTAAGCATGACCAATTGAACTGGCCTAAAACGAAGGCGCTACCGACAGGGAAATTCGAGACCCGTATTGACTGATGGAGGCTTGTGCATCCTCGGTGGCTTTATGGATGGACCGACTGGCATTACTACACGCAATGAGCAAAAAGAAGACCTGAAGAAGGCTGCATCGACTCTGACCTTTCAGACTGCCACTATATTGCATTTCCTGACCCGGATAACCTGGCGTAAACTCTTTTGTACCGATGTGAAAGAAGAGATCTATTCATCTTAAATAAACATTTTATGAGAATTAGAACAGAGCCCATTGGAAGTATCCCGCGTCCGATTGAACTTGTCCTTGGCATGCAGGCTCATGCCGCTGGTCAGATCAACGACAGGGATTTGCAGCAACTTTTTGAATCTGCCCTGACCGACACCATCAAACGATTTGAAGAGACTGGTTCACCCGTTATTACCGATGGGGAACAGACAAAACCCAGCTTTGCCACTTACCCGATCGCCGGCCTGAAACACCTGGATCCAAAGGGTGTAATCATCCCCTTCGCTGACGGACATACCAGGCAGCTGCCTAAGATAACCAATGGCCCTTTTCAGTATGCCACCTACGCCAGTTCATACCTGGAGAAAGCAAAACGGATGACCAGCCTGCCTGTGAAGCAGGCCGTTATCTCTGTGTCTGCGATGAGTCTCCTGTATCCCCAGGAAGGCATTGAGGGATATAGCAGGGATCAATTCATCAATGACCTGCTGATGGAAGCTGAAGCCGATATTCGGAAGTCACTCGTTGCAGGAGCCTACAATGTGCAGGTTGATTTTACAGAGGCCAGGCTGGCTCTAAAACTCGATCCCAGCGGAAATCTGCTCAGATCATTCATTGACCTGCATAACCAGGTCCTGGACCGCTTTTCCGAAGAAGACCGCAAGAAGATTGGCGTACATTCCTGTCCCGGTGGCGATCATGATTCCACACACAGCGCGGATATCGATTATGGCAGACTGCTTCCATTGCTGTTCAAAATAAAGGCCAATCAGTTTTACCTCGAGTATGCTGCGGAAAAGGACAAGCCCTCTGTACTCGCCGCCATCAGGGATAATTTACAACCTGCACAAACGGTATTCCTTGGGGTAACCAACGTCCTTGATCCACGGATTGAAAAGCCGGAGGAGGTTCTTGAAACCATTCTGGAGGCGGCCTCTGTCATTCCCATTTCCCAACTGGGAACAACCGATGACTGCGGATTTTCACCTTTTGCCGATGATGTATCCACGGCCAGGGATACGGCCTTTGCAAAAATCAAAGCACGGATCGACGGCACCCGCCTGGCTGAGACCGCCCTGGAGAAAAAGTCGGTCTATATGTAAACGTATGTCAGGCTATTTCCGAAATCAAACAATAGACCTCCTGCAACAAACGGAGGTTTTTTATTATTCAGGAACCCCGGCCTTTCCGGCCTCAGCCAAATTTTTTGTTGATATACCTTCTGCAGGGCTGTTCAATGAGATAATAGGTAAGGGATGAAATCGCTACCAGGAGAAAAAGATATGCCACGCAATAGAATAGGCCCGCCGGAAATGCAATGTTTTGTTTCCCCCGCCCATATCCGGTTACCCCTGGAAGACGAAGGCCATGGGAAAAGGGGGCCTGGAGGAAAATCTGCATAAGATATATGGAATAGGAAATGTCTCCCAGGTACTGCAGCACCCGGTTGTTGCACACAGCATGCAGGTTTCCGTTGTTGTACGCGAAGGCGAGTACAGTCAGGGCAAACAACAAGACGCAGACAAGGTCATTGGCTGCAACATGCATTGCTGCAACAGTTAAAAGAATCAGAAGCACCCCCGCGGAATCCCGTTGAAAAAAGGTTTTGAGTCTATCTGTACGGTATATCTGGTACATCAACATTCCCATCATGAAGCCCGCAATGCCACGTAAAAATCCATAATCGTAGGTGGAATTGATGTTATGAGGAACCGGGATAGAAGGATTGTAAGGATTTGTCCTTGGCAGCAGGTACATAATGGAGAGAAATGCTGCCGGAATGAAGAGGCAAAAAATGATAAAAGTCATCTTCTTCCCTTTTCCCGATGCAAGGGCAAGCAGCGGAAATAGCAGATAAGCCCCCATCTCGGCACTGATGCTCCAGGCTGGTATGTTCCATGTATAAATTTTGTGAACCCCAAAAGATTGGAGGAGTAAGACATTTGTAAGTATGGCTGCGGGCCCTTCAATGGATTTTGGCTGCGTGGCCGGTGGCATTACAAAAAAAACCAGGACGACCAGCAATGCCAATGTGAAGAAATGAAGCGGATATATACGGGCAAATCTCGCTACGAAAAATTTTCGCAGGTTCCTCCTTTCCAAGGTTAGCCGAAAACTGTCCCCATATACGTGGAAAATGATAAATCCGCTCATGATGAAAAAGAGATCTACCATCAGGTAACTTTTTTCAAAAAACATCGTATACCCTGCAGGCACAAACCGGGCTATGGCCATTTCAAAATGAAATACCGCTACGAGCAGCGCAGCTATCCCTCTTAAAGGAGTCAGATTAGTGAGGTACGTTACTTTATGATCCATGTGGAATGTTAAGGGAGTAAATATAAGGTTTAAGCTCATTGACGCTCCGTTCAGGGAGAAAGACCTATTCATTTCCTGCTCCTGAGCACAGATCTATCCTCAAGCCGGCCTTCATTCTCCAGCCGGTCAACGAGGAATTCCAGGGTCAACCATTCCTTTTTTGACTATGTTTGCCAAAACGGCATTTTGCAATCCACTCAACAGTCAAGGAGAGGGGCAAGCTCTGTATTTTCCATAAAGAAAATGCTCCTGCTTTACTATGGGCTGACCGATCCCAGGACTCCCGCATATGCGGTCCTTCCGGCCCTGGCTGCCCTGCTCTATCTGGTAAGCCCCGTCGACCTGATCCCCGATTTCATACCTGGTGTGGGATTCCTGGATGACCTGGTCATAGTTCCTTTGTTGCTGAGGATGTCCGTCCGGTTGTTCCCACAGGAGGTTCTCCAGAGCAGCATCGCTAAATCTGCGAAACAATCCCTGCGAATACACATTTTTCTTTTTATCATGTTATTGACTGTGGCCCTGATGGTGGGAGTCTTATTTTTTCTGGCATTTAAAATTGCCTCCCGGATTTTCTGAAGAAAGCACAGGCACAAACCTTCCTTACTCATCTGCCCTTTTGAAAAAGGATTATTTTCCCCTTTGCCAGTCGTGATATCTTTCCTCCAAAAATTGGTAGATCTCTTTCCTGTACTGGGGAGTGGAAACGGTAAAGTGGTCCCCTGGGTAATATGTGAATTTAAACCCCGAGTGGATTTTATTCATCTCATTATCCAGCATATGGACGGCATAATTCAGCAAAAAGTTGTCCTGTTCACCCACCGATACACGGACCTTCCCGTCCAGATCATGCCTGAGGGCATCCCAGTTATTTCGGAGGTATAGGGAAATGTCGTACTGTTTCCAATGATTGACAGTTAAAGAATCAATGTCACCCGTCAAAGGGTCGCACAGTCTTTGGGGCATTCCATCCCTTGCCTTCCCACTAAAGACAGCGTCAAAGGAATGCATCTGTTCTCCCCGGTAAATCACATTCTCCATCTGGTAGATTGTTTTCATGGAAACCCACTGAAAATAACCAGCGACAGTCGCCACAGACCGGAGCGAACTGTCCTTTCCATAAAACATATTCCTGTCTTCATAGAGGTTCACTTTTTGAAAGTTGCGGAAATCAACCGGGTCCGGGGAACTCGATCCGCATCCTGCAAAAATTTTTGGATAATGGGTCTGGAGCCAAAGTACAGTCCATCCTCCACTGCTATGACCGGTCAGGAGCCGGGCACCATTGCACCTGAATTTCTTCTCCAGCATGGGAATAAACTCACTTGTCAGCGCATCTCCCCAGGGGCCGTTGTTGTCACTATTCGCATACACCGAATGGCCGAGTGAACAATTGCCGTCAAGAAACACCCGGATACAGACGGTTGTATCAAACGGATTCCCCGGCACCGTGTCGCCGGACAGGGAATGATAATCGCCTCCATATCCGAATACGATAAACAGAACAGGAAATGTCCTCCCCGGATCCGCCTGATATTCTTTTGGAAGCAACACCGCTGCATCTACGCTCACCGGCCTGTTCAGAGATCGACTTAGCAAGGCAGAAGGGACCTTCAATTCCTTTGCAAATGCGGTTTCCTGGAAACGCGGACTATCAACTACCTGATCACATTCAATAGAATAGACACGTGAATGGTCAGTCGTAAAAGCCACATTTCTTGTTTTATTAAAAAAATTACCTGCGCTGGAGGCAATGGATCTGCCTCCCAGATTCCTGTCCCAAACAATTTGGGCATAATAGTTTCCCCTTTCCATGGAACTCAGTGGAACAGGATAAGAAACCGCGTTGTCGTCAAAGACCACTTCTTTGCCGGGGGAAATATTTGAAACCAAGATGGAGGCACAGGGAAACGATTCCAACCCAACCTCGGCATCTTTAGGTGACTTGTTTTCCTTGGATAAATAAAGAAAGACATGTCCGGTAAAGGGCTTGCCCAGGACCGAAGAAGGAAAATGGGCCCTGAATAGCTGAGGGAATGCTTTCCCTGAAAGGTCAAGGACAAGCAGCCATAACAGTATTTTTTTCATAACAGACAATTGCGGATGATTGAAGGTGGACATGTTAACTGATGAAACCCACGTGGATATTCAGGAGGGATAAGACAATTTTTAGGTACACCCAAAGATAAGGCAATATACAAATGGTAGAATCCACGCTTCCTTACAACAGTTCTGAAACTGTCAAATTCCCCGTTTTTCCAAATTTTAATTTGATTATTTACGGTTTCGGTTATACGCTGATTCCCATCCCTCTAGGCACTGATCGTAGATTTACCTCGTAGAAGGCCCAAAAACATGCAATTCCCTGTGCTTATCTTGGGGCCGGAATAGGGAATCATCAAAAGCTCTGATTTCCAATTACTGAAAAACCGCAAAACGTCCGAGCCCTGGAAATCTAAAGGCTGAATGGTCTGCTATTCCCACAGTTAAAGTCATACCCTGGTAATCCAATCCCTGAGGGTCGGCATTGTTTTAATCAAACCCTGAAACGATGTTGAAACCTAAGTTATCAAAAGCATTTTACCTCTGGAATTCATTGTTCTTGATCAGTATTACTCCCGACAGTCATCATCATGACTGCCTGCGGATGAGCACACCCGGGCTTGAAGTCAGGAGCGGGACTGTCCGTTCCGGCAAGCAGAATGAGACCGGAGTCGTCCTTGCCGAAAGGAAAAAGATCATCGTTTCCAAAAACCACTCAGCCCGCCACATTCACAGGTCCGTCTATCGAACCCCGGGGGTAAAGCTCAATAAGAAGGGGGTTAAATTTGTGAGGAATTATCTGAGGAAAAGCAACAAACGCCTTTACAGAATCAAGAAACGGAGCACAATTCCTTTCGAAATCATTGATTCTGTTTTTGACCAGTATGGACTTCCTACTGAACTGCGTTACCTCGCCGTTGTCGAATCCGAGTTGATGCCCGCAGCAACATCCAGGGTTGGGGCCAAAGGACCCTGGCAGTTAATGCCGGAAACAGCCCAAATCCTGGGTCTTAAAGTGGATGACCAGGTCGATGAACGTACAGACTATTACAAGAGTACCCCGGCTGCTGCCAGATATTTAAAGGATTTGTATGCCCAGTTTGGCGACTGGTTATTGGTCCTGGCTGCCTATAATGGCGGTCCTGGTCCGGTTTATTATGCCATTCGAAAATCTCGCAGCAGAAACTTTTGGACCATGCAGCACAGTCTGCCTGCTGAAACCAGGGTACACGTAAAAAGATTTATTGCGACCCACTATTATTTTGAAGGACATGGAAGTGTTACCACTTTAACGAGGAAGGAAAGAATCGCCTATCTTAAAACGGTTAAACGATTTGAGAGAGCCCATCCAGGGGGTCAATTTGCAGCAGTCGGCGGGAACCATTCCAGATCCACCGAAAAAAAGGTTATTCCCAGGTCAGCCACGGAGCAACAGGGCGTTGCCAACCGCAACAGTGCTGGTCATGATGCCGTTGCATTAGCCGCTCCTGCAAGAAATACGACAGCAGAAACTGAAAATGAGAAATTCAAACGGGTAATGGCCAGTGCGGAGTCTGCCATTCTGAATTCAACTTCCTCCCCATCCAGGGAGAAAAGAAAATAAAAAGGGGCCCGGATAGAAATCCAGCCCCGGTTTAAATCCAATATCCTATGAAAAACCAATCAAGAAAGAACAAGCTTCATACCAAAGTGATTCTAAGGCTAAAACAGCGTTTTTAGTCGCATACTTCTTCCCGTTATAGGACAATTTATCTTGATTTGGGAAATCCCGTGGATCAGGAGCCTCTGTAGATGGCCTGCCAGCAGATGACAGAAAAGAAGATTGGCAGGGATGCAGGCGCCTAATTTGCCAGGATTCGTCAATATTGAAAATCGTTTGACCTGTATACCCCAGCACATGTTCTATAGCGTGCCTGGGAAAAAATAGTGCGATTGTCCTTTGGGCTTCCCCAATCCCGTCGTTCATCATCCAGCAGTCCCTGACCAGGGGTCGGGTGTCTTTCCGGCAAAATCTGAAAAATATACCTTGATATGTTTTTGCATAAAATGCAAGAGGGGATTTTTGTCTTTAGTAAAAAATGCATTCTCCGGTTCCTTAACCCGGATTTTTTGCAATTGGGAATCCAAAGGAATATCGATTTGTTTCAGATAACGTAATAAACCCTACTGGTCTGGGATCCCTGCGCATAAACCAATTAGGAATCGGTCGTAGTCAGCAATAGATTTGGATCAGATCCGTAAGCGCCCTGAAAACTCCAGTATCCGGCCACCCGCAACTTGATCTTGCTATTAATCATTAAACCTCCAATGATGAAAGAGCCCCTGCCTTCGTTCCCATTCCACCCCCCGCTGCATCAGTCGCCCCACCATGACAGCACCCGAATGAAAGTGCGTTACTACTTCCAGTTCAATCCGCAGGTATCTTCCCGGGAACGGGCAGGGGTTTTCCAGGTTAACCGTTACGGACTCCGTCTAATGTGGGTTTTTGAGAAACTCCATTCCGGGGACCATCAAACAACCAGCAAATTTTCCAAAAACTTAACACAGGACAGATGCACCACCTGCTTCTGATTTGGCTTTGATTCTGAACAAGCTTTCCCTTCTGTCGCCGGGCCAGACCCCTTCAATTCTTCGTGTCCCTTCCACTTAATAGAAAATCACGGAAAGTATAGGCAATCTTCAGTAATTTTAGAAAAAATAGCATTATGTCTAAGAATTTGTTTGTCGCAGGCCTTCCTCATGATTTCGATGATGTGGATTTGAAAGAAATGTTTGAACTGTATGGGGAGGTGAACTCTGCCAAAGTGATACTTGACAGGGAGACTGGAAAGAGCAGGGGGTTTGGGTTTGTGGACATGTCTGATGACAATGAGGCACAACAGGCTATTGAAACCCTGGATGGAGCGGGATTGAAAGGGAAAAAGATGTCTGTGAAGGAAGCTGAAGCGCCATCCCATTCAGGTGGAGGAGGGGGATTCAAACCCAGGGACAAGAGAGGTCCCAATCAGGGCGGGAGAGGTGGTTTTAACAGGGACCGAAGGGGCTTTTAAAAGAACACAGTAAAGGGCTGTTCGTAAAAATTATACAGACTTTTTTGACAATAGGTTCTCTCCATTCATTCAAAACCGTTTCCTCCATTGGTTTTGATAAAGTACTGATTCAGCAGGAACATTTTTTTTCTGTAAACCAAATTCAATCCGGGGCTCAAGTGGATGGCTACTGTGCGGTCCACCGGTCATGGTCGCATGGTCATAACTGCAGCATTAAAACATACCGCCAGGATCCGAAAAGCTGAGCTATGCTTTTGTATTAAGTATTCTTGAAGTCTTAAGGTAGCGCACCTGAGGTGAGTAGATGAAGAGACAGCTGCCGTTTTTTATGCTGTCGATAATATCCCTTGATTCTTCGAGAGGCACTGCCGGGCAACCCCAGCTCCTGCCCAGACATCCGTTTGCGTTGATGTACTGTTCACTGACGTATTCTGCACCGTGTAGGACAATTTCGCGCCTTAAAGCATTGTTGTTAAAGCCAGCTTCCATACCGTTTAATTTCAGGGAATATCCATTTGTCCCCACATAAGTGTCAGCCGTTACATAAAACCCGACGCTGCTTTCAAGAGACCTGGGTCTGTTGGAAAAGCGCGTGGCCAGTTCCTTGCCCGATCGCCTTCCGTGGGCCACATAGGTGTTAAACAACAATTTTGGATTGGAAAGGTCGATGATATAGAGTCTTTTCCTATTGGAAGGCTGGCTGAAATCAACAATGGAAAGAATATCGTCCCGGAAAATCCGGCCGGAGGTCTTAAGCCGGGTCCAGCCCTTATATGCCATTTCAAAAACCTGTCTGGACAGTCCATACTGTTCAAGATTAAGGCTGTCGTAAACCAGACGACCAAACAGTCCGGACCTGACCTCTACGGCATAGTTTCCTGGACCCCGGTTGTCCATTTTTTTGAATTCCGGTGCCTTCCAGGAAAGCAGGGGATAAAATATTACAGCAAGAAGAAAAACATTTCTCATTTTGTCACCGTTTCTGAATAGCTCCTGCTATTCCCGCCAGGTTTTTACTTTAATAAAATTGGAAAACTAGCAAAACTAAAGAAAATTGTATTAAGGCCGCATCAGGCAGTCTTTTTAACTGATTTTTACCTGAATCCGCAGGGTCAATAACCCTCCAAGTCCGTCAAATGCTCCACCAGGCTACGTTTCATTAAATTTCGCTCCAACTTCCCTGCGAACCACCGGGGCATTCTTTGATTCGAACAATTAGATGGAAGGCAAGCCCGATTTCTTCCATCAGGTTTCGGATGCGCCCCTGGGCGCTGACTTTCCTCACGGATACCTGCCCGGTTCCGATTTCGGTGAACCTGTATAATCCGAATTTCATTTTTTCCCAGGATTTTCATCCCTTCCCCTTCAACAGGATAAGTTGGCCTGTGTGATAAGCCAGGTGGCTGGTCCTGGCCAGAAGGACACTTAGTTTGTTCCGATGCGGTTCCCTGAGGAAATCCTCTGCTGAAATATTGTGATGTTTTTCAAACCATTGCTGTGGTGACAATTTTGAAAAATTGCCGGTAAGTCTGCTGTTTGTTTCCTGCCAGTATCCCCGCAACGTGGGCACGGAAGGCATCTGAATTCCTGCCTTGTCAGGGTTTGAAAGAAAAATCTCAGTGAGTGAAGCGTACTTTCTTTCGCCCAGCTCAAGTATTTCACCCATCGCATCGTGCACAGCCACCAGGTGGCCAAGCAGGTAGATGCCCCTGTTGCGGCCTGGGGCAATTTCCTTTATGATCTGTTCGTCTGTTAACGTGCCCAGCAACGCATCAGCCCTGTTGATATTGACTTCCCAGGCCAAGAGGGCCAATTGTACAAAAAGTTGTTCCTGTTCCATGAAAATTCATTTTTTAATGATCTTCTGCAATTTACTGAATAAGGCTGCGAATAATCCTCCCTCTGCATCCGTGTTGCCTTTCAAATCGGAGCGTGTGAAAAAAGCCGGATGGGAAATTATTTGATGAGATTTTTCCAGGTGAACCTCCAGAGTAAGGATGCCCGATGCAGCCGTCAGAAACACAAAAATGCTTACCTTAATGCTTCCAATTTTTATCTACTATCCAAATTTCTCCATATGACAAATAACAATGATAAAGCTTCGAGGAGAAAATTCCTCCAGCAGATCGGTGCAACGGGCCTGGCTTTTGCGGGCACCCCGCTGACCACCCTCTCTGATGCGGGGAAAGCAGAAGAAAGAATCCTCCGGTACGACCGGAAAATCTCCGCCAATGATAAGGTTCGCCTGGCAGTCATCGGGTTTGGCATTCAGGGTCATTTTGATCTGGGAACAGCCCTGAAGGTTCCGGGAGTAGAACTGGCGGGAATCTGCGACCTCTATTCCGGGCGGCTTGACAATGCAAAAGAATTGTATGGCAAAGACCTTTTCACTACAGGAAACTACCAGGAAATTCTTGATAAAAATGATATCGACGCCGTGATCATTGCGACGAGCGACCACTGGCATGCAAGAATTGCCACTGAGGCGATGAAGAAGGGTAAGGCCGTATATTGTGAAAAGCCCATGGTCCATAAGGTCAGCGAAGGAATGGGAATCATTGAGACCCAGCATTCGACCAATAAGATCATGCAGATCGGAAGCCAGCGTGTGAGCAGTATTGTATACGCCAAGGCCCAGGAATTGCTAAAAGCCGGTGAAATTGGGAGGCTGAATATGGTCAATGCCGTGTATGACCGCCAAAGTTCTATCGGTGCCTGGGAATACACCATGCCCATCGACGCCTCGCCGGATACGGTTGACTGGATCCGTTATATAGAGGGGATGCACAAATCGCCCTTTGAGGCAAAACAGTTTTTCTGGTGGCGCAACTATCGAGATTTTGGCACGGGTGTCGCAGGAGACCTTTTTATACACCTGTTGTCAGGTACCCATTTCATTACCGGGTCAAAGGGCCCTAACCGGATTTATGCAGCCGGTGAACTGGCATACTGGAAAGACGGCCGGGATGTCCCCGACGTCATGACTGGTATCCTGCAATATCCCGACAGCCAGGCGCACCCTCCATTTATGCTTTCCCTGCAGGTAAATTTCATCAGCGGGACCGGCGGGCAGGAAAGTATCAAACTGGTTGGAGAAGAAGGAGTCATGGAGTTGAAAGGGAATGGTCTCATGGTACATCACAGCATAATGCCCAAGGCACCCGGATTCGGCGGGTATGACGCGGTGTTCACCTATCCAAAAGCGATGCAGGAAAATCTAAAACAAACCTACAAGGAAAAATATTCCGACGAAGACAAAAAAACACCGACCAAGCCAGACATCGAATTTAAAGCCCCGATGGGTTACAGTGATCATCTCGATCACTTTACCAATTTCTTTGACTCGGTACGGTCAGGGAAACCTGTGGTAGAAGATCCTGTTTTTGGTCTGCGCGCAGCTGCCCCGGCGTTATCTTGCAATGAAAGCTACTTCCAGCAGAAAATCATTGCCTGGGATCCGGAGAATTTGAAACTGCTGAAATCCTGAACATCTCCGGAAATGGCCGCGTCTGTAGCCTCCAGGCTGACGGGGCATACAGCCGGAAACTTTCATCATTCCGGATGATAGACGCGAACCGCTTTTCGAAGAATTTCATTTTGGTCAAGGGTCATCCGTTTTGTTTCCTGACGCTGAAACATGGAAAGCTGATCCCTGAAGTGAGGTGAATCAGGATGACTGGAGGCACCAAAAGTGTTTACCGATTCAATCAGGGGGAGACCCCTTACAGGATACCGGACAAAACAAATGTAGGCATCACCTGAAACCACCCTGCGCCTTCCATTTTTATAAGGATCCGTGTAGGACGAAGCCATTACATCGGGAAGTCCATCCGCTGGTCTTTCCTCATTTCCCCTCACCAGCTTTTGTATATCTCCGAGGGTCGGATGGAGGGATCCAAAATATTTCAGCATGTAGTCATGCACATATTGGAATTCCTCTATCGATTCAGCCCTGGTGAGCTGGCGGGAGGGTACAGAGGAAAATTTCGAGGAGACATGTTCATAGACCAAGAGGAAAACGGCAGCACCCTGGCTGCCTGCCACGGCCTGGTGGTCCCAGTGCTGAAGGCTGACAATGACCTCCTGCAGCTGGGGATAATCGGCTGCGTTCAGGCTCATCATCGTGTCAATTCCATAATTGTACCGCAGGCGGGCGGGCAGCCTCCGGTCAAATTTGATCCGTTTAAAGGATTCATAATCCATCTTGTCAAAATCTTTTATCAATTCTCTGAAACGTATACTCCTGTTGTTTTGATAAGTTTCATACCCATCGTTGGGGTCAAATTTCCTGCTGTCCAGATCATATTTTGGATCTGTGGCCAGGAAGGGAGAATGATTGGTATTATACAGATAGCCGGAGGGGGGATTTATATACTGTGGCAATGCCGTGACCGGTTTGAAATTGGTCCAGAGTGTTGCAGAGGTATTCCCCGGTACGGTACTTTTCCAGTGAAACTGAGGATTGGAATTCCGTATGGGCATTTTCCCGTTGCTGATAAAAAAGATGGTGTCATACCTGTCAGCATACATGATGTTAAACATCGGCAGACTGGTCATGCTCAGGGCTTTGTAGAATTCTGTAAAATTCCTCGCTTTATTCATTCGGTACCACTCTTCCATCGCCCGGCAGTCCATATTTGCGGCAAGGCGTATGGCGAAGACACCCTTTTTCGTTTTTACAGTAGCGCCATACTTGCTCCAGTATACCTTTTTACTAATGGTTATGGGTATCCCTTTTATGGTCAGTCTTGCTTTTTTGATTTCAAGATTGGTCCAATGACCGTCAAACAGGTACTGATTGCCATTAGCCGGATTCATCTGCATCTGAAAAACATCTATTTTATCCTGGTAATTCACTGTGTGAGCCCATCCCAGATTCTCATTGGTGCCGTGAAAAATGAGACAGCCTCCCGGAAATACTCCGCCGAGCATATTCCAACCTTCCTCACTGTGGACGTGTGCTTCATAAAAAGCCGTAGGCCCCTCTATGGGCTGATGGGCGTTTATGCAGAGAAATGTCTCTCCGGTGGTAGTTCGGGAAGCTTGAAAGGCAAATGCATTGGAGCCCTGGGAGGAAAACCCGGGGATCGTGGCAACCTCCCCGCCGAGGATATGTGGCAGGACCTTGTCTGCTCCGGAAAAAACACTTAGCGAAAAGACAACCGCCGTCAGGTACTCCCGTTCATTGATGGGAAATGCTTTCTTGTATTTCAATTCTTTCGGGTGAGACTTTGCATAAGCGTTTATACCGGCAACATATCCCTCCACCAGGCGTACAAAATCCGGACTTAATTCATGCCACTGGTCGTCTACAAGTTCCCGGCACCGAAGGAGATTGACCACATAATCTGCCGCAGCTCCCCTCTTTCCCAGGGCAGAACCCAGTTTTGCCTTGGCAGTAAGAGCCACCAGTTGCAGGTCGTTGAAATCATCCTCCGCGTGAGCCCAGGCAAGACCATAGGCCACCTCAGCATCGGTGGGTGCAAAAATATGGGGAACCCCAAAACTGTCCCTGGCAATACGGATATTCAGCGGGTTGATCTGGGCAGAAGAAGTAAGGCAAGGGAAAAGGAGGAATACGAACAAAGCTCTCATCTGGAAAATTAAGGAAATCTGGCAAGAACACAGGCCGGAGGAAGTAATAAGAAGGGGCCCGCGACCGGTACTGAAACCAATGCAGACGGGCCCTTGGAGGGAATTATTCCTTGTTCAGCTTGTATGCTCTTCTTCCCGGATAAACCGGAACAACAGGGCTTTGTGGATTAGATAGGTCTGTTTTGTGGAAGGGTCGGTATAGCCACCGTCTTTTGCATAATATTCCAGGCAGTAAACCGGTGATGAGGTTATGAATTCATTATCCAGGATAATTTTTCTTTTCAGGCTCATGAACTCCTTCAGACCAGCCTGGTTGATCCGCTCCAGCATTTCTTTTTTTGCCGCCTTTTTAAGCTGCTGGTAGGAAAAGGGAAGATCTATCAGGCGGATTTCTTCGGGCGTGCTGTAGGAGTATCGGTATATACCACCTCCTACTGACTGGGCTTCTTCGCGGCAACTGGCGAGAAACAAAGCAATTGACGAATAACCCGTATGAATAATGTCCGAAATACTAATGGTAAACATGTATACCCTTTTCACCAGATTTAGTCGCAAACCAGGTCCCCCGGGATACAATCCCTGAAAAATTTCACAAGAAAATCACTTTTGTATTTCGCAGCCAGCAAAAAATTCTGGTCCGGAAAAACGGTGATCTGGTACAGTCCTATGGTTATTCACAATTTATTAACATTTAATATTAATATTTTATGATATGTTTAATCCCCTTTAAACCCTGCTGTGATGAAAAGTTCTGCACTCATTGCCCGATTGATTCTTGCTATTTGTGCGGCCTTATTGACTGCCTACATCATATTAACCGTGCTTGCTGTGTAAACTTTCGGGGATCAACCTTCCCCGATAAATATCCTTGTCACCGGCCGGCACGGAGGGGCGTCCTGTTGTCTGTGCACAGAAAACCACCCTTCATTGCTGGCAATCACTCTTCTCCCCATTCACTAACTGTTTGAGAATACTGACGGTCACCTTCACCAGAATATGAGCGGTCTACCCGGGGTATTCCTGATTTTCAGAACAGCAAGTTTCGGAACTCCCGGAACACGGACAAGAGGTAATTTTGTCCCCTTTACGGCCTCGATTATCCGACTAACCGGGAAAAATGGCCATTCACCCCAACCCCTTATTCCGGGTTCCTGAAAAAGAAATACATGCAGTTCTCCCTATTCAAAGAGACGGCCAATCTCCTTCCACATCCGGGTGAATGTTATTACTATCCCGGTTTCCTCTCAAGTGCTGAAGGTGACCAATATTTTACCCAGCTGGCTGAAGAAATTAACTGGAGGCAGGAGCCCATTACCATTGCCGGAAAAAAGGTAATGCAGCCGCGGCTTACTGCATGGTATGGTGACCTAAGCAGGAACTACCGTTATTCGGGCATCACGATGAAGGCTATCCCATGGTCGAAGAACCTGCTGGAAATCAAAAAAAGAACAGAAGATTTTTCAGGGCATTTCTTTAATGGCGCCCTGCTTAATCTTTACCGCACGGGGATGGACAGCATGGGCTGGCATCGCGACAACGAAAAGGAGCTCGGGAGCAGACCGGTCATTGCATCAGTCAGCCTGGGGGCTGCCAGAATTTTTGAACTGAGAAGATGGCATGATAAAGATTTGAAAATATCTCTTGAGCTGGCTCATGGCAGCCTGCTGCTCATGCTTGGTGAGACCAACCATTACTGGGAGCACCGAATTCCAAAGACAAAACTGACAACCGGAATCAGGATCAATATCACCTTCAGGATCATCCTGTGAAGACAGAGATGGGAGTATAGCTGCCAGCCACCAGGGTTACCGAGCCTTGCATAAAGTCTTCCAGCGATTAGGGGAAGCGCCATTTAAAGGATTTTTCATCCATGGCCCGCATGGTGCACAATACCCCATTGAGGTGGTCATATTCATGCTGGATCAATTCTGAAAGATCATCAGTCATTGTCCATTCCTCTTGGCTCCATCGTTCGTCCAGATACCTGACGGTAACAGACCTGTATCGTTTAAGCCTTACCATCAGGTTGGGAAAACTCATGCAGTCATCCCATAATTCAAACTCCTCGGTACTGTGATTGGTAAATTCCGGGTTGATAAAAACCCGGGGTTGGTCGATATTCATATAGACGACCCTTTTCATGATTCCGATCTGGGGGGCTGCGATGGCCCTTCCAAAATGATATTTTTTACGAAAGTCCTGCATTACTGAATCCAGGTCTGCCACCCAGTCTTTTACCAGAGGCAATTCAGTTTGCAAAACCGGATCGCAGACCTGGTATAAGCGGGCATCTCCCAGATAAAGAAGATCATCTAATGATTTTGCCATAGCTGGATGCAATATAGCAGAATTCTAACCTATCTTTTTAAGGCAACAGAAAAGGGATCGATTCCTGATATCCGAACCTTTCTGCAGGCTGGGTCCCATACCGTGCTGCAAGCAGAAAATCCGATAAATACCGGTTACCAGGGAACAGCATAAAAAAGGGCCCCCTGTCCGGAGGCCCTTTCTATTCATCGCACACAGCTCACTTGCTTTTTGAGCAACATCCCTTGTTGCACACATGCTTACATATCGGGCTGCAAACTTTCCGGCTGCATTCCTTACAGGCATTGCCACTTGATGAAGCCAGGGCAAGCGGTCCGGCAAGGACAAACCCCGATACTACAAGCAATAGTATCTTTTTCATAAAAAAATATTATGATGGTTAATAAATCAAATTGTTTAATGAGGATATCAGGAAATATCCGGTGGTTTCCATGGCTGGCAATAAAATCCACCGGGGAGAAAAGCGTGAATCTGCGGGTAGTCGCAATCAACCAGGTTTTCGATCTGGTAAGCCCAGGGAGATGATGTCAGCACTGCCGTATAACACAGGGGACAACCTGAACATATGGCTGTACAATCATTTTCCGGTTGGCGTTCTTTTCCGTGATGGCAGTTTTTCACCGGGCCCCCGCCGCCATCAGGCAAAGTCTTCCCCGTCATTGTATGACAACAGTTCGCCCGGGGTCTCTGCACGTCCAAGGATAGTCGAAGGGGGAGCTGAATGGTTTCAAATAAGTAAACCATCCCGCATATCAGGCATATGAGGGCTTTTAAATACATTTCTGTACTTTCTGCATATATGTAAATATCTTTCCCGGGTTTCCCCGTTAACCAGCTATCCATGATGCAAGCTGGCCTGCACCTGATTTGGGATCAGCTGTGTACTGCAAATTTACTAAACAGACAATCGGGTCATGAGTTTATTTGGCGGGTCTTTGCGGCATGTCAAAATGGTAGGTGCCGGACCCAACTTTGACGGCAATCGAGTTTTCCTGCTTCCCTCCGACTTTAATTTCCTTTAACGCATCCAGAGGGCGGCCCTGTTCAAGGACATCACCTGCCTGGTCGGCCGGAAGGAAAATCTCGGCCGTGGTATTGCAGGGAATCTCTACCGTAAGGGTGAGCCGCCCCTGGTCCAGCTTCCATTCCGAAACTACCTGGCCATAATACGTTTGCAATTTTGCAGAAGCGTACGTCAGATTCCCGCCCGGCTGGGGTTTGATCTTGATGTGCCTGTATCCGGCGCCATCCTCGTAGGTATCAATCCCCGCGATTACCCGGTACATCCAGTCTCCGATCGCCCCATAGGAATAATGGTTGAAAGAATTCATAGAAGGGGTCTGGAAGCTGCTGTCCGGTTTAATTCCATCCCATCTCTCCCAGATGGTGGTGGCTCCCCTCTTAACCGGATATAACCATGACGGGTAGGTCTCCTGGAGCAGGAGCTTATAAGCTGTTTCGTTGTATCCGAATCGGGTCAGAACGTGGCAGAGGTAAGGGGTACCCAGAAACCCTGTGGTCAGATGTGTATTGTAACTTTTGATGTTTTCCACCAGCCTGGCAGCGGCCTGGGCCCTCAGGGAATCAGGCAGCATGTCAAAATTCAGGGCAAGTACGTATGCGGTCTGGGTTCCCGAAACAAGCCTTCCACTGGGGGTCATGTATTCTCTGACAAAAGCTTGTTTTATCCTGGTAAGAAGGGCTGAATATTCTGCAACATCAGCCGGAAAGTCAAGTACCCTGGCTGCGTCCGTAAGCAGTTCCGTTGAATGTGCATAAAAGCATTGTGCAATCAGGTATTTGTCTGTTACAGCAGCCCGTCCGTCATTATCATCCTCAGGCCTGTAAAACAGCCAGTCTCCAAAATGAAATCCCGACTGCCACAAATCCCTGACACTGCTTTTCCTGATATATTCGACCCATGCTTTCATGCTGCTGTACTGGTCGGCAAGCAGTTTTCTGTCTCCATAGGCCAGGTACATATTCCAGGGAATGATCGTGGAGGCATCCGCCCATCCTGCAGATCCTACCGGCACCCGGAGTACGTCCGGAATAACAAATGGTACAATGCCCTGCTTCTGGTCTGCAGCAAGATCCTTCAACCACTTGGCAAAGAAGTTATTTACATTCATGTTGAAGGTGGCCGTGCGGGAAAACACCTGTGCATCACCCGTCCATCCGAGACGCTCATCACGCTGGGGGCAATCAGTGGGTACATCCAGAAAATTTCCTTTTTGGCCCCATTGGATATTGTGCTGCAACTGGTTCACCAGTTCGTTAGAACAGGAAAAACTCCCGGCCGTCCTCATATCTGAATAGAGGGCGACGGCCAGAAAATTTCCTGAGGTCAGTTCCCCCGGATATCCTTCGACCCGTATATACCGAAATCCGTGGAAGGTGAAATGCGGTTCAAAAAATTCCTCGCCCTTCCCATTTAAGACATACGTGTCTTCCGCTTTTGCCATCCGCAGGTTTTCTGTATAAAAATTTCCCTCTTTGTCCAGTACTTCCGCGTGACTGATCCGGATGCTGTCACCCGGGTGACCGGCAACCCTGACCTGTACCCATCCGACCAGGTTTTGTCCAAAATCGATGACCTGCTCACCCTTCGGGGTGCGGAAAATCCTTAACGGCTTAAATGTTTCGTGTTTGGTAACGGGCTCATTGTAGGTGGCCAGCAGATTGTCCATGGCCATCGAAGCGGTCTTCACTCCTGTCCACCCGGAATCGTCGTAACCAGGATTGGTCCAGCCTGCTTTGTCCATCCGGTTATCAATGCGTTCACCATAATAGATTTCCGAACTCCTGATAGAACCTGTTGCCGATTTCCAGCTTTCATCAGAAAGGATATGTTCGGTTGTGCCATCTGTATAGGTTATATCGATTTGCAGCAAGAGCGCGAGGCTCCTGCCGTAAAAATTCTTCTTATTGGTAAAACCGATATATCCACGGTACCACCCACTGCCCAGGATTATACCGATTGCGTTTCCATTGCTCCTGATTGACCCGGTTACGTCGAAGGTTTGATACTGCAGCCGGTTGTGGTAGCTGGTCCATCCCGGAGTGAGGTAATCCTTCCCGATCCTGCTGCCATTGATGAAAAACTGATACAGGCCATAGGAGGTCACATAGGCTACTGCAGACCTGATTTTTTTTTGGATGGTAAATTCTTTTCTCATCAGGGGTGAAGGTCTGAGCAGGCTGTCTTCCTCATATCCCGGTTGGATCCATTTCGCCTTCCATTCACTTGTGGCAACCAGTCCCATTTGCACGAAAGCGGGACTGCTCCATGCTGACAGCTCTCCAAAATTGTCCCAGATTCTTACCTGCCAGTAGTATTTTTCACCCGATTTCAGGTCAGGCCCAGCATACCCCACATGAACGGATGAATCCGAGACTATTTTACTGCTGGCCCAGTAGAGCTTTTGTCCTTTTACCACAGCAGCCGAGTCCGCTCCCAGCCGGATTTCGTATGCTGCCTGGACAGTATTTCTTCTCCCGGAGAGCAATTGCCAGGAGAACCTCGGATGTGAAATATCCAACCCGACGGGGTTAGAGATGTTTTCACAGAGCAGATCCTGAACCTTTGGTTGGGAACGGCTGCAAAAACTGAAAAGAAGCAGGACCGATTGAAACCAGATTATTTTTCTCATGTTATTATTTTAGAAGGACAAATTGAATATGACCCCCCATTTCTTAGGGTTCATAAAAATAGCTTGCATTCCCCTTACCTGCAATCCCGAATTCTTCCCGAATCAAATCAGCTGCCCTCTTAACCAATGCCCGCAGATGAAAGGGTCAAATCAAATTTACATACCTTCGGCGGTTGTACAGATATCCGCTTTTTTATCCCGCGTAACAATTCCCTAATCCAGTTTCGGCTGGTGCACCTGGTCAGTTCTGCCCGATCACTTCGCCCTTTATACTTATATTTGATGCTTAAAATCACAATAGATGTTGAAAGTAGCCGTATTCGGCACCGGCCACCTGGGCAAATTTCATCTGAACAACTGGAAGGAAATCAAGGAAGCCGAACTGGTTGGTTTTTATGACCCCCATGACCCTACTGCAGCGGAAATTATGGCGAAATACCATCTCCCCCGTTTTACTGATATCGACAGTCTCCTGGACCGCTGTGATCTGGTCGATATTATTGCACCAACCAATTTCCATTTTGAACTCTGCGAAAGAGCCATCAGAAAAGGAAAGCATGTATTTGTGGAAAAACCACTCGCCAATACTATGCAGGAAGCCCGGGAACTGGTCAAACTGGTCCGGGAATCCAACGTAAAGCTTCAGGTGGGTCACGTCGAAAGATTTAATCCGGCCTACCTGGCTGTTCCGGCCGGACAATTGAATCCCCTGTTTATCGAAGTTCACCGGCTCGCCCAGTTCAATCCCCGGGGGACTGAAGTAAGCGTAATCCTGGACCTTATGATCCACGATATTGACATTATTCTCAGCCTGGTCAAAAGTGAGGTCAAGAACATTTCGGCAAGTGGCGTAGCCGTTATGACCGATACACCGGACATCGCCAGCGTGCGGATTGAATTTGACAATGGTTGCGTGGCCAACCTGACCTCAAGCCGCATTTCCATGAAAAGGATGCGGAAAATGCGTTTTTTCCAGAAAGACGCTTATATAGGAATAGATTTTCTCAACAAGAAAACGGAAATCATCCGGTTAAAGTCCCCATCGGATGTTGACGTCTTTGCCTTTGATATCGAAAGTGTAAATGGCAAGAAGACCATTGCTGTGGTCAATCCCCAGGTTCCGGAAGTCAATGCCATCAGGATGGAACTCGAAAAGTTTTGCGAAGCCATATGTAACAATACAACTCCTATTGTTTCCGAAGTGGATGGTTACCGGGCAATGGACATCGCGCACCAGATTCTTCAAAAGATAAAACACAATATCCTCCATTCCTGACCGACTTGCATGACCTCACCCAAGAAGATTCATATAAGCTGCTATGTATTGAGCGATTACCTGGCCGGGGTTTTGGCATGGCTGGTACTCTATTTCACCCGGAGGGCCCTACTTTCAGAACCCATCGTCATCGAGCACCATCTTTTTCTTAACAATCGCTTTTGGATAGGCCTGATCCTGATTCCGCTAGCATGGCTTTTCTTTTACACGCTGGTGGGGTCCTACAAGCACCTGTACAAAAAATCAAGGCTGAATGAATTCACCATTACCGCCATTTGCAGTCTCATTGGCTGCACGATCCTGTTCTTTTCAATCGTGATCAATGACCCCCAGACTGATTACAGGTATTATTATAAGGCCTTTTTCGGGTTTCTCGCATCCCAGTTTATCTTCACCTCGGTCGGAAGATGGATTATCCTGGACATTACCAAGAATCATCTGGCTGCAGGCAGGGTCAGGTTCAACAGCGTTCTGATCGGAAGCAATACAGTATCTTCCAGAATATACAGGGAAAGCAGGAAGGGGCTGGAAAGCATCGGTTATCATTTTGTGGGATATATCCCGGCCGAACCAGGAAATCCCGATGACCACCTGGTCAACAATCTCCCCTGCCTGGGATGCATCAGCAACCTGGAAAAAGTCATACGGGAGAATGATATCCGGCTCGTCGTCATTGCGCTCGAGAAATCCGAAAAGGACCAGGCTGAAAGAATCATCGAACGACTCAGTGACCTGGACGTGGAAATAAAAATTATCCCTGACATCCTGGATATTCTTTCCGGCACGGTGAAGACCAGCAATCTTTACAGCGCCGTTCTCTCGGATATCCATACCGGTCTTATTCCGGAATGGCAGGAAAATATCAAACGGCTGATCGATGTGTTTATTTCTCTATTTGGTCTGATCTTTCTTTCCCCCTTTCTGTTGTATGCAGCCATACGCATCCGGCTCTCCTCACCCGGCCCTGTCATCTATGCCCAGGAGCGAATCGGATACAAGGGTAACCGGTTCACGATTTATAAGTTGAGGTCCATGTACGAGAATGCCGAACGTGAAGGGCCTTTGCTTTCTTCGGTTAATGATAACCGTGTTACACCCTGGGGCAGAACCATGAGAAAGTGGAGAATCGATGAGCTTCCCCAGCTTTGGAATGTCCTGAAGGGGGAAATGAGTCTGGTAGGTCCCCGGCCGGAAAGGCAATTTTATATTGACCAGATTGTTCCCCGGGCACCCTATTTCAGATACCTGTTAAAGGTAAAACCGGGGCTGACCTCCTGGGGTATGGTACAATTTGGTTATGCAGAAAATATCGACCAGATGATTGAGCGGATGAAGTATGACCTGATCTATATTGAGAATATTTCCATCGCCCTGGACCTGAAAATCATGTTGCATACGCTGCGAACGATCCTGACTGGAAAGGGGCAGTAACCTTTCATGAGCAGAACCTCTGCGAGGCTTTTTACATCCGTCTTGAATGGTTATTTTTGATAATATGCCCCTGGTGAAAAAATTGCTGTTCCTGCTTGCCTCTTTAACCCCGCTGACCATGGTCGCGCAAATGGACCATCACTGGCAGCAGGAAGTGAACTGGCGCATAGATGTCTCGCTGAATGACACCGAAAACAACCTCAGGGGGTTCATCAGGATGCAGTACATCAATCATTCACCGGACACCCTGCATTTCATTTGGTTGCATGTATGGCCAAATGCATACAAAACAGACCGGAGCGCATTCAGCGACCGGATGCTGGAGAATGGCAGGACTGATTTATATTTTTCCGGTGAAAATCAGCGTGGATATATCAACCACCTCGATTTCAGGATAGATGGCCGGCCCGTCCAAACTGAAAACGATCCCCAGTATATAGACATCATAAAAATCATTCTTCCCGAACCCCTGACGCCAGGGCAGCAGGTTCTGATCACTTCTCCTTTCTTCGAAAAAATCCCATTTGATTTTTTCGGGGAAGGACATCGCGCCCAATCCTATCACCTGTCACATTGGTATCCCCAGCCCGCGGTGTATAACCATTATGGATGGCACCAGGCGCCATACCTTGCCGAGGGTGGAGATTTTGCCGAATATGGCAGCTATGATGTGTATATTACCCTGCCACGCAACTATGCTGTGGCAGCGACCGGGGACCTTATGGATGAAGGGGAGAAAGACTGGCTCAGAAAAAGGGCTGCCCGTCACTGGCAAGCAGGGAGCCTGATCGCAAAATCTGCACCCGCGTATCACCGGGGAAATCCCGGCATGCAGGCCTTAACCCCAGAAACAGGAAATCGCAAGGATGGCGTTGTCTCTGACCCGCAGAGCAAAACAGTTCACTTCCGGGCTGACCAGTGCTTTGATTTTTCCTGGTATGCAGACAAGGAATTCATGATTGATTATGACAGCCTTGAGCAAGCCTCGGGCAGAACACTTGATGTCTATTCTTTTTATCCGGCCAGAGACTCAAATACCTGGAAAAGGAGCATCCCCAGCATAAAAAATGCAATCGAATACCGAACTAAATTCATCGGGGAGTATCCAGGCCGAACCATCATGATCATAAAAACCAGTACCGGCCAGCTCCCCTGGGAATGTAACCCGTTGCCAGGAAGGGTTTCCTCCCTAAGTGAAGATGACAGGTTTGCCCTGGCTATCGAACGGTCGGTGGGAAGCAGGTGGTTTGGCGAAATGATGGGATCTGACCAACGCCTCTTTCACTGGATGAGTGAAGGACTCAACTACTACTACGATTGCCGTTATGCAGATTCCCTGGCAGCAAGATCGAAAATTAGGCCAACGGAAAAATCCTCAGCCGCGGAATGGCTAAAGCATAAATTACCGGATAACCCGGGCAAACTATTGCTTGATATACAGATAAAGGAAAGGGCCGATCAGCCCGTCACTACAAATGCTACTGAGTTTACCCTGACAAACTACTGCCTGGTTCCATCCGTCAAAACGGCGCTCTGGCTCAGGCTGCTGGAGGATTCCATCGGCAAGGAGCTTTTCGACAGCTGTATGAGGGCCTATTTCCTGAAATGGCAATTCAGACATCCAGACCCCGCTGATCTCATGTATTCTCTGGAAAAAGGATCAGGAAAGGATTTTCACCGGGAATATTCGTTTCTTGAAAAGCCGGGACCCGTACCGCCGGGGGAAGAAAAAAGGAAAATTCGACCGACCTTCCTGTTTTCCCTTCGCAACACGGACAATACAGATTATATCAATATTGGTCCCGGACTGGGTTATAACTATTACGACCAGTTTATGATCGGAGTTTTTGTTCACAATTACAATCTCCCACCAGACCGATTTCAATTTTTTATTGCCCCTCTTTATGCGACTGGCAGTAAACAATTTGACGGATTGGCCGATTTAAGTTACAACTGGCTGCCAGACGGATATTTCCAGAAAATAAGAGCGGGTTTGTCCGGTTCACGATTCTCGAGCCTGTCCGGAACGGACTCCCTGGGAAACAGGATATTTGGAGGGTTTTATAAAATAGTCCCTTCCCTGAGACTCGACCTCCGCAAGAAAACTGATCGCAGTACATTGAAAAAATGGATTGGATTAAAGACTTTCCTTATCGGGGAAAAGTCATTCAATTACTATTTGCGTTCTTCCGATTCGCTGTATTACCCCACTCCCCAGTCCTATACTTTCAGGTACCTGAACCAATTCGATATCAACTGGAGAGAGGAAAGGGCCCTTTATCCTTACAGCGCCCAGATTCAGTTTCAGCAAAGCAATGATTTTTATCGCGTGAACCTGACCGGAATTTATTTTTTCAATTATGCATCGGGGGGAGGCCTCCAGGGCCGCCTGTTTGCCGCCAAATTCGGATATATCGGGGAAAAGACCAGCCTGAAGACATTTGAGACGAGCAGCTATCAGCCAAAACTGACCGCTGTCAGGGGATCCGAAGACTACACCTACAGCAACTATTTTTTAGGCAGAAACGAGACTTCCGGGTTTGCCAGTCAGCAGATCATGATCAGGGATGGAGGATTGAAATTGCGCACGGATTTATTTCAAGGGCTTCAGGGACGCTCCGATAACTGGATTACATCCCTGAATGTGAACAGCACTCTTCCCGGTGCATTGATTCCGTCCATTATACCCCTCCGGATTTTTCTGGATGTCGGAACCTACGCAGATGCCTGGACGAGTAATCCCCCTACAAGCAGGTTCTTGTACGTAGGTGGATTACAGCTGTCCCTGCTCAAGGGGCTTATAAATATATATGCCCCCATTATCTACAGCAAGGTTTTCGGGGATAACCTGAAAACAGTGCCTGAAGAAAACAGCTTCTGGAAAAAAATCTCTTTCAGCATCGATATTCAGGATTTTGATCTGAGAAAATTCCAAAGAAAAATCCCCATCCAGTGACGCAAAACATCCATCATATCCGGTTGGTCCGCAGGGATTCTTTGGATGTCGGCCTCTGGGACCAGTGTATTGACCAGTCTGCTAACAGGGTAATCTATGCGTTCTCCTTCTACCTTGACCAGATGGCAAGTCACTGGGATGGACTGGTGTTCAATGATTATCAAGCTGTAATGCCCCTGACCTGGAACCGGAAATGGGGGGTATCCTACCTGTATCAGCCTCCTTTTACCCAGCGGCTTGGTGTTTTCAGCAGGATGCTGTTAACCCCGGACCTGCTGCAGCAGTTTATCAGCCGGACCGGGCAGGAATTTTCCTTCGCTGAAATATTCCTGCATGAAGGTAATCCCCTGGCCAATGCTGAAAGAAGGAATAATTTCTGCCTTTTCCTGCAGGCCGGCTACGAGAAGATCCGTTCCGGGTACAGCAAGAGTCTTACGAGAAACCTGCAACAGGCCCTTGAAAATGATCTTGTCTATAAGGAATGCTCCGATTACCAGGAAGCGATTGATGTTTTCAGCTCCCAGTATGGGGAAAGACTGCCTCATCTTCTGCGAGGCGATTTTGAATCCTTTTCAAATGTCTGCCAGGAAGCCCAACGCAGAAACATGCTCCGCGTGAGAAAGGTTGTTTCGGCAACAGGCAGGCTGCTTTCCATCGCCGTTTTTTTTCACGACGGAAAAAGAATTTATAATATCCTGCCAACCACCCTGCCAGAAGGCCGGTGGTTCAACGCCAATCATCTATTGCTGGACCGGGTGATTCATGAATATTCAGGACAGGAACTGGTCCTTGATTTTGAAGGATCAGACATCCCCGGAATCAGATCATTTTACGAAAAATTTGGCGCCGTAAACCAACCCTATTATTTCCTCCGGTATAACCATCTCCCCTACCCGATCCGGATTTTTAAGAGAAAAGGAATTTAACGAGTCCCCCTCTCCTCCAAAATTCGTCCGGCAACCAAAAGGTCGATGGGTCGAGTGATCTTGATATTGGTTTCTTCCCCTTCCACAAGATGAATTTCTATTCCGTGTTTTTCCACCACGGCTGCCTCATCCGTAAAAGCCCCCTCTGGTTGCTGGTCAAAAGCAGCCAGCAGCGAATGACTCAAAAATGTCTGGGGAGTCTGGACAATCCTGACGCAGTTTCGGTCGACCATGGTATTTATGCCATGCAACTCGATTCGAATACTGTCTGTAGACTTCATGACCGGGATAGCATTCCCGGAGGCAATGGCCATATCATAACAACGGTAAATCAGGTCCATGGTTACCAGGCAACGAACCCCATCATGCACAAACACGACCGATGGGTCTTGTACCAGCGAAAGCCCGCGTCTGACCGAATCAAACCGGGTTTCACCACCTGTGACCAGCCGGATGCGCCCGGGAAAAGCCGAGGAATGGACAATTTTTTCCGCCATTTCCAAATATTTTTCAGGCACAACCAGAATGATTTCAAGGTCAGAGTAGGCATCCAGGAACACCCGGAGAGTATGCCACAATACAGGCTTGCCCGCCAAAAGCATGAATTGTTTAGGGAGTGACCCACCCATGCGCAAACCTGCACCGGCGGCAACGATTACAGCATATTTTTTCATCGGGACACTAAACTAACAAAAAGAGAGGAGATAAAATTTTAGCGCATGATTCATTTTACGGCAAGGCCCAGTGTTTATGGTTCAAGCAGCAACTTGCATTCTCCCAGCAGCCGGTTCCGGTCAATGGCGACTGTTCCCACTTCCTCGCATACCAGGCCACCGGCAACGTTGGCCATTTCGGCCATCAGATCAGCGTCTCCGGTAGCCGCAAACACCAGCGAGGCGACGGCAATCACCGTATCTCCTGCGCCCGAAACGTCGGCTATATTGCGCAGGTGGGAAGGGATAACCCGTGAAGAATGGTCTGCATGATAATAAACTCCTTTTTCAGATAGCGTGATCAGGGAAATATGATGATGTAATTTATCGGCGAGCTGGCCATGAATGTGATCAAGGGTAGGCGGATTGATCTGCTCAAGAAGCAGGTTCAGGCCATCGCGAACTTCCTTGAGGTTGGGTTTGAAAATATCCACCCCGCGGTAGGAAAAAAAATTTTTCCGTTTGGGGTCTGCCGAGGTAAGCACTCCATGTTCCCTGCAGAGACTGATCACCTCCCTGATCACATTTTCTGTCAACACCCCCTTGTTGTAGTCTTCGAATATGATGATCTTCGGATGCTCCTGTTCGAGGTATTTTCTCACCGCCCCGATGATCTTTTGTTCATCCCCGGGCGAAAGATCCCTGGTTGTTTCCGAATCAAGTCGCATCATTTGCTGGTTCATACTGATGATACGGGCCTTGTTGGTCGTAATGCGGTTTTCGCTCCTGATCAGGTAATCGGTTTTAATATCGTTTTTTTCCAGTAAATCCGTCAGGGTAACACCGTCGTCATCGCTGCCGATCACAGAAAAAGTCGTAACCTCGGCCTTCAGGGAGGCCAGGTTCAGCGCCACATTCCCTGCCCCTCCTATGCGGTACTCCCTCCTGTCCAGGCTTACCACCGGCACAGGGGCTTCGGGTGAGATTCGCTCCACATGACCCCACCAGTAGGTATCCAGCATGACATCACCAATCACGGCTGCCTTAATTTTGAAAAAACTCTCGAATAATTTCTGGAAATCCCTCATGGTTATAAATTATTGACTGCTGACGGTGACCTGATGGCATGGAACCGCAGTAGCCGATCAACCTCCGTCTTTTTCGACCGGCAGCACAGGTTTTACGCTTGTTATAGCCAGATAATATAGCGGAATGCCAGCCATCACAATAACCAGACCCCAGCCTGTATAAGTAGGCTTCTGGATGATCAGGGCTATACAAAAAGCGGTGGCCAGGATGATATAGATAAAGGGCAATACGGGGTAACCGAATGCCTTGTATGGCCTTTCTATTTCCGGGCGTTTCTTGCGCAAAATAAATATACCGCCGATGGTCAGGGCATAAAACAGGACGGCCACAAGCGCTACCATTTCCAGAAGGTCACTGTATTTTCCACTGGTGCATAGAATGCAGGCCACGACGCATTGGGCCCATAGGGCCCACTGGGGGACCGCAAACCGGTTAAGAGCACCGGCATTTCTGAAAAACAGGCCGTCTCTGGCCATGGTATAGTACACCCTGGCGCCTGCCAGGATCAGCCCATTGTTGCAACCGAAGGTGGATATCATGATCATCACGGCAATAATATAGGTCCCGGCGTTTCCAAAGATTACATTGGCAGCTGATACCGCGACCCTGTCCTGCGGCGCATACGCTATATCATGCATTGGCATCACACTGGTATACATGATATTGGCCGAGACATAAATTATCGAAACAATCAGGGTTCCGAGGAAAAGGCTAAGGCCGATATTTTTCTTTGGATTCCGGATTTCTGCGGCAATAAAGGTAACGTTGTTCCATGCGTCACTGGAAAATATTGATCCAACCATGGAGGCGGCCAGGGCGCCCAGAATACCCAGACCGATCACGGGTATCCCTTCCTGGTCGCTACTGATATTTTTCATAACCCATGGATGATCCCAGTTTTTGTGCCATACGCTGGATTTGGAAGCCATCAAAAATCCAAAGAGGATCAGTCCGAACAGGGATAAGAGTTTGGTTACGGTAAACGTTGTCTGGATGATCTTACCGCCCTTGATCCCCCTTGTATTGATATGGGTCAGGAAAATGATCAGCAGAATAGACACCAGCTGGGCCGGATACAATCGAAACGATCCTACATGGAGCAGGATGTTCTCGTCTCTCAATTCCAGGGCAGGGATAAAATAACCGGCAAACTTGGAAAAAGCCACTCCGACGGCTGCTATGGTACCCGTTTGGATGACCGAGAAGAAACTCCATCCATACAGAAATCCAACCAAAGGATTATAAGACTCCTTCAGGTACACATACTGACCTCCTGCTTTGGGAAACATGCCGCTCAGTTCCCCATAACTGACTGCAGCCGTCAGGGTCATGAAACCCGTGAGGGCCCATACAAATATGAGCCAGCCGGCACTGCCCACATTCCGGCTAATGTCCGCACTGACAATAAAAATTCCCGAACCGATCATAGAGCCGGCAACCACCATGGTGGCATCCAGTAAACTTAGGGAGGGCTTAAAGGAAGTAGTGTTCTCAGTCATAAATGCAAAATTATGCGGAAGATAAGCAAATAGGTGGAAAGAGCTGTACTGGCCCGAACTAAAAAAGTGCAGCCTGAACTGCACTCTTTATATCGTCCGTCTGACATTTAATGCCGGAACTATTTTTTGTATCCTGCATTCAATCCGTCAATTAAATCCTGGGTAATGTTGTAGGTAGTATCCCTGTAATAAATGAAGGAATTGGGGTCATAGGCAAAAATGAAGGAGAAATTCTTCTGTTTGTTGTAGTCCTTTAAAAATTCCTCAATCTTTTTTTTGATATCCGATTTCACATCTTCGCTGTGCTTGAACAATTCTTCCTGAAGGGTCTGCTTGCGTGACTGATAGTTTTGTTGCATCGTGGCATATTCCTGCTGGACCTGATCACTTTCCGCCCGGGTCATTGTATTGCCCTTTTGCTGCCATTCGGAGATCTTCTTCTGGTAACCTTTTTCCATACTGTTCAGCTCCGCATTCATGGCATTCTCCTTCGCTTTTACCTGGCTCTGGGCATCTTTGAAATAATTGTAATGGGCTTCCAGGGAGTCAATATCGAAATAGGCTACCCGAAAATTGGATGGAGTCGGTTTATCTGCCTTTATGGCCAGTTTTTTAATTTGGTCTGTGTGATTCAAAAACAGATAAAACAGGGCACCGATCAAAAGAAGGCACAATAAGGACAGAATAATGGAAAAACTCTTCATTTATTTTTTTTGCAAATTATAGTCTTTAGCCTATACAAAATTGTTAAAAATACACATTCCCGGAGGGTCTTTCCGGAGGGCGCAAGAAAAGAGGCTGCCTCCAAATTCAGGGACAGCCTCTGGTATCTATTCAGTCAGTTTGCCTTACAGATTCCTAAAAGCCTATTCTTCATCATCAAACTGCATCGCTTCGCGGGATGTCTGCAGCAATTCATATTCTTCCTTGCTGCCCACGATCATATTTTCAAACTCACGCAACCCGGTACCCGCCGGAATCAGGTGGCCCGTGATCACATTTTCCTTCAGTCCAAGCATTTCATCGGTCTTTCCCTGTATCGCAGCAGAAGAAAGGACCTTGGTCGTTTCCTGGAAGGACGCGGCAGATATCCAGCTTTGGGTTCCCAGCGAGGCCTTGGTTATTCCCAGAAGCAGGGGAGCAGATGTCGCTGTTTTCGCTTCCCTGAATTCTGCCAGTTTCTTGTCGTTGCGGCGCAGAATGGAGTTCTCCTCGCGGACTTCCCTCAGGCTTACGATCTGCCCGGGTTTGAGTTTGGATGATTCCCCTGCATCGGTAACGACCTTCTTGTCAAAGATCCAGTCGTTCTCGTCCAGGAATTCGGATTTGTCAACCGTTTCTTCCTCAAGGAACCTGGTGTCTCCCGGGTCTACAATATTGAGCTTCCGCATCATCTGGCGTACAATGACTTCAATATGCTTGTCGTTGATCTTTACACCCTGCAGGCGGTAAACCTCCTGGATCTCGTTGACCACATATTCCTGAACGGCAAAGGGACCTTTGATCGCGAGGATATCTGCGGGTGCCGTCTGCCCATCCGAAAGTTGAGCGCCTGCCTTGATAAAATCACCATCCTGGGCAAGGATTTGGCGGGTAAGGGGCACGAGGTACTTTTTCACGACCCCGTCTTTTGCCTCCACGATGATCTCGCGGTTACCTCTCTTGATATTGCCAAAGGTTACCACTCCGTCAATTTCAGACACAACGGCCGGATTACCCGGGTTACGTGCTTCAAACAATTCCGTCACCCTGGGAAGACCCCCCGTGATATCTCTGAGTTTACCCAATACACGGGGTATTTTCACAATTACCTGCCCGGCTTTCACATCCTCGCCTTCATCGATGATGATGTGGCTGCCTACGGGAAGGTTGTAGGATTTAAGTTCTTTGGAACCCTCCACAATCAGGGAAGGGATTTTTGTTTTATCTTTTGTTTCGATGACTACTTTTTCACGGTGGCCGGTTTGCTCATCGGCCTCTTCGCGGTAGGTAATGCCTTCAAGTACATTGTCAAATTTTACTGAACCGGTAACTTCAGCAATCACCACATTATTAAACGGATCCCATGTACAGATAACATCTCCTTTGTTCACCCGCTGTCCGTCCTTTACGGTAAGGGATGCCCCATAGGGAACGTTGTTGGTGATCAGGAGCCGGTCATTTTTCACATCCATAATCCGTACTTCTCCGGTGCGTCCGATCACCACGTGAATCTTGCTGCCTTCATTGTTCTCGGTTGTAACGGTTCTCAGACCGTCGAACTGGATGGTGCCTTCAAATTTAGCCGTGAGCGAGGATTCAACCGAAGCAGAACCGGCCACACCACCGACGTGGAAAGTGCGCAGGGTAAGCTGAGTTCCGGGCTCACCGATTGACTGGGCGGCAATGATACCTACAGCATCACCTTTCTGGGCCGTGTATCCGGTGGCGAGGTTCTTGCCATAGCATTTCACGCATACCCCCCGTTTGCTTTCACAGGTCAGTACAGAGCGGATTTCAATGATCTCGATGCCTGACTCTTCTATGCGCTTGGCAATTTCTTCCGTGATCTCTTCTCCAGCCCTCGCAATAATCTGATCATTTTGAGGATCATATACATCATGGAGGGAGGTGCGACCCAGGATCCGGTCATACAATGGTTCTACAATATCCTCGTTGTCCTTCAGCGCCGAAGTGGCAATGCCTCTCAGCGTTCCACAATCCTCTTCGGTGATTACGACATCCTGCGCAACGTCAACCAGACGACGCGTGAGGTAACCGGCATCAGCCGTTTTCAGCGCCGTATCGGCAAGACCTTTTCGTGCACCATGGGTAGAGATGAAATAATCCAACACGTTCAGGCCACCCTTGAAATTGGAAAGAATGGGGTTTTCAATGATTTCACTGCCCGTAGATCCTGATTTTCTTGGTTTGGCCATCAGTCCGCGTATTCCAGCCAGCTGCTTGATCTGCTGCTTGGAACCACGGGCTCCGGAATCCAGCATCATATAAACAGAATTGAACCCCTGTTTATCGGAACTCAGTTCCCTGATGAGGGTTTCGGTTATGCGGGTATCAACCCGGGACCAGATATCCACAATCTGGTTGTACCGTTCGTTGTTGGTGATCAGACCCATGTTGTAGTTTTCCCACACTTCATCAACTTCTGCCTTTGCATTGAGGAGCAATTCTTCCTTGGTATCGGGAATAATCAGGTCGTTGATGTTAAAGGAAAGACCTCCGCGGAATGCCATCCTGAAACCAAGCTGCTTGATGTCGTCCAGGAATTTGGCCGTTTTCGGGACATTGGTCCATTTAATGATATCACCGATAATCTCCCTCAGTGATTTCTTGGTAAGCAAGGCGTTGACAAAACCGACTTCAGCCGGCACGAACTGATTGAACAATACACGTCCGACGGTTGTCTCAATCAGTTTTTTCTGCAATTCGCCGTTTTCATTTCTTACATTGGCCTTCACTTTGATGTATGCGTGGAGGTCAAGCTGGGCTTCATTATAAGCTATTATCACTTCCTCGGCGCTATAAAAGGCCTTCCCCTCGCCCTTTACCTTTTCTTTATCTGTAGATTTTTTTCCTTTGGTTATATAGTATAAGCCAAGCACCATGTCCTGGGAAGGAAGGGTGATGGGCGTTCCATTCTGTGGGTTTAGGATATTGTGACTGGAAAGCATAAGCAATTGCGCTTCCAGGATGGCTGCGCTACTGAGCGGTACGTGAACAGCCATCTGGTCACCATCGAAGTCGGCGTTGAAGGCCGTACAGACCAGGGGATGCAATTGAATAGCCTTACCTTCTATCAGCTTCGGCTGGAAGGCCTGGATAGAAAGCCGGTGCAGCGTCGGGGCACGGTTCAACATGACCGGGTGACCCTTCAGGATATTTTCAAGGATATCCCATACAATGGCCTCTTTGCGGTCAACCAGTTTACGGGCAGACTTGACGGTCTTGACGATTCCCCGCTCAATCAACTTTCGTATGATAAACGGCTTGAATAATTCTGCTGCCATATCTTTTGGCAGACCGCATTCGTGTAATTTCAATTCTGGTCCTACGACAATGACTGAACGGCCGGAGTAGTCTACGCGTTTACCCAGCAGGTTCTGACGGAAGCGACCCTGTTTTCCCTTCAGCACATCGCTCAATGATTTGAGTGCCCTTCCCCCTTCCGCCTTCACCGCGTTGGATTTACGGCTGTTATCAAAGAGGGAATCGATGGCCTCCTGCAGCATACGTTTTTCATTGCGCAGGATGACCTCGGGAGCCTTGATTTCAAGAAGGCGTTTCAACCGGTTGTTGCGGATGATGACCCGACGATACAGATCGTTGAGATCTGAAGAAGCAAAACGTCCGCCATCAAGGGGTACCAGGGGACGGAGCTCAGGTGGTATTACAGGAATGTACTGCATGACCATCCACTCGGGGCGGTTGGTAATACGGCTGTTGGCATCCCGGAAAGCTTCTACCACGCTTAAGCGCTTCAGGGCATCGGCCTTGCGTTGCTGTGACGTTTCATTGGCTGCTGCATTGCGAAGATCAAATGACAACTGGTCCAGGTCAATGCGCTGGAGCAGGTCATGGACGGCCTCGGCACCCATCTTGGCAATGAATTTATTGGGATCATCGTCCGGCAGATACTGATTGTCCTTGGGAAGGGTATCGAGGATTTCCAGGTATTCCTCTTCCGTAAGAAGGTCGCCGTGGTTCTGACCTTTATCGGTCCTTATTCCCGGCTGAATCACGACATACCTCTCATAATATACAATGCTCTCCAGTTTTTTGGAGCTCATGCCCAGAAGATATCCCGTTTTGTTGGGAAGGCTTTTAAAATACCAGATATGCACTACCGGCACAACCAGTTTGATATGTCCCATCCGTTCGCGCCGCACCTTCTTCTCCGTCACTTCCACACCGCAGCGGTCACACACAATACCTTTATAGCGGATGCGCTTGTACTTTCCGCAAGCACACTCATAATCTTTCACCGGTCCAAAAATACGCTCGCAAAACAAGCCGTCTCTTTCTGGCTTGTAGGTCCGGTAGTTGATGGTTTCAGGCTTTAGCACCTCTCCATAAGATCTTTCGAGTATGGAATCGGGCGAGGCCAATCCGATGGTGATTTTAGAGAAAGTGGCTCTGGGACGATTTTCTTTTTTAATAGCCATATTACTATTTGAGGTTTTTAAATCATTACGAACCCACACGCAAAACGGGGAAAATAGGCAGCCCTGCCTCATTCGCCTGAGATGCGGCTATATTGTTGAACACTAAATATTTAGGGTGAAAATGTTTTTGTAAATGCCAGCATACCTAAATTAAGGAGGGCAAAGGTAAGAATTAATATCTGAAAAACCATAAATCCTTGCCGTCCCTGCTGGGGTCCCCGGTCCATCTCCAGTATGGACTCCGACGGCATCTTACAGCCTTTTCCAGCCTTCGAGCTCCAACCCGGTCCTTTTAAGGAATTTTTCCCGGATGATCTCCTGAACCGGTACATGCCTGATCTTGCTTTCCAGCCAGGAAATAACATCCAGGTAGACGAAGGCCCTTGTCTCGAAACGATTCTTCTCGTATTGCCTGAGCTTTTCCAGCAGTTTTTCAAATTCCTGCTTTAACTCCCTGGGAGACAGTCTGAAGGACTTGCGTAAAAAAACAAATATTTCTTCTTCTACGAGACTCAGATTTTCCATTTTGGCCATAAAGCGGTACACAGATTTAATGAGGTATTCCAGTAACTGGTAGTTGCCCAGCTCGTAATGTGCGATCAGGTGCAACAGACGGGCATAACATTGAAGATCGGTCCTCAGGTCGACTTTCCAGTTGATGATCAGGTTGAGATATTTGATGGTGTTTTCATAATCCCCGCTGCCGAAATAAAGGGAGGCAAACTTGTAGTAAAAGACCAGCACACGGTGGCGGTCGAGGTATCTCTCGTATTCCCTGAGTTTTTCTTCGATAAATGGCACCAGTTTGAGTCCTTCGGTGAAGGTCCCGTCGATGAAGTGTTTGTTGATCTTGGAGATATACAGGTATACAAAGGTCTGTATCCGGTTGTTGTCGTTGTTTTGTACCACGTCGGAGCGGAAGAATTTTTCAAAATGATGCATCGACTCGATGAACTTCGGGTAATTCAGCAGGTCAAAATGAGCGCCGAGCAGGTTGTGCATCCCTTTAATATAGTGTGCCGTTTCAATGGCAATCATAAAGGAATTCTTGTCAAAAAGGTCCACCCATTTTTGGGCATACCTGTAATAAAGCAGGAAATCCTGGCCGATGAAGGCATACCAGCAATAACTCTGAAACAGGTACAGTTTTTCGTAAAAGCCCTGGCACCGGGAAAGGTCGGGCGGAAGACCCCGCTCAAAAAATTCCTGGACCGCCTTTTCATCTTTTTCATTGCGGGCATGGCCGTTTCTGATGTACCAGCTGTACAGTTGCAAGGAAAGATTGGACAACTGACCGATCAGCCGGAGGGTAAGATTGACATCATCGACCTCCTGGGCCAGTTTGTCTGCCCGATCCTGCATGCTCCTGGTGATGTGCAGCGCCTCGATTTTTTGCTCAAAGAACAGCGCCTGGAGCTGGTAGGTAACCTGGTTGTTTGATCTGGCATTTTCCTTGATTCTATCCAGCACACGGAGGCTTTGGAGGTAAAGGCCCTTGTTGTAGAGAATCCGGGCATGATCCAGCTGCTCATGCAACTGGATATCCACGTTGTTTTCGTTTTTGATCAGCCGGAGGCTCGAAAGGACCTGCCTGTACAGCAACGCCCGCAGATTTGGCAACTGCTGTTTCTTGATGCTTTTATTCTTTTTCAGCAGCTGAACCTCGTCGTAGGCATCCATTTTGTCTATCGCGTCAAAAAGCTGGATCACCTTTAAGTCCACGCTAGAGGAGTTCCTCTTTACATATAACTTAAAATTGCGTTTCTCCGACTTTTCTAGAGATTTAACCAGCTGAAATAGTGCGTCTGATGAACGGTTGGGCATAGTAATTTAAATTCTTTAAAATCCTTTACCGGCGGCGGTTTCAACCCCTTTTCGGACGTTTATAAAGCGTAAACTGGGCCATATTTTGATTTCCCGCTCCCGTAAAACCTGGTTAATTTCGGCAAATTGGCTTTTTCCCTATTGCCCTGATGACCAGTGCAAAATTAAAAAGCCGGTATCTTTTTATCAATTCTTTCAATAAACCATATGTCTAACGGTAGCAAGATCTTCATATTTGACACGACACTCCGGGACGGGGAACAGGTTCCAGGATGTAAACTCAATACCAAAGAAAAAATTGAACTGGCCCTGAAACTGGAGGAACTGGGAGTGGACATCATTGAAGCAGGGTTTCCCATCTCGAGCCCGGGTGACTTTCATTCTGTGGAGGAAATTTCCAAGATAGTCAAAAACGCTTCAGTCTGCGGATTGAGCCGGGCCGTACAGAAAGACATTGAAGTCGCGGCACAGGCACTCAAATACGCCAGTCATCCCCGCATCCATACCGGGATCGGAACTTCCGACCTGCACATCAAATCAAAATTCAATGCCACCCGCGAAGAAATCCTGGAAAGAGCTGTCCAGGCTGTAAAGTGGGCAAGAAATTTTGTAGCCGATGTGGAATTCTATGCAGAGGATGCCGGCCGCACCGAGAATGAATATCTCGCCCGCGTTATAGAAGCCGTTATCACTGCCGGAGCTACGGTTGTCAATATCCCGGACACCACCGGATACTGCCTCCCTCATCAGTACGGCGAAAAAATAGCCTACCTGGCAAACCACGTAAAAAATATTGACAGGGCCATTATTTCCTGTCACTGTCATAACGACCTGGGTCTGGCAACGGCCAACTCCATTGCGGGTATTATCAGCGGGGCCAGGCAGATTGAATGTACCATCAATGGCCTGGGTGAAAGAGCGGGAAATACTTCGCTGGAAGAAGTCGTGATGGTGATTAAGCAACACCACGATCTTGGTTTCCATACCAGTATCAAGACTCCGCTGCTTAATCCCATGAGCCGCCTGGTGGCAGATACCATGCGCATGCCTGTTCAGCCCAACAAGGCGATTGTCGGCTCAAACGCATTTTCCCATTCTTCCGGCATTCACCAGGACGGCTTCCTCAAAAATTCACTTACCTATGAAATCATCAATCCCGAAGAAGTGGGAGCCGATGGTTCCAAAATAATCCTAACGGCCAGGAGTGGCCGTAGTGCGCTGGCCCACCGACTGCATAAACTCGGTTACCAGTTTTCGCGCAACGATATAGATGTGCTCTATGTCAGGTTCCTGGAAGTGGCCGATACGAAAAAGGAAGTAGTGGAGGAGGATCTGCACCAGATGGCCAAGGCCTATCTGGCTACGGTTGTGGAGGCATAATCCGGATTTGATTGCCCGTAGGCCTTCTGACCCGGACCGAAATGCCCTTTATGAAAACCAGGAATGTTTAACTAACCTCACACATTTGACGATATGAGTAAAACACTGTTTGAAAAAATCTGGGACCGGCACATTGTCAAGACCATTCAGGACGGTCCTTCTGTTCTGTATGTTGACAAGCACTTTATTCATGAGGTGACCAGCCCCCAGGCATTCATGGGCCTGGAGAAGAGGGGATTGCAGGTGTTCCGTCCAGAACAGGTCGTTGCCACGGCAGATCATAATGTCCCGACAATCAACCAGCACCTGCCCATCAAGGAGGCCTTGTCACGCATTCAGGTCCAGACTCTAAAGGAGAACTGTGAGAAATTTGGAATTGAACTCTATGGCCTGGGCCACCCCTACCAGGGCATCGTTCATGTTATTGGTCCGGAACTGGGCATCACCCAACCGGGTATGACGATCGTGTGTGGCGACAGCCACACCTCCACCCATGGGGCCTTTGGCACGATTGCGTTCGGGATTGGGACCAGCGAAGTGGAAATGACCCTGGCCACCCAATGCCTGATGCAAACCAGGCCAAAACTCATGCGCATCAACATTGAAGGTTCCCTGAACAAGGGAGTCGTCTCCAAGGATATTATTTTATACCTCATCTCCCTGATCTCCGCCAGCGGTGCGACAGGCTATGCCGTGGAGTATGCGGGCTCTGCCATGAGGAGTCTTTCCATGGAAGCCCGGATGACCATCTGCAACATGAGTATTGAAATGGGTGCCCGGTGCGGACTGATTGCTCCGGATGAAACCACATTCAACTATGTACGGGGACGGGCCTTTGCCCCTGCCGGAGAGGCCTGGGACAAAGCCCTGGAATTTTGGAAAACCCTGTACAGTGACGCGGATGCTTCCTTTGATAAGGAAATCGACATCAGGGCATCCGACATACAGCCCATGATCACCTATGGCACCAACCCGGGAATGGGCATTGCTGTCACCGGTCACGTACCGGCGCTGAATGAAATTGACGAAAAGGAAAAGCCTTCCTTTGAAAAGTCGCTGCAATATATGGGTCTGGAGCCCGGTAGCAACATCATGGGAAAGAAGGTGGATTACGTGTTTATAGGAAGCTGCACCAACAGCAGAATAGAAGACCTTCGCATGGTGGCGTCCTTTGTGAAAGGAAAACATAAAGCCCATGATGTCGAAGTCTGGATTGTCCCTGGAAGTCACCAGGTCGAACTACAGGCCAGAAAAGAGGGCATTGATAAAATATTTGAAGAAGCAGGGTTCCAGCTCAGGCAACCGGGCTGTTCAGCATGCCTGGGCATGAACGAGGACAAAATTCCAGCCGGAAAATATTGTGTATCTACCAGCAACAGAAATTTTGAAGGAAGACAGGGACCAAATGCGAGAACCTTCCTGGCCAGCCCCCTCACCGCAGCAGCGGCAGCAATCACGGGGGAGGTGTCGGACGTTCGTGAACTGATCTGAAAAGGGGAAAGCGGTATCGTTGACAGGATCTGGGAAGAGCAGGACCGGATATTGAAAAACCGACATAACGATCATTTTTTATGGCAACAGCAGCAGCGGCTTTCAACAGCACCCAAACCTTTACGCTGAAGAGCAATGACCTCGGCGGACAGGCAACCGTTCGCCAGGTATTCAAAGGATTTGGATGTACCGGGGAAAATGTATCTCCGGAACTCCATTGGGAAAATGTGCCCGAGGGAACAGGGAGTTTTGCAGTGACCATGTACGATCCGGATGCGCCGACCGGAAGCGGATTCTGGCACTGGCTGGTTTTTGACATCCCGGCTGGAACAACAGGTCTCCAGGCTGATGCCGGAAACCTGGCAAAAAACATCGCTCCAGCAGGATGCGTGCAAAGCAATACCGACTACGGCCAGCCTGGTTATGGGGGACCATGTCCGCCTGAGGGGCATGGGTTCCATAAGTATATCATAACAGTCCACGCACTGAAAGTGGAAAAACTAGGGCTCGACAAATCGGCCACACCGGCCATCGTAGGTTTCAACCTTCATTTCAATACCATCGCGAAAGCTTCGCTGGTGATCTATTACAAACGCTGAGCGAAAGGAGACAACAAAAATTATGAGCAAACAAATAGATATCATTCGGTCAACGGCTGTTCCCATCAACATCGAAAACATCGACACGGATCAGATCATTCCGGCCCGTTTTCTGAAGGCCACGAGCCGGGAGGGTTTTGGCAAGAACCTGTTTCGCGACTGGCGCTATGAAAATGACGATGAGCAGCGCCCGCGCAAAGACTTCGTCCTGAACAACCCTGTCTTTTCAGGCAGGATCCTGGTTGCTGCCAAGAACTTTGGCTGCGGGTCGTCCAGGGAACATGCGGCCTGGTCCATCAAGGACTATGGATTTGATGTGGTTGTCAGCAGTTTTTTCGCGGACATTTTCAAAAACAATGCCCTGAACAATTTTTTGTTGCCCGTGACGGTAAGCGAGACCTTCCTTCAGCAGACATTTAAGGCATTGGAAAGGAATCCGCAGACGGAGATTGAGGTGAATCTGGAATCCCAGACAATCCGCCTTCTGACCGACGATCCCGGCAGGTCGGACAAGAAAAACCAGGAAGCAACATTTGACATCAACCGTTACAAAAAGACATGTTTGCTGAATGGCTATGATGATATTGATTATCTCCTCAGCATCAGAGGTGAAATCGAGGCGTTTGAAGCATCCCTGGTTGGGGAAACAACAATTTAAGATACATCTGATAAAATAAATATTTTATAGTTACTACCATGACAATTGAGCAACAGTACGGGGCCAGACCCAATCCGCTACCCCAGGGCCCTGAAGGCCGGAACCAGGGTATTCAAAAAAATATCGTGGTTATCGAAGGCGATGGCATTGGTCCCGAAGTGACCCGTCAGTCACTCAAGGTCCTTGATGCAATCGCCAAACAATTCGGTCACCATTTTCACTATACCTATTGCCTGATGGGTGCTGATGCAATTGATAGAACAGGAAGTCCGCTTCCTGAGGAGACGATCGAATCCTCCCTGAAAAGTGACGGAATCCTTTTTGGTGCGATCGGGCACCCCAGATATGATAATGACCCGACAGCCAAGGTAAGACCGGAACAGGGTCTGCTGAAACTGAGAAAGTCCCTGCAGCTTTTTGCCAATATCCGGCCCATTACGACCTACCCTTCCCTGCATCATCTTTCCCCGCTCAAGACAAAAAATATCGAAGATGTAGATTTTATCATCTACCGGGAACTAACCGGTGGAATCTATTTTGGTAAAAAAGAGATCAATGCGGAACAGACACAGGCCTCTGACGATTGCGTTTATCATCGCGATGAAATAGAAAGAATCGCCCATCTGGCCTTCCGGAAGGCACAGCTCAGGAAAAAGAAACTGACGCTGGTGGACAAAGCCAACGTGCTTGAAACTTCAAGGCTTTGGAGAAAAGTAGTACAGGAACTGGCGCCGCAGTACAGGGATGTTGCGGTCGATTTTCTTTTCGTGGACAATGCCGCGATGCAGATCATTCTGAACCCCAAACAGTTTGATGTCATTCTCACCGAGAACATGTTTGGAGACATCATCAGTGATGAAGCCAGCGTGATCAGTGGCTCACTGGGCCTGCTGCCGAGCGCATCTGTCGGAAAGGGCGCGGCCTTGTTTGAGCCCATTCACGGATCTTATCCCCAGGCAGCCGGGAAGGATATTGCCAATCCGCTGGGTTCGATTCTTTCTGCCGCCATGCTGCTCGATCATTTTGAATTGCATAAGGAAGCGGACCTGGTGAGGGAGGCAGTCAACTGGACGCTTTTGAACGGATTTGTAACAAAAGATATTGACCCGATAAATTTTTATTTCACTACAACCATCGGCGAACTGATCGCAGATTATGTCGGAGGTAAAATACCGGTGGATATCAACAAGGCAAATATTGAGTTGAGAAAATCAACCATTATTTAAGCCGGCTGAGAAGGTCATTGCCTGGATGGATGAATTGCGGCCGGCGGCCGGCAGTAATCCGGGGTTTTGGACTGAGTGCGGAAAAGTATAAAGTTCTTTGTATATTCTATAATGGTTCGTATATTCGCTATGCAGTGTCAACCATGTTGAAAAGAATCTTACATAGTATTATGGTTACGATCTCCCTGTCCGGTGTGGTGGTCATTATTATTAATGCTGTGCATGGAGGAGGCTGTTAGCAAATCAAATAATATCATAAAATGAATATGCGACCCGCCTCAAAAAGGCGGGTTCTTTTTTTCAATAGAGTTCTGGGCGGTCGGATCCTGTCAGGCAACAGGGAGGATGCTATGCCAGCAAGCAGATCAGAAGACGTATAAAAAAACTTTGGATATGGAATATTACAATCAGGATACACTGTTATATCTGGACGGAAATTATCAAAAGGCCTGCGAGGCAAAAATTGACCTGTACAGTCAGTCCCTCCATTATGGTTACGCCGTTTTTGAAGGAATACGGTCATACAGGACCTTGGCAGGAGAAACCAGGATATTCAAAGCCGATCTGCACTTCGAAAGGCTGAGGGCTTCTGCGGAAGCGATGAATATACCTTATCCGTATGACAATGAGGAGCTCAAACAGGCGACCTACCAGCTGCTGAAGCTCAACGGCCTGCAGGATGCCTATATCCGCCCATTGATTTATGTTCCGGCCAACATGAGTTTCAGCAGGAGCAGCCAGTCCCATATTGTTATAGAAGTCTGGCAAATGCAGCCTTTCCTGGGAGAAAAGTTACTTAAGGTCATGAGCTCCCCTTTTCAGCGCCCCAATCCGAGAGGATTCAAGATTGAGGCCAAGGCAACCGGACATTATGTGAATTCGATCCTTGCCAGTCAGCATGCCAAGGCTGCCGGTTATGACGAGGCCCTGCTCTCGGACATGCATGGAAATGTTGCGGAGGGCCCCGGCGCCAATATGTTCTTTGAAAAGGACGGGAAATTGTTTACCCCGGAAAGGGGAAATATTTTACCGGGGATCACACGGGCTACCGTCATTGAGATATGCCAGGCCTTCGGAATACCCGTTGAGGAGAAACTTTTTGGGGCCGATGAACTCAAAGGTGCCGACGCAGCTTTTTTCTGTGGAACAGCAGCTGAGGTGATCGGATGGGAATCCCTGGATGGCGTTCCCTTCAGGAAGACCTGGAACACTACCCTGGGCCGCCTGGTTCAGCTGGCTTACAATAACCTCGTGGTGGAAAGTGACCTGAAATCCGGAGTAGAACTGGCGGACAGGAAAGCGGAAAATGAAAAATGGGCGGTGGCAGGATAAACACCCAGGCAAATGACTGTTATTCATGGTATGTATAACCGAAATTTTTCACAAGCTGATTATTTAAAAAATGACTGAACTGAACAAATATTCAAAGACACTGACTCAGGATCAGACCCAGCCTGCGGCCCAGGCCATGCTCTATGGAATCGGGCTGACCGAGCAGGATCTGAAGAAAGCCCAGGTGGGGATTGCCAGCATGGGTTATGATGGAAATACCTGTAACATGCACCTGAACGATCTTGCCAAAATAGTAAAGCAGGCTGTGTGGGACAACGACCTTGTGGGACTGATATTTAATACAATTGGAGTCAGTGACGGTATGAGTATGGGCACCGCCGGCATGCGGTATTCCCTGGTGAGCCGGGACCTGATCGCGGATTCCATTGAAGCTGTTTGCGGAGCGCAGTACTATGATGCCCTGATCGCCATTCCGGGCTGCGACAAGAACATGCCTGGATCGGTGATGGCCATGGGCAGGCTCAACAGGCCCTCCATCATGCTGTACGGTGGGACTATTGCCCCCGGCCATTATAAAGGGCAGGACCTGAATATAGTGTCGGCCTTCGAAGCCCTGGGCCAGAAAATCGCGGGGCAGCTCGACGAAGCAGACTTCAAGGGAATCGTGATGAATGCCTGCCCTGGCGCAGGAGCCTGTGGAGGGATTTATACTGCCAACACCATGAGTTCGGCCATTGAAGCACTGGGCATGAGTCTTCCCTACTCTTCTTCCAACCCGGCCCTGAGTGAGGCCAAGCAAAAGGAATGCAGGGAAGTTGGACAAGCCATCCGGCTTCTGATGGAAAGGAATATCAGGCCCCGGGATATTATGACACGCAAGGCATTTGACAATGCCATAGCCGTGGTCATGGCGCTGGGCGGATCCACCAATGCCGTCCTGCACCTGATCGCCATTGCAAAAAGTATTGATATAAAACTTACCCAGGATGACTTTCAGGCTGTCGCCAACAAGGTTCCTGTGCTTGCTGACCTGAAACCAAGCGGAAAATACCTGATGGAAGACCTGCACCGGATCGGAGGAGTCCCGTCAGTGATGAAGTATCTCCTGGCACAGGGTTTTTTATATGGAGAGTGCCTGACTGCGACCGGCATGACAGTGGCCGAAAACCTGGCTCAGGTTCCGGCCCTGGATTTTAAAACACAGAAGATCATCATGCCGGTTTCCTCGCCAATCAAGGCCACCGGCCACCTTCAGATATTGTACGGGAACCTGGCTGAAGGAGGTAGTGTCGCCAAAATCACCGGAAAAGAAGGAGAACGCTTTGAAGGTCCTGCCCGTGTGTTCGAAGGAGAATTTGATCTCATTGCCGGTATTGAGAATGGAAGAGTCAGGTCGGGCGACGTGGTGGTTATCCGGCAGGAAGGTCCCAAAGGAGCCCCGGGAATGCCTGAGATGCTGAAGCCCACTTCTGCGCTGATGGGTGCCGGGCTTGGAAAAAATGTGGCCCTGATTACTGACGGCAGATTCAGCGGAGGTACCCACGGATTCGTGGTGGGCCATATAACACCCGAAGCTTATGAAGGAGGTTTGATCGCTTTTGTTGAGGACAATGACATCATTGAAATTGACGCTGTTAAAAACAGCATCACCCTGAAGGTTCCCGGGGACATCCTCGCAAAAAGAAAGGCTGGCTGGAAGCAACCGCAGCTAAAAGCTACGAAAGGCATTCTTTTCAAGTATGCCAGGTTCGTGAAAACAGCGGCTGAAGGATGTGTGACTGATGAATAGCCGGTCAGGGCCGAGGAGTAAAAAATCTTTTCAGAAATTTTAAAATAATATTATGCAAGCAGTTGCAGTCAATAAAGAAAACAAGACAACGGGTAAGAAAAAAATTATCAATATCACCGGATCGGTTGCCGTCCTGGACGCATTGGTTGAGGAATCGGTGGACACGATTTTCGGCTACCCTGGAGGAGCCATCATGCCCATATATGATGCCCTTTATGATTACCGGCATAAAATCAATCATATCCTGGTCCGTCACGAACAGGGCGGAATCCATGCCGCCCAGGGGTATGCACGAACTTCCGGGAAGACAGGGGTTGTCTTCGCTACCAGTGGCCCCGGAGCCACCAATTTGGTGACCGGTCTTGCTGATGCCATGATAGACAGTACTCCCGTTGTTTGTGTAACGGGACAGGTATTTGCCCACCTGCTGGGAACCGATGCCTTTCAGGAGACCGATGTCATCAACATCACCACCCCGATAACCAAGTGGAATTACCAGGTTACCGATGCTACTGAAATACCTTCGGTACTCGCAAAAGCATTCTATATTGCCAGGAGTGGTAGACCGGGCCCTGTACTCATTGATATTACCAAAAATGCCCAGGTACAGAAATTCGATTATGAAGGATATACTCCCTGCGAGCATATCCGCAGCTATCGTCCCAAACCCATTGTGCGTAAAGAATACCTGGAGCAGGCAGCAACCCTGATCAACGAGGCGCAGAAGCCTTTTGTGATCTTCGGTCAGGGCGTAATCCTGGGCAGGGCCGAAAAAGAATTCAGCAAATTCCTGGAAAAGTCAGGGATACCTGCTGCTTGGACGATCCTGGGCATGAGCGCTATTCCAACGGATCATCCCCAGGCTGTTGGCATGCTGGGCATGCATGGCAATTATGGGCCCAATGTCCTTACCAACGAATGTGATGTCCTGATTGCTGTGGGTATGCGTTTTGATGACCGGGTCACCGGCCGACTGGATAAATATGCCAAACAGGCAAAAGTCATTCATCTGGACATTGACCCCGCCGAAATAGACAAGAATGTGAAATCAACTGTCCCGGTCTGGGGCGACTGCAAGGAGACTTTGCCCCTCCTGACAGATCTTATTGAACAAAAAACATATCCGCAATGGATTGAGCGCTTTTGGGAACACCGCCAGCAGGAGGAAGAAACCTGTATCATTCCGGAATTGAATCCTACAGGCGAGGTGCTGACCATGGGCGAGGTGATCAGGGAACTCAATGAGGTTACAAAGGGTAATGCCATCATCGTGACGGATGTCGGGCAGCACCAGATGGTCACCTGCCGGTACGCACAATTTAACCAGTCAAAAAGCAATATTACTTCCGGTGGACTGGGCACGATGGGATTTGCCCTGCCGGCTGCCATAGGAGCAAAATTTGGAGATCCGGGCCGAACGGTTGTCGCCATCATTGGAGACGGCGGCTTCCAGATGACGCTTCAGGAACTTGGAACGATCATGCAGGCACAGGTAGACATCAAGATCATCATAATGAACAACCACTTTCTGGGAATGGTGAGGCAGTGGCAGCAACTCTTCAATGACAAGCGTTATTCCTTTGTCGATATTGACAGCCCTGACTTTGTGCAACTCGCCAAGGCTTATGGGATCGCAGGCAAGTCTGTGACAAAGCGGGGTGACCTGAAGTCCTCCGTGTCTGAAGCCCTGCAACACAAGGGATCCTACCTGCTCGAAATCATGGTCGGAAAAGAGAACAATGTATTTCCCATGGTTCCCCAGGGTTGCAGCGTGGCGGAAATAAGGCTAAAATAATTCAGTCAATCATGCCCTGCCGGATTTCCAACGGATCGGCAGGGGAAATAAAGCAGCATATATGAACAAGCAGGAGTTTACTATAACGGTCTATACAGAGAACCAGATCGGTTTGCTCAACCGCATCGCCATCATTTTTTCCCGCAGGAAGATCAATATTGAAAGCATGAACACATCTCCCTCCGAGGTAGAAGGGATACACCGTTTCACGATTGTGATCAACGAAACAGAGGAAGTCGTCAGAAAACTTTGCCGCCAGATCGAAAAACAGGTGGAGGTCCTCAAGGTATATTACAATACCAGCGACGAAATTGTGTGGCAGGAACTTGCCCTTTACAAAGTATCTACCGATGAAATCGCTGAAAAAGTGAAAGTAGAGAGGTTGTTGCGTGAATACGGAGCCCGAGCCGTTGTGATCCGAAAGGACTACACGATATTTGAAACCTCCGGTCACCGCGAGGAAACCGATAAACTCGTGGAAGTGCTGGAGCCCTATGGCCTGATAGAATTTGTCCGGAGTGCCCGTGTTGCCATCATCAAGGCAAGCCACGGCTTTCATGAAAAACTGAAGGAATTTGAACAGTTCGAACCAGGAGAAGTGGTGGTGGAAAATGAATACCTGGACAAACAGGATGAAGTGTTCACCATGTAAGGCAGCCATAATCCGGCTGCTGTACCCCGAACGCCATGCAGCCAGGGTGGTCCGGATAATCCAAACCAAGTTACCTGTAGTTGTAACAATACTGGAAATATTTGAAATCGATCAATGAACCAACAACTCTTCTCCCAAAAGAGCATTTTTAGATACAAACAATTTTATAACCCCTCCTTCCTGGGAAAGGAGGCAAACAATAGAATATGGCACAATTAAATTTTGGCGGCGTTGTAGAAAACGTTGTTACCAGGGAAGAATTTCCACTAAGCAAAGCACAGGAAGTGTTGAAAAATGAAATTATAGCCGTGATCGGATATGGCGTCCAGGGGCCCGGACAGGCACTGAACCAGAAAGACAATGGCATCAATGTTATCGTAGGGCAACGTAAGAATTCAAAGACGTGGGACAAGGCGGTGCGGGATGGCTTTGTGCCGGGTGTTACCCTCTTTGAAATTGAAGAGGCCCTCCAGAGAGGTACCATCATCTGCTACCTGTTGAGCGACGCAGCCCAGATTGAGCTCTGGCCAACGGTCAAAAAACATCTTACTCCCGGCAAAGCATTGTATTTCTCCCATGGTTTTGGAATCACTTTCAAAGAGCAGACAGGCATTGTTCCTCCCAAAGAAGTTGATGTATTTCTGGTAGCGCCGAAGGGGTCCGGAACTTCCCTGAGAAGAATGTTTTTACAGGGCCGCGGGCTGAACAGCAGTTACGCTATCTTCCAGGACGCGACCGGAAGGGCAAAGGAAAGGGTCATCTCGCTTGGGATTGCGGTGGGCAGCGGCTACCTCTTCGAAACGGATTTCAGAAAGGAAGTATACAGTGACCTGACCGGGGAAAGAGGTACGCTTATGGGAGCTATCCAGGGAATTTTTGCGGCACAGTACCAGGTACTCCGCGATAAGGGTCACAGCCCCTCCGAGGCCTTTAACGAAACCGTGGAAGAACTCACCCAGAGCCTCATGCCACTGGTGGCCGAAAATGGAATGGACTGGATGTATGCGAATTGTTCCACAACAGCCCAGAGAGGTGCCCTGGACTGGTGGAAAAAATTTCGTGATGCAACAGCTCCCGTATTCCGGGAATTGTACGAGAGTGTAGCAGCCGGCAAGGAATCCCAACGATCCATCGACAGCAACAGTAAGCCCGATTACCGCGAAAAACTGGAGTTGGAACTAAAGGAATTGCGGGACAGCGAAATGTGGCAGGCAGGCAAGACCGTTAGAAGTCTCCGTCCTGAAAACCAGGCCCCTGCTGGCTTATCCGGAAAAGGATTAGGGGAAAAGCCGGCTTCGAAACTGGAAACCGCAGGATAGCCAAACCGCAGTGGCCGGTATGGCGTTTACGCATGCCGGAAAATGATAAACCATACAGGACTTCCTGACCCCAGGAAGTTAATCAATATTGAACCCATGAGCATGAAAGAAACTGTTACTGGAAAATCGGATTCCGTCTCCGAAAGGAGCCTTGATTCGTCGCTGGATTTCCGCAAAGCGGCTGAAAGACTCAGAAAGGTGGTTACCAGGACTCCCCTGCTGCTCAATCACAACCTCTCCAGGAAATACCAGTGCAATGTCTATCTCAAGCGTGAGGATTTGCAGCCGGTGCGTTCCTATAAGTTGCGGGGAGCGTACAACATGATGAGCAGCCTGCCCCAGGAAACACTCCAGCGAGGAGTCGTTTGCGCCAGTGCCGGCAATCATGCACAGGGTTTTGCATTCTCGTGTAAAAAGCTCAATGTCCCGGGGGTGGTGTTTATGCCGATCATTACACCCAGGCAAAAGGTAACACAGACAAAGATGTTTGGGGAAGACAAGATAAAAGTGATCCTGGTAGGGGACACTTTTGATGATTGTGCCATCGCTGCCAAGCAGTATACGGCGGAAAACAACCTCACCTTCATCCCCCCTTTTGATCATCTGCGGATCATCGAAGGACAGGGTACGGTCGGGGCTGAAATACTGGAAGACCTATCAGAAATTGATTTCCTGTTTGTGCCGGTAGGTGGTGGCGGGTTGAGTGCAGGAGTTGGAAGCTATTTTAAGACCTATTCTCCAAAAACAAAGATCATCGGCCTGGAACCGGAGGGCGCCCCTTCCATGTATGAAGCCATAAAGGCCGGGCACCCTGTTACCCTGGAGGCCATCGACCGGTTTGTGGATGGGGCAGCCGTCAGGAGGGTTGGTGACCTGACCTTTTCCTTTTGCAAGGATGTCCTCGATGAAATGCACCTGGTACCAGAAGGGAAAGTATGTTCTACAATCCTGAAACTGTACAATGAGGATGCCATTGTTGTGGAACCTGCCGGGGCGCTGTCCATAGCCGCCCTGGACAATTTTGCCCCCCTGTTGAAAGAAAAGAATGTCGTCTGCATTGTCAGCGGCAGCAATAATGATATCGACCGGATGCCCGAAATCAAGGAGCGGTCGCTCCAGTACGAAGGTCTGAAGCATTATTTCCTGATCCGTTTCGCCCAGCGGCCGGGGGCCCTGAAGGAATTTGTCGATAATGTGCTTGGACCAACCGACGACATCACCCGCTTTGAATACATGCAGAAAACCAATAAGGAGACCGGTCCTGCCCTGGTGGGGGTTGAATTACAGGATAGGGGCGACTATGACGCCTTACTGGACAAGATGAACAGGGCCCATATAGACTATTCAGAGATCAATAAAGATGATACCCTGTTCACCTACCTGGTCTGAGGTCAGGCCAATCTGGTGAATATGTGGATAAATGAATCCAATTCCTGTTTAGAAATTCACTAGTTTTTTGTACTTTTATTCGATTGTTTGCTATAATTGTTAGATGCCGTTCGGTTTTTGTAAATAATTTTTGAACAAAGATTAAACAATTGTACATTTTCTTATGATGGTAAACAATGAGGGTTTGTATCATCCGTCTTTTGAGCATGATGCCTGCGGTATTGGATTTGTAGCAAACATCAAAGGAAATAAATCCCACCAGATCATCTCCGACGGACTGACGATCCTGGAAAACATGGAGCACAGGGGCGCCTGCGGTTGCGAAAGCAACACGGGAGATGGCGCTGGGATCATGATCCAGGTTCCGCATGAATTCTTTTTCGACGAATGCCTGAGGCTGGGAATTCATTTGCCTGCCTATGGCAGATATGGTGTAGGAATGTTGTTCTTTCCCCGTGATATCCGTCTGAAAGAAGAATGCAGGGATATTTTTAACCGGTCTGCAGATAAGCTGGGACTGGAAATCCTGGGGTACCGTAAAGTGCCGGTCAATCCGGACGGGATCGGTCCGACGGCACTCAGTGTCGAGCCGGAGATGGAACAGGTGTTTATCGCCTGCCCGGATCATATCAACCAGCCGGATGATTTTGAACGCAAACTGTTTATACTGCGCAATTACGCCAGTCACACCATCAACAATACGGTCAAGAAAGACCAGATAGGTTTTTATGTTGCTTCCCTTTCCTACAAAACGGTTGTCTACAAAGGACAACTCACGAGCCTCCAGGTGAGAAGTTATTTTCCGGATTTGAGCAATAACCGGGTGGTTTCCGCATTTGGGCTCATCCATTCACGTTTTGCCACCAACACCTTTCCTTCCTGGAAACTGGCCCAGCCATTTCGCTACATTGCCCACAATGGGGAGATCAATACTCTACAGGGAAACCTGAACTGGCTGAAGACAAGCGAAAAGGGATTTGAGTCGCCCTACTTCAGCAAGGAGGAAATGGACATCCTGCTGCCAATTGTTACGGAAGGGCAGTCAGACTCAGCCTGCCTGGATAACATGATCGAACTGCTCACCCTTTGCGGCAGGTCACTCCCCCATGTGATGATGATGCTGATCCCCGAAGCATGGGATGGAAATGACCAAATGGACCCGGTCAAAAAATCCTTTTACGAATTTCACGCGTCCTTTATGGAGCCCTGGGACGGCCCTGCCTCTATTTCCTTCTCTGACGGAAAGATCATCGGAGCCACCCTGGACCGCAACGGTCTCCGCCCTTCCCGTTACTGCGTTACCAACGACGACCGGGTAATCATGGCCTCCGAATCGGGTGTGCTGCCCGTAGATCCGGAAAATATCCGCGAAAAAGGGAGACTGCAGCCCGGCAAGATGTTTATCGTCGATCTGGAACAGGGTCGTATCATCAGTGATGATGAACTCAAGCAGTCCATCTGCTCTCAAAAACCATACGCCGAGTGGCTGAATAAATACAAGATTCGTCTGGAAGAACTCCCTGAACCAAGGGTTCTTTTCACCCACCTGGAGCATGACCAGATATTCAAATACCAGAAAGCCTTTGGATACTCAACGGAAGATATTGAAACGATCATTTCTCCCATGGCCCTGGATGGAAAAGAGCCTGTAGGATCCATGGGATCTGATGTACCCCTGGCAGTCCTCAGCGATCAGCCCCAGCACCTCAGCAATTACTTTAAGCAGCTGTTTGCACAGGTGACCAACCCCCCCATAGACCCGATCCGTGAACGTCTGGTCATGTCTCTGGCAACCTTTGCGGGAAACAACGGGAATCTCCTGCTGGAAGATCCTCTCGCCTGCCACAGTGTGGCCTTAAAGCATCCGGTACTTACCAATCATGAGCTGGAAAAAATCAGAAGCATAGATACCGGTATATTCCAGGCAAAAACCCTGCAAACTTATTTCAGGGCCGACGGCAAGGCCGGTTCCCTCCAGGCGGGCCTGGAACGACTTTGCCGGTATGCCGTGGATGCCGTCGAAGACGGGTTCGAGGTCCTGATCCTTTCCGACAGGGCCATTGACTCCGACCACGCCCCCATCCCTTCCCTGATGGCCACCGCGGCGGTTCACCATCACCTGATCCGCAAAGGGTACCGGGGACAGGTGGGCATCATCGTGGAGGCCGGTGATGTCTGGGAAGTTCACCATTTTGCCTGCCTGGTCGGTTTCGGTGCAACAGCCATCAACCCCTACCTGGCTCTTTCGACGATCCGTGACCTCAAGCTGAATGGCAAGCTGGAAACCAGCCTGGATGCCGAGCAATTGAAAAAGAATTATATCAAGGCGGTCAGTGACGGACTGCTGAAAGTATTTTCAAAAATGGGGATATCCACCCTCCAGTCTTACCAGGGTGCCCAGATATTTGAAATCATCGGCCTGAATAAATCTGTCGTCGATAAATATTTTACCGGGGCAACCTCCCGCATTGAAGGGATGGGTCTTGATGAAATTGCCCGGGAAACACTCGCCAAACATCTCTTCGCGTTCAGCAGGAAGGATCTTCCGGTCGAGCGGCTCGTTGTTGGCGGATTGTATCAATGGAAGAGAAAAGGAGAATTTCATCTTTTCAATCCTCAGACCATCCATCTTTTGCAATATTCGGCCAGGATGAATGATTATGCGACATTTAAAAAATATTCCAAACTGGTCAATGACCAGTCTGAAAAAGCGGCTACGCTCCGCAGTATGTTCAGCTTCAAAAGAAACCGGCCCTCGATTCCCTTAGAAGAAGTGGAGCCGGCCGAAGATATCCTGAAACGTTTTGCGACTGGTGCCATGAGCTTTGGCTCCATTTCCCACGAGGCCCATTCCACCCTGGCCATCGCCATGAACCGGATCGGTGCCAAGAGCAACACCGGAGAAGGCGGCGAAGACGAGTTGCGTTATGAGACCCTTACCAATGGTGATTCCATGCGCTCTGCCATCAAGCAGGTCGCTTCCGCCAGGTTCGGGGTAACCAGCTATTACCTGACCATGGCAGATGAACTCCAGATCAAGATGGCACAGGGCGCCAAGCCCGGGGAAGGAGGACAGTTGCCCGGCCACAAGGTAGACGAATGGATTGGGAAGGTTCGTCATTCGACACCCGGTGTGGGGCTTATCTCACCACCCCCTCATCATGACATTTATTCCATTGAAGATCTCGCTCAATTGATATTCGATTTAAAGAACGCCAACCGCGACGCCAGGATCAGTGTCAAACTGGTGTCAAAGGCCGGCGTCGGAACCATTGCAGCGGGTGTTGCCAAGGCAAAATCCGATGTCATCCTGATTTCCGGTCATGATGGCGGAACGGGCGCTTCACCAATCAGCTCGATCAAGCATGCCGGTCTCCCATGGGAACTCGGCCTTGCTGAATCACAGCAGACGCTGGTTAGGAACAAGTTGCGCAGCAGGGTCATTCTTCAGACAGACGGCCAGCTGAAGACGGGCCGCGATATAGCCATTGCGACGCTGCTGGGCGCAGAAGAATGGGGGGTCGCGACGGCTGCCCTGGTGACAGAAGGTTGCATCATGATGCGCAAGTGTCACCTGAATACCTGCCCGGTCGGTGTGGCCACCCAGGATCCTGAACTGAGAAAACGCTTTAGCGGCAAGCCGGAATATGTCGTCAACCTCTTTAAATTCCTGACCCAGGAATTAAGGGAAATCATGTCTGAGCTTGGTTTCCGAACGATTAATGAAATGGTTGGCCAGGTTGACTGCCTTGGCGTTAAGGAGGATATTACTCACTGGAAATACCATAGGCTGGATCTCTCTCCCATCCTGTATAAGGAACCCCTGTCCATGTATACTGGCCTTCACAATCAGGAACAACAGGATCATGGACTGGCTGAAGTGCTGGACTGGAAACTGCTTGAGGCAGCCGGACCGGCGCTGGAGGAACGGCAGAAGGTATTTGCCGCCTACCTGGTTAGAAACACTGACAGGACTATCGGAACCATCCTCTCTAATGAGATCTCCAAACGCTACCAGTCAGCGGGCCTGCCGGAAGATACGATACATTTTAAGTTCACGGGTACAGCGGGGCAAAGCTTTGGAGCATTCGGCGCCCGGGGACTTACCCTGGAACTGGAAGGCGATGGAAACGATTACTTCGGAAAAGGTCTGTCTGGAGCCCGCGTTGTGGTGTACCCTTCCCCGCAAGCTGGTTTTGTTCCCGAAGAGAATATCATCATCGGCAACGTGGCTTTCTACGGGGCCACTTCCGGTGAAGCATTCATCCGGGGGAAAGCAGGGGAGCGATTTGGTGTCCGGAATTCAGGCATCAGGGCAGTGGTAGAAGGAGTTGGTGACCATGGATGTGAGTATATGACGGGAGGTAAGGTTGTTGTTCTGGGCAATACGGGTAGAAATTTTGCGGCTGGCATGAGCGGTGGCATTGCTTATATATATGATGTCAATGGCAAATTCCCCGGCCTTTGCAATAAGGAAATGGTGGATCTTGATCCTCCGGGGTACGATGATGTGGCAGAAATAAGGGATATGATCCAGAAACATTATGCCTACACCGGCAGCACAGTGGCCAAATTTGTCCTGGACGATTTTGAAAACCAGTGCAAAAACTTCATCAAGGTATTTCCCAAAGATTACAAGAATGTCCTTGTTGAAAAGAAAGAAAGAGAAAAAGCTAAAGTAAAAACTGACAAGTAGATATTGCGGACCACAGAGCACAGAGATGGCAAGATACTGAGAACGCGGAGTAGGCTCTCTCATGTGTGACTGAACCTCTCCGTTGTTCTCTGTGGTCCGGACAGGGAGAATCTGTTTAAAGAACGCATTGTAAATAAATAAGAGCAGAGATGGGTAAACCTACCGGTTTTTTGGAATTTACGCGGGAATTACCTGCCAAGCGTCCAGTGCAGGACAGAAAAAATGATTACAGGGAGTTTTTGTCATTATATTCTTCCGAGCAGCTGAATCATCAGGCTGCACGATGCATGAATTGCGGCATCCCTTTTTGTCATCACGGATGTCCGCTGGGAAATGTTATTCCGGAATTCAATGATGCCGTCTACCGGAAAGACTGGAAAGAAGCCTATGACGTCCTGAGCTCCACCAATAATTTTCCGGAATTTACCGGGCGTATCTGCCCAGCCCCTTGCGAGAGCAGCTGCGTATTAGGCATCAACCAGCCCGCGGTCACCATCGAGGAAATTGAAAAGAATATCATTGAAATTGCCTTTGACAAGGGATTTGTGAAGCCCCGCAAACCGAATGTACGTACCGGCAAGAAGATAGCTGTCGTCGGGTCCGGGCCGGCCGGACTCGCGGCTGCAGTCCAGCTCAACTATGCTGGCCACCAGGTTACTGTATTTGAACGAGACGACAAGCCCGGCGGACTGTTGCGGTATGGCATACCCGACTTCAAGCTGGAAAAATGGGTAGTCGACAGGAGGATCAAACTGATGGAGGATGAAGGAGTGGTATTCCGCTGCAATGCCAATGTGGGGGTCAATGTAAGCATCAATGACCTGCTGAGAGAATTCCACGCCATCGTGCTGGCAGGCGGTTCGACCATTCCCCGGGATCTCCCCATTGCCGGCAGGGAACTGGAAGGAATCTATTTTGCCATGGATTTTCTGAAGCAACAGAACCAACGGGTAAGCCATATACCCTCGGGAGAGCGGGATATCCTGGCTGCCGGAAAAAACGTGGTGGTGATCGGAGGAGGTGATACGGGAAGTGACTGTGTAGGAACGTCCAACCGTCAAAAGGCAAAGTCAGTTACCCAGTTTGAACTGTTACCCAAACCACCGGAGTCCAGGACACCCTTCATGCCATGGCCAACCTACCCAATGACCCTCAAGACTTCATCTTCCCATGAAGAAGGTTGCGAGCGCCAGTGGGCGGTTGCCACCAAGGAATTCATAACAGATGGAGAAGGCAGGCTGAAAGCCTTGAAAATAGTGGATCTTGAATGGAAGTTCACCGAAGACGAGAAGCCGGCCCGGTTTATGGAAATACCCGGTACCGAAAGGGATCTGCCCTGTGAGATCGCACTGCTCGCTATGGGCTTTGTGCATCCCCAGCATGATGGCCTGATCAATGAATTGGGTGTTGAACTGGATGATCGCGGGAACGTCAAGGCCTCCGATAAACATTATCAGACCAACATCGCCAAGATTTTCACGGCGGGCGACATGCGCCGGGGACAGTCCCTGGTTGTATGGGCAATCAGTGAAGGGCGGGAGTGCGCACGGAAAGTGGATGAATATCTCCTGGGCGCTTCCCTGCTTGAGACAAAAGACAATTCAATCATCGCATCGTCTTATTAACACAGCGAGCGACGGGTTCTCAAACCAGACTCTTTAAATCGACAACCCGGAGGGTTTTTGATATATTAAAGATCTCAGTAATATAAATTTCCGCCCTTATCCGGGTCATTCTTCGTTTTGCGGAAGCCGGCCTTTCCATTCAATTTTTAAACAAGTCCTGTATTTATAGATTATATTCACCAAAGATTTCCATTACACGTCGCAGACTGCATAATAACTGCCATGCATATGCGCCAGGAATCACAGCTGATTGCATATGATAAAATATCCGGGTCAAAAGCATTTTCTTGCTGCAGTCGATTGTATTATTTTCGGGTTTGACGGCTATGATATCAAACTGCTGGTCATCCAGCGAGGAATGGAGCCAGAGAAAAATAAATGGAGCCTGATGGGCGGGTTCCTCCAGGCCGATGAAAGCCTGGACGAAGCAGCGAACAGGGTTCTGAAAACGCTGACTGGCCTGGATGGCGTATATATGGAGCAAATGCTCACCTTCAGCGATCCCAAACGGGACCCTGTTGAAAGGACCCTTTCCACGGCCTACTATGCGCTTATCGATATCCATCAGTACGAGAAGCAAATCAGCCACGACTATCACGCTGAATGGTTTTTGCTGAAAAAAAGACCCCAGTTGATTTTTGATCATGACCAGATGGTGAACATGGCCCAGGGAAAATTGCGCTACAAGGCAGCCCTCCATCCCGTCTTGTTTGAACTGCTGCCGGAGCGATTTACCATCCCGCAATTGCAAAGCCTGTATGAAGGCATCTACAACACCACCTTTGACAACCGCAACTTCAGCAGAAAGGTCCTCTCCACGGGATTACTCATCAAACAAAAGGAAAAGGACAAGGCCCACTCCAAAAAAGGTGCATTCTATTATAAACTGGACAAACGCAGGTATAAAGCCAATTTCCAGTCCTTCCTGAATTTTATTCCCAATCCGGACAAATTGCTGCTCTGATCGAAAGGGCTTCCCGTAAAAATATATTTGACTAGATTGAAAAATAAATGTTATTTTGACATTAAATAATGGCAGCGATAGTCATATGGAAAAGGACGCATTTGTAATAGGCGTGGATTATGGTACCGATTCGGTCAGGGCAGTGCTGGCAGATGCAGAGAACGGAACGGAGATTTCTTCTTCTACATTTCATTATCCCAGGTGGAGGGATGGTCTTTATTGCAACCCCTTGGCCCACCAGTTCAGACAGCATCCCAAAGACTACCTGGAAGGACTCGAGTTTACGATTCGAAATTGTTTAGCCCAGGCTGGACCATCGGCCGCAGCTCATGTCAGGGCAATTTCTGTGGACACTACGGGCTCCACTCCGGTGGCTGTGGACAAAAGCGGCACTCCCCTTTCCCTGCTTCCCGGCTTTGAAGAGAATCCTCATGCGATGTTCGTGCTCTGGAAAGACCACAGTGCCGTCAGGGAAGCGGAGGCCATCAACGAGCATGCTGAAAAATCTGATATCGATTACCTGCAATTTGTGGGTGGCATATATTCCTCCGAATGGTTCTGGGCCAAGTTGCTGCGTACCCTTCGCGCGGATGAAATGGTCAGGAAGGCCTGTTATTCCTGGGTGGAGCATTGCGACTGGATCCCTTTCCTGTTAACCGGAGGAAAAGATGTTGCCAGCATGAAACGCGGCGTTTGCGCTGCCGGCCACAAAGCCCTGTGGTCTGAAAAATTTGCCGGGCTCCCCCCGGATGGCTTTTTTTCAACCCTTGATCCGCTGTTGAAAGACTTCACGGGCAGGTTGTTCAACAAAACGTATACATCCGATCAGCCAGCCGGAAACCTGTGCCAGGAATGGGCCGAGCGGCTGGGACTCACCACCAGTGTGGTTATTGGCGTAGGTGCCTTTGATGCCCACATGGGTGCTGTAGGTGGACAGATTGAACCTTACCATCTGAGTAAGGTAATGGGAACCTCCACCTGTGATATGCTGGTGGCTCCTGCCGGGGATATCCAGGAACAACTGGTTAAAGGGATATGCGGCCAGGTACCCGGGTCGGTCATCCCCGGTATGATTGGCATGGAAGCAGGCCAGTCAGCTTTCGGTGATGCGTATGCGTGGTTTACCAGAATCCTGGCCTGGCCGCTGCAGAATCTTCTCCAGCAGTCGTCCTATATCACTCCGGACCTGGCCCGGACACTGGCCGATGAGGCTGGCGGGAAAATGATTGCCGCACTCAGCCAGAAAGCGTCGGCCTTACTCCTTGAGGACGATCAAGAACTGGGCATGGACTGGTTTAATGGAAGAAGGACGCCGGATGCCAATCAGGCCCTGAAAGGCGCCCTCACCGGGCTGAACCTGGCGACAGATGCCCCAAGGATTTACCGGGCGATTGCGGAGGCTACCTGCTTCGGGGCAAAGAAGATTGTAGACAGATTTACCTCTGAAGGCATTCCGGTAAAAGGCCTGATCGGACTGGGCGGGGTCGCCAGAAAAAATCCCTTTATCATGCAGATGATGGCAGATGTACTGAGTATGCCAATCCGCATTCACCGTTCCGAACAAACCTGTGCCTTGGGGGCTGCCATGTTCGCGGCAACTGCAGCAGGCATTTATGAAAAAGTGGAATTGGCCATGGATGCCATGGGACAGGGTTTTGACGCAACCTATCATCCCGACCCGCATAAATCATCCGTGTACTCAGCCCGCTACGCAGCATATGGCAGGCTGGGGAAGTTTATGGAACAGGAGGCAAAACCGGTTTAACTGGCCGAAAATAACCATCTCCGGATCCGCTCCCCTGCCATACGGGTTACCCCGGCAACATTATCCAACGATCAGCAGACAGCAACAGTATATGGAAAAATATCAATTCATACAGAAGGCCGCTTACCAAGCCAACATGCAGCTCCCCAAACTCGGGCTGGTCATTTTCACCTTTGGCAACGTCAGCGTGATAAACCGGGAACTGGGTGTATTTGCGATCAAACCTAGCGGGGTTCCCTATGAGGATCTTACGCCGGAGAAAATGGTAGTCGTGGACCTTGGCGGGCATATCGTTCACGGAGATCTCCGGCCTTCTTCCGATACCCTGACCCATGCGGTCTTATACAGCCAGTGGCCCCTGATAGGCTCGGTTGTACACACCCATTCTGTTTATGCAACAGCCTGGGCGCAGGCCCAGAGGTCCATTCCCATTTATGGCACCACACATGCTGATCACCATACTGGCGATATCCCCTGTGCTCCTCCCATGGACGATTCGATGATTGCCGGAGATTATGAATACCAGACCGGATTTCAGATCGTCAATCATTTCAGGGATCTGAATCTGAGTTATGAGCAGGCAGAGATGATCCTGGTAGCAAATCACGCACCGTTTACCTGGGGCCGGACGCCTGAGAAGGCCGTATACAACAGCCTGGTACTGGAAACCATCGCCAAGATGGCTTCCCTGACAGAACAAATCAACAACAAGGCACCTACCCTGAAAGAATCACTCATAAGAAAACACCACCAGAGAAAACACGGACCAGATTCCTATTATGGACAGGAAGGTCATCAACAATAGCCCGGGAAGGCCTGCCGCAGGGAACTGTGGCTGTCTCCTACCTGGAAACGATCAATCAATCTAAAACCATCTACATCTAATGACTCATTTGAAGAAACTTGAAATATGGTTTGTAACCGGAAGCCAGCATTTATACGGCCCTGAGACCCTTCAGCAGGTCTCAGATCATGCAAAGATCATTGCCACGGCCCTGCACCAGTCATCCAGGCTCCCGGTATCCGTCATCTTCAGGCCGACGGTCAAGACACCCGAGGAAATATACAGCACCTGTCTGGAAGCGAATGCTGCTTTTCAATGCATCGGCATCATAACCTGGATGCATACGTTTTCTCCCGCCAAGATGTGGATCAGCGGACTGAAGGTTCTCAGCAAACCGATCCTCCATCTGCATACCCAGTTTAACAGGGATATCCCCTGGGGAGAACTGGATATGGATTTCATGAACCTCAACCAGTCGGCTCATGGCGACCGTGAATTCGGATTCATGATGACCCGCATGGGAAAGAGGCGTAAGGTAGTCGTTGGTCACTGGCAGGACCCAGCTGTTCAGGAAAGGATCAATGTATGGGCCAGGGCTGCCGCGGGATGGCACGACTGGCAGGGAGCCAGGTTTGCGCGTTTCGGGGACAACATGCGCGAAGTGGCTGTTACCGAAGGGGACAAAGTGGAAGCCCAGTATACGTTTGGGTACTCCGTAAACACCTATGGGATCGGAGACCTCGTAAAAAGAGTGGGCGACATCACGGATTCGGCGAGCGAAAAATTGGCTCAAGAATACGAGGGACAATACAGCCTCTCCGATTCATTGAAAAAAGGGAAATCACATCGCAGGTCCCTTGTGGAGGCGGCCAGGATAGAACTTGGCCTCAGGGCTTTCCTGGAAGAAGGGGGATTCAAGGGATTCACCGATACATTTGAAGATCTCCACGGCCTGGCGCAGCTTCCCGGAATCGCCGTGCAAAGACTGATGAACAGCGGATACGGATTTTCCGCGGAAGGGGACTGGAAAACAGCAGCCCTTGTACGTGCCATGAAAGTGATGGCCAGCGGGATGGCCGGCGGAAATTCTTTCATGGAGGATTACACCTATCATTTTGAACCGGGAAACGAACTGGTACTCGGAGCACACATGCTGGAAATCTGTGAATCCATTGCAGACGGAAAACCTTCCTGCGAAATCCATCCGCTGGGGATCGGAGGGAAGGATGACCCTGTCCGGCTTGTTTTTAATACGGCAGCAGGATCAGCCCTCAATGCATCAATCATAGATATGGGCAACCATT
>Ga0318562_10000003_pt1 | contig 195107 bp, 178 predicted proteins | sample GRESIP066b5f18_FD_203688 | JGI IMG/M metagenome (GOLD analysis project Ga0318562, IMG submission 203688) | Tropical soil microbial communities from Luquillo Experimental Forest, Puerto Rico - GRE.SIPMG.066b5f18 | ecosystem: Environmental > Terrestrial > Soil > Tropical forest > Bulk soil... | reverse complement strand
CTGTTTAGCGGCGCCTTATTTTATGTCTTACGATATACTCTTTAGGCTCGCTCATAGATTTCCTGATGAACAAAGAAGAAAAATATTTTTGGTTTTTAAATCTGTTACCTATAGATATGGTGATTCAAGCAGTATTGCAGTGCATGAATTAGAAGAATTTTCCAAGTTGGAGGATCCTGTAAGAGATGTGACGGGCCTCTTACATGAAAAACTCTTTCCCCCTATTTTTCTTTCAGAAGACGATGATGAAATTCCTAATAGCCATCATATTAAAATAGAAAACCTGCTCAATGATCCCCGGGAAGCGGCGCGAGCATTGAAATCATTGGAAAATGAGCAATTTACAAAAATTAATCTTATTGAAATTATTAAATATCTCGATGAGAAACCCAATGAGTTATCGGGATTTGAATATAATAGTAATTTATTAGTGACTCGATTTTATTGGCTCATTGTTTTATTCCCAGAGACCCTTCATAAAATTTTTGATCTCACCGATATTTTGCTCAAAGAAAATCATAACTCCCTTTCGGCCATCATTACGGCACTAAGGCGGATTAATGAGAACCACCAAGACATATTTTGCCCAAAGAAAAAAAGATGTAATAAATGTCTTAAATATAACGAACTGGAGGCATGGATTAGTTGTTATCGGCCAAATAATGCGGATAATTCTTACAATGAAAAAACTAGGGCAATTCCCATCATATCGCTAATGCTTAATCGATTAGTGGCGAATAAAGAATATAATATTAAACTCTTAACTATGATCACACGAATTTGTCATTTAAAAGATTTTACCCAGGGTCATACTAAGGGAGAATATCAAATAGCATGGGTGGAGCTTTCGGAAGTAATTAATATGGCTCTTAAATCTAATAATTTGAAGAAAAAATTCCTGGAATTATCCAGGGTATTAGTACAAATTGGAAAGGAGATGGACCTGGGGAGTTTTATGGAATTATCTGAGTCTTGTGCTATTGAGAGAACAACCGCCGAATCGAAAGAAGTCTATGAAAAGATTAAAAATAATAGCTATTATTTTGAAGATTATAATATCCAAGAAGTAGCAGCTGTTTTGGCTGGTTTGGGAGAAGAACAATATCAAAATAAATTATTTATGAGTGGTGAAAAAATCATGGCGCTCGTTAAAGAGGCTCGTGATCCTACTAAACCATGGAAGGACCCTTTTGTTGAAGGTCTCGCTGCTGCATTAGTATCTTTAGATATACCAAAAAGAAATGCTCTTGCTATTAGTAATCATATAGCTAATTTGAGAGCGCCTCAATCGCCGACGGTAAAACGCTTGGCAATACTTAAATAGCCTTAAGCTATAAAAATTTACTAAACAAATTTTGTCAGTAATCCAGCACTGTGTTGCTAATTGGTAAAGCCAATGCAATTAAAAAATAGATTGCAGGATTTTTAAGATTCACGAGGAGAAAATAGTGCTTAAAATAATTTTTTATATTTGTTTTGGGTTAATATCTCATAATCTTATTTCCATGGAAAATGCGCCTGAGTTAATAGCGCTTTATAAGGGCGAAGGCAGTGATCCTGATTCGGTAGAAGGGCTCAGGCTCAAGCTCAAAAAATATGCAGAGCATATTAGAGTGCTCGAAATAAGTAATTTTCTGCAATTAGAAGAACAGCTTAAAAGCGAAAAGCGCAGCATGTTGCTTATTATGCCGGGAGGAGGATCGCGAAAATACGAAGTAGAGCTTTCGAGATATCCAAACGTCAAAATATTAATAACTCAAAGGATTCGCGAGCAAAGCTTATCGTATCTTGGTATTTGCGCAGGCGCTTATTTCGCGGCTCAAAATTATAGCTCTTATATCTTAATAGATGGCGAGATGAGAGCAATGCCGTCTTTTCACCAACGAATGCGTCTTGATTTGTTTCCTGCTATGCGCGTCGCCTTTGATTTTCGTGACATAAGCACCTGCTACCCAGAAGCTATCCAGATGGACGCATTGGTCGGGAATGTGCCCTGGTATTTTGGAGCTGCAATAGAAATCCAAGAAGGACAATGTATCTTAGCACGTTATGTTAATAACGGCGCAGCTGCCATTGCAGCAGAGATACACGAGCGAAATATTATTATAGTGAGCGGTGTTCATTTTGAACTCGATGAAAATATACAAAATAATATAAGCGATGATCTGAGTAAGCATATTTTTAAACTTTTAAATATTTTTCATAGTAATACAGGATTAAATTATGATTAAGAAATTTTTTTTATGGCTATTATTTATGATTAATCTGGGGCTTCCGCTCCATGCTATCGACGAAATAGTAGAAGCCGCTTCGAAAACGCTCTATTTTCGCCATTATCTTTCCGTAAAAAATTTCGATAAAAATATAATCGCGTTGATTTATAAGCAATTAACGACACTCATTGCTTTAGAAAGCTATAGTAACAATAGGCATGAAGAATTTTTCAATACCTACATAATTTTGTGTAGGGCGGGCTTCACCGATAAAGCACTGCTTTACGAAAACGAAGCTCTGTATGGGGTATTTGCCAAAGAAGTAGATAAGAAAAATTTTCCCTATATTAAAATGGCCCTGGAAAAAGGCTTAATATTGCCTAGTTTTTGTTACAAATATCTTTTAATGGCCGCTGTGCAATCAGGCGACCGGCAGAGTTTTATTATATTTTTGCGATTTTCTCCCGATGCACGCGCAGCTATCGATGCTCATCGAGCTGACAGCGGTGAGAACTTTCTTTTATTAAGGGCAAATCTTAATACAAAGAAAATCGGAAATGTTGGTGAAATTATAGCGCAAATTATAAGTAATCCAGATGAAGATGTGAGGGATTATTTAGATAATTTATACCAAGAAACGAAGAATTTGTCGTCTGTGTCTTCAGCATCGAAGCCCAAGGAAAAATGCATAATTAACTAGATTCAAAAGCCACCATGTTGTGGAAGGAATTTACTCACAAAGAAAATTTTTCTTAATTTATGTCACATGTTGAGGTAAGCATATGTTTTGTAGAAATGTTCCAATCCACTGGTTTTTATTCTTTTCTGTGATTTTATCGATAGGTATTCCAATTTTCGCCATGGATCCCCCACGTCCAGAGCAAAGTAGCAGCAGCGGAAATTTGACTCCTCCACGTTTAGAACAAAGTAGTAGTAGCGAAAGTTTGGCTCCTCCACGTCCGGAGCAAAATAGCATTAGCGGATATTTGACTCCTCCACGCTTGGAGCAAAGTAGTAGTAGCGAAAGTTTGACTCCTCCACGTCCAGTGCAAAGTAGTAGTAGCGGACATTTGACTCCTCCACGTTTGGAGCAAAGTGGTAGCAGTAGAAAATTGACCCTTCCACGTTTGGAGCAAAGTGGTAGTAGCGAAAATTTGACTCCCCCACGTATAGAGCAAAGTGGTAGCAGTAGAAAATTGACCCTTTCACGTTCGGAGCAAAGTGGTAGTAGCGGAAATTCGATGCTCCCACGTTCAGAGCAAAGTGGTAGTAGTGGAAATTTAGTGTCCAATTTTCAAAGAGCGCGCGCTAAAACGACCAAAGGGAACGATAAAACATATTTTCGACAAAATGACAGAAGAGCCTCGGTGGGGGGAAAGCAGGTTGAATTTACTGCTTCAGATAGTTCAGAGGGTTCAACTTCTCAGAGAACGAGCTCTCAAAAATCAAAAAGAAGATTATCTAGAACCCTCGTTCCTACAGAGCTCTTTCGACAACCTAGTCCACCAGAATTAAAGGGCTATAAGAGTAAAGCAGATCTTGAACATGAGATATTTAGCGAAGAAGGGATGGAACAAGAAATTATTGATAGTGATAATGGGGATCTCATTGAAATATTATTTACTTTAATAGCTAGCCCAAAACAAATTTGGTTTTTAAGGCTGGAACCAATAAAACTATGCAATTATTTGACAAATATTGCCCGTAATCCCCAAGGATATAGGCCAATCATAGAGAAGGCCTTTGGAGCCGTCAGTGACTATAAACCCAAAAGCGAAAATAAATCACCTTTAGATATAGCTGAAGAAGAAAAAAATAATACTCTTGCAAAAGAGAAAGATAAATTTGATAAATTAGCAAATAAAAACGGTCTTGGATGGGCTATTAGAAAATATATAAGTAAATCCCTGGAAAACATTCCTGCTTATTTTCCTCTGAGGGATATGAACTTAATTATTCTTGTAGATATGCTTGAGCGTACAGATTTGAATATAGGTTGGAAGCTCTTGCCTAAATCAAAGTATTTTATTCCTATTCCTACAAATAAAAGTGCCATGCAAATAGCACGTGCATTGACTATTGGCCACGCCCATATTTTTTCGAAAATACTTCCTATCTATGGCGAACCATTGAATGCAAACGAGATCCTATCTTTGTTGGGAAAGACAATGCAAAAGGAGATGTCTTTCTTCACTTTAAAACTTCTTCAAGAAGGCGAGAACTGGAAGAATTTATTTGCAAAATTCTATCAGGTTATGGAAGAGCTGGAAAATATGGGTAATATGCATGGGAGATTTATTTTATTAATGGCCTTAAACGTATGGAAAGACAGCGCAATAGCCGGTTGTAGCCCCGAATTTACGGCAAAATATCCTTGCCTAAGCCCGAACTATATCGGTATGTATTATCGCCTCTGTGTTTATAAAGCTAAAAAGCATACTAATTTCATGATGCCGTCGAGTTATTTTACGGAGAAATTAGATCGACTTGGTGGAATTGATCAAGAACAGAGCGAGCAATTATTAAATCAACTAGCCTTTTCGTTAAATAATATTACTGCTCATTGTAAGTTTGATTTTGAAGTTGATACTTATCTCGTAGCGCTTTTTTCCGGGCTACCCGACTTAATACCCGAAAAAGTACAAGAAAGACTATTGTCAGGTAAAAGAGCTGAGCGACTTGAATCCCAAGAAGAAATGTTGCCTGTTGAACGAGAATATCAAGATTTTGCTAATTTCTTTGCATCGCATCATCAAATAGGTACGTGGGAACGCCTTGTTTTGGCTGGTTATTTTACCAAAGATGCTGTTCTTAAACTCTGCGAGAACGAAGAATCTTTAGAAAACAAAATAGACGTGCTGGCTTTTTCGTTGATGATATCGAAATCTTTGGCTCATGATATTATTGAAAATCGAGATGGAGCCACTTTTCAGCTCGTTCATAAAAAGCGAAAGAAGAAATCGTCATCGGTATCATCAAAGCTTACTTCAACTATTAGATCAAGCCCAAAATCTAATCCTAACTCAAGTGATTTCGGAGCTCTCGATGATATTGAAAGCAGCGTTTGCATTTCGCCGCGACCAGTCAAATATGGCCCAGAATATGTCGAATTGTTTTCTCTGATCGACAAGATAGTAACAACAGGTAATGAAGCAGAACTTAAAGATCCGCTTAAGATTATTCTTTATAATAATGAAAAAAAAAATATAGAAGACTTTATTAACTTTGTACGTACGAAAAAGAGTGAATGCATTGCATTTGTTCAAGGAAGAATCGATAGTGCCAGTGCACAAGCAACTCCCGACCTTACTTTGATTCAAACACTTCAAGGGACATTGAAAAAACTTAAGATGCCCATGAATATGGATAGGGTATTGTTGATCCAATTTTTTTTAATGGTTGATAGTAATTTTACAGAACAAGAAGCGATTGATATTACATCGCTCATCTTGAATCTCCAAACTAATACGTATAAATAGTCAAAATATATGCGCACGATGCTTAGATATCAGCAACGTGCGCATATAAAAAATTCTAAGAGCTTATAATATATAGCGACTCAAGTCTTCGTCTGCCAAGATAGCCGAAAGCCTATCATGGACCATTTTAGCGTCGACTTTTACTTCACTCTCTGGATTTTCTGATGCAGAAAAGCTTTCTTCTTCTAAAAGCTTTTCCATCACGGTATAAAGCCTACGAGCTCCGATATTTTCTTGAGAGCTATTAGCTTTAAAAGCCACGGAAGCAATGCTCTTGATACCTGATTCTTCAAATTTTAAAGACACTGATTCGGTTTTCAAAAGCGCAGTATATTGCTTAACAAGGCTATTTTCTGGTTCTGTTAATATGCGCACAAAATCTTCTTCGCGCAAAGAATCAAGTTCCACGCGAATAGGAAAACGCCCTTGCAGCTCAGGGATCAAGTCAGATGGCTTAGACATATGAAAAGCGCCGGCTGCGATAAATAATATGTGATCAGTTTTGACAAAGCCGTATTTAGTCGAAATGGTCGAGCCCTCAACAATAGGCAAAATATCGCGCTGTACACCTTCGCGACTGACATCAGGACCACTTTTAGACCCGCCGGATTTGGCTACTTTGTCGATTTCATCGATAAAAATAATACCGGACTGCTCAGCTGCTAAGACTGCATCTTTTTGAACCTGGTCCATGTCGATGAGACGCGCGGCTTCTTCATGCTGTAAGACTTCAAGAGCTTCTGGCACAAGCATCTTTTTTCTTTTCTTGCTGCCACGACCAAGAGCACCTTGAAGCGCGTCTTGAATCTGTCCTGCCATTTCTTCCATGCCCGCTTGGCCAAACATATGCATCATAGGAAACTGTGGTGCTTGAGTAACATCGACGTTGACTTCTTTATGATCAAACTTGCCTGTCTTAAGCATGGCACGCATTTTTTCACGCGTTTCGCTGTGTTCAGTGCTTTCTTGACGCTCTGACGTCGCGTTCTCTATATCGCGTAAATCAAAAGGCATATGCTTAGTTGGTTCTACAGGCGGGAGTAATAAATCTAATATACGCTCTTCTGCGTTACGAGCAGCTTTTTCAGAGACGCCCTTCATAGCTGATTCACGCGTTAGTTTTACCGAAACTTCTACAAGATCGCGAACCATAGAATCAACATCACGGCCAACATAGCCGACTTCGGTGAATTTAGTGGCTTCGACTTTGACAAAAGGCGCATCAGCAAGTTTTGCCAGGCGTCGCGCGATTTCTGTTTTGCCGCAACCGGTAGGGCCCATCATAATTATATTTTTTGGGCTGATTTCATCACGCAATTTTTTGTCAACTCTTTGGCGACGCCAGCGATTTCTCAAAGCGATAGCAACAGCTTTTTTAGCTTGTTGTTGACCAACTATATAACGATCCAATTCTGCAACGATTTGTTGGGGAGTAAATGAGCGATCTTTCATATTTATAACTCCAAAAATACCAGGTTATTGTTAGTATATACGCAAATATCAGCAGCAATATTCATGGCTTTTTGAGCGATAGCATGAGCGTCCATATCGGTTGCTTCAACCAAGGCTCGAGCAGCAGCCAGTGCATAGGGCCCGCCTGAACCAATAGCATGCACGTCGTAATCAGGCTCTAAAACATCGCCGGTGCCGGATATGAGCAGAATTTTTTCTTTATTTGCCACCAAAAGCATGGCTTCAAGCCGACGCAATATTCTGTCGGTACGCCATTCTTTAGCGAGTTCAACAGCTGCGCGCACGAACTGTCCACCATGCGCTTTTATTTTTTCTTCGAAGAGGTCGAATAACTTAAAGGCATCAGCCGTTGAGCCTGCAAAGCCAGCTATTACTTGGCCATCGCATAATCGGCGCAGTTTATTGGCATGGGCTTTTATGACAGACTGGCCCATAGAGACCTGTCCATCCCCTGCTAAGACTACTTTGCCATTTTTTCGCACTACGAGAATCGTTGTTGCATGAAACATGAGGTACAACCAAAGCTAAATATTAATCACTGCAGAACCTAGCCTAAGCTTAAAAAAACTCAAGGTCTAAGCTTATTTTAACCCATTGTGGTTATTCTTAATAATAAAGAGGATCTCAGTTATGCTCCAGCGTCTTACGGTTAATAATCAGACTCATGAGATATATACCAACGCCTCAGATACGCTTTTGGGTGTTATAAGATATAAATTAGGCCTTATTGGCTCCAAGCAAGGCTGTGATAAGGGCGATTGTGGGGCTTGTACTGTTTTAATTAATAATCAACCAGTGCTGTCATGTATAAGCCTCGCTCAGCTTATAGAAGAGCATGAAGAAATTATTACTATCGAGGGGCTTAATCAACCTGAAGGTCTTGATTTATTACTACATGCTTTTGATGCCTGTGGTGCATTGCAGTGTGGTTTTTGTCAGCCCGCTATGATTTTAACAGCCAAGGCTTTATTAGCTCAGAATATTTCACCAAGCTTATTAGAAATCAAAGAAGCGCTCAGCGGTAACTTATGCCGGTGTACGGGTTATACTAAAATATATGTAGCGATCCAATGTGCAAGTTTAGTCTTAAGCAACAAAGCAAAAAATATAGAAGAAGCCATAGCTTTGCAGGCTCAAAGATGATTGGGCGTAGAGCTACAAAGATAGATTCGCTCGATAAATTATTGGGCCATGTGCGCTATACCGATGATATAAATTTGCCCCGTATGGTTTTTGGTAAAATTGTCAGAAGTCCGCATGCTTATGCCAAAATAATTTATATAAATAAACAAGATATACTTAAGATGCCAGGAGTATTAGATATAATTACTGGCGCTGATATGCCTGTTAGATATGGCGTAATTCCCTGGACCAAAGATGAATATCCCTTGGCACTTGATAAAGCACGCTTTGTTGGTGATGGCGTGGCAGCTATTGTTGCTACGAGCGAACTCATAGCGCATGAAGCGGCTTTAAAACTTGAAATTACCTATGAAATTCTTCCTGCTGTACTAAACTTACAAGACGCACAAACTACTCATATCAAAGTCAACGAGCATGCAAAAATAGCTAATATTACTAAGCACGTAGAACTTTGTTTTGGCGATATAAAACAAGAATTTAGTTTGGCAGATATAATTATAAGCCAAGATTTTAATTTTCATAATACAACGCATGCCAGTATTGAACCACAATGCGCTGTGGGCGATTTTACTCCTCAGGGTCGGCTTATAATTTATTCTGCAACGCAGGTGCCGCACTATGTACACAGGAGTTTGAGCGAAGTTTTAAAAATACCAGCACATAAAATTAGAGTGGTCCAGCCACCGGTGGGTGGGGCTTTTGGGGGTAAGAGCGAGCCCTTTGATTTGGAATTTGTCGTAGCTCTTGCCAGCATGAGACTTAAGCGTCCGGTCAAAATTTTATATACACGTGAGGAAGTTTTTTTTGCCCATCGTGGGCGCCATCCCATGAACATGCAGCTCTCGATGGGAGCGAGTAAAGAAGGGAAAATTTTAGCGGTTGAAAATAAAATTCATATCGATGGTGGCGCTTATGCCTCTTTTGGTATGATTACAGCTTTTTATGCGGGGCAACTTTTGACAGGCCCTGTGGGCATGAAAAGCTACAAATTTGAAGCAACGCGCTATTATACCAACAAGCCTCCCTGTGGCCCTAAACGCGGTCATGGCTCAGTGCAGCCGCGCTTTGCCTTTGAAATAATGTGCGACATGATGGCGGAAAAACTTGGGCTTGACCCAATTGTTTTTAGACTCAAAAACATAGTGCCAGCGCACAGCACGACTATAAATGGCCAAAAAATTGGTTCTTTAGGAGTAAAACAAGTTCTTGAAGAAGTTGCCCAAAAGAGTTCATGGGCGAGTAGCTACAAAAAACTTCCCTTTGGCCACGGGCTTGGCATTGCGCTCAGCATGTATATCAGCGGCACGAATTACCCCGTTTATCCCAATAATATGCCCCAATCCTCGGTCATTGTGCGCCTTGATCGTTCGGGTCTTGTACAGATTTCTTCAGGAGCGAGTGATATAGGCCAGGGCTCAAACAGCGTTCTTGCTCTAATTGCGCAAGAAGAGCTTGGTGTATCTTTAAGTAATATAAATATCTTGAGTGGCGATACCGATTTGACGCCTGTTGATTTAGGGGCTTATTCCAGTCGCCTCACCCTCATGATGGGCTCTGCTGCCCAGGAAGCATTGCGCAAAGCCCGTCATGCTTTAGCACAGGCTGCAGCTGAGGCTCTTTCTACTAAAATAAATATTATAAAACCAGAAGATTTAATTTTTTCAGAAAATAAAATTTTATATAATTTTGATAAAAATATTTATATAGATTTTCATGAAGCTGTCATAATTAGCGAAACCCGCTTTGGTACTCAAATATTCTCTGGCGATTACCGAACAGTAGAGAGGGGAGGAAATTACAAAGGAGGCAGCATTGGTGCATCACCGGCTTATTCTTGCACGGCGCATGTCGCTCATGTGAGTGTTGATAGTTCTAGTGGCAAGCTTACGATCAATAAGATTTGGGTTGCTCATGACTGTGGTAAAGCCATTAATCCGCTCTTGGTCGAAGGGCAAATTGAAGGCAGTACTTATATGGGAGCCGCTGAAGTTGCGCTTGAGCATATGATAATCGACGAAGATGAGGGCGCTCGTCGCGGTTTACTCATGAACGCAAGCTTGCTTGAATATAGAATACCCACTTCGCTTGATACACCTGATATTTATGCATCGATAATAGAAGATCCTGATTCCAATGGCCCTTATGGCGCTAAAGAAGCCGGCGAGGGGCCTCTTCACGGGGCCATTCCAGCTGTGGCTAACGCTATTTATGACGCTGTTGGTATTAGACTTTTTTCTTTGCCCTTTAGTCCCAGCAAAATAATGGCGTCTCTTAAGCAAAAAGAAGAAGAAAAAGTAAAAAAAGAGAAATACGAGAAGGAAAAAGACGATGCTGCCGCTTAAAAATTTTTCTTTGGCGAAGCCCTCTACTATGGGCGAGCTCAAAGCGCTCCTTGGGCAGCTTAAACAGGGAACTAAGTTTATTGCCGGTGGAACTGATATTTTACCTAATTTAAAACATGGTTTATATGATATAAGCAATATTATTTCTCTAAAATATATAAAAGAATTTTATAATCTTGAAATAAGTTCTAGTAATTTAAAAATAGGCTCAAATATTACTCTGCATGAGTTAAGCACAAGCATGGAATTAAAAGAAGCCTTTCCTGCTATTTATTATGCCGCTTCGCAAATAGCTTCGCCTCATGTGCGTCGTATGGCTACGGTGGGGGGAAATATTTGTCTTGATACGCGCTGTACTTATTTTAATCAGAGTGAGTTTTGGCGCAAGGCTTTAGGTTATTGCTTAAAAAAAGATGGCGATCTTTGCCATGTTATAAAAAACGGCAAACGCTGTGTTGCGGCAAGCTCAAACGACCTTGCGACTATATTATTAGCCTATGATGCTCAAGTTACGATTATTTCTCCCTCCGAAGAAAGAGTAATAAAATTGGAAGATTTTTATGTTTCTAACGGTGAGAAAAATAATATATTAGCGCCCAACGAAATTATAACTCAGGTCGAGCTTAAGCATAAATCTCATAGCCGAGCAGGATTTGCCAAGTTACGACACCGTAAGAGTATCGATTTTCCTCTTTTGAGTATTGGCGTTGTTGTAGAATTAAAAGCCTCCGATAATAAACTAGAAAATGGCCGATTAGTCATCAACGCTTTGGTAGCCAAACCTAAAATCTTTGAGCTTGAACGCTTTAAAAATCAGGATTTCGACGACGATTTGATAAAAATTATTGCTCAAGAAGCGCGGGAAAAATGCCACCCTCAAACAAATATTGCAGAAGATACGCATTGGCGTAAACAAATGATCGAGTATTATACCGTGCTTGCATTGAGGCAGGTTTATCTTTAAAGCTCTAGAGGTGTAGGCCTTATGTTATTAGATACATCGCGTGGAGGCGTTAAAAAAGCTTTCGAGTATGTGGTGCGTTTGCCTTTTACAAAGCCCTTATTGCATCGCCTCAACGAAGCAGCCCGTGGAAAATGTGTGGTCTATTTTTCTTTGCATCGTATTTTAGAAGAAGGCCCTCACTTGGCGACGCATCCCCATAGGCTTGCCAAAAGCGCACTGACGATTAGTGAAGCGCGCCATATCTTGCAAAAAATTAAAAAGACGCTTTCTTTTATTTCTTTGAAAGACTCTCTCGATTTTCTCTTAGGTCATAAGATACTTAAACACTCTGTGGCAGTTTTACTTGTAGAAGCTCCTTATAGGCAAACGCTCAAATATCTGGTTCCTGTGGCAGAAGAGTTAAAAATACCTTTCACTGTCGCTTTATCCACCCATTCTCTCTTAACTGGTAAAGCTGCGTGGATGGATGAAATTAGCTATAGCGTATTAAGTACAGCTAAAAACGAACTCGTAGTAAATTTTATTGACCGTTCTTTTGCGCTGACAAGTACTGCTGAAAGACTTGCTGCGGTAAATCATATAATAGATAATCTCAGCGTTTGCACAGCTCCCATGTTTCAAAGCCGTCTTACGCATCTGCGCGAAATTTTGCACGAGGCCGCCGTTTTGCCTGCAAGTGAGCGTATTAGCACCGCTTCTCAGTTGGCTCGACTTCCCCGTAGTATATCATGGGCAGTGGCTGGAAATGAGCAATTGCCCTGTTTTTCGCATGACCTGCAAGGAGCCGAGCGAGAAATTGTCACCGCGAAGCTCGAACTGAGTGCCTTGGTAGGTGAGGCTTTGGTGCCCGTTTTTTTATATGCTTCTGGCTTTGATAAGCGCCACCAGGCCGAACTCTTCACCATGATGATGAACGCCGGTTATACGGCGGCTCTTAGTCGAAGCATTGGGGTTTGTCGTCCAGGAGATAATATGTTTCGTTTGCAGCGTTTGCCCTTAGGGCTCGAAGCTAAGAGCTTTGAGCAGTTTGAGGTCCAGGGCCTGGTGGATGCTATTGACCAATTCTTATTAGTTACACTTGCTCAGGATGAAGGACTCTAAAGAAAGCGCGCGGGGCCTAGCGCAATGCCATTTTTTCTATAAGATAGAAAACTCTTTTTGGAGTATTTATGGCAAAAGAAACAAAATTGGCTAGTGGCGCATTAGGTACCGCCGAGTCTATTTTAATGGGAGTGTCAGGCACTGCGCCAGGATTTAGCGCAGCTGCCACGACAGCGGCTCTCGTAGCAGCTGTTGGAATTCACTCTCCGAGCAGCGCGCTCTATTGTGGCCTCATAATGTTCGGGGTCACTTTTAGCTTTATGTATTTAAATCGATTATCAGCCAATGCTGGAGCTTCTTATATATGGATAAGTGAAATTTTTGGTAAAAAGCTGGGCTTTTTTGCTGGCTGGTCTTTACTGGTTGCCTCAGCGCTCTTCATGGTCTCTGGAACTATTCCGGTTGCCACAGCAACGCTTGCGCTGGCAGCACCAGAGCTTGTATCTGATACGATATGGGTTACACTCGTTGCTTCAGTATATTTAACTTTTGTTGCTCTTGTCGTACTTAAGGGCATTAAACCAACGAGCTATTTGCAGGTAATTTTAACTATTATAGAAATAGCGATACTTTTAGTAATAATAATAGCCGCTTTTATAGCGTTTTATAATCAGCCTACTCATACGCTCACATGGGCTTCGTTTAGTCCTTTTAGTTTTACTTTAGATCTTTTCGCTAAAGGCGCGATTATTTCGTTGTTTTTTTACTGGGGTTGGGATGTTACGCTCAATTTGTCTGAAGAAACCAAAGACGCCAATAGTGCTCCTGGTAAAGCTGCTCTTTGGTCAATGATCATAGTAACTTTGATTTTTGTCGCTTTTCTCATGTGTGTTTTAGTTGCGCTTACCGATGAAGAGATAAGACAGTCAAGCACCAACGTCTTGCTCAAGTTAGCCAATAAAATTTTACCATCGCCGTGGGGTAATTTAGCGCTTATTTCGATTATTTTAAGTTCTTTAGGGACTATCGAGACGTCTATTTTACAATTTACGCGTACTTTATTTGCTAAGTCTCGTGATGGTGTGCTGCATAGACGCTGGAGTAAAGTGCATGCTCAATGGAAAACCCCCTGGACTGCAACGATTTTAATCTGGGCTTTAGGTATGCTCTTCTTGATCGTCGCATCTCAAGAGGCGACAGTCGCTGGTATTATCGATATTTCCATCAATGTCATAAGCTTTCAGGTAGCTTTTTATTATGGTCTCTGCGGTTTTGCCTGCGCATGGCATCATAGAAATTATTTTCTTAAAAGCTTTTCCAAAGCTATATTATTAATAATTTGGCCTATAATTAGTTCTGTTGTTCTTGTAAGCATAGCAATTTATGGGGCTGTTTATATATTTGATATTAAAGCTATTCTCCTAGGCATAGGGGGTATCGTTCTTGGTGCTATTCCTTTATTTTTGAACCGGAGGAAATTTTAAGTGTCATTTCATGAACAAACCAAGAACGAGATCACCGCGCTTTTAAGCGCTGCGTTTAGTCCTTCTTATTTAGAAGTAATCAATGACTCTGCTGCTCATGCTGGCCATGCTGCCGCGCGAGCAACACCGTCGGCTGGGCATTTTAAAGTGATCATGACGTGTGAGAGTTTTCAGGGATTGAGTCCAGTAATGCGTCATCGTCTTGTCTACGAAAAACTTTCGCATCTCATGGATTCGCATATTCATGCAATTTCTATGAATCTGTGTGGGCCCAACGAATAATATTATTGCTTAGAAATATAAAAAGACTGGTAGTATTTTCTAGTTTTGTTTTTTTTGTGTTTTTTAATTTTATTAATAATAGGCCCACATATTACAGAAAAAGACACAAAAGTGGCTGTTGCTAGAAAAACTACAGGTAATACTAATAAATTTTTCATGTGGGCATACTAAATATCTAATATTAGATGTCAATCGGGGTTGCAGATTGACATCTTGCTATGAGCTTATTAGTTCTTATAAATAAAAAAACCTGGAGCTGAGCATGGTAGCCTTGCAATCCAACGAGTTACTTAAAAATTTCTCATGTCCGTCTTTTAGCTTGCCTTCTGTTGATAACAAAAATTATGTGCTTGCGGATTTCGATAAATCTAAAGCTTTGCTCGTGCTTTTTATTTGCAATCATTGCCCCTATGTCAAAGCGCTTGAGCAAAGAATTATCGCTTTGCGTAAAAAATATAGTATTGGCGATTTAGCCATGGTTGCCGTTTGTTCAAACGACGCTCAAAAATATCCCGAAGATAGTAAAGAAGCTCTTTATGAACGCTGGCTTAAACAAGATTATGGCTTTCCTTATTTAATCGACGAAGACCAAAAAGTAGCTCAGGCTTTTGATGCTGTCTGTACCCCTGATATATTTTTATTTGATACAAATAGAAAGCTTTTCTATCATGGTCAATTTGATGACAATTGGCGCGATTATTCGCAGGTAAAAAAGCATAATTTAGCTGACGCTATAGATATGTTATTATCTAATAAAGATTATAAAGAAAAACAGGTGCCTTCACTGGGCTGCTCTATTAAGTGGAAGTAGCGAGAAATTCCAATACTTCTTGAGCGCGTTTAATATTTATGCGAGCAACTTTGCTAAGAGCTTCGGGGCTCGCTTCTCTAATTTTTTTAACGCTGCCAAAAAATTTAAGTAAAGCCAATGCTCTTTTTTGTCCAATACCGGGGATAGATTTGAGTTCGCTTGAGAGCGTTCGCTTAGCTCTACTGCGCCGATGGGCACTCAGGGCAAAACGGTGAGCTTCGTCACGAATTCGCTCAACCAAGTAACGCTCAAAAGTATGAGCATGCAGCACGAGAGGCTCATGTGCGCCAGGTACAAAGAGGCGTTCATCGCTATGACTTATGTGGCCAGGAGAAAGGCTGTTGAGCTCTTTGAGAGCGCGAGCTTTTGCTATGCCGGCTACGTAAAAGCCGTCTTTGGTTACGAGTAAGTTATGCTCTTCAATAGCTTTGAGTGCAGCGTTAAGTTGGCCTTGACCGCCATCGATTAAGAGTAAATCAGGAAGATCTTTTTCTTCGATGCCCCGTTTAATGCGTCGGGAGACTACTTCGTTGATCATGGCAAAATCGTCCATGCCTTGGACGGTTTTTATTTTAAATAAGCGATAAAGGCTTTTATCAGGCTGGCCGTTGATAAATACGACACATGATCCTACGGGTTCTGCGCCTTGAATAAGCGATATGTCTATGCACTCGATACGCCGAGGCTTCATCGCAAGCCCGAGCGTGCTTCGCAGGCTTTCTAAAGCCTGCTCAGCGCTATCAATTTTTTTGACCCGATCTTCAAGTGCCAGCACGGCATTTTTATGGGCCAATTCTAATAAGCGTTTATTTTTGCCCTTATGGGGAAAAAAGATCGTGATTTTACGTCCAACTTTGCTTTCTAAGAGCTCAGTGAGGGCCTCAAGATCTGCCACGATGGGCAAGGGAATAATAATATCCTGTGGAAGATCATGGGCTTCGCCATAAGCCTGATGCATGAATGCTCGTAAAATTTCTTCGCTGGGAAGAGGCTGATTACTAAAGCTATAATTATGACTCTTATGCCAACTGCCATGGCGTATTAAAATTTGTACTATTTCGACTTCAGGACCGCGGCGAGCAAAGCCGATGATATCTTGATTGCGCTGGTGATTTACTTCTTTCACGACTTGGCTCGTCAAAGAAGTCTTGATAGCATTGATTTGATCGCGCACTTTAGCCGCAGCTTCAAACTGCTCGCCTTCGGCAAAGCTCAGCATTTTTTCTTGCAGCCGCGCTTTAACTTCTTGATATTGGCCGCTTAAAAATAAAATAACATTGTCTACTTCTTGGTCATAATCAGGAACATCAAAGACGCAAGGAGCAGGGCAGCGGCCTATTTGATACTGAATACACGGCCTCATGCGATTTTCTATGATTTTATCAGGGCAGGTTCTGAGTAAAAAATATTTATTTATGAGCTCAACCGTCGTGCGCAGATTATTGGCCGAAGGATAAGGCCCAAAATAACGGGCATGATCTTTGAGAGTCTTGCGTACTATTTCAAGTTTAGGAAACTCGTCTTTTTTGCGGCCGTTAAGTTTCTTGCGTTTTAATTTTAATAATAAATAATTTTTATCGTCTCTTAATAATATATTAAATCTGGGCTTATGCTTTTTGATTAACTCGCGCTCTAATATCAACGCTTCGATATCGTTATGAACTACTAAGACTTCGATGCGGGCCAATATTTGTTCTAAATACTGTACAAAAATACGGGTATCGCTACCTTGGAAATAGCTTCTTAAGCGGGCACGCAGATTTTTTGCTTTGCCAATATAAAAAATTTGATCTTCGTGATCCCGCATCAGGTAACAGCCTGGATCTTGGGTCAAATCTTTGATAGTGCTTTGTATGTATTGAAATCCCTTTTCCATAAGCCACTATACGAACTCAGGTTTAAATTATCTTGGAGCAAAAAAATGTTCGATCCTAAAAAAATATTTGACATGATCAAAAATGCCGGTGAAATGCAGAAAAATATGGCTGAAAAACTCAAAGAACACAAGGCCTCAGGCGAATCAGCCGCAGGCATGGTAAAGGTCGAAATGAATGGCCATTTTGATCTTTTGAGTCTTCACATTGACGATAGTCTCATGAAAGATAAGGCTTTTTTAGAAGATCTCGTAAAAGCAGCCGTTAACGATGCGACGAGGCAGTTACGCTCGAGCATGAGCGAATATCTCAAAAGCTTCACTTCAGGTTTTGGGTTCTAAATGGCCGTCGATCCTATACAGCGTCTTGTTGGTGAGTTTGCACGCTTGCCTGGCATCGGTGAGCGCACAGCACTAAGGCTTGCTTTATATTTGCTCGAGCAAAAAAAAGACCGTGCGATAAGTCTTTCACAAAGTCTCATCGATATGGCTGACAATGTTGTCGAATGCGAACTTTGCTGTAATCTAACTGCCTATTCAAGACGCTGCAGTATCTGTCAAAAACCTGGTCGCGACAAAAGCGTCTTATGTGTCGTTTCGTGTATTCAAGACTTGATGGCTATCGAAGCGAGTAATTCTTTTTCTGGTTTATATCATGTTCTTCACGGGGTCTTGGCGCCTTTAAATGGCATTGGCCCTGATCAGTTGCGCATGAGCCAACTACAAAAACGCCTGTGCAGTGAAAATTTAGTTACCGAGTTGATCTTAGCCACACCAGCAACGGTGGAAGGAGAAGCAACTGCTTTATATATTTCCCAAGAATTTGGTGCTTCTATTATGACTATCAGTCGTATTGCAAGTGGCGTTCCTGTAGGCGGAGATCTGCAGTTTGCCGATCGCTTAAGTCTCGCGCGAGCACTCATGCAGCGACGACCGCTTTAGTTTTTACCCCACTTGCAGCCTATAACTGCAAACCATAATTCAAAGCTAAACTCGAGGCTATTCAGTGAACTGTGCTAATATTTTTTTGACACAACACCAACTTGTCTCCCCGCGGCTTGACTCTGAGGTATCGTCATGAATTTCCTCACCCTCGTCGTCCCGCTGCTTGACAGCGGGATCCAGGAGCTTAATAGACCATACAATTTTTGTCCTTAATTTTGTTTTGTTGAGATTATCTGTGGATCCCGCTGTCAAGCAGCGGGACGACACAGTTTAGTGAACAACCTCGTAAACCGATGAAAAAGAGAATATTTTGCTGAGCTTTGAATATAAAAAATATAGCGATATTTTAGCGCTTACTAAGCCCAAAATAACTTTAATGGCAGTTCTCGTAGCTGCTGCGGGTTTATTGCATGCGCCAGGACAGCCTTCGGTTGCGACATGGCCTGCAGTGGCCTCTTTGCTTGGCATCGCTTTTTTAGTGAGCGGTTCGAGTGCTTTAAATATGTATCTAGAGCGTTTTCTTGATAAAAAGATGACGCGCACTAAAAACCGCCCTTTGCCCGCAGGTCGTCTTCATGCCGCTTGGGCTCTAGCAGTGGCTGGTGTATGCATAAGCAGTGCTGCTTTATTATTATTAAAAAGCAACGTTCTTACTTTAGTTTTAGGCTTGGTCTCAGGGGTACTCTATGTCTGGTGCTATACGCCTCTCAAACAAAAATCTTGGATATCTCTTTTAGTAGGCTCATTGCCCGGAGCCATGCCGGTGATGCTCGGTTATTTGTCATGGTCCAACGCAATTGACACCAAAGCAGTAGCTTTATTTTTTTGGGCCTTTTTATGGCAAATACCCCATTTTTTGGCCATAAGTATTTTTAGAGAAGAAGAATATACTGCAGCGGGGTGTCCCGTACTCTCAGCTACATGTGGCGTAGTTTTTACCAAGAAAGTTCTGCTTTTTACTTCCTGGCTTCTTGTGCTCTCTACTTTAGGTCTTTACGCGAGCGGTATCATGAGTGCTTCTCTTCTCGCTGCGTCACTTTTGTTAGGGGCTTGCTTCTTATGTGTTTGTCATCAAGGCTCACGTAAGAGCGATACTAATTCATGGGCACGGCGGGCTTTTTTGGCGTCACTTGTATATCAAAGTGCTTTGTTCGTCTTATTAATCTATGCAGCGTTGGTCTAGCTATGCTGCTTATTAATAAACTAGATTATTTTTATAAAAATTTTCACGCCCTCAAAAATATTAGCCTGTCTTTGTCGAGCGGCTCTCTCGTAGGCCTCGTGGGACCTAATGGCTGTGGTAAAACAACTCTACTTAAGATTTTAGGTGCTTCGTATAAATGCGAGCACGGAGAAATACAATTTTTTGGCAACAACGCTCTTGATTACTCGGGTCTCATAGCGCCTAATTTGCGTACTAAAATAGGCGTCTTATTGCAAAATACCAGCAGTGATCCAGTGTTGTCAGCCTGGGATAATCTTAAATATTTTGCTCGTCTCATGAATATTTTGCCTTCTCGATCAGAGCAAATTATTAAAGAGACTTTGAGCCATGCAGGCTTGAGCGATCGCGCCCATATGCCAGTAAAAAATTTGTCTCATGGCATGCGTAGGCGTTTAGAAATATATCGTGCTTTTATGCATAAGCCTAAAATACTCTTGCTTGATGAGCCAACTGAGGGGCTTGATTTTGAAGAAACGACGAGATTTTGGTTTTTTGTCAGAGAGTATATTAAGCATAACGAAGCTTTGGTTATTTTAGCGACGCATCGTGCGCCAGAACTTGAATATTGCGACCAAATAATTATGCTTAACGACGGTAAAAAAATTGCTCAAAGCAGTCCACAAGAGTTTTTAGCGATGCTGAATTATGTTCGTGTCGAAATAACACTTAAAGACCCCGCTCTTAATTTTACCAATAATTACTCAACGCTTTTTACGCGTCATCAAAGCTCAAATATACTGAGTGCCCAAATAAGCCCCGATATCTTGCCTGAGCTTCTCAAAGATCCCAGTTTGGCCACGCCTAATATTTTGTCAGTGCGTTGGAGCAAGCCTGAAATTCACGACGCTTTTGAAATATATAAACGAGAGCATCATGGTACTAACTAATAATATCACCGGGCTTATCGTTGCCCGCGAGTTTTCAAGAGTCAAAAGAGAGCCATCGAGAATCATAGGCATGTTAGTGCAGCCTTTAATATTTCTTGTGGTCTTTGGTATGGGTTTTCATAAAAGCTTTAGACTTTCTGATCACGTTGATCTAAGTTATAGCTCTTTTTTTTATCCGGGCGTTTTGGCGCTGGTCGTATTATTTGCGTCTATTTATGCAACGTTGACTTTGGTTGACGATAAAAAATGTGGTTTTTTTCGTTTGGTCTTTGTTTCACCTGCCGGTGTTTTCGGGGCGCTCAGGGGCAAAATAGTTGCCACGACGCTCTTGGGATTTTCTCAAAGCCTCTTGTTTTTGCCTCTCATGTTTTTTTTATCTATAAAAATTAGTTTTTCTCAAATAATTATTTTGCTCGTAATCTTATTTCTTGGTGCGCTGTGTTTTGCGCTTTTAGGTGTTCTTTTTGCGTGGCTTGCCCCAACGTCTTCAGCTTTTCACGCTTTGATGAGTATAATTCTTATTCCGATGTGGCTCTTATCGGGCGCCATGTTTCCGCTTGATAATATTTGGTTGAGCTCAAGCAGCGTCATAAATCCCATGGCTTATTTGGTAAAATCTTTGCGTTGCTGTCTTTTGCAATCGGAGCACTGGATTTATCATGCTTTGGTTTTGGCACTTTTTTGCGTATTTTTTGCTCTCTTGCTCATGCAGGCGATCAAGAGAAGGCCTATAGAGTAACGTTATGAAAATTAAAAAAATATTTAAGAACCCCTATCTATGGGCTTTTTTTATGGGCATAGCTTCTCTTCATATAATCAAGCACTGTGCGCTTTTGCGTCGCCAAGCGCCTGAGCCCATGGTGGACGTTCCTGCCTGGAATTTACTAAACCAGCAGGGCGAGAAATTTGGGCAACAGGATTTATTGGGAAAAATAGTTATTGCCGATTTTTTCTTTACCTCATGTCCAAGTATTTGTCCCAAATTGACGGAGGCTATGAAAGAGCTCCATACGCGCTTTTTAGCCAATTCTTCTGACGTAGCTTTTTTAAGCATCTCGGTTGATCCCGAAACAGATACTCCTGAAAGATTGCGATCTTTTATTGCTCAGCATGATTTAAATTATCCTAACTGGCATTTTTTGACGGGTACCAAAGCAGAAGTTTATGATGTTGTTGTGGAAAAAATGCGTATTCATATGGGTGAGCGTGCCAATCTAAAAGACTCTCAAGAGATCTATGATATTCCGCATCTGGCTCACATAGCTTTATTTGATCAAGAAGGGCGGCTTAGAGCTTTGTTTAAAACTGACAGTATAGAGTTATCAGCCCTTGTACGAGGGGCGAAGTTCTTGCTTGAAAAAGCGAAAAAACCCTAATTTTTTATTAAATTTCAGATTTGATTTTAAAAGCTAGGCAAACAAAAGATGTTAAAAATATTCAGAAATATATCTTCTGATCCTAGCTCGTTGCGATACTTATAGAAACTTTTTTCGTCGACAACTTAAGAAATATAGGTACTTGTCATTTGTTATTCTGGCGTCTAACAGATTTTCTGGATAGACGGTTTTTTAATCTACAAAGAAGATTGTTGCCATGCCGCAGATATTTCCTAAGTGGAGCAACTCGTTCACCAAGTGGTTGCCGATCATTTTTATAGTGACGGTTTCATCCGTGGTGTTCGTTGTTTGGTATTGGTTCTCTCCTATGAATACCGATGTAGGATACGAACCAATTCAGCCCGTGCCGTTTAGTCATAAATTACATGCATCTGATCTTGGTATCGATTGCATGTATTGTCATTCTCATGCAGAAAAATCTGCCTTTGCCGGGGTTCCCTCGACCCAAACTTGTATGAACTGTCATGAGCATCAAGCAAATAAAGATTCTTTGAATCTTGCTGCTCTTAAGACATCATGGGATGGCGGTGGAGCAAATGGTTTGCCTATTCCATGGACGCGTGTTCATAAGATTGGCGACTATGCCTACTTTGATCATAGTGCACATATAAAATCTGGTGTTGGTTGCATAAGTTGTCACGGTCATGTGGATCAAATGCAAGTTGTGAGACAGGTTAAGCCGCTGAGCATGAGCTGGTGTCTTGATTGCCATCGTAATCCTGCACCGCATTTACGACCACCGAGCGAGGTCACCAATATGAATTTTGAATTTACTGAGGCTACGCGCATAATGTCGCAGGAGCGAGCTAAGACGCTTAATCCACCGGTAGAAAGCTGTTCGGGGTGTCACCGATGACTACTTGTAAAAAAAGTGCTGATATACAGGGCGAAAAAATAACCTATTGGCGCTCTATCGATAATCGTCGTCGTACTGAAGAGTACATGACTATGATTCATGACGAGTTCGCGCCTGACATGACTGATATCACGGCTCTAGACAGACGTTCCATGCTCAAAGTAATGGGAGCATCTATAGCCCTTGCTGGAATAGGCGGCGTTGGTTGTCGAAGGCCCGTAGAAAAAATACTGCCCTACGTAAAAGATCCAGAAAATTTCACACCGGGTGTGCCAAAATATTTCGCAACAGCGCAACCTACACCCTATGGTGCTCAGGGAATTTTAGTCGAATCCCATGATGGCCGACCAACCAAAATAGAGGGAAATCCGAGTCATCCAGAGAGCCTTGGGAAAGCCTCACCGATTAATCAGGCAGCAGCGCTGGAAATATATGATCCCGATCGTTCGCGTTTTTGTGTACATAATAAAGCCGGGGCACGATTGCCTGCTGAATGGACCGAATGGGATGTCTTTGCTGCGGAGCTTGCGAATCAACTAAAAAATAATTCAGGCGCAAAACTTGCCTTTCTAACAGACAGAGATTTATCACCAACAAGACTGCGCTTAAAAAGCCAAATTAAACAAGTTTATCCCCAAGCGAAATTCTATGTTCATGAGCCCATGCGCCAAATTAACATAGAGCGTGCCACGGCGATGACTTTTGGTGAAAACACGCGTGTACGTTATAATTTGGAAGCGGCTCACGTAATTGCCTGCTTATTTATGGATCCCTTTTCGTTTGGTCCTGAGCATTTAAGACATATACGAGGCTATGCGAAAAATCGTTCGGTTTATAAAGCGAGCGATGCAAAAAACATGAGTAGGCTTTATGCCATCGAAGCTGATTATAGCTTGGCAGGTATTAACGCTGATCATCGAAGGCGCATGCCGGTTGGCCTCGCCAAAAATTTTGTGCATGCGCTTGCTTATGAACTTCACGCAACTCACGGCCTCGATATAGATCTAAGTCTTAGTAACGCAAAGACCCTAAGTACGCTGGTAGAAAAACCACCGTCTTTGAAAAATATCGATAGAAAATTTCTTGATGTCTTAGCAAAAGATCTTGCTCAGAACAAAGGCAAAGCATTGCTTATGGGTGGTAATCATTTGCCACCAGAAGTACTGGCACTTATTCATGTTATTAATATTTCTTTGCAAGCTCTTAATAATATATTCGAAGTAGTGCGTATAAACGACCCGCTTGCTGTTGAGCATTTAAGAGAGCCTGGAGTTGAAGCTTTAGCGGCTGATCTAGCTGCCCAAAAAGTCGATACTTTGATCATGGTCGGTGTAAATCCGGTTTATAACGCACCGCGAAGATTAAATTTTGCAGGCCTCATAGAAAGAGCCAAGACGTCTATACATATAGGCTTATACGCTGACGAAACCGCTCAGCTTTGCACCTGGCAAGTACCCGAGACTCACTTTTTAGAAGCATTTGGCGACACTCGTTCCTACGACGGGACTATTAGTATAATTCAGCCTTTGATCGAGCCTCTGCATGACGCGCGTTCAAGTTTAAGCTTACTTTCAGCGCTTGCAGGATTTGCACCTGAAAGTTTAAGAACTCTTGTAGCAAAAACTCATGAGCCACGCTTTGGTAATAATAAACAAGCTTTTGATCAAGCTTTGCACGATGGCTTAATAGCTAATTCAGCATGGCCTAAAGTTCAAAAACCTGAACTTAATTGCCAGGCTATTTATCAAAGTTTTGCTCAACTTACTTCACGTGCTCCCAACAAAGAGAACTTTGAGCTTGTGTTTAATTTCGACAGAAAAATTCTTGATGGACGTTATGCCAATCATGGTTGGCTGCAAGAAATGCCTGATCCTGTTACTAAAATTAACTGGGACAATGCTTTACTTATGAGTCCCACTGCTGCGCGCGAATATAATATTAAGAGTGGCGTACAAAAAAATAGCTATGTCGCCGACTTGGTAAAAATTAGCATCGGTGAGCGTTCTTTAGAACTTCCTGTTTTTGTGATGCCCGGTCTTAACGACTACAGTCTGGTAACCACGATGGGTTATGGGCGCACTCACGCGGGTGTCATAGGCAATAACGTTGGTTTTGATGTTTTAAACTTAGTTTTGGGCTATGATAATTTGGTTCAGCATGGCGTTAAGCTTGAGCGTACTTTAAGAACGCGCATACTTTCTTCAACGCAAGAGCAGTTTGCGATGAATGGCGATACCATTCAAGAAATTGACGTCCTGAGCATGCAGGGGCGTGATCCTGCTCGTGTTACTAATCTTGCCGAATACGAAAAAGATCCTAAGGGCGTGCAAAATCAAGGATTACTTCCGAGCCTCTTAGTTCATGAAAAAAATAAAAGCACGAAAGTGCCCTTACAGATTACGAGCCCCTGGGATTACTCCAAGGGCAATCAGTGGGGCATGGTTATCGATTTAGCCAAATGCGTTGGCTGCAACGCTTGTATAATAGCTTGCCAGAGTGAAAATAATATTCCCGTGGTAGGACGAGAGCAAGTTGTACGTGGCCGCATGATGCAATGGATACGCGTCGATCGCTATTTTATTGGCGATGTAAAAGCTCCTCGCGCAGCAACCCAGCCGGTGCCCTGTATGCATTGCGAAAACGCTCCGTGCGAGCCTGTTTGTCCAGTCGCTGCGACCTCACATGATAAAGAAGGCTTAAACGCCATGACTTATAACCGCTGTGTAGGAACGCGTTATTGTGCCAATAACTGCCCCTATAAAGTCAGGCGCTTTAATTATTTCGATTTTACGCATTCGGGAAATCTTTACGTAGCCCCTGAACAAGTTGCCCGACAAAAGACACTTAAACTTCAACGCAATCCCGACGTGACTGTAAGATACCGGGGGGTCATGGAAAAATGCACCTATTGTACCCAGCGTATCCAAGAAGCTAAAATAGCCGCAGTAAGAAAAAATCAAGACCAAAATAATTTGCCCGATGGCGCAGTAACGCCAGCCTGCGCCCAAAGCTGCCCGGCAGAAGCTATTGTTTTTGGTAGCATCAACGATCCAAACTCACGCGTTAGTGAGCTTAAGAAAGTCGATCGAAATTATACTATGCTCGATGTCTTGAACTCCCGACCAAGGACTTCATATTTGTCGTTGCTGAGAAACCCTCATCCTGAGTTGGTGGAAACAAATGCCTGAAAATTACCAAATGGCTCGCGGTGATATAGTACTAGCCGAACCGCTCGAAACGCGTGAACCGTTGGTACGTGGAGAGCATAATTTTGCCGATATAACCAATATTGTTTGCTCTCCAGCAGAGCGATCGTTTGCGCACATGCACATAGGTTGGAAGATTGGCTTAGCCGTCGCGTTTTCGCTACTGGCTTTGTTCTTAAGCTGCATAGCTTATTTGCTTTGGACGGGCGTAGGAATTTGGGGAAATACATCGCCGGTTTTTTGGGCGTGGCCTATTGTTAACTTTGTCTTCTGGGTCGGTATTGGCCATGCAGGGACTCTTATTTCGGCTATTTTATATTTGTTTAGACAAAAATGGCGCACCAGCATCAACCGCTATGCAGAAGCCATGACGGTCTTTGCTGTTATATGCGCTTTGGTTTTCCCTGGTATTCACGTTGGTCGCTTTTGGACGGTATACTGGATGTTTCCTTTGCCCAATCAAATGGACATGTGGCCCAATTTTCGCTCGCCCTTGCTATGGGACGTGTTTGCCGTGGGTACTTATTTCACAATTTCACTTTTATTTTGGTGGGTTGGCTTAATCCCTGATTTGGCTTCTTTGCGTGATCGTGCAAAGACACGCCTTGCACAAATTAGTTACGGCATTTTTTCGATGGGCTGGAATGGCTCAATGAGAGCATGGGTTCATTATGAACGAGCCTATTTGCTTTTAGCCGCTCTTTCTGCTCCCCTGGTGCTTTCAGTACATAGTATCGTTAGTTTTGACTTTGCCGTTTCTCAACTACCGGGTTGGCATACGACTATATTTCCGCCTTACTTTGTTGCGGGAGCGGTTTTTAGTGGCTTTGCCATGGTGCAAACGCTCATGTTACCAGCGCGAAAGTGGCTTGGTCTTAAAGACCTGGTGACTATTAAGCATATTGAAAACATGAATAAGATTATTTTGGTCACAGGCACCATGGTTGGCTATGCTTATGCCATGGAATTTTTTATAGCCTGGTACAGCGGTAACGAATACGAATCTTTTGCTTTTATAAACCGTGCTTTTGGGCCTTATGCTTGGGCATATTGGATCATGGTTTCATGCAACGTAATTACCCCTCAACTCTTTTGGTCAAGGACAATAAGAACTAATATTACCGCAAGTTTTATTATTTCTATATTTGTGAATATAGGCATGTGGTTTGAGCGGTTTGTCATTACAGTAACTTCGCTTAATCGCGATTTCTTGCCCTCAGCATGGCGCTATTTTGTGCCTACAGTGTTTGATTATTTGTTCTTGATAGGATCTTTTGGCTTGTTCTTTTCTATGTTTTTGCTCTTTATATGGCGCGTGCCGGTGATCGCGATGGCTGAAGTTAAAATGGTCATGAAACAAGCAGATCCCCATGCCCACTAGAGAAAAAAATTTGATGAGGTTCTCATGGCAAAGATAAAGAGAGAGATAGGTGTTTTGGCGGAATACGACTCGCCGCAAGCGATTTATAACGCGTGTGAGAAAATTCGAGCTGCAGGCTACCGGCGTTTTGATTCTTATACACCTTTTCCCGTGCATAATCTTGATAAAGTCATGGGGATTAAACCCAGTTATTTGCCGTGGTGCGTGCTGGTAGCGGGCATAAGCGGCGCTTGCTTGGCTATGTCTTTTATGATTTGGGTTTCTGCCTTTGATTACCCACTTAATATTGGAGGAAAGCCCACGTGGAGTATTCCGGCTTTTATCCCGGTGACTTTTGAAGTTACGGTACTCTTGAGTGGCCTCACGGCGGTTTTTGGTATGTTTGCCATTAATGGCCTACCAAAATATTATAATCCCTTGTTTAATATTCAACGATTTGCCAAAGTTACCGACGACAAATTTTTTGTCATGATCGAATCACATGATCCAAAATATGAAAGATATAACGTAGAAGAATTTCTAAAATATACCGGTGCGGTTTCAACGACTATCGTGGAGGCATAAGTCATGCGGAGTACGCTATTACTTGCAATGCTGTGCTTAAATATAGTGCAAATTATGGGTTGTCGAGGATGGACTTCGACTGAGCCGCCTATGCACGTTAATCCCAACATGGACATACAAGAAAAGGGCAAGGCCTATAAAGAGAGCGATTTTTTTGCTGATGGCCAATATATGCGCCCCCGTATTCCTGGGACTATCGCTCGCGGCGATATGAACACGCCCAATTATGCTTACTCCCTGACATTGCCTAAAGATTTGGTTATAGACGAAGCATTTATGAAACGTGGGCAGCAGTTATTTAATCGAACCTGTGCTGCATGTCACGGCATGATCGGCGATGGTGATGGGCTCGTGGGTCGTCGACTTATGGTGAAGCCAACATCGCTTCATAGCGAATATATGTATGGTCTTCCCCCGGGACATTACTTTCAAGTTATTCAAGATGGCATTCGCACGATGCAACCCTATCGCCACATGATCAGCCCACATGATACCTGGGCCATTGTTACCTATGTTCTTGCCTTACAAATGAGCCAGGATATGAACGGCGATTGGATAAAAAGGAGCCTTTCCTCATGGAAGCAGTAACACAATGGCCGACAGAGCTTAATATACCCAAAGCTTCGCTCTTTAACCGTTTGCCCTTGATCCTAATTATTTTGAGCTTAGCCGCGCTTATCTTCTGGGGGGTAAATTATACGAATAATCCCAGCCGAGCTATGTTTGGCTATCTATTTGGCTTTATTGTAACGCTGAGTTTAGCTTTGGGAGCCTTGGTATTTGTCTTAATCCAACATGTGACGCGCGCTGGTTGGTCGGTAGCCTTGCGTAGAATTCCCGAAGCGGTGATAGCGCTTTTACCAGTTTTTATTTTGTTATTTATTCCCATAGCGCTTTCTACCCATGAAATTTTCCCTTGGACTCATGCCGATCATATTGACGAGATGCTAAGACGCAAACTGCCCTACTTAAACGAAAAGTTTTTTCTCATGCGGTCTTTTGCCTACTTATTAGTTTGGGCCGTCATGGGCGTGTGGTTTTATCGTGTATCTTGCGCCCAAGATCACGGCGGTCGATTTGAGTTAACGCGCCTCATGCAAGCAGTAAGTGCCCCAGGTGTGATCATATTTGGGCTTTCTCTCACTTTTGCATCTTTTGACTGGATCATGTCGTTGCAGCCTCATTGGTACTCGACTATTTTTGGCGTCTGTTTTTTTGCAGGCTGTTTATTATTTGCGCTGGCTTTTATAACGCTCACAGCGCTGTGCTTACAAAATGCTGGGCTTTTAAAAAATATAATTACACCTGAGCATTATCATGATTTAGGCAAGCTCATGTTTGGTTTTACTATCTTTTGGGCCTATGTGAATTTTAGCCAGTTCATGCTTTACTGGTATGCTAATATTCCCGAAGAAATAGAGTTTTATACGCACCGTATGCACAACGGTTGGGAATATATATCGTGGGCTATTCCTATTACTAATTTTTTCATTCCCTTTTTATTACTCATGTCGCGTTATCTCAAACGAATAAAGCTCGTTTTGGCGTTGAATTCTTTATGGATAATTGCTGTTCATATTTTGAACTTATATTGGTTGATCATACCCGCTTATGCTGACCCGGCTATTCATCATGGTCCTGCGCCCTTGCATATAGCGCTCGTGGATATTTTAGGCTTATGCGGTCTTTTTGGATTTTTTCTCGGTTTTTTCTTATTTATACTTTCTCGCCAGAAAATCTTGGCGGTCGGTGATCCACGGCTTAAAGAATCATTAGCTTTTGAGAATTTCTAGGGGATTGGCATCATGAGTTCGTCACATAATTATAATTTAGCATCGGAGCCTGATCTTAAACCGAGCGCCAGTCGAAGAGTTTGGCTCTATTTTATTATTTTGGGCGCTTTGCTTTATATAACTATCTATGGCCTCGATGTCTTTTATCGCTTTACCTTAAGTTACGAGAAAGAAATTAAGATAGGCGCGGTTAGCACTCACGAAGCAATGGATAAGAAAGCCATGTCTGAAGCATATTTATCAGGAAAGCGTGGGCTCTTTCCTGATAAGTCTTTTGTTCCTATTGATATAGCCATGGCCAAGCTTTTACAAGAATTTCGTAGTTCTCGTACGAGAGTTTTGCCGTGAGAATGTTCTTATTTTTATTAGCTTTTCCGCTTTTTGCAGGTAACAACCTGGTTGAAAAAAACACCGGTGAGGGTTCTTTGCTGTTGCCGCATGAACTTCAAAACGCGACCCTCTTAGATAAAGCGGGCGTGCAGGTGCCCCTTGATATTAAGCTTACCGACCAAGATGGTCGAAAACTTATGCTGGGTGATTATTTTAGCCCCGAAGACAAAAGACCCAAGATTTTGACTATTGGTTACTACGGCTGTCCCATGCTTTGTACACTGGTCTTAAATGCACTCGTGGAAGGCCTAAAAGGTCTTAGTTTTAAAGCCGGCTCAGATTATCAAATAATCTCAGTGAGCATAGACGAACGCGAGCAGCCGGATCTCGCTAAATCCAAGCAAAATAATTATTTACAGACTCTCGATCTGGGTGAGAACCCGCAGGCATGGACTTTTCATGTTATGAGCGCTGGCGAAGCAAAGCGATTAGCTGAGGCTGTGGGTTTTAATTATTATTTCGATAAAAAAATCGATCAATTCGCTCATGGCGCTGGCTTCTTTGTGCTTTCACCTACGGGCATATTAGCCAGAACTCTCTTTGGCATTAGCTTTACACCAGGCGATATTAAGCTTTCGTTGCGTGATGCTGCTGATGGAAAAATAGGATCTTTCTTGGAGCAAATATTACTCAGTTGTTTTCATTATGACCCTGATTCTCAACGCTATGGCGTTTATATCATGGGCGTCATGAGACTCGGTGGAATAGTGACAGTACTGCTGTTGGGCGGCTTTTTATTGATGTATTTTCGCCAAGAGCGAAAACGATCGGTGGTCTAAATGGAAAATCTTAGCGAGTTGACAAAAATGGTCCTCCCCGTGGACTGGCTCTTTAGTGTAATGCCAGAGGCAGCGTCTAAGCATGCTCTCGACTTGGATTATCTCTATTGGTTTTTGATTTTCAGCTGCGGTGTTTTGTTCTTATTAGTCGTCGTCCCGATGATTTTTATTCTTGTGCGTTATCGTCGAAAAACTCCTAACCAACGAGCGATTTCTCAAAAAGATCATAACTTCTGGCTTGAATCTTTATGGACTTTTCTACCCTTAATTTATCTGGCTGTCTTGTTTGTGTGGGGCTTTTGGCAATATATGGGCATGTATGTCGCTCCGCATGATGCCAAAGATTTGCGTGTAATTGGTCAAAAATGGCAATGGACCGTTGAGTATCCCAAAGAAGAGATCTCTGTCGCTGGCAACGGTGCCATGGTCGCGGTCCCGGTTAATACGCCTATTAGGCTTATTATGTCATCCCAAGATGTTATCCATAGCTTTTTCATCCCCAATATGCGTGTAAAACAAGACGTTGTGCCGGGGCGCTATTCAACACTATGGTTTAAAGCCGATAAGTTAGGTACCTTTCCGATTTTCTGTGCTGAATATTGCGGAGATTTGCATAGCCAGATGCTGGCGAATCTTGTTGTCATGAGCGAGGCTGATTATGGCGATTGGGTTGAGAAGCAAAAAAGCGCAAGCCAAGATATGCCATTGCCCGAGCTTGGCGCAAAGCTTTATAACAAACTTGGTTGTGTGGCGTGTCATTCTACCGACGGTACTATAAAGCTTGCTCCGTCATGGAAGAGTGCTTATGGCAAAAAAGAAGAGCTAACCGATGGTACTTTTGTCGTTATTGACGACAGCTATATTAGACAGAAAATTCTAAACCCAACTAAGCAAATAGCCAAAGGCTATGGCCCTATTATGCCGACTTTTCAAGGTCGTGTGAGTGAAAGAGAAATTCTAGGGTTGATCGCTTTTATTAAGTCGCTATCAGATAAACCACAAGAATGAGGATTTAAATATGAGCACGAATTATCTCAATGCCGAGAGAGGATTTTGGTCCTGGGCACTCACGTTGGATCATAAACGCATTGGCGTCATGTATTTGGTTTCTATATTTTTCTTCTTTGCTTTTGGCGGTCTTTTTGCCTTGCTTTTGCGCACCGAGCTTTTAAATCCCGGCAAGACTTTCATTGACGCTCAAACTTATAATCAGTTTTTTACGCTTCACGGCGCGGTCATGGTTTTTTTGGTGATCATACCGGGCATTCCTGCGTCTTTAGGAAACTTTGCTTTGCCCTTACAAATAGGCGCCAAAGACGTGGCCTTTCCTCGGCTTAATTTAGCGAGTTATTATATCTATGTTATAGGCTCACTCTTTGCCGTATGTTCGATTATTTTTGGCGCCATTGATACAGGCTGGACTTTTTATGCGCCTTATTCGATTACAGCCCAAGGCAAAGTTATCTTAATGGTAACAGGTGCTTTTATTTTAGGTTTTTCGTCTATTTTTACTGGCCTTAATTTTATCGCGACGGTTCATAAATTAAGAGCCCCCGGTATGACATGGTTTCGTATGCCGCTCTTTGTCTGGGGCATTTATGCAACGGCTATAATCCAAGTCATGGCAACGCCTGTATTGGCTATAACACTTGGTCTCATAATAGTAGAAAGACTTGTGGGTATTGGGATTTTTACGCCAGCTCTTGGTGGTGATCCAGTTTTGTTTCAGCATTTCTTTTGGTTTTATTCACATCCGGCTGTTTATATTATGATCTTGCCCGGCATGGCGATTATCTCAGAGTTAATCACTACTTTTAGTCAAAAGAGAATTTTTGGCTATAGATTAATCGCCTATTCTTCTATTGCTATTGCTTTAATTAGTTTCTTGGTTTGGGGCCATCATCTTTTTGCTTCAGGGCAATCGCCGCTTGTTAATATGATCTTTTCGGCTCTTACTTTCTTAGTGGCTATTCCTTCGGGTATTAAAATTTTTAACTGGATCGCAACGCTTTTTCGTGGGTCTATTTCTTTTGCGACCCCCATGCTTTACGCATTGTCTTTTTTGTTTTTATTTACCATAGGCGGTCTTACCGGCGTATTCTTAGGCGTCTTATCGGTTGATATCCATCTTCATGATACTTATTTTGTGGTGGCCCACTTTCACTATGTAATGGTCGGTGGGACTTTTATGGCTTTTATCGGTGGGGTCTATTATTGGTGGCCCAAGATGTTTGGCAAAATGTATAACGAAAAATTGGGAGCTTTTGGCGCCTGGTTAGTTTTTGCTGGCTTCAACGTTACTTTTTTTGTGCAGTTTTTTATGGGTTCTCAAGGGATGCCGCGAAGATATTATAGCTATCTCGAGCAATTTCAGACTTTGCACAGAGTATCAACTTTGGGCTCTTACTTGCTCGGCTTAGGTTTCTTGGTAGTCTTAATCAACTGGATCCATTCGTTGGTAGCAGGCGCCAAAGCTCCGGCTAATCCGTGGCACGCGAGTACGCTTGATTGGACACATACGCAATCACCTCCTATTACCCATAACTTTCCAGTTCAGCCCATATGCAACGAAGAGCCATACGAATACGGCGACGATCCTCATCATATCGACGGAGTCTTGGGGCAGCGAGCCTAAAACGGGAGAATATTAATGGCACAGCAGGACGATAGAGCACTTTTTCCCTTAGCAGACCATTTTGCTTATCCTGAACAACAGGTTGAAGCAGGCAAAATGGGTATGTGGCTTTTTTTAGCGACCGAGATTTTATTCTTTGGTGGCTTATTTGTTGCTTATACGATTTATAACTGGGCACATCCCGAATTATTTCAAGAAGCACATAAATTTCTTAACGTACGTTTGGGGGCGATTAACACGGTTGTATTATTATTCTCAAGTCTTACTGTCGTTTTGGCTATTCATGCGATTCAGCAAGATAAGAAAAAAACTGCTGTTGTTAATTTAGCCATTACTATTTTGTGTGCAGTGGTTTTTTTAATAATAAAATATTTCGAATATCAGCATAAGATTCATGCGGGTCTTTTGCCAGGCCTGTTTTTTACCAACGCAGAGCTGTCAAATCCCGATCAAATACATATATTTTTTGGCGTCTATTTTTTACTCACGGGCCTTCATGGAATTCACGTTGTAATAGGCATTGGTGTGCTTGTTTGGATTATGTTGAGAACTATTAAGGGCGATTTTTCATCACAGTATTATTTGCCCATGGAATGCTCAGGGCTTTACTGGCATCTCGTTGACGTAATTTGGATTTTCCTATTTCCGTTACTGTATCTGATCGCTTAGGGGATAACTTATGTCTTATTTTAATTTGGTAAAAGGACCAAAGCCTCATCCTCATTCGGTTTGGCTTTATTGGGGCATATTTTTTATTCTCGTATTTTTGACTTTTGTTACTGTTTCGTTGGCGCACTATGATTTTGGTAAGTTAAATATTATCGTAACGCTTTTGATCGCGAGTACCAAGGCTATTTTGGTTATGGCTATTTTTATGCATCTAGCATTTGATAATAAATTCTATGCAGTAATAGCCGCCACTTCTTTGGTTTTTCTCTCGCTCTTTATCGGCTTTCCCATACTTGATATGAAATCTCGTGGGGATTTAGATGCTCATAATAAAAATTATTTGCCACGGGATGAGGCAGTCTATAAGCATCACATAAAAGATCCCAACGATTTGCCTTTGCGGCCAGGTTTACAAGAAGCAGTTCCCGACAAGCTTATTTTTATTGGCCCAAATGAGCACTAATTAATCTAGGCTAGAAGAGCCGCTTTGACTTCGTCCCGGGTTTTTGGGCCAGCAAGAATTTCGACCAGCTTTAAAGAAAAATCAAGAGCAGTGCCAGGCCCTTCGCTGGTAACTATATTCCCATCGACCACCACTTTTTCGCGAGCATAACGTGGAATTTTAGCCTGATAGGCCGGATAACAGGTAGCTTTGACGTTATCCAAAAGACCAGCCCTGGCTAATACCAGAGCTGGTGAAGCACAGATAGCACCTACGAGTCGGCCTGTTTTAACAAAGTTGCCAAGTTCCTGAACAAGCGAAGAACATTCGTAAAAACGCTCGGCGCCTTCGCTTCCCCCAGGAAGAATTAGCGCATCATAATTTTGAAAGTCTTCATCAAGAAATAAAGAATCGGCGACAATTTTGATGCCGTGGGCGCCGGTGATTTCACGCTCTTCAATGCTACATACTCGTACGTCTAAACATGCGCGGCGCAAGACATCGATGATAGTAACGCATTCAAGCTCTTCAATGCCCGAAGCTATGGGCACTAAAATATTTTTTTTGAGCATGGCACTCCTAGAAATAATAACTTATGCCGCCACCAATATGAGGATGCGAACTTTCAAATCCTGATTTATTTTTGCTCATGCGAAAGAAAGTCATCCAAGGTAATTCTGCGTGCACTGCCAAATGCCGATTAAAGAAAAATTCAGCCCCAGGTCCGATGCCAAAACCAAGGTCAAAATAATGAGCAGGTGGAGCAGCAGTTGCCCCAGGGAGCCAATCGTGGCCGTAAATACCTGCTATGTAGCCGACGCCATAGACTCTAATCGACGAGTTATGAAATTTTTTGCTATGCTCAAAGCTATAATGGGCAAAAGTATAGGTGCCTCCTACAGCAGTACCTAAACGTCCTACGCTGTTGGAAATCCACCCTCCGAGATTTACCGTCATACCCCAATAAGGGTCAAAATATCTGCGGTAATTTAAGCCCCAGGTATTAAATACCGTTCCGCCAAGGCCTATGCCGTGGGCTTGTCCGTTAAGGCTTGAGCGCTCGGCTGCGTGATTTGGCAAGGCAAAAAATAAAGCCAGCAACGAAACGCAAAGTATTCTAGTCATTCTTACTTACTCCTTGAGAGATGAGAAACAAAGCTTTTTGAGCATAGCTCAGGGTTTATCAAAATTAAAATTTCTTAAAGCTGCAGCTGCCGATTTTATCACCATGCTGCAGATGCCCTAAGAGTGTTGCGAGCGGGGTAAAAATAAATTTCTTGTTCTTTTTCTCAACGTGACAGATACCGACTTTTTCTCGCTCCCATTTTTGCCTTTTGTCGTTGAGACCATCGTTTTGATCTTCTGGATCGAGGATATCAACTAGTCCATCTTCATCAAAATCAAGCATTAACGAAGGGTTACGTGTCGGCATCGCTTTTCCTCGTTTAATATCAAGACTCCCTAAGTCAAGCCAGGGATTTAATGTTGGTTTAGGCAGGCGTAAAACGTCGCTTTGATCCATATAACGACCATCGTCAAAAGTGAGGATGGCTGCGGGTGATGTATTTTTGGCAGGGTCGGGTATGACATAAAAAGCATAAATAGAATTTCCCGGTAATTCTAACGAAAAAGTATAGTCACTTTGGATGCTTGTGCGATAACGCACGCCATCGACCCCGAGGGCCAAAATCTCTTTGGGGTAAAAATCGGGATCGCCAACGTTACCCACTATGAGCCATTGATCGCGTGGCCCGCCACGGTTAGATAGTGCAGCTGTACGTGGTTCAAAGCAGGCACTGCCAATTAAGATTTTCACAGCTAAAAATCCTAAAACCAAGCGCATGAAATCTCCTGTGCCGGGTTGTATTCATATAGAGCTTAGGGCAGTCCAGTTAGTGCTAGATAAAATTAGAAAAAAAATCGAAAAAATTGAGGTAAAAAGCCACGATGGCCAAAGATAAGAAATTGGCGCCCAAAGAGCCGGAACAAGAAGCCTTGGTACTCGAGCGAAATAAAATTCAAGAGCCAGAAAAATATGTGGTTATTTTGCATAACGACGATTTTACTACCCAAGATTTTGTCGTTTTTGTGCTGGTGAATTTTTTTCATAAAAATCAACTAGATGCGCAGAGTCTTATGCTTAAAGTACATAGAGAGGGCAAAGCTCGCGTCGGTCTTTTTAGCAAAGATATTGCTGAGAGCAAAGCTCAGAGCATCACTTCTTTTAGTAGGCAAAATGGCATGCCTTTGAAAGTTACCACTGAGCCTGCCTGACAGATAGGATTTAAAGATGAGGAATGAGAAAAAATGTTGAGCCAAGAAGTAGAGGAGGTTGTTGAGCGCGCCCTTAACGCTGCTCATGAACATCGCCATGAATTTGCGACGGTGGAGCATTTGTGTTTAGCGCTTTTTAACTCCACGCGCATTAAGCTTTTATTAAAACAACTTGGCGTCAATAAAAACGAGTTACTCAAGCGATTTAATAATTTTATAGAAAAAAATATAGAAATTTTACCATTAGACTCTCCGCTCGAGACACTTCCATCGCTGGGTTTTCAACGCGTAATCGAACGTGCAGCGCTTCAAGTTGCCAGTGCAGGGCGAGAAAAAGTTGGCACTGAACATGTTCTCGTCGCAGCATTCGGTGAAGAAGAAAGCTATGCTGTTTATTTTATGCAAGAAGCCGGTATTACGCGCCTTGATTTAGTTTCAATGATTTCTCACGAAGATTTTGCGCATGAAAATGAAGATTTTGAAGATAATGACGATCCCGAAGCGGTCTTTCATGAAGAATCTGTTCTCGCACGTTTTGCGCTTAATTTGACCGAAGAAGCTCGCCAGGGCCGTCTTGATATTATCGTTGGACGAGAGGCTGAGCTTGAACGCATGATGCAAGTTTTATCACGGAGACAAAAAAATAATCCCTTATTAGTTGGTGAGCCGGGGGTAGGAAAAAGTGCCCTAGCCGAGGGGCTCGCCTGCAAAATAATTGCTCAAGAAGTTCCCGCTTATTTGCAAAACTGTGAAATTTATCTCATTGACATGGGAGCTTTGCTTGCGGGAGCCCGCTTTAGAGGTGATTTCGAAAATCGTTTGAAGTCTCTTTTGCATGCCCTAGAAGAGCAACCACATGCTATTATGGTTATCGATGAAATTCATACTATAATAGGTGCTGGCGCTACTTCCGGTAGCAACATGGACGCGGCCAATTTGCTGAAGCCAATTTTATCTAAAGGCAAATTACGTTGCATTGGATCGACCACTTTTAAAGAATATCGAACGTATTTTGAGAAAGATCGTGCTTTGCTGCGACGTTTTCAAAAAATTGATATTGATGAACCAAGCGAAAAAGAGTGCATCGAAATTCTTACTGGTATTAAAAAACTTTACGAAAAATTTCACGATGTTGAAATTAGCGACGAAGCCATCGAAAGAGCAGTAAGCTTATCTGCTCGCTTTTTGCATGAACGCAAATTACCAGATAAGGCCATAGATTTAATAGATGAAGCATGCGCCCGATTGCGTCTAAAAAATGCCCGGCAAGTTTTAGCACCGCTGCTTAAGGTCGATGCCCTGGCGATTGAAGAAGCTGTGGCAAGCATGGCGCATATTCCTTCCCAGACGGTAAGTAGTGACGACAAGACGCTTATAATTGGGCTTGAGCAGGTACTTAAATCACGAATTTTTGGTCAAGATAAAGCTTTGGAGCAGGTAAGTAGCGCTATTATGCTTTCTCGTGCAGGTCTTCGTGAGCGCGATAAACCCATAGGTAGCTTCTTGTTTACGGGTCCCTCGGGTGTTGGCAAAACCGAAGTGGCCAAACAGCTTGCCAAAGCACTTGGTATTAATCTCATACGTTTTGATATGAGCGAATACATGGAGCGACATGCTGCAAGTCGTCTTGTTGGCGCCCCTCCTGGCTATGTGGGATTCGAACAAGGTGGGCTTTTGACCGATGCGCTTAATAAGACTCCTTATGCAGTACTTTTGCTCGATGAAATCGAGAAAGCGCATCCTGATGTTTTTAATATGCTTTTACAAATTATGGACTACGGCAAGCTAACCGACAGCAATGGGCGCCAGGCTGATTTTCGTCATGCTATTTTGATCATGACAAGTAATGTAGGCGCTCGTGAACTGGAGCAAAAATCAATAGGTTTCGTTGGAGAGAGCAGACTTGGCGCTTATGATAATGCAATAAAAAATCTCTTTGCTCCTGAATTTAGAAATCGCCTTGATGCTCGCATAGCGTTTAATAAGCTTGCACCCGAAAATATTATTCAAGTAGTCCATAAATTTATTGACGAGCTTGCGAGTCAGCTTAGTGATAAAAACGTGAAAATATTAGTTAGTGACGCAGCTTTTGAATATTTAGCGAAACGAGGTTTTGATCCTGCTATGGGAGCTCGTCCATTGGCACGTCTGATCGAGGACTTAATTAAAAAGCCTTTGGCACAAGAGCTCTTATTTGGGCATTTAACCCAGGGGGGAACTGTCAAAATAGATAAAATAAACACTGAAGATAATTTATTTTTTGAATATATAAATACTAAGTAATTATTAAATTTTCGTTTGGAGTAAAGGCCAATGAGCCGGAAAGGGAGCATCGCTGAGTTGCTCTTTTGGGCCGGTCCAAATTTTTTGGCCCTGAATCAAGAGTAGAACATCTTCACAAAGCGCGCGGGCTTCTGCTAAGTCGTGAGTTATAAAGAGAGCGCTAAAATTTAATAGACTTTTAGCGCTCTTGATAAGATTTATAAGTTCTGCTTTGGCTATAATATCTAAAGCGCTTAAGGGCTCATCAAATATAATAAGACGAGGTTTGGCTACGAGCGCACGTGCAAGAGCAAATCGCTGTTGTTCGCCTCCCGAAAGACAGGCTGGTTTCTTGGATCTATGTGCGTGAAGTCCCGCGAGGGCGATTATTTCTTGTGGCCAGTGCTGCATATTTTTACATCCAGCCCAACGTGCGCATAATTTAAGCGCTTCTTCGATGCTCAAATGGGGCCAGAGCTTGAGATTTTGCGGTATGTAGGCAAATCGCCGCGCTCTTAGAGCTATAAGAGAGCGCTGATTTTTTTGTAAAAGCTCGTTTTCAAAACTAATCTCACCAAAGATACTTAGATTTTTGCAAAGCCCCAAAATTGCTTTAATAAGCGTTGTTTTTCCGCTTCCCGAAGGCCCTAAGAGGGCCGTAAAGCCTTGGGGCTTTTGTATGAAGTTTATTTCTGAGAGTATAAGCTGATGGGGGCTTCTCACTGTTAGTTTTCTAATTTCTAAACTCATAATCTCTCTGTGCATGGCTTGACGAATCTGAGCAACCCGCTAGTTTGTCATAAGTCTCAATGCCGGAGTGGTGGAATTGGTAGACGCGCCGGACTCAAAATCCGGTGGGCTCAGGCCCGTGTGAGTTCGAGTCTCTCCTCCGGCACCATCTTAAAAATTCCGGGAGTGCTAGTTTTGAAAAATACACTTTTGGTGAAATGTGCAAGAAATCAGACAAAGTGCTTTTAGAGTAATTGGTGCATGGGGGCCAAGCTCTAATTCGCTCGCTTCAGCTATGACGCGCTTTGTTTCTTCCGATAAGAAACAGAATATTTTAGAAGTAGGTGCGGGTGCTGGCGCTATAACCAAGCATATATTAAATAATCCGGGATTAAGCCATCACTTAGATGTTGTCGAGATATACCCATTTTTGGCCAAAGTTCTTAGGAGACGCTTTGCGAAAAAGCCCGGTGTGCATGTACATGCTTTAGATATTCTTGATTTTCGAACGCCTTATAAATATGATCTCATAGTCTGCAGTTTGCCTTTTAATTCTATGTATCCTGAAATAGTTGAGCCTATAATTATACGTCTTTTAGAGCTTGCTCATAGTAATGCTATAATGTCTTTTTTCGAGTTTAAAATTCTGCAAAGTTTAGGCAGGCCTTTTTTAACAAAAAAGCAGCGCGAATCTTATATGAGAACTCGTCATCTTATCGATCAGCTTCTTGAGCGTTATAAATTTGATGATCGTGTGGTGAATTTTAATATTCCACCTGCTTTGGTACATTATTTACAGCTAAGCTGAGCGTCAAAAATGGCCATTCAAGATATATCTATTTTTTTCTGTGGTTTTTGTTTGGGCGTTTTTATTGCGCTCTATTATGCTCAACGATATTTTGCTAAGCGTCAGGGAGATTTTGTGGCGCTTCAGGATCAGCTTAAGAATGCTTTCGCAGCTTTATCAAAAGAAGCTTTGGTTGCAAACATAGACCTGGTTAACGCCTCGTTTAAGAACAGCGTTGAGCAAATATATAAAGCAAGTGAACACGATCGTAGTCATAATCAGCAACAGCTTAACCACGTTATTACGCCTCTTAAAGAATCTTTATTATCAGTCGATAAGAAAGTTCGCGAGTTAGAAATTATCCGCCAAGGTGCTTATAGTGGCTTAACAGAACAGATAGAGAATCTGCTCAAAAGCCAAAATATTTTACACAAAGAAACAGCAACACTTGCGCGTGCGCTTAACGCACCAAGCATAAAGGGTCGTTGGGGAGAAATGCAATTACGTCGTGTTGTTGAGCTCTCGGGTCTTTCAGCGCATTGTGATTTTGTCGAGCAATTAAGTATCAAACATGAAGAAGAGCTGGCAAGGCCAGACATGATCGTAACGCTTCCTACCAATAAAATAATAGTTATCGATGCCAAAGTTCCCCTGGACATATTTGGCGATTTTACGGCTGAAGATAATCAAGCAGTTTTGGGTGCTTCATTGCGTCGGCATTTGCAGACTCTTAAGAAGAAATCTTATTATAAGCTTGTCGGTGAAAGCCCGGAATTTACTGTGATGTTTTTGCCCGGTGAAGCTTTTTTGCATCGTGCTTTGGCAGCCGACCCGCTGCTTCTTGATTATGCAGCGCAGCAAAATATTATTATTGCAACACCTATTACGCTGATAGCACTTTTAAAAGCGGTATCTTTTGGTTTTAAACAAGAAGCTGTAGCCCAAAATATAGAAGAAGTAAGGCGCTTATCGCAGCAACTTATAGACCGTGTAGCCAAAGTTGCAGAGCATTTTGAAAAATTAGGTCGACATCTTAAGCAGGCTACCGATTCTTATAATCAGACTTTGAGTTCACTTGATTCCCGCGTCTTAGTTACGGCGCGAAAGCTTGCTGAAATTAAATCAGTAGGGTGTGAAGATAATACACCACCAAATCTCGCTTTTGTTGATATCATTCCCAAGCCCGTGACTTTAGGAGCATCGGAGCTTGGAGAAACTGGCTCGTGACGCGTGAACAAAGAAAATCTTTATTATTAGACATGCTAAAAACGCTAAGATCCTGGTCCAACGATGGAGAACTTGCGTCACTTGTATGCCATTGTTTGAGTATAATTAATATTATGAGCGAACATGATTATTATATTTATGATATTTCTTTAAATTTAAGAGTTATCCCAAAAAAATATTATAAAATAAGTTTAAATAAAAGTATGCGACAAAGTTTTGCTGAACTCGAAGTTGTTTCACCCCAATTACGTGGATTCACAGGTCTGTTTGATTTAAGTATTCAGGAAAATAATCTGCGTATCGATATGCATGAACTTATAGAAAGCTTGCCTCAAGAATATCACCATATTGCTTCTGTTTTTTTTAAGCTTGTGCGTTATTTTGATAGCTACGATGAATTAAATAGGCTTTGTGATACCCAAAGTCCTCAAGCTTTAACAGTTTTGTTTTTACAGTCTTTGGCTGAAATTTTTCTGATTTTAGGTAGTGCTGATAATTTAATTAATTTTTGGCTGCATAGTTTATGCGTAAATAATAATATAATTACTATTTTTAATAACAATATAAGCTGCATTAATCCTGGTGATTTATATGATAAAAATAACTTAATCTTGTATTTATGTCTTTGCTCTTGTGAGAACTTTTATTTTCAAAAAGATCAAATTAATCAAATAGATTTTGCTCTAGAGCAGGCGCGTTTGCCGGCGCTTTCGTACTTGGTCGAATGGGGATTCGTGAGTATACAGGCTTAAGCTTTCGTTGCCAAAAATCATCGCGTAGTTTAGATCTGCTTTTGACTCGGTAGGTGGGAAATTAAAAATTGGAAACTATAGCTTTGAGGGCCCGAAAATCTATGAGCGTGGATCAACAACAACTCTTGAGCTGGTATCGCCTCACGTATTTAAGTCGCAAAATCGACGAAAAAGCAGCTTTATATATTCGTAGAGGTCTAGGGTGGTCTTATCATGCGCGCTGCACGGGCCATGAAGGCATACAAGTAGCTTTAGGTTTAGCTTTTCGAGCTCACAAAGATTTTTTGTTTCCCTATTATCGAGATACAGCCACCGTATTGGCAGCAGGCATGAGTGCGTTGGAATTAATACAAAATGGTCTATCAAAAGCAAGCGATGTGGGCTCAGGTGGGCGCCATATGTCAAACCACTTTTCCAAACCTGCTTTTCATATTCAAAACGTTTCTTCCTGCACAGGGAACCAAACTTTACATGCAGTAGGAGTTGCACGTGCTATTAAATATTATGACGATGATGCCATAGCTTTTTCTTCTCAGGGAGATTCTTCACTCTCGGAAGGTTATTGCTATGAGGCTATAAACGGCGCATCGCGTGAGCGCTTACCGGTAATATTTGTCATTCAAAACAACGGTTATGGCATTTCAGTTCCGGTGAGTGTCCAGACGGCTAATCCTATTGTTGTTGAAAATTTTCGCGGCTTTAAAAATTTGGGAATTTTTTTAGCTGATGGTACTGATTTTGAAGATAGTACCCAAAAAATTAACCAAGCTCTAGATTTTATTAAAAACGAGAAGTGCCCAGCTTTATTACATGCTCAGTGTGTTCGTATAGGGGCGCACTCAAATTCTGATGCGCAAGAATTATATCGCGATGAAGAAGAGCTAAAACTGGCAACTAAAGCAGATCCGCTCGTAAAGCTTGAAGCTTTATTAAAAAAGCAAAAAATAAGCGCAAAGAAAATTCAAGAAATACAAGAAGACGTTGACAACGAAGTTAATCAAGCTTGTGATCAGGTTGAAAAAGAAGCGGGGCCAAGCGCTGAGTCAGTGACCAAATTTGTTTTTGCCAAAGAATATATACCGCCAAAACCTGAAGAGCTTTATATACCAGAGTCTTTGGAACCAACAGAGAAACTGCGTGAGGCTATTAACCGAACGCTCATGGAAGAATTTGCATATAATCCCAACACTTTTTTATGGGGCCAAGATTGTGCCTCTAAGAAAAAAGGGGGGGTATTTAATCTTACCAAAGGCATGTTGGAAAAATTTGGGGAAAAACGCGTCTTTAATGGGCCTTTGGCAGAAGATTTTAACGTGGGTACAGCTAACGGTATGTCGCGTTATAGATCTGATATACGTATTGTAATCGAAGCCGCTCAATTTGCCGATTATGTATGGCCAGCAATGGAGCAAATTGTTGAAATGGGTCATGATTATTGGCGCTCAAACGGCCAGTTTTCTCCTAACGTAGTCATGCGCCTCGCATCAGGTGGTTATATTACGGGCGGGCTTTATCATAGCCAAAATGTCGAGGCTATAATGAGCCATTTACCCGGACTCAGAGTTGTTTATCCAGCTTTTGCAGATGACGCAGCTGGTTTATTACGCACTGCTATAAGATCTTGTGGGCCAACTTTTTTTCTCGAACCTAAATATTTATATAACAGAACTGAAGCGCGAGGTCCTCGCTATGATCAGGATTTTGCTCTGCCTTTTGGGGTAGGCAAGATTCGACGCCAGGGCTTGGATGCGAGTATTATCTGTTATGGCAATAGTGTTCATATGGCTCTCAAAGTAGCCGAAGATCTGGCCGAGCGTGCGAATATAGAAGTTTTTGACTTACGATCGATAAAGCCTCTTGATTACACAGGAATCTGCGCGACGGCCAAAAAAACGGGAAAAGTCCTAATTATTCATGAGGACCATTTATTTAACGGTATCGGTGGAGAAGTCTCGGCGGTCATCATGGAGCAATGTTTTGCCTATCTGGATGCCCCAGTTCAGCGTTTGGCCGCCCGGGATATACCCATTGGCTTCGCGAAATCTCTAGAAAATGCAATTTTACCGCAGGTTGAAGATATCAAAAGGGTTATACTCGAATTGTTGGCATATTAAATCATAGGAAAAATACATGGTGAGCATCGTGGATAGGCAAGAAGCTAATTATTTGAAAGATAAATCAGTACGAGCAGCCGAAGGTGGTTTAAAAATCACGCGATATTTTACGATCGAAGGCATAGACCCCATGAGTGAACAAGCTGGGCTCGTTTTCGAGCAGCGTGACACTGCCATTACGGACATATCGGGGAAGATAATTTTTGAGCAAAAAAACGTTGTAGTGCCTAAAACATGGTCACAAACAGCATGCAACATAGTTGTAAGCAAATATTTTAGAGGCGCTCTTGGTACACCCCAAAGAGAGACGTCGATTGCTGAGCTTATTTCACGAGTCGTCAATACTATTTCAAGTTGGGGCGAGCAATCAAAATATTTTGCGTCTTCTCAAGATCAAGAAAATTTTAAAAGCGAACTTACTCATCTTTTAATAACCCAAAAAATGGCTTTTAACTCGCCCGTTTGGTTTAACGTCGGTGTGGAAAATCATCCTCAATGCTCGGCCTGTTTTATTAATAGCGTCGAAGATAATATGGATTCTATTTTGAGTTTAGCTAAAACCGAAGGCATGCTTTTCAAATACGGTAGCGGCACCGGGACTAATTTTTCGACGATCAGAGGCAAAAATGAACAATTGCGTACGGGAGGCTTAGCCTCGGGTCCCGTATCTTTTATGCGCGGATTTGATGCCTTTGCTGGTGTTATTAAATCTGGTGGAAAAACCAGACGTGCAGCCAAAATGGTGATTCTTAACGTTGATCACCCGGATATTTTAGAATTTATTAATAGTAAACAAGAAGAAGAAGCCAAAGCCCATGCTTTGATTCAAGCAGGCTATGATGCGGGCTTTAACGTTCCTGGTGGCGCCTATGACTCAGTGATGTTTCAAAATGCCAATCACTCTGTACGCGTTAACGATGTTTTTATGAACGCGCTGCAAAATAACACGTCGTTTCAGACCAAGAGTGTCGTAAATGGCCAGACTATCGACGAATTATCTGCTCGTGATATTTGGCGTAAGTTGGCTTCTTCGGCCTATAGCTGTGGTGATCCAGGCTTGCAATTCGACGATATTATTAATCGCTATCATACCTGCAAAAATACAGCTCGTATTAACTCGTCTAATCCGTGTAGTGAATATATGTTTTTAGACGATTCGGCATGTAATTTAGCTTCTGTAAATTTACTTAAATTTCTGGGCGATAATAACCAATTTGACGTTGAAGGCTTTGAGCATGCGGTAGCTATTACGATTTTGGCTCAGGAAATAATAGTTGGTCATGCTTCTTACCCCACCAAAAAAATCGAAGAAAATAGCCATAATTTTAGACCGCTCGGTTTGGGCTATGCCAACTTGGGGGCTCTGCTGATGAGCCTTGGCTTGCCTTATGATAGTGACGAGGGCCGTGCGACCGCTGGTGCAATTACGGCGCTCATGTGTGGGCAGGCTTATAAAATATCAGCACAAATGGCTCAGGTTAAAAAGCCTTTTGCAGGTTATGCTGTTAATCAAGAATGCTTTTTAGAAGTAATAAAGCTTCATCAGGAGAATTTAAGCTCTAAAAATTTTGATTATTTACCTGATAATTTATTACCAGTTTATACAGCGAGCAAGCGCGCATGGAGCGATGCTTTGGAGCTCGGCTCTCAGCATGGGTTTAGAAACGCCCAAGTTACAGTTCTAGCCCCCACAGGAACTATTGGTTTCATGATGGATTGTGACACAACCGGTATAGAGCCTGATATAGCTTTAGTAAAATATAAGAAACTCGTTGGCGGCGGCATGATTAAAATTGTCAATAATACCGTTCCTAGGGCTTTGGATAATTTAGGCTATAATCAAATTCAAAAAGCTCATATATTGGCCTATATAGAAGACAACGATACTATCGAGGGATGCTCGGTTCTTAATTCTAAAGATTTAGCAGTATTTGACTGTGCTTTTAAAGCCCAAAAGGGTGTGCGAAGTATTAGGCCTTTGGCTCACGTCTTAATGATGGCGGCGGCCCAACCATTTTTAAGCGGCGCGATTTCTAAGACGGTTAATATGCCTGAATCGGCGAGTATAGAAGATATTGAAGCCATAAATTTGCAGGCATGGCGTCTAGGGCTCAAAGCTATCGCTATTTATCGCGATGGTTGCAAGCGTAGTCAGCCTTTGTCTACTTCAAATATATCTAAGGCCAGTGACGAAGCTCATGGCCCGGCAGTGCCTGTTAGTAATTATAAGGCTTTAACTTTGGAAGATTTAATCGAAGCCGCCAAGGGTTTGAACGCCAATGAAGAACTAGGCAAAAAATTGGGCATGGTTCGTCGTCGAAGACTCCCAGAAGAACGCGTCGCTTTGACTCACAAGTTTTCTTTGGCGGGTCATGAGGGTTATCTTACCGTCGGGCTCTTTGAAGACGGCACGCCGGGAGAGCTTTTTTGTACCATGGCCAAAGAAGGAAGTACTATTAGTGGTCTCATGGACGTTTTTGCGACCGCTATAAGTTTGTCTTTACAGTATGGTGTGCCTCTGAGAGTTTTGGTTGAAAAATTTAGTCATACGCGTTTTGAGCCAAGCGGCTTTACCAAAAATGTTAAAATTCCTATGGCAAGTAGCGTTTGTGATTATATTTTTCGCTGGATGGGTCTCAAATTTCTCAAAGAAGGCGACCGACCTCAATGGCTTATGGAAAATCCTCATGATGTGATTATAGAACAACGGGATATAGCCCCTCAGGGTGATGCACCACCATGCCAGTCTTGTGGTTCTATTATGACTCGCAATGGCTCGTGTTATCGCTGTGCCAATTGTGGTTCAACGTCTGGTTGTAGCTGATTAATAAAAATAAGAGAGCACATGACACGAATTTCTTTATGTGCTCTCTTTTTTGGAGCCTTTGTAATCTGAGTAAAATACCTGTAGATATAGATTCAACAAAAAATATATTTAGGATGACGAGTGAAAATAGAAATTATTGGCATTACAGAAATCGAGCCAGCGAGCCGTGACAATGTATCGGCAGTTGTTCATCAAGTTTTGCAGGCTGCGGATCTTAAAGAACATTCTGTTAATATTTGTTTTGTGGACGAAGATTCAATGATTGAGCTTCATCACCAGTTTAAGAAAAAGAAAAAAGTAACCGACGTACTGTCTTTCCCCATTCCTGAGATGGAAAGCCATTTTGAGCATACCAAAAATATGCTTGGAGATGTGGTTATTTGTGTCTCCCAAGCAGCTGAGCAAGCGCGTGATTATGGTCACTCTTTGTCAGAAGAAATAGCGGTCTTGTGTGCCCATGGCTTATTTCATCTTCTTGGCTATGATCATGAAATTAGCCAAGAAGAAGCCGATATACAAATGCAGGGCGAGATGTATTTACTCGAAGCCGCTGGTTTGAAACCTGAACTGAGTCTCATAGGGCGTACTTAAAAATTGCGGTATTTTAGCTGTTTAACCCAAAAAAGAGGCCCCTGTTGGTTTCTGCTACTCAATGCGTAAAAATACCTGGGTTAGATTAAAGAGGCTTTTTAGTTAGAGTTTAATAATGATTTTTTTAGCGATTCTCGAATATGCCATTTTGGCATCGACCTTTACTATTGCCAAAGTTGCTGTTGGATATGCCGACCCGCTCTTTCTTATCGGGGTGCGCATGATTGTTTCAGCGCCTCTCATGTTCTTAGTGCATGGTGTTCAAAAAAATAGCTCTTTTAAGATTGCCAAGTCGGATATTAGAATTTTTATTTTGGTAAGCTTATTTCATGTCTTTTTACCTTTTGTAGGTGAATTTTGGGCCTTGCAGTTTATGTCTTCGGCAAAGACTGCCATTACTTATTCTCTTACGCCCTTTATTGCAGCGGTCTTATCTTATTTTGTACTCAGAAAAAAAATTAGCTCAAAGCAAACTTTGGGATTAGTAATAGGCTTGTTAGGTCTTTTGCCGATCTTAGTTTCAGGCGATGAGGTTGATTTATTACAAGGCGAATTTTTCTTTGTCTCTATGCCCGAAATAGTTTTGCTCATAGCGGTAACCAGCTCAAGTTACGCGTGGTTTTTGGTATCTGATCTTATGAAAAAAGGCTACGGTATTTCTTATATCAACGGTATCGCCATGTTTCTTGGTGGACTTTTGAGTCTTTGTGTCTGGTATGTGAGCTCAGGCGATACTTCTCCGATCCGAGGGGATATCAATGATTTTCTTATTTGGACTGCTTTACTTGTCTTGGTAGCCAACGTTATTAGCTATAATTTTTACGGCTGGTTGCTTAAGCATATGTCGATAACACTGATGAGTGCTATCGGATTTTTATGCCCTTTGTTTGCCTCTTTTTATGGTCTCGTTTTATTGAACGAAGAACTGGGATACACTCACCTTGTAGCCTTGCTCATGGTTGGTGTGGGTATATGGTTGTTTTATCGCGAGGAAGTACGCACCTATGGGCCAAGAAAGTTCAAAAGCCATTGAAAAACTCAAAGAACGCGTAAAGCTTGCTGGGCTTAAGTTAACCAAGCAACGGGAAACTATATGTGAGGTATTTTTTGCCCAAGAAGGACATCAAAAAGCCGAAGAAATCTTACATGACGCTCGCAAGCTTGATGCCAAAGTAAGTCTAGCAACGGTCTATCGTACACTGAAATTATTGCAGGAATATGGCTTTGCCAAGGCACATAATTTCCAAGATGGGCAAGCTTTATTTGAGCCATCGCTCGATGCGCATCACCATCATGATCATCTTATTTGTACTGCTTGTGGACTTATTGTCGAATTTGTGAACCCTAAGATAGAAAAACTGCAAATCATGGTTGCTGCCGCCCACGGTTTTAGTGTGACGAATCATAAAATGGAACTTTATGGCCTTTGCTCTCAATGTCGCTAACCCCTCTATAAATTTTTATAATATTATTTAAGATCATAATACTTAATACTCACTCGGTTAGCTGTGGAGAATTATATGAAAGTTGCAAGTCTAGCACTCGGTAATAATATTAAAATTAAGACTGAAGTCATCAAAGTAATACTAGGATCACTTTTACTTTTTGCTAGTGGCCAAATAGCAATACCGATAGAGCCTGTGCCCATTGTTATGACCACGGTGGGTGTAATGCTTATTGGATTGCTTTACCAAAGACGCACCGCTCTTATGGCCGTCATGGCGTATATAAGCGCAGGAGCTCTTGGTTTACCGGTATTTCAGGGCTTTGCTGGAGGCTTGGTTCATTTGTATGGTCCAACGGCAGGTTATATAATTGGTTTTGCTTTTGCTGTACTTGCTATGACTTTCTTAAGAGAAAAATTTGTACTCACTTCTTTTTGGGGGATGCTTCTAAACTGCAGCATAGGAACGCTCGTAATTTTTATACCTGGTGTTGCTTGGTTAAGTATTTTGCTCGGCTTTCATGACGCGATTTTATTTGGTGTTATGCCTTTTATTATTCCTGGGATTCTCAAAGCCCTTGTCTTAACGGGCGCTTTACAAATAATACAGCCCAAAGCCAAACTCGATGCACGCTAATATTACTTTTAGACCGCATCATTTTCTTTGTAGCCTTGCTTATCAGGGGCTTGGCTACTCGGCTGCTTTTGTAAAAAATTATGATAAAATTATAAAAATTATTCGCGCTGACGATGAAACTCCTATTCAGGTTATCATGGGCCTCGATAATATTTGTAAAAGCTGCCCTCATAGCCAGATAAAAACTAATAGGTGCGTTTCGCAGGAAAAAATATCTAAGCTCGACAAAGCGCATCGTGAGATTCTTGCTTTACATCCTGGTGAAATTTTAACATGGCGCGAAGCTAAAAAACGTATAAAAAATAATTTTAGTTTAGAAGATTTTCATAAAGCTTGCGAGCCGTGTGAATGGAAAAATATGGGCATGTGCGAAGATGCTCTTATTAAGCTTAAAAATATAAAAGACTAATTCTAGTTAGGCTCTGTAAGGCGCACGAGCTTGTTTTGTTCAAGACGTAATTTATAAAGAGCGCTTAAGACTAAATAAACAGCAAGTAATATTAATACGAGAGCGGTAAAGCTATTTATAAGTGGCAGTCCAAGATTTTGTAGGTAAGCTTTTTGCCAGTTATCCCACGATATTTTAATTAACGCCCACAACGTAATACTCAAAATAAAGAGCATGGGTAAAAGTGTGAATGCGATACGCATACGTCTTTGGTAAAGCCACATCGTAATTGCTAATAAACTAAGAGCAGCTAAAAGTTGATTAGCAGCGCCGAATAAAGTCCAAAACTGTAAATAACTACCTTCTTGCGCAATCAAAATTAAGCTTAGAGGAGCTAAAGCAGTAATGAGTGTCGCGCACCAAGCACTAAGGCGGCTTCGTGCGTTAAATAATTCTTGTAAGAGATAGCGTCCTAATCTTGTAGAAACATCGAGTGTATCAAAAACAAAAGTTGAAAAAGCCATAGCGCCAAAAGTTGTTGCGAGGCTTATATATTCTTCACCAACGAGGCGGGTGAGGAACACGCCGATGCCTTTGCCATAAATAGTCCCGGGCTTTAGACCAGCTATTTCAGCGGGAGAAAAAATCATAACTGTAGCGAGGGCTATCAGCGCAACAAAAGCTTCACATAACATAGCCCCGTAGCCTATTGAGCGCATATGAGATTCACGGTCAACTTGCTTAGACGTCGTGCCTGAACATATGAGCCCATGAAAGCCCGAACAGGCGCCGCAGGCAATCGTCACAAATAAGAATGGAAAAATTGCACCAGCGCTCTCGCCTGTGTCCCAAGTCTTAAAAGCCATATGCTTAATCTCAAAATTGCCGGCAAAAATACCGATAATTCCTATGGCAATTACGGTATATAAAAAAAATCCGCCTAAATATCCTCGCGGTTGTAAGAGTAGCCATACAGGCATGAGCGAAGATAAAACACAGTAAGTAATAATTAAAACGGACCAGATTTTGGCATCAAAGATCAAAATATGGGAAAATTTTGTGCCCACATAAACGCTCAAAAAAGCGAGAGGGACAAATATTATAGTACTGAGTGCCAAGTTGGGTTTACATAATTTCTCGAATATTCCCATAATAATAGACACGATGAGATACAAAATAGCGGCCATAGCCACAGCACCGCCAGGATTAAAAGATATATGAGTGCCAACGAGCTCTTCGCTTATGCCAACAAAGCTTCCCGCAGTGATATCAGTAAATGCCACTATGACGTAAACTAAAGCAAGCCAAATAAAAGCCATCATAGCCGTTCCCGCTCGCTCACCAATGTGAGTGCGTGTAATTTGGGCGATCGACACTGCACCATGACGCACGGAGACTGTGAGACTGGCAAAATCATGGACTGCTCCGATAAAGACGACGCCAAAGGCAATCCACAGCAAACAAGGCAACCAGCCCCATACTGAGCACGCCATGATAGGGCCTGCTATTGGTCCTGCAGCAGCTATAGCAGAGAAATGTTGGGCAAAAAGATAAAAAGATCGGGTTGGTACGAAATCTTTTTTATCATGCTGTGTGTGAGCAGGAGTTGGTTGAGCGTCGTTTATCTGAAATAAGCTCGCTATAAAATTCCCATAGAATCTATAGCCTACGCACAAACAAATACTAAAAAAAATGGCTATGAGTGCCAAGCTCATGAACTTTACTCCCAAACTAAATTAAAGGGCAGCCGTGCTTGTGGTACACCGTGAAGGCTATAAGCATCGATTGCTTTAATATAAGGCCGTACGAGCTTTCCCAGTTGAGCAACTTCTGAGAGAGCATTTTTACTCCTAAAAAAACTCATGAGAGGGCTGCTTAAAGAAAAGATTTCTTTTATGCCGGGTTTATGAATTTGAATAACTAAATTTTCAGATTCAGAAAGCTCATAATATTCTCGGATTTTGTCAATTGCTTGAGCAAAGCCGCCTATTTCTTGTACGAGTTTGCGATTAAAAGCTTCATGCCCAAGCCAGACACGGCCATCGGCTGATTTTTTTATGTCATCTTCGCTTAAATTAAGTCCAGTAGCCACAGCACTGATAAAATTCTGATAAGCCCAATCGACTATTTTTTGTGCTTCGAGCTTTTGCTGGGGGGTGAGCTTTTGAAAATAGGTAGGTTGTGGATCTTCGATCACAAAAAGCTCATGTGAATTAATACCTAATTTTTTAGCAAGTTTTTCCGCTGAAAAATACAGTGAAAAAACTCCTATCGATCCCGTAATAGTATTGCGTTCTGAAATAATATAATTCGTACCGGTGGCTACGAGATAGCCTGCCGAAGCTGCGACATCTGCCATTGAAGTTATCGTTGGTTTGTGCTTGCTTGCTAAAGCCAGAGCTCTTTGTATTTTTGCGCCAGCTAAAGCAGTGCCGCCTGGAGAATTTATTCGAATAATTATGCCAATGACACTTTGGTCGTTTAGTGCATTTTCGATCTCGTCTATGACATCGAGAGCGCCGGTTTTAGCACCAAAAATGGGCAATAAAGTTGGATAGACGCGGCCATCAGTGATTTCACCCTCGATAGTAATAACGCTGATTTTTTTAGGAGAATCCCACGAGTATTTTTTGCGTTTTGAAAATAATTTCTTAGTCTTAGTAGACACTTGAAGAATATCTTTGATTTGATCTTCATATAAAGCCTGATCAATAAGACCAAGTTGTTGAGCTTTTAGTGCCGTAATTTCGCCCTGGTTAAATATTTTTCTCAGATTTTCTTCGCTTATATTTCGTGCATGGGAAGTTTGTCTAAGAAAATTCTCATAAAAATCCGTAAGAATATTGGCATATATTTCGATTTCTTCTTTGTGCGGCCGCGAATTCGTGAAATTTCTGGGAGCTGTTTTATATTTACCAGCAACGATGGCTTCAGCTTGTAAACCTATTTTTGCCAAAAGATCGGCAAAATAGACGAGGGTCTTTTGAAAACGTCCAAGAGACAAGGTGCTTTGTTTATTCATAAAAATTTTATGTGCAGCCGTCGCAACGTAATAATCTCTCTCAGAAGGGTTATCTAAATAGACAATAATTTCTTTGTGTGCTTCTTTAAGTGCAAGGAGAGCATTGCGCCACTCTTGGATTCTGCCATCGCCAAAACTAAAGCCTTTAATATGTATAATTACGCCTGTGATTTCTCGATCGCTTTTGAGGCGTTTTAAAAACGCCAGCGTGCTGAGTGAGTGGTATGGGTCACTAAAAAAATGAGACAAATTTGAACGGCGTTCTTCAAGAGTTCCATCGGAATCTATAGAAAGCTCAACCCAATAATCTTGATCTCTTTGCAAAGAAATCCACTGAGCTTTTGATGCACGCACACTGCTGCCTATGGCATAATTTGAGGCTGTAGTATTTATGAGGCTATTGAGGGCAAAGCCCCAATGAGCAAAGTTAAACTCCAGGCTGCTTGAAAAAATCGGTTTGAGCCAGCCTTGCTTAATGTCAGGAATCTGTGCACCAAGAGCAAAAGCAAAGCCGGCATAGTGAGCTTTAAGGCTAAAAATCGGATCGCAACGAAAACCATCGCTCCATAATAGGCCCAAAGGTGTTGCGCGGGCATCGATTCCCAGTGTTATAATATCGCCTCGGGGTCTTAGGCCAAAACCTGCTTCTAAGAGGGGAGCTTTAAAATAGCCATTGTTGACTTCTTGATACAAAGCACCGATAGCCAAATATTTATTAATTCTACTTTGTAGACCGAAACTAATCATGAAGCTGCTACTTTCAGCTTTAAGAAAATCATAAGATTTCATAAAAGAAATGCCGAGGCTGCTTGAATTAGTTATTTTTAAAGCGCCCGCAAAAATACCGCTCATCTGAGTTTTATTTTTTTGATACTGGCTTTGTATTCCCGCGGCGAGGCTCAAAGAATCAAATATATTGGTAGCAACATGAAGCGTGCCATGATGGAGAGGCCCACTTTGGGAAAATTCATATAAGTAAGAAGCATCTGCTTGAGTAGCTTCCAAAAAGGCGAGGCCGCTTGGATTTGTCCATAAAGACCAGGAGCCATTCAGCGTGGAGCTGCTCGCTGCGGGTACGAAACGCGGGCCTATAGAAGCGATAGTATCAAGCGATAGCGTCAGTATAAAAAGCCAGAGATTAATTTTACTGCTCACGAGACACCCGGCCTAAAATTATCACTATGAGCTAACAAAGCGCTCCAAGGACCTATTCGAGCTGTATTTTAAAAGCTAGGAGAACTTCATGTGGACCATGCTTAAGTTACTTTGCTCTTTATTGGTGTTATTTTTAGTACTTGCTTTTAGCATAGGTTGGGCTCTTTCTGCGCCTGGCTATGCAGGAGTTAAGTCGGCTAATTTTGATGGGAAGTATTTTTATAACGAAAACAAGGCTCATAACGGCGTATTGGTCATATTAAAATGGCTCTTATTTCGCAAACCAGGCCCATGGTCAGCGTCAGCTCCCGCCGCTCATACAACATATCCCAAGCCCAAAGAGCGCATTGGGGGGCAGAATTTTAGCATAACTTTTGTCAATCACGCGACGGTTCTTATTCAAATAGCCGGCGTTAATATCTTAACCGATCCTATTTGGTCTGATCGTTGTAGTCCCGTGGCTTTTTTTGGTCCAAAACGTGTGCGTGATCCGGGCATAAATTTTGAAGATTTACCACCCATCGATTTTGTTTTAATAAGCCATAATCATTATGACCACTTAGATCTGCCTACTTTAGATAAATTAGTAAAGCGTGATGATCCGGATATCATAGTAGGATTAGGTATTAAAAAATATTTGGAAAAATATAATATAACCAAAGTAAGCGAGCTTCAATGGTGGCACAAGCTTGATTTTGGTGGGCTTAATTTATGGAGTGTGCCCGCGCAGCATTTTAGTGGGCGAGGCTTGGGGGATCGCAATAAAACTTTATGGATGGGTTTTGTTATCGAAAGCCCTCATGCAAAAATATATTTCGCCGGCGATACAGGTTTTGGTCCTCACTTTCAGCAAATACATGAGCATTTTGGTGATATAGACATCGCACTTTTACCCATTGGCGCTTTTTTGCCAGTAGCTATTATGCAGCATATGCACATGCAGCCGCGCGAGGCCTTAGAGGCAGCGCACATATTAGGTGCCCGCCATAGTTTTGCTATACATTTTGGCACTTTCCCTCTTGCCGATGATGCTCAAAATGAGCCGGTCGAAGAACTCCAAAAGGCCCAGGCTCTTCTTTTAGAGGCCCGTCCCTTTGAAGTTCTCGATTTTGGTGAACAAAGAGATTTTGAGTTTGGATCGCCCCCCCTCTAGATCTTTTAGCCTGATGATTTATATCTATAACGTAGTGTGATGGTTTTATATTATATAGGATAATTAATGAATAAAGCTAAATTTATAATAAGTTTTTTATTCTTAGGTCTTTTGCTCAGTGCCTGTAAAGAAGATGGTAACGGTGACCCGCAGGCCAAGCCTTCATCAAGCTTAGAAGAGCCCGAGATCGAAGTTTCTTTTCCTAACATAACCAAGAATCTCGTATCAGAAGGTACACTGACTATAATTAATAAAAGTAAGACAGAGGCTATTACTAATATTGCTATAGAAGGCTTACCTACTAAGGTTGTCACAGTTAAGATTAAAAATATGGATGTAAATACGAGCATTTTTAACTACTTAGGGGCTAAGCCTGAAGATACCGATGGAGTCTATCCAGGGGGAATCGTAGGAGTCACCAGTTGCGCGGCGAATAGAACTTTAAAAAAAGATTTCTGCGAAATTAAGTTGAGAGCAGAAAAAAATAATCAGCTTGGTGTACGGCTGGAAAAAATAAAAGTTTCTTTTACTTTCAAGGGCAAGAAAATCACACGTGAAGTGCAATTATCTTCTACTATCGTAGATAGAAAAGAACTTTTTGCTGGTCACCCTATTTTTATTACCAATAATGGCCTTCACCAAGAAGCCAGTTTAAAATATCCTTTTTCGCTTACGAATTTAAGTAATATTCACGAAGTTACTAATATCAAGATAAAGCCCGCGCCAAACTCTGTTTTTACCCTGCGTGTTAATAAGATTTCTTCTATTAAGCCCAAGAGCCTAGTGGATTGGGATCAAAACAAAGGGGAAAAGCTCAATCTTAGTTATAAACCTACGGTTGCAGGCCCGCCGGTAACAGAAACGTGGGACATTGAATATGACATAGGCACGGGTGCTGATAAAGAGCATAGAATAACGCAATTCAACGTCAGTGCTGTAGCAACCACTGCCCCCGGCGCGCTCGAGATAACTGGCTATGACTTTGGAAGTAGAACTCTTATCGATGGTGATACAACTGTTGTTAGATTAAATTTGGATAATCCTTCGGCTGCCAAGCAAGGCAAAAATATTGCAGACCTTAAGCTTAGCCCTGAAAGCAAAACATGGGATGCTGAGTTAAGCGTCGACAAAAAATCGACCTGCATCGTCAACCCTGACTTGGCGGCTGGCATGGGTTGCTATTACGATATACAAATAGCTCCGCATAACTCTGACGCTAAATATGCTCGAAAATTAGTTCTTGCTTTGGATAATAAGAAAACAGAAATAAAGTTCGACATCAATGGCAACATTACTGTTTTACCTGTGGGGACTGTTTTGGAACAGACGGTCTTTCCTGAAGTTATTAAAGCCGAAAGCAAACTTTCTGACCCTTATTTTCCCTATATAAAACGACCTACAGTCGCCAATGCGACGATGTCATATAGTGCGGATATTTTGAAACGAATTCCTCAAGATACGCGGCAACATGGTGGCAGGCCCTCGTATTTCGTACCATGGACTTTTTATAACGCATGGCGTGATTTTAGGGGTAACTTAGGTGATAAGACTGAGCTTGGTATGATTGTCCCTGACCGAGTAAAAGATAAGACTGGTAAAGATTACAAGGATCCGATAACCGGGAAAAATTATATAAAACTTTATCATGGTTCTGCGGCAAAATATAAGAGTGCTTTCTTAAAAGACGGTATTGCTTTTAATAAGGGTGTAAGAAATGCCTATGGTCAAGGTTTTTATCTCACGGCGGATATCAATGAAGCAAAGAGATATGCCTGCGATGCAGCGAGCTTGGCCGGTGGAAGTGCCATAGTTCTGGTTGTAGGTGTGGAAGATAGGCATGAAATAGTAGGTAGAAAATCTGGGACTTACCAGTCAAATATATCGACTGGAGAGCCTTATGATAAATCGATCTATTTTGGCGTTGGTCATGATAACCAGTTTGTGTTTTTCTCCAATGCGCTCAAATATATGAAGTTCTTCACACTCGTTGATCTTCCTCCGAAATTCGGTGCTGCGGCAGGCATAATTGAAAGCAATGATGGTTATTCTACCGTGGAGACACAGGTTGACCATGATCCTAATGGGCAATTTAGATGCAATAATTAAGCCTAAGTATTGGTGATGAAAGCCGCATTAAGCGGCTTTTTTTGTGCGAATAATTTGCTCTTAATTGGGCTTGATGCAAGTTGCAAGCTTACTTTATTGGCAATGATGCTTTTTTTAAAGTTATCAGATTTCTCCCTCTCTCATTATTCTCCCTCTCCCCTTGCGGGAGAGGGTCGGGGAGAGGGGGGATTAACCGGGCACATAGGTAACACTATTGAAGGAGTAACAAGGTGTCGCCTATGGCATAGGCGAGATGATTGTTTGGGATGAGTGCTGTAAGTTTATTTAAGGCGCCTGCTGTTTAGTCCCCCTCTCCCCAGCCCTCTCCCACAAGGGGAGAGGGAAAAAATTCGGAAGCCGTTTTTAAGTTATTAGAACCATGATCTTCCAAATTCTCCCTCTCCCACAAGGGGAGAGGGAGAAAATCCGGAAGCCGTTTTTAAGTTATTAGAACCATGATCTTCCAAATTCTCCCTCTCCCCTTGCGGGAGAGGGTCGGGGAGAGGGGGTACTAACTGAGCACCTGGGTGACAAATTAAACCGGGCACATAGGTAACACTATTGAAGGAGTAACAAGGTGTTGTCTATGGTATAGGCGAGATGATTGTTTGGGATGAGTGCTGTAAGTTTATTTAAGGCGCCTGCTGTTTAGTCTCCCTCTCCCCGACCCTCTCCCACAAGGGGAGAGGGAGAAAATCTGGAAGCAGCTGGGAAATCTGTGCGAATTAGCTTGGCGTTACTTTAATCAAATCGTTGAGATCGTCTTCTGTAATAAGATGGCTTTCAGCAGATTTTCTGAGCGAATCTTCTTCGACTTCTAAAAGCTGTCCTTCCATGTAACGAATGCGTTCCATACGTGCTTGGATAAATTCAGGTTCGTTTTCACGCTCTTTAAGCTGAGCTAATATAGCTTGACGCTCTTCGTGAAGACGGGCGGCTATATTAGAGACTTCATGGACGCCTTCTTCCATGGCCATGCTGGCATAAACTTTTTGCTGAGCAGAGATTGCTCGCAAACGTGCTAAACATCGTGACATAAAAGTCATGGCTTCGCTTCGTGATTCAACGAGACCCAGCGCACGCACCAAGGGCCCCATCGTGGATCCTTGCACCAAAACAGATAAGACAACAACACCGAAAGTCATCGCGATAAGAACTTCTTTACCAGCGATGGATTCAGGTATAGAAAGCACGAGGACCATAGATAACGAACCTCGAAGGCCACCCCACCAAACGGCTGTTGCGCTCTTAAGTGTCATGGGTTGTCCCATGCGTGAGAGAAGCCCTAAGGGTAAAAATACACTGATAGCCCGAGAAGCTATGACGGCTAAGAAAGCTGCCAATATAATTTCTATGTGATCAACCAAAAATAAGACATTTACTTTGAGGCCAACCAATAAGAAAACTATGCTGCTCACAAAAAAAGACAAATAACGCCAAAAGCTTATGACCGCCATGCGACTAGCTGGTTCAATACGGCCTCCTTGACCCATATTGGCCAAGAATAAGCCCGCAGTGACAGTCGCAAGAACTCCCGAAGCATGAAGTGATTCGGCCACTAAGTAGGAACCATAGGCCGCCACGGTGGTTATGGCGATGCTTATGAGCGGATCTTTGACGAAGGGCATAGTGAAATTGGCGAAAGCTCCACACATGGCCCCAAGCAAGATACCAAAGAGTGCTTCGGTAATAAAGAGCAAGATACCATCTTGTATACTAAATACGCCTGAAGTTATAGCTGTTAATACGACAGTATACATAACAATGGCAGTGCCGTCGTTAAATAAAGATTCGCCTTCGAGAATAATGGCAAGTTTACGCTTTACGCCGAGCTGCTTAAATAAAGCGATGACGGCGATTGGATCAGTCGCAGCCATAATAGTGCCGAAGAGCAAATAGTGCATAAAAGTCATACCAGAGGCGACTTTGAAAGTAGAGACTTCTATCACTAAGACCGCTGCCGTGGCTAAAGCGGTTAAAATAACGCCAGGAGCTGCGAGCGTCGCAATGGTTGGTGCGAATTTGCGCAGCTCATAGAAGGGAAAGTGTATAGCTGCTTCAAACAAAAGGGCTGGTAAGAATACGCCGATAAGCAAATCTTGAGTAAGCTCGATATTGGGTACCAGGCCGACAAAAGATAAAGTTATACCCGTTAACATAAGTAAAACTGTATATGGCAAACGTACACGGTGTGCGATTATACCAACCGTAGTGGCGATTACTACCAGGGCAACCATCGGTTCGATCAAAGAAGATTGGGCGTGAGTAGCGGCGGTTATTTGATCCATGGCTAGGCCTTTAAGCTGAATGGTGAGCAAAAGGGCAAGTACTGCTTAAAGCTCCCTATAATAAGCTTAAAGCCACAACACAAGTGGTGTGGACAACTTTTTATACATTAAATCTAAAGTGCATAACATCGCCATCTTGTACAACGTATTCTTTTCCCTCGGTTCTTATGCGACCAGCAGCCTTGGCTTTTGCTTCACCTTCATATTTAATATAATCATCGCATGAAATTACTTCGGCTTTTATAAAGCCTCGTTCAAAATCGGAGTGAATGACTCCGGCAGCTTGAGGAGCCTTGCTGCCTTTATGAAAAGTCCATGCACGTACTTCTTTGACACCGGCTGTAAAATAGGTGCAAAGATCAAGCAGTGCGTAAGCTTTTTTAATAACACGTTCGAGTCCAGCAGATTCTAAGTGCAGGTCAGCCAAGAAAGCTTCTCGATCGAGAGGGCTCAGATCTTTAAGTTCTTCTTCGATTTTGGCGCACACACATACTACTTCGTCATTGCGCTTAAGAGCAAAATTCTTGAGGTCTTTTACAAGCTCGTTGTCCTCTTTGAGGCCTTCTTCAGAGACATTGGCAATAAAAAGTGTGGGCTTAGAAGTAATTAAATGCAAATCTCTGAAAGCCACTAATAATTCTTCGTCGGTTTTATCAAATTCAAAAGTACGGGCCAGTTTGCCTTCATGTAAGTGCTTGAGCAAGCTATCCAAAAAAGGCGCAAGTTTTTTGGCGAGTTTATCTTGACCTCGAGCGTTCTTATGAGCTTTATGAGCTTGTTTTTCAACGCTTTCCATGTCTTTAAGAATAAGCTCGGTTTCTATGATTTCGACATCGTGAAGAGGATTGGGTTTTCCCTCAACATGAATAACGTTTTCATCGAAGAAGCATCGGACCATGTGACAAATAGCATCGGCTTCTCGAATATGGCTTAAAAACTTATTCCCCAGGCCTTCCCCTTGGCTTGCTCCCTTCACCAGACCGGCAATATCAACAAAAGAAACAGCAGCTGGAACTACACGTTCAGGCATGACTATTTGGGAAAGAGCGTCCAAGCGTTTATCAGGAACGCTGACCATTCCGACGTTAGGGTCAATAGTACAAAAAGGATAATTAGCGGCTTCAGCCTTGGCCGCTGTTAGGCAATTAAAGAGCGTGCTTTTGCCTACGTTAGGTAAGCCGATAATTCCGCATGTTAAACTCATACTATTCTCCAAATAAAGTCTGCTGAGGCTGTGTAGTAGGAATTAAGCCCGGTCGCAATAGATTAACGGTTGTTTAGAGTAATTTTTATATATTAAAACCGATGCCTATATTTATTATTGGTATAGCGTTATGGACAATAATTTGAAGAGCATTTATGCTTTTGTAATTCTTGCTCCATGGCACGGCAAAATCCAATTTTTCATAAAAGGGAAGATTAAATAACATACCGAGGCCCAAATTTAAATTAAAACCTGGGTTAGTAAAAGCAAAAGTGTAGCCAATTTCAGGTTGCATGAGTAAAGAAAGATTCCAATATTTTGGCGAAAATGCCACGCCAAGACCAGCTCTGGTCGAGACATAAAAACCTTCGATGCCCGTTTTTAAGGGAGAAAATCGTGGGCCCGCGAGTACAAATATTTCGTTGTATTTGGTCCAAATTTGAGTAGGCCTAAGCTCAGTGGTGCTTGAGCTGAGCGGGGCCTGATAATCTTCATAGCGATATACCAGTGCCATACTAAGAGCCAGCCAATCTTTGAGTTTAAGATTTGCATCAAAATGCAGAGGAAGATAAATAAGTTTAGGTTTTTTTATAAAAAGCTTGTTAGCCAAGGTAAAAGCCGCGGTTTCACCAATATTATAGGTCATTGAGAAACGAGGTTCTAGAGTTTCTGCTCTGAGTATCGATGTTGCAAGCATTATAAAAAATATCAAACGCATGGGAGATCCTTTATTTTTTTAGAGCTTTGACTTCTGCTCCGATTTTCAAATTAGCTATACTAATTCATCGAGCATAAGTTGTGTAGGTTTGGGCCTGCTTTGTGGGCTCTTAATAGCTTGTTTGAGATTATCAAAAGCCTGCTGAACTTCAACAGAAACTATCTTACTAGCGCCAGCATCTTCCATGGTTACTCCGTAGAGTTGATCAGCCGATTCCATAGTTTTACGATTATGGGTAATTACTATAAACTGCGATCGAGCAGACATTTCGCGAACCAGCTGACTAAATCTCGAGACATTGGCTTCGTCAAGCGGGGCATCTACTTCGTCTAATAAACAAAAAGGCGATGGTTTGATCAAGAAAATAGCCATAATGAGACTAATCGCTGTAAGCGCTTTTTCACCGCCGCTCATAAGTTCTATAGAGCCAATATTTTTGCCAGGAGGCTTAGCTAAAATATCAACGCCAGCTGTCAATAAATCATCGGCGTTGGTCAGCACGAGTTCAGCTTTTCCACCATTGAAAAGGCGTGGGAAAACAAGTGAGAATTGCTTATTTATGCCGTTGAAAGCTTCTAAGAAACGTAGCTTAGTAGTTTTATTAATTTTATTAATAGCGCTCTCAAGCTGGCCGAGCGCTCCTTCGAGATCGCTTATTTGGGCAACCAAGAAATCTTGGCGTGCTTTAAATTCGCTATATTCTTGCGCTGCATTTTCGTTAACTGAGCCAATTTTTTCCAAAGCTTTTTGAAGCTCTTCAAGTTTTCTTTTAGCAAGAGCGTCATCAAGTGCGAGACAATGCCAGTCAGGTAATTGCTCAATAAGTTTCAATCGATGGCGCTCATAGATGCGCTCACATAAATAAAATATGTCGTTGTTTAAATTATTTAAGGCAAGTTCATTTTGATGACTAAGATTTTGTCGTTGATCCAAAATCTTTTTAAGCTCAGCCATGCTAATTTCTTCGCCGCGTTTTTGTTCCTGAAGTTGGTTGCACTCTAAGGCAAGTACCTGAAGGCTCTCAGTTATTTTGTCTATTTCTTGGATGAGCGCTTCTAATTTTTTGGTGTTTTGGCGTTGTGCTTCTTTAAGTTTTAACTCACTTTGTTGTTTGTCGTTTACTTGTTCGGCGAGCGTAGTTTTTTGAAAAGCAAGATGAACATGATTTTTTTGTGCTTCGCTAAGAGCTAAGTTTAGACTTGAAATTTTTTCTTGCATCGAAGCTTTGCTTATCTCAAAAGTCTTAATTTTATTTTGGTAACTTTCATATTCTTCTTCGAGCATGCTACGAGCATGCATGATTTCTTCAAGTTGCTCGGATAAGTCTCGATGAGAAGATAAAGAATCGGCCCAATTTTTTTGCAAACTAATAAGCTTCTCATCGGCCATGCCAGTGCTTTCTATTATGAGTTCTTTCTTTTCATTGAGCTTTTCCAGATCAAGCTTTACGCGTTTTATGTCAGTCTGTTTTTGTTTAATATTTTCTTCCACGCGAATTAAGCCTAGATTCAAGGGCTTAAGCTCTTCTTCGGTAATTTTTTTTCGTGGCAAAAGTTCGCTCAAGCAGTCGTTAAGCTCATCTAAGATATCCTGCTTGGCGAGAATTTCTGAAGCTAAATCACTGAGCTTTGTTTGTAAGCTTAAACTCTCGGCTTTACGTTGCAATATTCCTTGTGTGCCTAGACTGCCAATAATTAGAGCACGACCATCAGGCATAAGCATTTCGCCTGATTTAGTGACTATGTAATAATTTTCAACTTGAGCTTTTTCCCAATAAGCTAAAGCCTGAGATAAGTCTTCTGCTAATATATAATTAGATAGTTGTGATATGAGGCTGAAAAATTCCGGCTTTTTAGGTTTGAGATAATCACATAAAGCAGTAAAACCAGCGGGCAAATTTCTAGAACTTGAAGTCTTGATGTCTTTTAATACAAAAAAACCCGTACTAGGAGCTGCTTGAGCTTTGAGCCATTGGGCCGCTGTCTCAAGATCATGATGCCCCCTGATTAAGCCTATATCTAAGAGATGAGCTAGACATTTTTCAACGAGGGCTTCGTAACCAGGGCTTACTAATAAAGCATCAGCGACAACGCCATTAATTATATCTTGATGGGGAGATTTAAGTAAAGCTCCTATACCACTATCACTCCACTCAAGCCCGCGGTCTATTTCTTGGAGCGAAGTCAAGCGCGCAGAAAGTTTACGTTCTTCTTCTTTATCATAATTTACTACTTTGTTTTGATGAGCTATTTTTGCATGGAGCGTCGCTATTTCTAGATCATAGTGCTTAATAGTTTCACTCAAACTATCACGGCGTTGATGTCCATGATCTTGTTCTACAGTAATAGCTTCTAATCGTTCGTTTAAGAGCGCTAACTCATGTTCCTGATGATGAAGCTCTTGCCCAATAGAAAGTAGTTCGGATTTTTTTTGTGCTTCACGATCTTGTACGGCACCAATTTCAGCTTGGAGGCGAGCAGCATGAGCAGCAGCTTGGCCTAGTTGAGCCTGGGTATTTCTCTCGCGCACAACGCTTTCTTGACGGCGCGCTATAACCTCGTGGCCATTGTGTTTTTGTTGATCGAGCTGACTGATTAAGTTACCAAGCTCATCGTTGGTCTGAGCATGCATGGTGCTATAAGAGCTTATATCGTTGTTAAGCTCTAATTCGCGCTTAGCCAAGTCTTCGAGCTGAGTCTCTACACGAATAACAAAATACTGGTTTTCCTGCAAAGTCTGTTCTGCATATTCTAGATCTTTTTTAAATAATTCTTTGCTTGAACTATGTTGTAAAAGCAGTTCTTCAAGAACGCGTTTTTGATCATGTTTAGCAGTGTATTTTTGTAAAACATGGCTAAAAGACTGATCTTTTACCGCGATGTCGGTTTTTATATTAATAATATCTTCTTGAATATTATTATTATTATTATTTAAAAATCTTAGTTGAGCATTGAGCGCTAAATATTGGTGAGAGGCTCTATGTAAGTCTAAGTTTCGAAGTTCGCTTTTGAGATTACTTACCTGTTCAAGCTTCTCTTTTTCGCGCGATAAAACTTGCACTCGTCGGTCTATTTCATTACGTATGCCGACGATACGGTCAAGATTAACGCGGGTAGCTTCCATTCGGCGTTCAGCAAGAGCTTTTTTAGCTTTGTATTTAGTAATTCCAGCAGCTTCTTCGATCAGCGCTCGTCTGTCGGGAGGCTTGGCGGAAATTACTTCGTTAACACGGCCTTGCTCTATTATAGAATAGGCTCTGGTGCCAACGCCGGTTCCTAAGAAAAATTCAGAAATATCTTTGAGACGCGCTTTTTGTTTATTAATCTCGTATTCAGAATCACCGTTTCTGTATAATCTTCGGGTAATCTGAATTTCGCTATAATGATTATAGTCCAGTGGCGCGTCTTGATCCTGATTATCTATAGTTAGAATAACTTCAGCAAAACCCAAGGCAGCTTTTTTTTCGGAGCCGCAAAAAATAATATCTTGCATATTCCCGCCGCGCAGGTGACGGGCATTTTGCTCCCCCATGACCCAACGTAACGCATCAACGACGTTGGATTTACCGCAGCCATTAGGGCCCACTACCCCGGTGACACCTTGGCCGAAAGTTATACTTTGCCTCGTAGCAAACGATTTAAAACCAAATAAATCTAATCTTTTAACACGCATGTGGCCCAACTTATTTAATAGCCTAATTAGCCCCTAGTCTTATTATAACGGGACCCATGCACATATTCTTTATTTGCCAGAATTTAAATATTCATCATGGGCAATTACAGCTTCGCTGTGCTTTTTATCCAGGCGCATGGCTCGTTTTACTAAGAGCTTTGCTTCTTTATTTCTTTTTAAGCTTTTTAGAAGTGAGGCCAAGGCTAAAATTGCGTCAACATGCTGAGAATTTGCAGCAATAGCTTTGGTATAAGCCATTTCGCCTTCTTCGATAAAGCCTTGCTGTATATAACAGTTGCCTAAATTAAACCAAGCGCCATCATTTTTTTCTTGCTCACGTGTTACCTGACGCAATTCTTTGATAGCTCTTATGTTATTGCCGAGTTCAATAAGTGACAAAGCCAGGTGAAAACGAATTTCTGGATCGTTGTCACTTTGAGCCAGGGCATATTCGAAGTGCGCCAAAGCTTGCTCATGTTTTTCTTCTTGAGCGAGACACAGGCCTAAATTAAAGCGTGATTCGTAAAGCTCTGGTTCGATCTTAAAAGCACTTTGAAAACAGCGTGCAGCCAATTGATTTGCATGATTGCTTAAAAAACAACCTAAGTTATGCAAGGCACACGAGTTATCGGGCTCTAGATGCAAGGCTTGAGTATAAGAAGTCAAAGCAGCAATGAGATCCCCTTTGTCGGCGTAGACCGTGCCCAAATTATCGTAAGCCTGGGCTAAGTGAGGCGCCACAGAAATAGCATTCTTGAATTCATTGACGGCTTCGTCGAGCCAACCCTTTTCGGCTAGTTCTATGCCGCGTGAATTATGAAGACTCGAGCGAGCTGTATTATCTAATTGATCACGATTAGTTGACATTTTTTACACCTCTTTAAGAGGGGATCCTGTCATTTTCTACTGGTTTTGCAATGCCCTCGTCCATGAGCTTTGCTTTTCCTAAAATAGATGAAAATATAGTGACAATTATACTCATAATCGGAACGGCCAATAATGCGCCAATCATGCCGTAAAAGTGCTCGCCTGCCACGAGAGATAATATAATTAATACGGGATGAATCTTCGCAGAATGACCCATTATTTTAGGGTTTAAGAAATTAGCTTCTAAAGTATGTATTCCTATGATCCATAAGAGCGCTATGAGACCGCTTAAAGGCGAAATAGTGAGCGCTACTAATACTATAGGTATAGTACTTAAGATACTGCCAAAAATAGGCACTATGCTGAGAATTCCGGCTATCGTAGCTAATACAAAAGCAAATTTTATCTTGAATATGAGAAGACCAATGAGAGTCAAGACAGCGTTAACCAAGCAAATAGTCAGCTGTCCCCGTACAACTCCCGAAAGACGCTGATCGAGGCGAGAAAGAAAATCTTTAAAGCTCTTACGATCTGCCGCTGGTACCATAGTAAAAAAGAAACTCTTAATACGATCAATGTCTACTAGTATAAAACCAGTGATCATAAAAATTAATAAGAGCATAAACATAAAAGATACTATTTTGCTTACAAGATATTGCGCGCTTGATAATATGTTTTTTGTTTCCGATGTTATATAATTAACTATAAAGTCTATAGTATTGCGATAAATGCTCAATAGGTCAATAGATAACCAGTGACTCCGTGGGCTCGCCAGTGGCTGCAGTCCTAAATCGCTTATGGGAGTGATAATTTCGATGGGGAGTTGATAAGCGCGGAAGAAACTTTCTAATTTTTCACCGAGCTTATAGATAAAGCTTTCATCGAGTGTATCAACAAGTGTGGTTGCTTCTCGGGCCAGACGAAATACTTCTCGATAAAACTGCGGAGCAAATAGAAAAGCTATTAATACGACAACCATGAGTAAAACAAAATAAATTACCAAAACAGAGACAAATCGAGGTACAGGACGGCCTCTAATTTTAATACGCTCTATGAGCTTGGTAACTGGATGAAAAACATAGGCAATTAACGAAGCCAAAATAAAGGGCAATAATACAGATCTGAGACAAAATAGGCCAATAACGATCATGGCCCATAAGAAAAATAGAATTACACGCTGTCTTAATTTGGGGGAAGCCAAATATGATAATTTATGTCTTTCCAAGGGCTTACTCCAGGGGTGTTGCCAAAGAGCCTGTGATATAGCACTTTTTATGTACTTACCCAAGGATTTAGTATGTTTTGGCTCATCAAATGGGCGCTAATTTTTTTCTTGTTGGCTGGCGCTTGGTATTCATATGATTTTGTCAGGGGCTTAGATCCAGAACAAAGACATGAACTAAAATTAGAACTCGTCGGGGCCCTTGATGGTGATCCTGAGAAGAATCTTAAAGGCCCCATGGTTCAAAAGGCCAAAGAAGAGCTTTTATGCGGCTTTAAAAATAAGCTCAAAAATTTAGTTCATAAGATTTTGGATTAAGAGCTTGGATATTTTTGCTCATCAATGCTTATGAGTGCACGACGAAGCTTTTCTTCTGGTTCATAGCGCGCAGCCATAATTGCTCCCTGATGGGTGATAGGGCCTTCATAGCGTAAATTTGCTCCATCAAGAAAAGTCAAAGAAGCCCCGGCGGCAGTTATAAGAGCGCACGGCGCGCATGTATCCCACATGTGTATATGGCGAGCCCAACATACATAGAGATCAGCTTGTTGGCTTGCGACCATCATGGTTTTAAGACCAAAAGAGCTTAAACACATAAGCTTCGCCGGTTTTACGAGATCTATGAGAGTGCTGGCTTTTTTTGAACGGGAAGTTCGAGAGACCACAAGATTAAATTTTGATGTGGGCCCTAGTTTTGGCCCTTGGCTTATTTTAAGCCTCGTCGTCGTAGTATTTGTGATTTCCCAAGCACTGCGACTCGTATTTTCATTGAGTCCCCACCACATAATATCTAAAGCCGGTTGATAAATAACCCCAAGACGAGCCTCGCCTGAAATAGCAAGACCGATCATAATTACAAAATCTTGTCGTCCAAAGATATAGCTACTTGTTCCGTCAATAGGATCTATAAACCATACTCTTTCTTGCTCATGCGTTGGATTAACTATGTGGCCCGAAAAACTTTCTTCGCTAATAATTAAATCATCAGGAAATCGCATGGCGATTTCATGGCAAATTAATTTATCAATGGCGATATCAGCGTTGCTTACCGGACCCAAGCCATGGGCTTTATGGGTGACGCTCAAATTACTTTGCATCGTGAGAGCGAGTGCCCCTGCTCGACGAGCAAGGTCCAAAGCAAGCTCTAATTCTGCTTTAAGCACCATGGCTTTAGTCCTATTTACATAGAGAGAATTTACAAAGAAGCGTGATTGCTCGCAAGATAAGCAGCTACGCCACCTGCGTTAGGTCGCATGCCTTCTTTGTCTTTGGTCCAGCCAGCAGGGCAAACTTCACCATGATTTTCTGTATGTTGGAGGGCTTCGATAACACGCAAAGTCTCGTCCACGTCACGCCCCAAAGGAAGATCATTGAGCGTTGCATGGCGAATAATACCAGCTTTATCGATAATAAAAGTTCCGCGCAATGCAACCGCATCGTTGAGAAGAACGCCATAGTCACGGGAGATTTCTTTGGTGAGATCTGAAACCAAGGGAAACTCTATAGGTCCGATGCCGCCTTGATTAATGGGGGTATTGCGCCATGCAAAGTGAGAAAACTTTGAATCGACCGATACGCCAATAACTTGAGTATCAAGCTCAGCGAATTTTCTCATACGATTGGAAAAAGAAATAATTTCTGTGGGGCATACAAAAGTGAAATCCAGCGGATAAAAAAACAAAGCGACATATTTTTTATCACGAAAACTTGAGAGTGTGATTTCTTTAAAATCGCCATTAGGTAATACGGCATCAGCACTAAAATCTGGGGCGGGCTTTTGAATAAGTGTATACATGCTATCTCCTCTAATCTAGGTATAAACTTAGTAGCAACTCAGCCTAATTTTTACTAGTGGTGCCTGATTATGAGCCAAGCCCTATCGCCTCGCGTCTTTTTACAAGATTTAATAGCTTTTAAGAGCATATCAGGCAGCCCTAATACTCCTATAATCGATTATTTAGAAGCCTGGGCCCTTAAACTTGGCTTTCGCTGCGAGCGTATCGAGCATCCTCATGATCCCCATCGCGCCAATCTCTTATGTTGGATTGGACCGCCTCAAGAGGGTGGGCTCATGCTTTCAGCTCATACCGATGTTGTTCCTGTTAGTGGCCAATGCTGGGAAAGTGACCCTTTTATTTTGTATGAAAAAAACGACAAACTCTATGGCCGCGGTACAGCCGATATGAAAGGCTTTATTGCGGCTGTCTGTTGTGCTCTTAGTTCTTTTGATTTCAAGCGCTTAGCTAAGCCGTTATCTATACTTTTTACTTATGACGAAGAAATTGGTTGCAAAGGCTCTGCCCTGTGTGCGCCATTATTAAGAACAATTTTGCCTTCTATGCCTGAAGCGGCCCTAATCGGTGAGCCCACTGATTTTGCTATAATACGCATGCATGCAGGTCATCTGACGCTTAAAATTAGCGCCAAAGGCAAGGGAGCTCATAGCTCGGATCCGGCTTTAGGAGTAAGTGCTATAAAAGCACTACATAAAGTCATGTCGGGACTCTTTAAGCTCGAAGAAGATCTTAAAAACGAAGTGAGTCTTGCTGAATTTTTCGCGCGCCCCTATGTGACGCTCAACGTGGGAATTATAAACGGTGGCAGTGCGGTAAATATAATTCCTGACGAAGCTTCTATATTAATAGGTATACGGCCTTTGCCTGATTCTTCGATCCAAAAAATAATGGGCCGTATTAATCAAATTACCCAGGCCGTGAGCAAAGACTCTGGTGCCCAGATTTTTGTTGTTCAAGAAGATCTTGCACCAGCCATGATAACCAAAACTAATACTAGACTTGAGCAAATTCTACGGCCTTATGCTCGAGAACATAAACTTAAATCGGTAGCTTTTGCTACAGACGCGGGTAATCTGAGCCAAGAAGGCATCGAATGCTTAATTTTTGGTCCTGGTACTATAAATAGTGCGCATCAAGCTAACGAATTTATAGAAAAAGTAGCGTTAGATCAGGCTTCGTATTTGATTTCTCAAATTATTGAAAAATATCTAACTTGAAATTAATAATAATTTTGCGTTAGAATTTATTGGGAGTATGAATAATATAATATTCTGGACGGTGGATGCGTTTAGAAAAAAAACAGCTCGAGCCTCACGACCTGACTTTAAGAGCACTCACACCGAGCGATAAAGAGATAGTATGTATATGGATAACTTCTCCTTTTGTGGTGCATTATAGCTTTGTCGTTGCGGGTCCCCAAAGTACAGCGCGGAAAATGCGAAAAAAAAAGTACGCTGAACAATATTTTGATATGCTTATATCCGATGACCATCGGCAAAGCTATGCTATTTTATGGCGCAAAAATATTATAGGTACTGTTGGTATAAAAAATATTAATAACGGGAGTGCTGATTGCTTTATTGATATAGGAGAAGATAATTTTAGAGGGCGTGGTTTGGGGTATTTAGCCATGACTCAGTTATTAAATAAAGCTTTTTTTATAAGCGGACTTAATAGTATATTTCTTGATGTCTTAGAATTTAATAGGGCTGCTTTAAAGCTTTATTATAATTTAGGATTTGAGTCTCAAAACTGCTGGACTTGGCATTACGATGAGTTTGGTATTTATTGGCGTGTACTCAGAATGAGTATTGCCAAAAGTACCTGGCTTGAAAGGAGCTTATAATATGTCGCGCGTAGTTATATTAATGGGCGCAGATATACAGAGCTCACGTATAGACGAACGCGAAGGATTTGTCCAAGCACAAGCCATAGCTTGTAGTCTCGAGCGCCTTGGCTATGAATACGAAATTTCTGTGGTTAAAGCAGATTTTAAAGCAGTAAAGCAGCTTTTGTTTAATAAGCCTCTTTTTATAATTAATTTAGTGGAAGAAATCGAAGGCCAGTGTCAGCTCGCCTATCTTGTGCCTGCCATGCTTGAGGCTTATAATTTAAATTTTAGTGGTTCTTGTGCTTTAAGTTATGCGCTCACGACTAATAAAATTGAGACCAAAAAGATTTTAAAACAAGCAGGCTTGCCTACACCAAACTGGTCTTTGGATGGTTTAGATATTAATATTAACAAATATATAATTAAATCAGTTCATGAAGACGCTTCTTTTGGCATGGGCGAAGATTCTGTTGTTTCAAGTAACGAAGTTAGCGAAGCCCTGAGATTAAAAAAACAAAAATATAAGGGTCAATGGTTCGCTGAGAATTACATAGACGGGCGTGAATTTAACGTCGCTTTATTATATTTTAATCAAATACTTAAAGTATTGCCTATAGCCGAGATCGTTTTTAATAATTATCCGTGCTCAAAGCCCAAAATAATAGACTATGAAGCCAAATGGGACGAAAATTCTTTTGCTTATAAAAATACGGCACGAGAATTTTTAGACGAACGTAGCCCGCTTGCTCAAGAGCTGGGTGATCTGGCGCAAAAAACTTGGCACTTATTAGGCCTCAAAGATTATGCCAGGATTGATTTCCGGGTCGATGCACAGGGGCAAGCTCATATTTTGGAGGTCAATGCCAATCCAAGTTTGGCACCAGATTCAGGATTTATTGCAGCAGCACAGCGAGCTGGTATTGAATTTGACCAGCTCATATTTTCATGGTTACCCAAAAAAGAACATGCAAAAATTAAATAACCTGGCTATGAGTTATTCGACAAGATTAGAGGCCTCTGACCTGGGAGCTTTAAGTAATATTCTTGCTCGAAGTGGATTTTTTACATCGGAAGAAGTATCTGTTGCGCGTGAGATTTTAGAAGAAGGGCTTAATAACCCTGCGAGCAGCTATAATTTTATAGTCGCCAAATCTAAGACCCAGGTTTTGGGCTATGCCTGCTATGGGCGCATAATGAACACTAAAGATCGCTATGATCTTTATTGGCTTGCTGTTGAGCCCAAACTTCGTCGCCTCGGTCTGGGGCGTGGCTTAGTAGAAAAAGTCGAGGAGTTTTTAAAAGGCGCATCGGGTGGGCGTATCTATGTTCAAACTTCAGGTAGAAAGCTTTATGAACCCACGCGATATTTTTATAAGTCTTTAGGGTATGATCAAGTTGCAGAATTACATGATTATTATAGCCCTGGTGATAGCCTCGTTATTTTTATGAAAGAAATTTAGACTTATTTTCATAACGTATAAGTGCGGGGGCTAAAATTCTTTGGATGAGTTCTTGATGACTAATACCCGCAGCGGAGCTTATAAGACACAGATCGGACCAATCTGGTGCGAGACCCGGTAAGGCATTACATTCGAGAAAATATAAATTATTTTTATGATCCATGCGAAAATCAAAACGCGCAACATCACGACAACCAAGAGCTCTAAAAGCACGGCATGCGTAATTTTCTAGACGCGCGCGAAGTGCTTGGCTTAAGAGGGGTCTGGTCTCATAGCGTAAAAAATTTTGCCACTCTAATTTATAAGCATAGCTATAAATAGGGCAGGGTTCATCATGCAAGTATATAATTTCCATGGGAGGCAAAACGTCGAGACAGCCATTTTCGAGAACTCCCACGGTAAATTCCCGGCCACCGACAAATTGCTCAATCAAAGCTGGTTGTTGGTAGTTCTCAACTATTTTTAAAACTGCTTGTTGAAGTGCGCTTGGTTCATGGACAACACTTGAGTTTGAAATGCCTTTGCTGCTGCCTTCAGCTATGGGCTTGACTATACAGGGGTAGTGAAGATTTTCTGGAATTTTTTGTTCGCTATCATGAATAAGTAAAGCTTTGGGTGTTGCGATTTTTGCGTCAGTTACTATTTTTTTTGCGAGAGCCTTGTCGAGTGTTACCGTGAGTGCTTTTGAATCGCTGCCAGTATAGGGAATAGATAAAAGTTCAAGTAAAGCTGGAACATGAGCTTCCCGATTATGGCCGTTAAAACCTTCGGCAATATTAAATACCAAATCTATTTTATCAGCTAAGAGCTTTATGGGTAGCTCGGCAGTGGCTTCGAGTGCGATGACTTCATGTCCAAGAGCCGTAATCGCATCGCCAATAGCTTCGACGGTCTGTAAAGAATCAAATTCGGCCTCTGAATCGTTGATTAAGCCGTCCGATAACGCTGTGCGTTTAAGATTATAAGTAATGGCGATACGCCGGCTTTCATGCGATGTTTTGTTCTGCATAATAATCAACATGCCTAATTTTCTAAAATTTCACCACTATTTTTGAATTTATTAACAACTAAAGCTTGGGCCAGGGCATGTTGAGTGATTTTGGAAAATTCGGCTCTATAAATATTATTAAGAGATGGTTGATCTACAAGCTGATTTCGAAGCGAGCTCAAGTTAATATATTTTCTCTTCTCACCGTCTAATTTATATAATCCCATGTGCAAGTGTGGGCCAGTACATAAAAGTCCCGTGCGGCCAATTTCACCAACTTTTTGCCCTCGCTTGACGCGTGAGCCTACGCGAAGATTTTCTACTAAAGAATCAGCGTGGAAATATTCTGAGTGTACGCCATATTTATGTCTGATACGAATCATGAAACCGACGTTCTTGTCAAAGCGCTTTTCAATTATTTCTCCATCGGCAATACTAAAAAAAGTGGTCCCAATGACCCCCCGATAATCAGTGCCGTTGTGGCGCATACGCGTCTTGTAAACTGGATGAAAACGTAACTGTTGGCTTGAAGTAGCAGTAGAATTAGCGACGGGTGAAACTAAAAATTCTTTTTCTAAAGAAACTCCCTGCTCATCGAAATAGCCTTCAATTTTTTTGTCTTGAGAAGCAAAATAAAAAGCATTTATTGTCTGATGAGCTTGAGTATAAGAGAGAGCCTGAATTTTATTATACCCAAGAAATTTATTATCAGCATAATTAGACTTAACAAGAATCTGAATCTGATCGTTTTTGTTTACATGCTCGGGTAATTTCATACGCCATGCAAGTACACCGAGTACTGCTTGCATAAGTTCGTTCCCATAAGCAAGACTGGCAAAGCTTTCAAAGAGCGTGTCTTTAATAGTAATAGTAAAAGTTTCTAATTTTTCAGTTATTTGGGGAGAATTAAGAGTAAGTAAAAAACTTGTGTCATGTGTGTCAAGATTTTTTCGTTTTATATTATAAGTAATCGGCAAGCGATTTTGGTCTAGTTTTTTAAGTGTAAAGCTTTTTATGAGAAATATTTTATCACTGGTATTAGAAAGCTCGAAATTATAAAAATCACCAACAGCAATATCTTGTGCTCTTACATGAGAGCTTAATACTTTGGTGAGTGCAGCTATTTCTTGAAAGCTTACGTGATGGGCTTTAAATATTTCATGTAAACTCTGGTTTTTTAAAATAGCAATATATTTATTAGAATCGACCGGGATATTGGCCAAGCCTTGAGCTTGCTCTTCATCAAGATAAGATTGGCCCTCAAAAAAATATTTATCTTTATAAGTATCGTGATCGCAATACTCTTGCCAATCCCAAATTAATTGAGTCTCATGAGTTTTGGGCTGAGAAAGTAAAATATAATATCCCAAACTTACAAAGCTTAAAGACGCCAAAACTAAAATTTTCTTCATGAACATGCAACCAAATAATCGCGTCCACCACGCGTAGCCGCCAATGCCAATTCTACTGGGATGGGCCAGCGAGCACGCATGAGAGCCTCCTGTGCGCACACCACAAAAAAACTTCTTAAAAAAGTTTGAGCATGGGGAACACGAAAATTAGATGATTTATATTTTAAATTAGATAACAACAAAATATCAAGATCCAGCGTGCGTGGAGCGTTTTTATAGCTTCGAATTCTTCCTGAGAAACTCTCAATCGATCGCAATTCTCGATAAAAAACCAAAGGTTCCAAATATGTTTCTAAAGCAAAAGCCTGATTAAAAAATAGTCGGTTAATACTTGAGAATTTTGAACAATTTTTAAATACTCTGCTTTTGGCACATATTTTTATATTTTGATATCGCGAAATTCTACGTTCTGCCTGCTCAAGATAATAAAAAGCCTCGTGATGAGAAGATCCAGCGGCCACTATAAATTTATTCATTGAGTCTCATCTTATGTTGGGCGAGCCCTGCTTGTTCACGAGCGATTTCATCAACGCGCTCATTAAGCTCATTACCACTATGTCCACGAACCCATCGCCAGGTTACACTATGTGCTTTTGAAGCTTCAAGCAACTCTTGCCACAAATGAGCATTGGCTATTTCTTTTTTTTGGGCATTTTTAAATCCTGTTTTCTGCCAGTTTTTTATCCATTCGTTCATGCCTTTGACAACATATTGACTATCGCTAAATACTGTCACCTGACATTTTTTCTTAAGTGCTTTGAGGCCCTCGAGCGCTGCTTTTAGTTCCATGCGATTATTGGTAGTCTGAGATTCATAGCCACTAACGACGCGCTCGGTTGTTGGATCATGGGCAAGCATAAGCAAAGCAGCATACCCACCTGGTCCTGGATTACCTAAACAAGCTCCATCGCAATAAATTATTATCTTATTCATGACCTAACCATTTTGTAATTTACTCAAAAATAACGTCGAAATTAACATGTAAATAATAATTCCTGTTATGTCGTTAAAAGTCGTAACAAAAGGCCCTGAAGCAATAGCCGGATCTATATTTAAGCGCTTTAAAATAGTTGGTGCAATGACTCCTAAAATAGCCGCTGTCATCATGCCGCTCGCCATGGCAATAAATACGACAAATCCTAAATAAAAGTTATAATTAGTCATAAATGCAAAACCAACAAAACCCGCAAAAAGACCGTATATAGCTCCTACCAAAAGCCCAACTCTGAGTTCTTTGAACAAAAAAGTGGGAACATGAGTTAAATCGAATTTACCGGTGGCAAAACCGCGTATGAGAAGCGTTGCCGATTGAGTTCCGACATTTCCGCCCATGGCGGTAATAACAGGAATAAAAGACAAAATAATTACAGCTTTTTCGATAGTAGGCTGAAAATAGTGCAACAAGAGAGCACTGACCAACGAACAACAAAGCGCCACACCAAGCCAAGGCAAACGCACTCGTGCGGTCGCAAATACGGCTCCCAAATGCATCATTTCTTCAGTGCTGGTCCCTGCCATGTGCAGCGCATCTTCTTCTGCTTCTTCGGCCAAAACGTCTACAACGTCGTCAATTACAATGCGTCCAAGTACACGGCCTTTGTCATCAACGACAGGCATGGTTATTAAGTCATATTTTTTAAATATAGCTGCGACTTCTTCTTGGTCTACTAATGGCTTCACGAAAACAACATCGCTGTCCATAATAGACGATACGCGTGTCGTTGCTTTGTTAAGCAATAAATCAACGAGCGCTAAAGAACCCAAAAGACGATAATGCTGATCAACAACCAGAACAGAATAGACTTCTATATCTTCTTCAACCAGATGGCGTACCATATTGATAGCATCAGAGACAAGTGCGTCTTCTTTGACAAGCGCGAGCTCCATCTGCATAAGTCCACCGGCTGAATCTTGTGGATAATGCAAAAGCTGCTGAACTTGCACACGCTCTTTTTGACTGAGCATCTTAAGCGCATTAAATCTTTCTGGCAGCGGAATAGTTGCGAGCAAATCAGCAGCATCGTCGGTTTCAAGTTGCTTGATAAGCTCTGCTATTTCATCGGGGCTTAAACGCGGTAGCAGTGATTTCCATTCATGGCGATCAAATCCTGCAACTACTTCAGCGCGTATATCTGGATCATCAATTAGACGTAAAAGACGAGGCCATTCTAGAGGGTCTACGAGGCGAAAAAATTCGATTATATCAGCGGAATGACTAATAGAAGCAATATGCGCTTTTATAGCTTCGTTATTTTGGCTCAGAAGAAAATCAACTTCTTCATGAGAAAGTATTAAATTATCGTTATTCAAAGTCGGCCACCCGAGGTTGATTATTTATAAGCAAACGGAACTGAAAAACAGTTCCGTTAAAATTTTGAGGGTGTATAAATTAATTAATTCAGATTCTTTTCTTTAATTATTTGTTTAACTGCCTCGACGTTTCTTTGTTTGAGTTCCCAGCCATTCACAAAAAAACTAGGTGTGCCACGAACTTGAGCTTTGCTGCTACCAAGCTCCATATCGGCTTGGATCATTTTGTCATATTTTTGATCGTTTTTGCTTAAATCTCCCATGAATTTCTCGACATCGAGGCTTGCAAGCTTGCCATTTTGTTCACATTGGACTTCTCCAGCCCATTTTTTATATTCTGTAGCAGTGAGTTCTTTAGAAAGCTCGGACTGATTAGCATAAAGTACTTTGGTCATTTTCCAGAAGCAATCAAGACCCTGCTCGCCAGCTGCCAAAGCGGCTTTGGAGGCTGGGCGGGCGTTTTTATGAAAATTAAGAGGAAAATGCTTAAATACGATTTTTACTTTATTTTTTAGTTCCGGATCTTCTTGAATTTTTTCGACGAGCTCATTATGGGCTCTCACGCAGAAGGGGCATTGAAAATCGCTAAACTGAGTTAACGTAATAGAAGCATTGGGATTTCCCCAAAGAAAGCTTTCACCGGTAGGAAGATCAAAGGCTTGAGCTTGCGGTTCTTTGGGCTTCACGGCAGGAGGAGTGGCTTTGAGGCGTTGCTCGAGGAGTTCAATGCGCTTTTCCAGTTTGGCAATTTGCTCAAGCAGCTGATTGTTGTTCTTTTGGCAACCAAAGCCAAGAAAGAGCCCGATAATACTTGTGAAAATCAGTTTTTTCATTGTGAAACACTCCACCTTTTTGGGGTTTTGAAAGGCCTAAGCCCTCAAGGCAATTTCTTAACAAAGGGCCTAAAAATATGCAACTTCCCATGGTTTTTTTCCCAAAAACTGGATCTTTTGGATAAAAGCCTTGTTCAGCGCTTAAGCAAATATTAAAAATAGTTGTAAATACTTTTGACTATAATTCATAGAGTGATAGGCGGGAATGAAATGAACAATGGAATGGGCGGAGACGACCCCCACAACAGGGTTTATGAGGAAATTCTCGAATTTCTCAGACAACTCGAATGGCCTTGTGAGCCACTGTCAAAGAAAGTCGTGCGGGCCTATTTTAAAGGCGAATTTGGCCTCAGTGAAGTAATAATTTATATTGGCCAACAAGAACTTTGCCTTGTCATAGACCCCGTTATTGATAGGCCTGGGCAGGCGTGGGGTGAAGCTGTTATAAGACTTATACAAGCCATGGGAGAAGAAATTCGGCATATAGGTATTGGCATCGACGATGATGGGGATCTTTTTGTAAAAGTCCATCTGCCTCTTGAGCATCTTAATTTCGAGCGATTTCACTGCTTGCTGGTGGGTCTTTGTCAAGTTGCTGAAAATATCTTGTTGCCTGTCTTACAGGCCAATGCTTTTGACCATCTCAGAGCTGCTTGATTTAAGACTCATAGCCAGCTGAGCGACTTAATCTATCAAAAACAGCAGTCCAAGGGCTTTCTTTATTATCAGGGAGTACTTCATGAGGCATCACAAGAATCAGATTCTCTAGGGGAAATTCTTCGCTTTTATATAAAGCCTGGTAAATATGTGCGGCAAAGAGTTCAGGATCGTCAGGTAACGCAATAGTCAAAGCCGTGCTTGCACGTAAGCCATAAGTTTTTTGGCTTGCGTTAATATGGCTTGAACAAGCAATAATCGATGAGCTTGTTGGCCAATAGGCTTTGAGTTCATCTGCTCTGATAAGCCTAATCCCTGCAACATGCGGTGCATAGTGTTTATGAGCCAACCCGGGGGATTCAGGCTCTGCCAACTTAAATTTATAGGCTGATAAAACAGGCTCACCCAAGATTTCTTCGATCATGTGAGCGCTTATGGCTCCAGGGCGTAAAATACTAAGCTGCTCTTGATCTATTCTGATAACAGTCGATTCGATACCAACCGTGCATATGCCATCATCAACAAGAGCATCGATACGCCCTTCGAGTGTTTTCAAAACATGATCACTGCATGTGGGGCTGGGACGTGAGGAAATATTGGCGCTGGGCATAACCAGCGGGTTATCCAAAAGCTGTAAAATTTTGAGCGTAACATGAGAGCGTGGAATCCTTACAGCAATAGTTGCTAAGTCCACATGGTGAGAAATATGGGGTGATTTTGCGCCGATGATAGTAAGAGGCCCTGGCCAAAAATTTTCGGCAAGCAGATTAAAGCGTCTTTTGCTTTTCTCACTAAAATCGGCAAAATTAAAGAGGCTTCGCGCAGATTCATAGCTATGGGTATGCCAAATAAGAGGATTATTTTTTGGGCGTTGTTTGGCCGCAAATATTTGAGCAACGCTCTTAGGTAAAAGCGCATGAGCTGCAAGGCCATATACAGTCTCTGTCGGAAGGGCTACGATGCCGCCTTTATTGAGTAAAGAAACAGCTCTTAATATCTGCGCTTCTTGCGAAGCATCTAAAATTTGCGTGGGTGCTTGCATGGATACTTTTGTATATTAATTATATGAGAGGTCAACCAAGGAGATAACGTATATGGCTTTATTACCCGCCGGAATGATTCTTGCTGCAGGACTTGGTACAAGGCTTAAACCGCTCACTGAGCTTAGACCAAAGCCACTCATGGAAATCGGTGGTCAGGCAATTATTTTTTATTTAATTAATAAGCTTATTAAATCTGGTATAAAAGATATTTTTATCAACGTTCATTATCAGGCCGATCAAATAATAAATGCTGTTAAGAATATGAATTTCGACGCTCAAATAAATTTTTCAGTAGAAAAAGAAATATTGGGAAGTGCTGGTGGAGTTAATCAGGTAGTTAGAAAATTTGGGCTCATCGGGCGAGAACTTTTAGTTATCAATGGGGACATTTGGTGCGATTTCGACTTAAAGTCTTTATTAACAAGCTCGCATTTTGTGACTTTATTATGTGCCCAAGATCTTGTTGTGGAGGGTTATATGGGCAGCGTAGCATGTGACGAGAAGCAACAAATAACCGAGTTGGGTCGTTATTATAAAAAAAACGAGCTGCCTGCTCTACGGGGATTTTTTAGTGGTGTGCATTTCTTGTCGGCACAAGCGCTTAAAGAGCTTCATGATATGAAAGATACGTGTCTGGTCAGCCAAATTTATCCTGCGTGGCTAGGGCAAAGTAAAGAAATCAAAGCTCATATGGCTCAGTTTAGTTACGAAGATCTAGGTTCTTTATCGCGTCTTTGGCGCAAAAATCTTAGTTTGGGAACTTATATACATCCTCAAGCCAAAGTCGAGCGAGGGGTTAAGATAGACTCAGACGTAATTATTGGTGCTGATGCTCATATAAAAAAAGGCGCTCGCCTAAAAAATAGCGTCATAATGTCGGGTACTGTGATCGAAAAAAACGAAAATCTTGATTGCGTAATAGCACTTCTAGGACTTAGGGTTAATCTGAAGAGTGGAGGAGTAACATGTTGAAAAAAATCTTGTTAGTTTCGTTGTTTTTACTCGTAGCTTTCAGCTGTGCTAAATCATGTCAAAAATCAAAAGTCGACGACGTTTCGGGGGACCCTAAAGAAAGTGCGGCTGTTGTGAATGGCAAAAGTGTTTCGTTAAATAAACTAGAAATGCTTCATAAGCGTACTTTAACACAAATGCAAAAATCCGGCCAGCAAGCCCAACCTGACGTTGAGCGTAAAATTCGGAGCAGTATTTTGAAAAAACTTGTCGATGACGAACTTATATCGCAAAAAGCGCAAGAAGTAGGGCTCAGTGTTGATCGTATTGAGAGAGAAGAAGCTTTAGAAAAATATAAAGCTCGCATGGGAGGCCCTAAGGGTTACGAGGCTTTATTAAAACAAGGCACTATGACCGAAGAGCAGCTTGTTGATAATCTGGCTGCTGAAATTCTGTATACAAAATTACTAGAAAAAATGGCAACTAAAATAGAAATATCTGAACCCGAAATAGCTGATTTTTATGAAGCCAATAAAAAGCTCTATAATTTGCCCGAAATGGTCCACGCGCGACATATATTACTTAAAGTAAGCAAAGAAGATTCCCCAGAAAAAATCGAAGAAATAAAGAAAAAAGCTATCGAAATAGTAGCTGAGGCTAAAAAGCCCGGTACCAATTTTGAGGAACTCGCTAAAAAATACAGCGAGGGACCAAGTCAAAAGCAAAACGGTGATCTAGGATTTTTTGGCCGCGGACGCATGGTTAAAGATTTCGAGGACTTAGCTTTTAATGCCCCGCTTAAAACAGCCGTTGGCCCTGTAAAAACTGACTTTGGTTTTCACATAGTTTATGTCGAAGAGAAAAAACCAGCGCATCTTGCCGAAATTCCCGAAGTCCGTGACCGCATCGTGGAATCTTTGAATCGCAACAAAAAAGCTCGCCAAGGTGAAGAAATACTGAGGACACTAAGAAAAGATGCCAAAATTAAAATCCTTGATTCTTCCATGACTGATCAAGAATTTGCTGAAAAGTAATAGGAGCCGCAACTTAACAAGATCCCGTGTCAAGCACGGGATTTTTTACGCATGAATAAATAAGTTTTCGCGATAAAATCTCAACTCTTCGATAGAGTCTTTTATATCTTCGAGGGCAGTATGAGAGCTCACTCTTTTCGGAGCGCGACCTTTTGAGCCATACCAAGCTTGGGAAAGTAATTTAATAGACGAGACGTCAATTTGTTGATAATGCAAATAGCCCTCGAAAGTCGGCATATAACGTTGCAAGAAACGTCGATCTATATACATAGAATTGCCGGCTAATATGCCTTTTTTATAATCCACGTGAACAGTCAGTTTTTTGAGTAGTTCGTTTTCAGCCTGTGCGAGCGAATATTCCGAAGTTCTTACTCGATCAAGCAAATTATTCTTGGTATGCATGCTTCGCACTATAGGAATCATTGATGATAGCGACGATTCCGGCTGCCAAATGGGTATGTCGATTTCAGCCAGGACTTTAAGTTGGGGGTCCGTGATAATCATTGCAACCTGTAAGATAACACAGGTTTTTTCGTTAAGTCCGGTCATTTCTAGATCAAGCCAGACCCAGCGGTCATAATTTGAGTCTTCCAATCGTGATATTTCAGCCATAGGTGAACGCCCTTTTATTTTTGCCTTAATAATCTAGAGCAATAAGACGATAAGCGGATTAAATAAAGGGCTTCGCCACTATGAAATCACTATGTGTAATTATTCTCGCACTTGTTATATCCCAGTTGGGCCAAGCAGAACCTCGCCAAGGTGTCAGGTCTTTGTCTTTGGGGGGCGCTGATAGAGCATTGGCAAGTTCTAATAGTAGTATTTTTTATAATCCGGCGGGGATAATTAAGCAGCGGCGTTTTAGGAGCGAGGTAGAATATTTATGGGAAGTAAAAGATAAGGCGCATGGCATAGGTCTTTCGCTTGTTGATTCTCAAACCGGCGCATGGGGGCTTGGATTAGCTTATAGCGGCAATTTAAAAGTAGACAAAAAAACTCCCAACGCGCATCTGCTCTGCGTGAGTGCGGCGATGCCTATTGTCAGTGATATTTTGGCACTGGGAATAACTTTTAGCTATAGGCATGACCGAGCTTTGGGTCCTGAGCCCTATGTGAATTTTTTTAATATAAACGCGGGCGTTTTAGTTAATTTGCCCCTTGGTCTGAGCATGGGCGCCGTAGTGGATAATATCATAAAAGCTAAAGGCAATGAAAAAAATCTGGGTTTGGCGCTTGCCGCGGCCTATGATTTCGGTGTGCTCTTTCCCGTGATTCCTCTAGCTCTTAGTTTTGATTGGCTTATGGATGATATTAAGAATACTACTAATTTGCATCACGTCGTGATGGCTGGCTTGCAATATAAAATTCTTAATATTATACCGCTCAGATTGGGTTATCATGCAGATCTTAAATCCCAGCAAAAATTATTCAGCATAGGTCTAGGACTAAACGCCGGAATTTTTAGTCTCGATGGGCTCTATCAGCAAAATTTAAAACAGGGCGAAGATCGCTTTTTTGGTTTGGCCCTGGGCCTTAATTTCTAATGATGGTCTCTTTGAGCTGCGTTACTAAATTTGGTATACATATGGTCAAAACGCAATAATACTCGGCCAGTAGGGCCGTTACGGTTTTTGCCGATAATAAGCTCAGCCATATTTTTTAAGTCTTCGGGGGTCTTATCGCGCAGATAATATTCTTCCCTATATAAGAAAGCTATAACGTCAGCATCTTGTTCGATCGCTCCCGATTCTCGCAAGTCGCTCATCATAGGTCGCTTATCAGTACGTGATTCAACACCACGGTTTAATTGACTCAGCGCGATAACAGGAATAGAAAGCTCTCGGGCAATTTGTTTAAGACCCTTAGAAATTTCTCCGACTTCAGTGGCTTTATTTTCAAAACGTTGAGGAGATGACATGAGTTGAAGATAATCGACCATGATTATTTTAACCCCATGTTGATGAACCAAGCGTCGAGCTTTATTGCGCAAATCGCCAATATTAAGCGAAGCAGTTTCGTCGATATACATGGGCGCTTCAGCGAGATGCCCTGCAGCCTGGGTGAGTCTGTTATAATCCTGAGCTTCTATATAGCCCGAACGTAGGCGACTTAGATCTATTTCTGCATAAGCTCCGATCAGACGATTAAATAATTGCTCAGCACCCATTTCAAGAGAAAAGAAAGCCACGGGTACTTTTTCTTGTATGCCAACATGGGCAGCAATATTAAGCGTAAACGCCGTTTTACCCATAGAAGGCCGGGCCGCAATAATTATAAGTTCGCCTGGCTGAAAGCCTGCAGTAAATTTATCCAAATCATAAAAGCCTGATCCAACGCCGGTGACAGGATTTTTATTTTCGACGAGCGCCAGATATTTCTCAACAGCAATATGAGAAAGCTCTTTGAGCGAAAGAATACCTCGTTTAGCAGTTGAATCTCTTATAGCTAAGATTGTCTGTTCTGCTTCATCGATAACTTCGTTGACGTCCTGCGCTTGGGCATAGGCTTTTTCTGTAATAGTCTTGGCAGCGCTAATAAGTCTTCTTAAAGCTGATTTGCCTTTGACCAAACGCACATAAGACTGAACTGCCGCAGAAGTTGGTAGAAACTCTTCTATGACACTCAGCGTATTAGCTCCGATTTGCTCAAGCTTGCCCGTAACCATTAGATAATTAGCAACCGTAACGGTATCTATAGGTTCGTTTTTTTCATAAAGCGCAAGCATGGCTTCAAAAATGCTTTGATGGTGAGGATGATGAAAATCTTTAGAACTAAGAGCTTCTCCTCGAACCGCTTCCATGGCATCGGGATCGATAAATATACTGCATAAAATGCCTTTTTCTGCATCAAAAGACTGTGGTGGCCGATGCTTACCCAACACTTCGTCGATAGACGTATAACCTAGATCTTTGTCTAGACTTTTATTGCGAGAAAATATCTCTTCTATGGGTACCCGATCCGACACCTTAGTATCCTTGTGCAACAATTGCTATAAAATAACTTTCATAAATAACCAGTGTGAGCTCATATGCAACTAAAAAATTTCAGCCAAGCGGCGCAAAAAGTACTCATCGATTGTCAAGCGATCGCCAAAAACAATCATAACTCAGCTGTAGAACCTGAGCACTTAGCTTTAGCACTTCTCATGACTTCAGAGGTAAAGCAGCTTTTAAGCAAAAAAAACCTTGAATACAAGGCGCTGGAAAGAGCTTTACTTGAATTAATTAGCGAATTACCTGTAAGCGTCGAATTAGACCCCCGATTTTCTACTCGTTTAATCCAGGCCCTCAGCACCTCTGAGGCCTATTCGCTGAGTAATAACAACGAAAATATTTTAGTGCGTGATATATTATTTAGTTTGCTTGAAAATAAAGATAAATACGGGTCTCTTGGTGCTATTTTATATAAATATTTCTTAGAATTTGATAATAATAAGAATCAAAAATTATTTATGAGTGATTTTTTAAATATTATTAATTATCAAGAACCTGTATTTGGTCGAGAGTCTGAGATAGAGCGAATTATTCAAATATTATCGCGTAAAAACTGTAATAACCCTTTGCTCATAGGCGAGCCTGGAGTAGGGCGTAGCTCTATTGTCTATGCCTTGGCTCAGCGTTTGGCCAAGCAAAAAGTGCCAACTCATCTGATGACCAAAGAAATTTTAACTTTAAACCTAGGAGCTCTTGTATCAGGCACTACCCTGAGGGGACAATTTGAAGAGCGTATACACAAAATTCTGGCCGAACTTGCGTCTAAGCCTGGCCAATATATTTTATTTGTCCGTGATTTGGGGGCAATAATGGGAGCGGGTGGTGAAGGTGCATCGGATGCCGCAAATCTTATTAAGCCAGCACTTGCGCAGGGCGAAATCCAGATGATCGGCCTGGTTACTCCTGATTCTTATAAAAAACGCATTGAATCAGACCCGTCTTTTGCGCGCTTTTTTCAGCCTCTGTGGATTTCATCGCCCAGTTCTCATGAATGCGAGCGTATATTGGCCGGCCTAAAAAATCGCTATGAGCGTTTTCATGGAGTTTTCATCGAAGACGACGCTATTAAAGCGAGTATAGATTTAGGCTCTAAGCACTTAAGTGGTCGAATTTTGCCGGAAGTGGCCATTGATACACTTGACGAGGCTTGTTCGCGCCATCGTATTAAGATCGATAAAGCACCTGAGATATTAGAAAAAATAAATACTCAGCTTGCTCAATTGGAATTGCAAAAACCGGGTAAAATCAGAAATACGCTCATAACTAAACTTGAAGCACAAAAAAAAGAGGCCCAAAAAAAATATGATCATGAATTATCTCTTATAGAAAGCATGCGTGCGCTCAAAGCTAAGATCGAGAGTGTGAATAAACACATAGAGAGTTTTCAAGAGCGTGGAGATTTAAAATTAGCAGCAGATATGTCTCAGGGTAGTCTTGCTGAGTTAAAAAAAGAACTTGTTATTAAACAAAAAGAGCTTAAAAAAATTAAAAAATCCCAGCGTTTTATAGATCCATGGGTAAAACGCGAAGATATTGCCGAAATAATTTCCCAAGAAACCGGTATTCCCGTTCAAAAGATGATGCAACATGAGCGTGAAAAATTACGTAACATGGAGCAAATTTTGAGCGCCAAAGTTATCGCTCAAGACGAAGCTGTGGCGGCTGTAGCTGCTGCTATAAGACGCGCGCGGGTAGGGCTTAAAGAAGCTAAGCGTCCCATAGGTTCGTTTTTATTTTTAGGGCCAACGGGGGTCGGAAAAACCGAACTGGCGCGTGAGCTTACGAATTTTTTATTCGATGATGAACGCGCTATGGTGCGTTTTGATATGTCTGAGTTTATGGAACGCCACAGCGTTGCTCGTCTCATAGGAGCCCCACCAGGCTATCACGGTTCTGACGAAGGTGGACAGCTCACTGAGGCTATCAGGCGAAAGCCCTACTCGATTATATTATTCGATGAAATTGAAAAAGCTCATGCTGACGTATTAAATATTTTATTACAGGTCCTCGATGAAGGTCGTTTGACTGACTCAAAGGGCCATTTAATAAATTTTAATAATACTGTCGTTATTATGACTTCCAATCTTGGTTCTGAGATTCTTCTTCATGAAGAAGTAAAGCTTTATTCCAAAGAACAACTTAAGAGCATGTTACTTGAGCGTTTATTAGAACATCTTCGCCCAGAATTAATTAATCGTATCGACGAAATAGTTTTCTTTAACGCCATCGAAAAAGAAGCTTTGCTGGGTATTTTGAATCTTATGCTGCAAAACTTACATAATCGGCTTGAGCAGGAAAATTTTAATTTAGTTATTAACGCCGACGTAAAAAATAAATTAATCGAAGAAGGCTATAGTCGTGAATTTGGTGCAAGGCCTTTGAAACGTACTATTCAACGTTTATTAGAAAATCCACTAGCCATGTTGCTTGTCGAGGGGAAATTTCGTAAGGGCGACACTATAAAAGTTAATCTTAATGCACAAAAAGAAATTAACTTCGAAAATTAAGGACTTCACATGTTAATACTAAGATATCACTTTCTTTTAGCACTTTTCATAGCATTACCTGGCTTTGCTCTCAATGAAGAAAATATGGATTTTCCTACGGCAAAACATAGGATAACTTTGCAGGATCTTCAAGTAATTAGTTGTAAAATAAAAGAAAGACAAGATGACGCTAATTTTTTAGTAACTATTTTATTTCCCCGATTAACCAAATTCATAAACAAAGAATTATATTCAAACCAATGGGAACAAGAAGTAAAAAAAGCCTACGAAGAGACGCTTATTTTTTGCGGGCCAACATTGGCAGAAGCCATACGGATCAGCCATCCTATCGACGCTATAATTAAACTCGCCAATTTGTCTTTGCTCTAAGTTTCAATTTTTTTAACTATAAGAGGACTAATATAATGCGTAAGATTTTTTCTTTGTTGCTACTCATAATTACTTGTGCGAGCAGTCTGCGAGCTATGGACCCACCCGTCCAGAATAATTGGGACGAAGATAACTATGATTTTTATAACGATGGCGAGGGTGTCCCTTATCGATCTAATAAAAAAACTAAATTGGTTGATTACTTAAGAGGAGGGCAATGGCATAAAACCAATACTTTCCTGGAGTATATGGCTTCAGAACAAAAATATATATGCATCTATGATCGTAAAATACATTATTTAACCCCCAGAGTTAAGTTTAATAATCGTCAAATAGCTGGCCGTGGAGGAATGTATAAAAAATATGAAAGTAATCCGAAAATAAAAAGCGTAAATAATATACCAAAAAAGCCTAAGATTAAGTTGCAAGGTAAGCAGGATTTTAGTTCTCAATCAATCGAAGAGTCTATAGATAATATTATTAAGTATAGTTCTGGTGACCTGTCGTTCCCTCAAATATTGCATAGTGCCCATGCTGATATGTTGGCTGCGATGTGTAGCGATTCTAGCTGGCTCAGTATCAACGTTGTTGTTGGTGATTCGGAAAGCCTGAATTTAATAATAGATTTAGCGGCGAAAAATAATTTACAAAAATTCTCCATTGAGATCTATGGTGCTGATAATAAAGCTCTTGAGAAATTAGCAAAATTTTTAAGTCAAAGCTCTACTTTAGAAGAAGTAACAATTAAGATTAAAGACCCTCAAGCCTGGGAGTTAATTATTAATGGCGTAATAAAAGATTATCAAAATATCTCTAAATTAAATCTTAATGGCCCTCTTGATAGCGCTGATTTTAATTTATTAATAATCGCCTTTTCACGTAATAACAAAATTAAAAAATCGACAATAGTAATAACAAATCATAATATAGAAATTATGGCGATAGATTTGGTTGCTAGATCTTATAAAAATATATTCACGATAGAGAATAATACCGTGTTGAGTATATCTAAGCCTTGAGATGGGCCCTTGCTCAAGCCCGTGCGAGGCACGGGTTTGAGAGAGCATAAATTTAAACGGCGCCTAAAGTTGGCGTAAGAATCGCAGAGAAGATTGCGCATATCGGTTCGGGATAAATTCATTTTGACTTTTTGGAATCACGGCACCTAAAGACACAAGCAAGTCTTCAATTTCGTTATAGTTACCTGCGAGGGCCAATTTGGCAGCGAGAAGAGGGCTTAACTCATGGGTCTTTGTATGAACTGTTGAGTAGGAAATTGTTGCTATAACAGACTTGTTAACGTCGGCACCAAATTTACATAATATTCTTACTATTTTTAAATTTCCACGCAGCGCAGCTGCAGTGAGTAAACTTCCCTTTGTGTTGTGAGAAGCATTGGGGTCTACTAATCCGAGCTCTAAAAGCTTCGTAACTTCTTTACTATCATGATGCGCGATGGCTTTGAACATGAGCGCTACGAGATCTTCTTGGGGCTGAATATCAAAAACCCCATAGGTCTTGAGGGAGCCTCGAGCGATCAAGGGCTCTGATTCGTCATAATCTTTGTGATGACAAAATTCAGCACCGAAGAGATTCATGCTCATAAGATAAACAGCTGCACTATAAAATAATTTGTTCATGTATCACCTATTTTAACAATTAAAATAAATTATTTTTTCATATCATAGAGTTATAAAAAAACTATGTTTAAATTTTCGAAGAGATACGTGAAGCTAAGTATTTGAATTTAAAGCATAATTTATACAATTTCGTAGAGAGGCCCCGCAGAAAATTTTCTGCTGAGCCCCAAATTTAACTAATCGTTGAGTGTTGGCTCATCGACACGACCCATAAATAAGATCGTATTGCTTGGCTTGTGAATAATATTAAACACAAAGGGATGATCTGCGTGAAAGTCGGTAGCTTTGGGAGGCTCTGGTTGCATAGCAGCTACTTCAATACCAGTAACCGCAGTTGCAGCGGCTGCGGTGGTGCCTTCTTCGTACATTTTTACGACGGCTTCATGGACGACATCGCCTATATAAAGATTTCCTTCGCCTTCTGAGCGATTATTAATTTTGCTGAGATTGGCTTTTTCATCATCAAAAATAATACCTAAGCCACGAGCTTTAAGCGCTTCTTTTACTTTAGGTGACATGCGTTGAGAAAATTTAGGAAGCCATAGGTTTACTTCTTTGGTGCTAAGATTCTTAAGCATGGCATCGAAGTTTGCCTCGTTGAGATTTTCTTCAACCGACTTTAGTTGTCCTTCTTTGGGTAATACAAAGAGCGCGGCAAAATCTGCGTCTTTATAGGGGACCATGAGATATTGCTTAGTGGCATCTTCGCCATAAAGAAATTGGCCCCTTTGCTTCATAAACTTGGTTTTTATATCCGAGCCATCGCTCTTAGAAAAATCACCTTCTTGAGTTTTATTTTCGTTAAAAGGCGCAAGCCAACTAGATTTAAAATACAGAGCGTTGGTGAGCACAAAACGAGTATCTTGTGATAGTTCGTTTTTTAAGAGTTGCGTAATTTCTTTATTAGTCTGATTAGATACCGTCTCGTTGATTAAATTAGTGGCCTCTGGTGCTTTATGACAAAAATCAAGCTGATTGGGTAGAGCTTTATAGCCTTCTGCGAGGGTATTTTTAAAGCTGTCCTGTACTTTGAAATGATCTTCCAACCAGAGAGCATTGGAAATTTTAAGTACGGTCTCATCTTTGCTTCGATCTTTATGGCTCAAGAGATTGGCGAAGTCGCCATAAGATTTATGAAAAGCTAAGTTATTATCGCCGTAATGCAAAACTTCTTTCATCGCTTTCTCTGTTTCGGCATCGGATCCGGCATAGGCCATGGCGAGCGCTAAAGACAGACTAAAAGGTGAAAAAGTTGGATTGGTGGTTTTAGTTGAAAATTCTTTATAAAGATCAAAAGCCAGCGCATTACTGCTCTTAGGTGAATGCTCGTTAATTTCCGCTTCGCGAGAGAGTAGGGCTTGGACATCAACCTTGAGCTCGTTCACCGGATCCGTGTGATGAGGCTCGGGTGCAGGTGCGTCACAGCCGGCTAGGATACCAGCGAGGCTCACAAATAGTAAAAGATAAGCGTTGCGCTTCATAACTTCTCCAAGTTTTTAGCTGCTTAAAGCAGCAGCTTATATTTTGGTAAAAAAAGTTATGAAAAGCATTTAGAATAATTTTTAATTCTAGTCTTGAATACCAATTATGAGCGCACGAACGGCTTCACCAGGTTGATTCATGAAAACTAAGGGACCACCAACAGGGCGTTGATCGCGTGCCTCTTCATGTTTTGGTGGAGCACCGACATCATCGTAGCCCATACCGTAGAAGCGATGATGAATGCCGAGTTTATGAAAATACTCAGCATATTCATGTTTAGGTTTGGCACTATAAAGCCCCAAAGACTTTCCATGCCAATCAACGTAGCCTTTTAAATTACCCGAAGCAAAAACCTGTGTCGCAGTATGACGAGCTATGGCTGCGGCCAGTTGTGATGCTAATAAGTTATAATCTACTACTCCTTGAGGGTATTTTTGGCGATTATCCGGCAAGGCAAAGACGCCGCCATTTTCGAATACTTCTTGAGACTGTGGTTTGGGCATTTTGCAGGGTTTTTCTTTGGTACAATCGGCTGCAGCGCCTTGTGGTCTTCCTGAGCTTCGGTAGAACACAAGATCATTACCTTGGACTTTACCTTCGTAACAAGAGCCCCAGGGAGCTTGGTTTGATTTTGGATCGTAGACATCGCAAAATTTTAATTCATGCGTACTAAAAAATTGCCAAACTTCGTTTATATAACTATCAAAATAAGTTTTGGCTTCTTGCATAAAATTTGCACTTTTAACCGGTGAAAGAATTCGTGCGACGCGATTATTATTCTTTCCCTGTAAGAGCTTTTTAAACGGCGCTGATACTGCCGATAAAAAATTATTTATAATTTCGCTGCGCGAGCCTATGCACGAAGGAGCATATTTATTATCACGCAAAATAATACCCACAGGCCCATCTACTGAGCCTTTAGTTCCATAAATTTTCATCCACAGGGGTATGCCAAACTGATCCACGCCAGTTGGGTTTCCCCCAAAAGTGACTTTAGTGGGTCCACCTGCTGAATTTTCGGGGTCATAAGTAAATTCTATCCAATCAAAAATATTATTAACGCTTTGGTCGTTGTCAGCAAAAGTCGGCTGGCTGGTACCGCTGCCATCTGCATTTACTCTCAGGGTGGTGAGGGGAGCGCCGAGTGAAATATAAATACGAGCGCCATAGAATTTACCATTTTCTGGATATTGCTTAGAAGCTGCTTGAGGCAAATAAAGTGTTTTATTTTTCAGCTCGGATAATTTAATGGCCGGCAGAATAGTATTAGTAGGGGCTAAAACTTGATTACCCAAAGAGCCATAATTATTAGTGCCACTAAGAGACACACTCACCGCTCGAAGCTTTTTATTTGGTAAGGCAGGGCCATTGAGGCCAAAAAATTGCAGAAAAATTTGGTCGTCGGCGTAGGCATTTTGCGTCAAATTTTTAAAGCTTATGGAGAAATAACCAGGAAGTTCGGGAGGCGGTGCTTCATCAACGGCCTGTTGCGCTTGAGCATCGCAGGTGCCTGCATAGGAAAAATTAGAGATAGACAAAATAAAAAATATTAATAAATTTAATATCATAGCTATGACCTCATGAGAAATATATATTACTAATTTATAGCAATATTAATTGCGTAGGCATATGATCTGTTGTTTTATATTATAATATTTGCTGATATGAGAACATAATTATCTGTATTCATGGCTTTGTGACTAGTAAAAAATAAATCATAAAAGAGCCTTAAGGGCCACTAAGCTACTGAGCATTAGAAGCCTGCTTTTGCAGGCTGTTTTTATTTAAAAAGCAAAAGGGCCTCATCGCTTGAGATTCTTTCATCTACTTTGGGATTAATCATCTTGAGAATAATTTGCATTCGTTTATTATCATCGCCAGGAAGTTTGCTGAGTTCTTCTTTTGATTTATTAAAACGCCATTCAGTAATCTCCATGAGCTCTTTGATTTCTTCAGGGGTATAACTGGGATAAAAAAGTTGATCGAACCAGTATTTCATTTGGGTAAAGAGTGGATGAGGACTGCCCTTGAGCATCTCATACAGCGTTAAGCCAGCTGCAAAGATGTCGCTTTTTTTGCCCCTTTCTTTGAGTTGCTTTTTGTCAGATGTCTTGGTGACGACTGTTGAAGACAGAATTTCTGGTGGCGAATAACCAGCGGTGCCAGCTATTACTTCTAGATACGATGCATTAACGTCTTTGATTGCATCAAAATCAGCAATATCAACATCTCCATCGTCGTTTATTAATATATTGGCAGGTTTGATATCACGATGAAGATATAACTTGTGCAGATTATTCAGGGCGTTCAGAATGCGTTTGGCCTGTTTATCCCAATTTTTATCCGGAAATAAGTTTCCTTTTCGTATTTGATCAGCGACATTTCCTTGGTAATGAGCCATAAAGGCCCGAGAAGCGAGGCTTGTGTCAGTGCTTTCAACGCAAACGTCTTTTATTAATGCTAAGCCAGAAGTGTCGATTTTTTTGTTACGCAGATCAGTAGCCATTGCATATTCGGTCATCAAGCGTTTTTTTGCCTCGTGGTCTTTGGGTTTGAGCATGGCTGCTTTACGAAATTCTCGTGAATTTGCTTGATCAAATTCTATGGCATAGAAAACCTTTTTATATGCCCCTTGTCCTATCAATAAGCCACTATCAAAATAGCAGCGGGCATCAGGATGGCAATAAATCGTATAAGAAGCGTCCCCGAGCGCGAGTGGCATACTTAAGCAGCCTTTTGTGGGGATACCGAGCGCTTTGGCTTTTTGCATGCCGGACCAAAGAGCAGGTATATCTGCGCAACTCAAGGTATCCGGGAGAATCTTCCCTAAGGGCTCTAGTATATCCGCACTGATTTGGCTTGAAGGTGCAGGTAAAGCGCCCCGGCATTGAGCGTGCGATATATGGCTCGGTTGCAGGAAAAAAATGAAAAATAGAAGAAATAAACCGGTGGAAAATTTTTTCATAATTAATCCAAACTATATTATTTAAATTATTATAATTTCTTAAATATACAGGTGCATGATATATTTGGATCGCGAGCGTTAGATGGGTTTAATTAAGATTAATATACGCTCAATAAAAAAGCGTATTAATTACGCTTTTTTTAAATTAATAATTAATGCAGAATAATCAGGATTCTAAGATTGCTTGGCAAAAGCCGCAGGAATTTTGTACCAAGTTTGTTCGATCAGTGCCGCGTTTTGGGGAGCGTGCACAAAATCATATAAGATTTTATTAAAGGCTTTTATATCAAATTTTTCAGCAATTTGCACATAAGACGCGAGCTTGTCTTTGAGTTTAAGCACTTCATAAAATTGGGTAATATTAAAATAATCTTTAAATATTAAATTTTGCATGTCAGTATCTAATATTATAATATCTTCAAATAATTTATCTAAGTTTTTATAAGAATTTAATTTAATTGCGAGTTGGGTGAGTTGTTGTTCGGTAAAATTATGTAATTTAAAAGCATGGCCAAAGCGAAAACTGTCAGCAAGATAATTAGCTGCGCCAATATAATTATTCTCTTGATCCCACTGTTTGAGCACAGCTTTGGGTAGACCCGATGGGCTACAAATATAAGTTTCGCAGTTTTTAAAAAGCGATTCTATCAAGTAATAATGCGAGATAGTAAGCAGCTCTAGGAGGTTATCGTCAGTGATTTTTATGATGCAGCCTTTGGCGAGCTGATCAAAAATAGCCAAAACTTGGGGATATTTTTCAAGCTTTATTATATCGGTGAGAAGCTCGCTTTCGGCGAGATTCCTATAAAGGCCACTGAGACTCAAGAGAGCCCGCTTATCAATTTCTATAGAGCTGTATGCTGCCTGCATGCTGATCATGTGTTCTAAGCTGACCGCGCTCGGGGCTGGTGTTATGAGCACAGACTCGCCGTTGGCTATAGTATCGAGGAGCGTATGGGCATCGATAATCAAATTATATTTGGTGCGGATTTTCTCTAGACATTCGAGATATGAATCTCGCAGGAGAGGGTTTTTTAGGTGCATTGGTTGAAGCTGTACGAGGGTTTCAAATAAGAGCGGGTAATTACAAAAAAGCTCTTGCGTTTCGTGCGTTGTGAGCTCTTGAGCTAAGACTTCTGCGGGCATTTTACTAAGATGCTTTAACTTTAAGAGAAGCGAATTTATCGATGGGGAAAATCTCATATTTGTTGAACCAGACTTAAAAAATACTAAGGCCTGATCAAGAGTAACTTTTTGTAATAATCCACTGTCGAGCGCGTATATATAGGGTATGAGCGCATTGAGTTCGTGAGAAGAAAGATCGCGATCTTCACCGCTGAGAAGTAATAATTCTGCGCGAATAGCACAGCTGATTATTTCTCTTTGTTGCGTATAATATTCGGCAAATAAATTAAAAAATTTGACAAACAAAGGTGAGAAAAAAGCCAAAGCACTGAGACATGGGCCGAAGGAAAGACACACAATGCCTCCCGTGCACCAGTTTTCAAATCCAGAAATACTGCAACCAAGACCAGCGAGCAGCGCTCCTGGTACGAGTCCTGGGATAAATAAGAACGGTATGCCAAAGCCTATCGTCCCAATGAATGCTTGAGTGTAACCTAATTTCTCGAATTGTTTTTTTTCGAGTATAGCTAAAGCATCTTTGAGCGTGAGGCCGTATATATCTTCGCTGTTTTCGTCGATTTGAATAATATCGGGTGCATCGTGAGAGTTCTCCATAGCGTGTGTAGAAAAGCAAAAAACCGCGAGTGAAAAAAACAACGAGAGTGCCAAGCGCATGAGAGCTCCAGAGCAGCAATTTATTTAGATCGTCGGCAAATAAGAGAATTTTTGATTATTCACAATAAAGATAAGTAAAAAATGGAGCGCCGAATCATAAGTGTTTAAAGTAGTAAAAATATTTCGAATAAAAATAGGAAATCTTGAAGCCAAGTTGGGACTTTTCATCTTTGCTGGGTATTATACTATGGCGGCCTTACTACGGGATTATTGCTATGATTCAACGGCTTTTTTTGGTGAACTTTACTCTTGTGCTCGTCCTATTTATGAGCTCGTGCACCCTGAGTAATAAGCACATACATAGTAATAAAGCACTCGTGGGTCTGCCTCAATATTGGCTTACGACGTCTATGTATGCTGGCGTTTGTGCTTATGATAATACGCTTACTGTTTTGGATTCAGCTTTTTTTCAAGCAACACACATAGTGCCTGCGGGTACTTTGGTACAAATAATCGATGTAAAACAGACTCATACGAGCCCAGATACGAAGCAGTTTTTTGTTCATCTTAAAGTCGCCAAAGAAAGAGGGCAGGTGAGTATTTTCAGCGATAAGCCTCATGTTTTAGTCGTTCCTGCGCAGGTAAAAACTAAAGACGAGCTCAAAAAATACTTGAGCAACTTTATGAGCAAACAAGACCCTCATCGATGGATTCTAACAGCACGAACTTATATACAAGAGGGAATTTGGCATAAGCAGCCCGTTATTGGTATGGCCAAGCGTGAGCTTCTAGCAGCCATGGGTGCTCCGCGAAAAAAGCAGCATCAAAAAAATCCCGATACTCATAACGCACAAGAAATTTGGCATTATGCGAATTATTTTGTGCTTATAGACAACGAAGAAGTTATTAAAGTCAAAAAACTATCGGGTTTTAGTAACGGCCTTCAAAAATAATTTTCGCTCCTCGTTGGTTTGTTATCTATGACGATTATGAGGGCCGCTCTTTTAGTAAGCTTGTGCTTTACCGGCTGCCCTCGAGGCCATAATGTGGGGAATAAAGCTGTGAGCACGCATATAAACCAGGATTGGGTTGAGGGCACGGAATTATTTTTTCTGCTTTTGCCCCAGAAATTAGTCGTAGCTGAAAAAAGCCCACCCGAGGGTTTTTATATCAAAGGCTTACTTAATAATAAAAAATTTAAGCCAACGAGCCAAGTTCTTGGCATTGGTGAGTTGGCAACGTCGGGGCGCTATGGTTGGCTTGAGCTTAATTCTCAAGAATTTCATCCTATGGAATCCGAGAAAAAAGCCATGACACCTTTTGTCAAAGGCTACATGACCCCTCAGGGTTTTTTGCCTTCGCTGCGTGAAGTTATAGACGCGCCCTAGAGAGAGCAATGCGTTACTTTAAGCATCCTGCCCAAAGCATAAACCATATGCTTACTATAATTAATAAAAACTCACTCGAAGATTTATTCGAGTCTATCCCTGCTCAAGAGCGCTTAAATCACGAACTAAAACTACCCCAAGCGCTTGATGAGCTCTCGCTTAAAAGAGCGCTCAAAGATTTTTCTCAAATAACAGATTTTAGTAATTTTTTAGGCGCCGGTGCCACAGAGCATTTTGTGCCCGAATGGGTATCGCAACAGCTTTTGCGTGCCGAATGGTATACTTCTTATACGCCTTATCAACCTGAAGTATCCCAGGGTAATCTACAGGCTATTTTTGAGTTTCAAACGATGGTGGCATCACTCTTTGGTCTGGATGTCGCTAATGCGTCTATGTACGACGGTGCGACTGCACTCATGGAAGCTTTGCTCATGGCCGTGCGTATAAAAAATATAAGAGCCGTGGCTTTGTCAAAAGCGCTTCATCCAGAATATCGTGATTGTGTAAAAACTTATTTGGGTTGTGCTGATATACGTGTCATCGAATATGATTTTGATAAGCAGGGCCTAACTTGCCCAACTTTTTCTGAGCCCGTGGCTGGTGTCGCTGTGCAGTCACCTAATTTTTTTGGCCAAATCGAAGATATCAAAAAATTAGCTGCTCATGCTCATGCTCATGATGCTTTGTTCGTAGCTTGCACGACCGATATGAGCGCTTGTGCTGTTTTTTCTTCTTTTGGCTATTTGGGGGCCGATATTGCGGTCGGAGAAGGGCTTGGTCTTTTGGGCGGGCTGTCAATGGGTGGCCCTGGTGTCGGTTTACTTGCGACGAAACAAAACTTTCTAAGACAACTACCAGGTCGGCTCGTTGGGCAAACAACTGACTATTATGGGCGTCCTGGTTATGTTTTAACGCTGGCTGCACGCGAACAGCATATTAGACGCGAAAAGGCCACTTCTAATATTTGTACCAATCATAATCTCATGGCTTTGGCACTGGCCATGACGTGGTCTGCTTATGGGCAGCAGGGATTTCATGATCTTGCGCTTATTAATCTCAACAAAGCCAGGTTTTTTAGAAAGCTCTTAACAGAATTAAATATAAGCTGTGCTTTTACGGGTAGTTATTACAACGAGACGGTCGTTGATTTAAAAGATCAAGAATTATTAAAAAAGCGCTTGAGAAGAGCCTATGAGAATAAAATTATTGCGGGTCTTGAACTCGCGAGATTTTATCCCGAGCTTAAAACACACTTATTAGTAGCAACGACCGAGTTGCATGAAGAAGAAAAGATAAGACTCTTAGCTCATATTCTAGGTGGCATTCATGACTGATAATATTTCTGAATGTCGTGGTTTTGAAATTCCCGAAGCCGTGATTTTTAAACGCAATGAGCCTGGTTTATCTGGGATCGATTTATTTGATGAGAAAATATCTGATTTAGGCGATAAAACTTATAGACGCACTCCTGACGACAAATACTTATTTCCTGAAATAAACGAGCCTGACGCAGTAAGACACTATACGCGCCTTAGCCGTAAGAATTTTGCAATAGATATCGCAAGTTATCCCTTAGGCAGCTGCACGATGAAATATAATCCCAAATTACATGAATGGGCAGCGCGCTTGCCGGGATTTATGAGTCTTCATCCGTATATGCCACAAGAGATCTTAGAGCCCGCATTAAAAATATATTGGGAACTGCAAAATTTTTTATGCGAAATTGGCGGATTTCATGCAGTGTCACTTGCACCATCAGCGGGCGCCCAGGGAGAGTTTGCGGGTCTTGCTATGATCAGCAAGGCTCTTAAAAAACGTGGCGAAAAACGCCATAAGATTTTAATTCCTAAATCAGCTCACGGCACTAATCCAGCGACGGCGGCTTTTTTTTCTTATGAAGTAGTGTCACTCGATGTTGGTCCTGACGGGCGTATAATTCTTGCTCAAGTTTTAGAACTCATGGATCATGAATGCGTAGGTATTATGGTCACGAACCCTAATACGCTCGGTATTTTTGAATCCCAGATAAAGCACATAGCAAAAATAGTTCATAGCCGCGGGGGCTATGTTTATGGTGATGGAGCTAACTTAAACGCGCTCATGGGGATGACGAGACCGGGGGATTGGGGAATCGATGTTATGCATTTTAATTTGCATAAAACCATGACGACTCCTCACGGGGGTGGAGGCCCTGGTTGTGGTGCGATCGGAGCATGCGCAGAACTTGCTGAATATTTACCTGTGCCTTATGTTCAAAAAAAAGATAATAATTACGTAATTATTAATAATACTCAGAACTCTATTGGACGCATACGAAGCTTCTTGGGTAATTTCTCTATGATGATCCGTGCGTGGATTTATATCAAAAGTCTCGGAGCTTTAGGTCTTAAGCAAGCTTCTCAACAGGCGGTACTCAATGCTAATTATATACGAGCGCGGCTTGCGCCCTATTATGACCTGCCCTACGCCAGTGATTGTTTGCATGAAGTAGTCATAAGCGATGCCTGGCAAAATAAATATGGCGTTACAACGTTGGATATAGCCAAACGCCTCATCGATTATGGTATTCATCCACCAACCGTTTATTTTCCCTTGGTTGTTAAGGGCGCCCTGATGATCGAGCCTACAGAAACCGAATCGCTCTATGATCTTGATAAGCTTATAGAAGCGTTTATACAGGTCGCGCGTGAGGCCCAACAAAGCCCTGAACTTCTTCATAAAGCTCCCCTGAGTACCGCACTTTCGCGCCTTGATGAAACCCAAGCGGCCCGGCATCCCGTACTCGTATATAGGCCGTTATAGCGCTTGAGTCCCTTGACAAGCATGGCTCCTGCTTTAGCTTAGCTAGGAAACAGTACAAACTTAGTACAGTATTGGGTCTTAGGCTTTATGTTTAAAATTAGCAGATTAACCGACTATGGCGTAGTTCTCTTGCGCTATTTAGCAGCCAACGAAGCTCCCGCCTCGGCGCGCGATCTGAGCCGGCTGTCGGGCCTGCCTTTGCCGACGGTGAGTAAGCTCTTAAAGCTTTTGGCTAAACACAAAGTTATCGATGCGACGCGCGGGGTAAGTGGCGGCTATCAATTAGTAATCGATCCCAAATTAATATCGGTCTATAGGCTTATAGAAGTATTTGAAGGTCCACTTGCTCTTACCGCTTGCCTCAGCGATAGCCATCAAAGTTGTCAGATCGACAACTTATGCCCGCAAAAAGATGGATGGCTCAGATTACATAAGAAAGTGGCTCATCTCTTGAGTGAGACAAGCCTCTGGGAACTTATTGGCTCGTCCCAAGGAATTAAATAATATGTCTAACGCGATTAAACAACTTGCCGATCAACCTTATGCTTATGGCTTTGAAACTACTATCGATGCTGATCAAGTAGCACCTGGACTTAGTGAAGAAGTTGTCAGAATTATTTCGGCTAAAAAGAACGAGCCTGAATGGCTGCTTGATTTTAGATTAAAAGCGTTTAAGCAATTTCAGATTATGCTTAAACAAGAGCGTTTGCCACGATGGGCTAAATTAAATATTAATCCTATAGAATTCAACGATATAGTTTATTATTCAGCGCCAAAAACCAAAGCCAAGCTTAATAGTCTCGATGAAGTTGATCCTGAGATTCTCAAAACTTACGAAAAGCTCGGTATTCCGCTTCATGAACAAAAAATGCTCGCTAACGTAGCCGTTGATGCCGTATTTGACAGCGTTTCGGTCGCAACGACTTTTAAGAGCAAGCTTAAAGCAGCAGGTGTTATATTTGGGTCTTTTTCCGAAGCTGTTCAAGAGCATCCAGAACTCGTGAGAAAATATCTTGGAAGCGTGGTGCCCTTTACCGATAATTTTTATGCATGTTTAAATTCGGCAGTATTTAGCGACGGTTCTTTTTGTTTTATACCAAAGGGTGTTCGCTGCCCTATGGAGCTTTCTACTTATTTTCGTATCAATGCTGCTAATACTGGTCAGTTTGAAAGGACACTAATTATAGCAGAAGATGACTCATACGTAAGCTATCTTGAAGGCTGCACAGCACCTCAGCGAGACGAAAACCAGTTACACGCAGCTGTAGTAGAGCTCGTGGCACTTAATAACGCTGAAATTAAATATTCGACGGTACAAAACTGGTATCCCGGTGATGCTGAAGGCAAAGGCGGTATCTATAATTTTGTTACCAAGCGTGGGTTGTGTCAGGGGACTCATTCTAAAATTTCTTGGACTCAGGTAGAAACAGGCTCAGCTATTACGTGGAAATATCCGAGCGTTATTCTCAAGGGTGATAATTCAATAGGTGAGTTTTATTCAGTGGCTGTTACTAATAACTGCCAGCAAGCAGATACCGGCACCAAGATGATCCACTTGGGCAATAATACTAAAAGTACTATTATTTCCAAAGGCATCTCGGCAGGTACGAGCCAGAATACTTACAGAGGCCTCGTAAAAATAGCTCCTAAAGCTTTTGGGGCACGTAATTTTTCCCAGTGTGATTCTTTGTTATTTGGGGCTCACTGTGGTGCTCATACTTTTCCGTCTATTGAAGCCAATAATAAAAGTGCCCATATAGAACATGAAGCGACAACTTCGAAAATTTCTGATGATCAGCTTTTCTACTGCCGTTCGCGAGGTCTTGGGGATGAAGCTGCGGTAAGTCTTATTGTTGGCGGTTTTTGTAAAGACGTATTCAAGAAGCTTCCCATGGAGTTTGCAGTGGAAGCGCAGAAATTACTTAATATTAGTTTGGAAGGAGCTATTGGCTAATGACTCATGTGCTGAGAATTAATAACCTGCGTGTTGCGGTTGATAATCACGAGATTTTGAAAGATTTTAATCTTGTGGTTAATAAAGGCGAAGTGCATGCCATCATGGGCCCTAATGGCTCAGGAAAAAGCACCTTGGCTTATACGATTGCCGGCAAAGATCACTATGCTGTTTCGCAGGGTGATATAAATTTCATGGGTCAATCTATTACTAACTTAAGTGCTGATGAAAGAGCAGCTTTAGGGATATTTTTAGCTTTTCAGTACCCTGTGGAACTTCCCGGAGTAAATAACGCCTATTTTTTAAGAGCGGCTCTTAATGCACTTCGCGCATCGCGCGAGCAAGAGCAAATCGATGCTATTGATTTTCTAGAACTAGTTAGAAATCACTTGCATAAGCTCAAAATGGATGAGCGCTTTTTGCATAGGGCTGTTAATGCCGGTTTTTCGGGCGGAGAGAAAAAACGTAACGAAATACTCCAGATGTCTATTTTAGAGCCTAGCTTATGCATCTTAGACGAAACTGATTCTGGATTAGACATCGACGCTCTTAAAGTCTCGGCTGAGGGAATTAATAGCCTGAGAAATAACGAGCGTTCCATGATAATCGTCACCCATTATCAGCGCTTGCTTGATTATATTACCCCTGATTTTATTCACGTGATGGTAGCAGGTCGGATCGTTGAGTCGGGAGGCAAAGAGCTTGCTCATAAGCTTGAACAGCATGGCTACGATGCTTATGTGAAGGCTTCTTTATGAAATTTTTAAATCATACTCACGACGGGTTAATTATAGAAGAAATGCCTGAGGCATTAAGTATTATAATAAACCAGAATATTGCTTCACCTCTTATGCTTCCCGAAGCAAAAAAACTTAAAATTTGTGTAAGCAGTAATGTCGAAGCTCATTTTTTTGCGTCAAACGCTCATGTTGATCTGATTTTAGAGCCCGGAGCCCAGGTTAGTTGGTATGGGCTTTCTAATAAGCATATAAATCTTTGTGCTCATATAAAAGCCCATGCTCGTCTTGCTCTTGCGCATATAAATTTAGCAAATCCACAAGCTCAATGTGTTATGAATATAGAGCTTTTGGCTCCTGAAGCCGAGGTGAGTTTTGTTGGGCTTGATTTATTAAGTAATAATAATCTTAGTTCTATGAAACTGCATATTAATCATAGGGCGCCGAGTACAAGAAGCACGCAGGCTTTTCGTGGGATTTATGCTGATAATTCATGCGGAGCCTTCGAGGGCTTAGTGAGTGTTGCTGCTCATGCTGAAAATAGCTCGGCCATGCAGCTTTACAAAGCTATTATTTTAAGCGAAAGCGCGCGTGCTCATGTGAAACCTGAGCTTGAAATTAATAATTTTAATATCGCAGCTTCTCATGGTGCAAGCATTGGTCAACTTGATCCAGAAGCGCTCTTTTATTTACGTTCACGGGGCTTAAGCAAAGAGCATGCACAAAAAATATTGGTGACGAGCCTTGCTCAAGACATAGTGCAAGAAATACACCCCCTCATGCGGGAGTATTTAAGCAAGCAGGTAGATATATCTCTTGAGACACTCCATGAATAATAATAATTTTTTTGATGTCGAAAGCATCAGGCAAGATTTTCCTGCGTTAAAACAAGAAATTCATGCGCATCCCCTGGTTTATTTGGATAGCGCAGCAACAGCTCAAAAACCTCAAGTAGTTATAGATGCTATGCGAGCTTACTACGAAGAGTTTCCTGCGAATATTCATCGTGGCGCATATTTTTTGAGCGAAGTTGCAACAAAAAAATTTCATGAAGCCCGACATATTATTTCGAACTTTGTGGGTGCCTCACCGCAGGGACAGATAATATTTACACGTTCGTGCACCGAATCTATTAATCTTGTGGCTCACGGCTTATCGAAAATATTATTTAACGAAGGTGATGAGATAATTCTCACCCAAATGGAACACCATGCCAATATAGTTCCGTGGTGGCTTTTGGCGCAAGAGCGTAAACTTGTGCTCAAAATTGCCCGCGTATTAGATAATGGCGAAGTTGATTTAGAGCATTTTGCTAGTTTATTTAATAATAAAACTCGCCTTGCAGCTTTCTCGCATGCATCAAATGCTGTGGGAACGATTAATCCTATTAAAACTATGCTGTCTATCGCCAAAAAATTTGGTGTGGCAACGCTTATAGACGGAGCTCAAGCAGTTCATCATGTGCCGCTTAATCTGAGTGACCTTGATGTTGATTTTTATGCTTTTTCTGGTCACAAAACCTATGGCCCCACGGGAATTGGGGTTTTGTATATGAAAAATTCCTGGTTTGATACAATGCCGGTCTACCAAGGTGGCGGCGATATGATTAGTTCGGTTAGTTTTGACCACATAACTTTTGCACAAGGACCGCAAAAATTTGAAGCGGGTACTCCTCATATAGCGGGAGCTCTTGGTCTTGGGGCTGCTTTTAATTATCTAAGCAAGCTTGGTTTAGATAATATTCATCGTTATGAGAAATTACTTCATACTTATGCTTTAAACAAACTTTCTCGTATTTCTAGAGTAAAAATTATAGGTGAAGCGCAAGAGCGCGTAAGTCTTATTAGTTTCACGCTTCCTGGTGTTCATCCTCATGATTTGAGTTCTATTTTTGATCGTCAGGGCATAGCTATTCGAGCAGGGCATTTATGTGCTGAGCCTTTGGTGAGACGATTCGGACAGAGCGCTTTTGCACGAGTAAGCCTGGCTTTTTATAATACTACTGCTGAAATAGATCGTTTCATAGGTGCTTTTGAACGTGTTTTCGAGGTTTTTAAGCTATGACTGATATATATGATTTGTATCAAGATTTAATAATCGACCACAGTCGTGAACCTAAAAATTTCGGTGCGCTGTCTGACCGAACTCACCACGCACACGGAAAAAATCCTCTTTGTGGTGATGATATAAAATTAGATCTTAAAATTAATAATAATATTATTATTAATTTAGCTTTTACGGGCGATGGATGTGCCATTGCTAAAGCTTCAGCTTCTCTCATGACCCAGGCTCTCATGGGCAAAAATATCGATGATGCTTTAGTATTATTTACGCAGTTTCATGAGATGCTCGTTAACGAAGAAGCTTTAATAAATACAAGTAACTTGGGCAAACTTGAAGCATTCAAAGGCGTGCGTCAGTTTCCTATTAGAGTCAAGTGCGCCACTTTATGTTGGCATACGTTTAATGCTGCTCTTAAGAGCCAAAATAGCGCTGTGACAACGGAGTAAATATACTATGTACAGATCTCATAACGGCACTGAAGTAGAAATTGTGCGCGATGTTTCAAGTATTATAATTCCTGATGGCCTTGAGGCTCACCTGCCCAAAGGCGAGCGAGTTTGGATTCAGCAGGTATTAGGCGGCATGTTTACGGTGCAGACCGATAAAGGCTATCTCATGCGCATCGATGGTAAAGACGCCGATGCTTTGGGGCAAACAATACCTGACGAGCGCCGTAGTTTAACGCGCGAGTACGTCGAAGATAAAGGCATGAAGCTCTGCGTCGAGGATCAACTCAGAACCTGCTATGACCCTGAAATTCCCGTTAATATTTATGATCTCGGTCTTATTTATGACTGTGAGATAATCCCTGCCGATAATTTAGGCGAGTTTTTCTTAGTACGCATCGAAATGACACTTACTGCTCCTGGTTGCGGCATGGGTGAAATATTAAAATCAGATGTCGAAAAGAAAGTTCGTGATATACCTGGCGTCCAGGATGTCGTTGTTGACTTGGTATTTGATCCGCCATGGGATTCGAGCCTCATGAGTGAAGCTGCTAAGCTTAGTTTGGGTCTTTTATAGTATAATTTATAACTAGATCTTTGATGCTTTAAATAGCGATAGTTATTAGACTTTAAATAAGTTAAGTACTAATTCGCTATTTTGGAGCATATTCTATGAAAAAGCTTAGTCTTTTGGCGCTCATGCTATTATCGTGGATATTTTCTACTTCATGTGGTCCGAATCACGAGAGCCTTGATAGTATTCCCACTCAAAATGCTCTCTTGGCCTATGGCTCCAACGAATGGCCTATTTCGTGCTATTTTTATGATCCGAAAAGCCGAGATTTTGGTCAAAATTTACCAATTTGGAATCGAGCCTGGGTATGGGCCAAAACCCCTGAAGGTGCGCATATACATGCTCAAGCCGACAAAAAGGGCGGTTTTTTAGTGGCGGATAAAATTTATTATTCCAAAGGTAAAAAAATACTGGGAGTTTATGTCGACGAAGCTGGCGCTGAATTAATGCCAGAAGTTAAAACTACCGATGACATGGAAAAAATTTGCCAAGAATCTATCGATCGTTATTATCCTAACAAAGGCTATAAGCTCATCGGTATGGTGGGATCGCGAAATACTCAAGCTATTGCTAATTTGATCGAAAATGCTTTTCCGCTTACGATCGGCGAATCACAAAATCCCAATAAAATTACCCGTGTGGTTATTTTCGGAGATAGTCTTTCAGATACAGGCCGTCTCAAAAGATGGCTGCAAGTGATGCCTGAAAGACCCTTTTTTCTCGGGCGTTTCTCCAATGGCGGCACGTGGAGCGATTTTTTAGCTGACGAAGCCAACGTGGCAGTTCTTAATTATTCTACTGGCGGCGCTGTTACTAAAGGCAACGTCACGAAGACACCAGGAGAAATTCTTAGATACGTACGCGACGTAGGGCGTCATTTTATAACGGGTAGCATAAGAAATTTTATCAACGATTATAAAAAGAACGAACTAAAAGACGGGCAAATTCCCGATGCAGAGAGGACCCTCTTTGTTCTGTGGGGCGGTGCTAATGATTTCCTTTCGAAGTTTGATACTAAAAAAGAAATCAACGAACTTATAGATAAACCCGATAGTCCCGATGCCGGGAGCAATTCGATTTTGGCACGAACTGTTCTCAATGTCGCAGAAGATGTGAAAGGGCTCGCAAGCATCGGCGCTAAAAATATTTTGGTGGTAAACTTACCCGATATTGGAGCGACGCCGCGAATGGCGCTCAATGATTTATATCACGAGGGGTCTGCAGAAGACAAATATGCTTTCTCCGAAGCGATGAGCAAGATAGTCACGGAATATAACGAAAAGCTTGCAGCTGAAATAGAACGCCTTAAAAGCAGTCTCTCAGGCACTAAAATCGCGCTCTTCGATGCAGCTGGAGCTCTTAAGAGTCTCATGCAAGCCAAAGGCCCTCGTGGCGAGCCTAACTTTGATTATGGCATCGATATGAACGCGAGCTTTACCAAACTTTCTTCACCTAATAAACCCGATATAAAAGTCGGTGTTAATTGCTACAAAGGTGGTTATCTCGGATCAACTAAAGCAAGTGATATCTGCCCTAATTCGGCACGCATGCTCTTTTGGGACGACGTTCACCCAACAGCCATGGGCCACTGTGGTATTGCTTTCTTTTTGCATAATTTGCTTTATGACGAAGGTTGGGTTGCGAGCAAAGCTAATTTTCAGAACTATCAAAAAATATGTCGATAAATTAAAAATGCCAGCCTAAGCTGGCATGATAAAGCCAAGAAATTACTTGTCTTGCTTTTTCTTGATTTTTTCGGCTTTCTTTTCTTTGGCAGTTTTCAGAGGTTTTTTCTTTTCTGTCTTGCGCGCGTCTTGCGATTTTGCCATATTTTACTCCTTATTGTTTAGGTATTATACAACAATTCCACTTATATCACCTGCCCCCTGACGTTCAACCACTGGGTAGGGCCCGCTCAGATCAATAACGGTAGAATCTTTGGATTCAATTTCTCCCACATCAAGAATTAAGTCTAAACCATGACCAAATTCTTTGTTAATTTCGGTACCGTTGCGAAAAACACGATTATTGCTGACCGTAGAAGTTGAGACTATGGGTTTACGAAATATACGCGTCATCATGAGTGCCACAGGATGATCAGGCACGCGTATACCTACGGTTTGGCGCTCAGAGCGAAAAATTTTCGGAACTTCGGGAGTTGCTTTCAAAATAAAAGTATAGGGGCCTGGCAAATGGCGTTTCATGATCTGATAGGCGTTATTTTCCAAAATACCATAGCGAGCTATATCAGCGAGATCAGGACAAATAATAGATAACAGGTGATGGGGTTTTAAATTTTTAAGTTTTAAAATGCGATTTATGGCATCGCTTTCATAAATAGCACAGCCAATTCCGTAATTAGTATCGGTGGGATAAGCAATGACCCCACCTTTTTCTAAAACCGCTACTGCATGAGAAATAATTCGAGGTTCAGGAAATTCAGAATCTATTTTGAGCTGCATGCAAGTTGAATATGTCATCAGCACTCCACCACAAAGCCATCACATGAGTGACTTCATTCATATATATGCAGTATCTTTTAAGGGTGACTAGAGGGTAGGACTAAACTTGAAAACCAAAAGCATATGCGTTACCGGGGGCTATAGCCTTGGGTTACTAGTTTTATTGAGCATTGGTGTACTGCTCTTTGCTTTGCGCCATAATAAATTTTCCCAGACTTTGGCTCATGAAATGAGCGTAAAAATTCAGGCTACAAGCGAAATTATCATAAAAAACCAATTTCTTATCTATGTGCCTAAAATACCAAAAGATTTTCAAGCCATCTTGGATAGCCTCGATCTTGAAGTTAACATGCCTTTGTTAAATTGGATTCTTGTCAATAAGAAAGGCCACAAGAGCTCTACGATAATTCGGCTTGATTCTCCCGAAGCACAGCAGGATCGTCTGATTCTTAGTTCTTTGCTCGAGCATCCGCATATTCTTGATGCGCAACATAATTTTGTACTTGAGAAAGCATTAGTTCCCATTAATAATTATTTTACCGAAGAATGGCAGCTTGATATATCAGCGATCGAGAACCCCGCTGGTCTTAATATGCCTCCTGCATGGGAAATCACCAAGGGAAGTGAAAAAAACGTTGTTGCTATTATCGATGATTTTTTGGTTCACGGTAATTTTACTTTCTTTGAGCGTTTTCCTGATTGCAAAGAGCGCATTAGTTATTTTAATCCCTATGTTTTTTCGAATACTCATGAAGAGACGGGAAGCATTCCCCATGGAGAAATCATGCTCCTTGCTTTAGGGGCTTGCACCAATGAAAAAGCTTATTCCACTGGTATAGATTGGCATGCTCGACTCATAGCAACTCAGCGTGCCTCACCAGGTCAGGCCCAGAGTTTTTTGGCCGCTCTTGCAGTCTCTGGCATAGATGTCTGTAAAGAAAGTACCCATGCGTGTCTGGAGCAAGCCCCTCAATTTGCTCACCCACCCAAGCCTTCTGTTATTCTTTTGCCTTTCGCTAATAATTCACCCGATTTATTACAATTTAGCGCTGACATGATCAGAGCTATTCGTGAAAGAAATATTCTTGTTGTTGCGAGTGCTGGTAATAATAATCAAGATGCGAGTAGTTTTTTTCCCGGAGCGACCCCGGGAGTTATAAACATAGGTGCGCTTAATAAACATGGTGAGCGGGCTTCGTTTAGTAATTGGGGGCCAAGCATCGACGTACTGGCTCCTGGAGACTCTCTTAGCTTCTCTTTTCCTTCTGGCAAGAAAGAGGCTCAGGGCACTTCGATTTCGGCTGCCTATGCTGCAGGGGCACTTTCTCTCATAACTGCTATCAATCCTCAGATCACCGAAGGCCAAGCGCGCTTTTTACTGAGGGATTCAGCGCGGCCTTTGGAGTGCAGTGCTTATTGCGATCAGGCTTTATGTAGTGAACTTTGTTGTAAAGACCAGGCTTACAAGTGTGGCAATAAAGCTCTTGATATCTATGAAGCACTCAAAAAAGCCCAAACTAAATTATTCTTGGCTCCCATTTTAGCGCTGAGTAATAACTACGTTGTGATCCAGAGAAATTACGTCGATCCCCAAGAAATTATTACAAGCAACGAAGGCGATATTCAGGCTCATGTAGAAGCACTGGTATTTGATGATAATTTAGAAGTAAAACCAACTAACTTTGTTTTAGATTCTCGACAATCAGTCAAAAGCTCACAGGTTGTACAAATTTTTTTTAAGAGAGAGCCTTTTGCCAGAACTATTCATAAAATAAGATTTGTCGCGAAAAGCCAGGGGAATGTCATAGATTGGAGCGATTTATATATTGAGTATGTACCAAAAAAATAGGTTATTATAAAATTACTTAGATTGCCAAACGCTTATCGTTGGTTGTAGTTTTAGACGACCTTTTTTGGGCCAAGCTGTATTTACGGATAATTCAATGAGCTTGTTAATAGAAACTTTGGTACTGGTTGGTGGCATTAGTTTTTTTATGGGCCTTCCTTTTATTTTTATAAATATAAAAAATTATTCAAAATATATATTTTTAATCGGAACTGGCGCCATGATGGGGATTTGTTTTTTCGATTTACTCCCCGATGTTTTTGAAATGGGTGGATATTCAAGCCTTGGTATTATAGCAGCGGTTGGGTCTATTTATTCGATCACGCATATTTTTTACAGCCATCCCAAAAAAGAATATTCATACTCAACTAAATCTCTACGGGCTCTTTTGATTTTTATAAGTTCGCTGATGGCTCACTGTTTTGCCGGTGGTATGCTTTTGGCTATTTCCCATGCCCTTTCGCAAAAAATAGCCAGTACGGTCTTTTTAGCTTTGGTGGCACATAAAGGCTATGAAGCAATGATGCTTTCTTCGATCTTACTAGAACAACAGTGTTCTAAATTACGAAAATTGGCATTGAGCGTTGCTTATATTATTTCTTTTCCCGCAGGTGTTCTTATTACTGCTTTATTCGGAGCATATTTCAACCAAGAAGTAGCTATTCTTATTAGTAGCGTTGCTGTGGGAACTTTGATGGGATGTCTCATATTTGATTTTTTCATTCCCAGCATAAGACATCTGAGAGATAAGCGTTTAGAAGTCCTCTGGATAGCTGGCGGGCTCATATTCACTCAAATAATCATGAAAGGAGGATGAGCCATGGCATCATTAAGACACGCTGTACAATGCCACGATGAAGATCATCATTGGAGTCTTCATCTTATAGAGAAAGTAACCATAGTTTCTCGATTAAAAGGGCGTCTTCGTTTTAACTTAGGTTTCAAGGGCGATGAAATTTTATCTGATAGTATAAGACGAGAACTTCACCAGTTAGAATCAGTTCGATTGCGAGCTTATAGCATAAGAACCCAAACACTTCTTGTTACTTTTGATAATAATAAAATTTCGGAATTCGAAGTCGTAAGCGCTTTATTTCGCGGTATTAAAGAACTTGCCCGTCTGCACGGCGAGTGCGATTTAAAACATCATCATCATAAAAATTCTAAGCACGAAGAAGAGTGCGACCATGATCATTCACCGCTGGCAACCGATGCCGGTATACGCAAAGAACTTTTTAAGCTTATTCTTACAGGCGGGGTGCTTATTATTTTGCTCTATAGGCGGCTCAATAATTCGACTACTATAAATAAATCCGATTCGGTTTTTAACTTTGCTTCTTTGGTTACTATTTTATCGGGATATCCAATTTTTCAATCCGGTTTTGACTCGGTGAAAAAGCAACGAAAAGCGACCGATGATACGCTCATAGGAATAGCTGTGCTTGCAAGTCTCGTAATGGGCGAAAGTCTCACAGGATTTAGTGTCGTCTGGCTCATTAATTTAGGAAGACTTTTAGAGGCCATTACGCTTAAACGATCGAGGACCGCTTTGAGAGACCTCATGGATATCACGCCAACAGAAGCTTGGCATGTTTCTATGTGTGTTGGTCAGGATCACGTAATAAAACGCATAGGGGTAGAATTTATAGAAAAAAATCAAATTATTCGTATTTTTGCATCGGAGAAAGTGCCACTCGACGGAAAAATCATCAAAGGCACAGCTTTGGTTCACGAGGCGTTTATTACCGGCGAAGCAATTCCTCGAAAAAAATTAGTGGGTGATAGTGTCTATGCAGGATCACTTGTCTCACACGGAGAAATAGATATCGAAGTAACCAATCTTGTCCATGATACTGTTGTTGCTCGCATGATTGATGCTATTGAAAATACGCGCGATAAAAAAGCCGCTATAGAAAAAATCGGAGCCCGTTTTGCGGGATATTTTGTGCCTATTTCGATAGGGATTTCTGGCTTAACACTGCTTATTACCGGTGACTTAAAACGAGCTATTACTATGCTGGTAGTTGCTTGTCCTTGTGCTGCGGGCCTCGCGACCCCTACCGCTGTTTCAGCGAGCATCGGGCAGGCTGCGCGCAAAGGAATTCTCATCAAAGGTGGTATTCACTTGGAGAATGCCGCAAAAATTGACACAGTTGTTTTTGACAAAACAGGTACGCTTACCTTGGGTAAGCCTATTTTACAGGATTTTAAGCAATTTGATAAAAGCTTGAGTTTTAAAGAATGCCTCATGCTGGGCGCATCAGCAGAACAGTATACGACGCACCCTCTTGGCCACGTGCTTATCTTAGAGGCGCAAAAGCATAAGCTTGAGCTTCTTAGTATTCGCAGCCATAAAGTTTATCCTGGCATGGGTCTGAAAGCTTCTTTGGGAGATATAAGCGTTCAAATCGGAAATTTGAAATTAATGACTTTGCTCAAAATAGCTATGCCTGAAGATTTTGTGCATGATCTAGAAAAATTTTGCACGAGCGAAAGTGTTGTTTTTCTTGCTGTTGATAAAAATATAAAAGGCGCTTTTATAATCTCTGATCCAATTCGTCCCCAAGCGGACAAAATGCTTAACGAACTGAGAAAACTTGGAGTAAAAAATATTATTTTAGCTTCAGGCGATCGAGAAAACGCAGCAAAGTTTGTAGCACATCACATTGGAATTAAAGAAGTCTTTAGTGAATTATTACCAGAAGGAAAACTTAAATTAATTTCGAGTCTCAAAGCCAAGGGCCATAAAGTAGCGATGATTGGGGATGGCATTAACGACGCCCAGGCTTTGAGTGAAGCAGATCTGAGCATCGCCATGGGGGCAGGGCGCTGCGACGTGGCTATTGAAGCTGCCGATATAACGTTGGCTCGTCATGATCTTTTACTTGTTCCTGAAGTCATTGATATTTCTCAAAAAACACTGAAAACCATTTATCAAAACTTGATTGCTTCTGTTGGCATTAATGCAGCAGGCATGGCTTTTAGTGGCTTTGGGCAACTGTCGCCTTTTTCGGCAGCTCTTGTTCATAACGCCAGTACTATAGCTGTTGTTTTAAATTCCTTGCGCCTGGGTAAACAGGTTCAAACACTCAAAGAGGTCAGTATATGAACGCAAAGACTAATAATATTTCTTGGACTACTAAAGCAAAATATATTGGCACAGGGATTTTTATAGGATTTTTTTTAGCGCCTGCGCTGAATAAAATAGTACTTAAATTTCGGCCTCGAATAAACGAGCTTTTTGATGATCTTATGGGCAAAACCGAGGCGTTTGCAGAAAGCACCGCTGATCTTTTAGCTCGAGCACAACAAAGCGTGTCCGGTTCAGCAAAAAAACACGCGCAGGCAAAGTCCCCTGAAAAGCCTCAATCACCAGATATATGCGAGCACGAAAACTATTCGAGCACAACGGCAGAATTATAACTAATAAGAATATGAAAAGGCCAAAGGCTCATGGCCTACGCTATGATTAGCATTGGTATTTAAAGCCAGGAGATGGCCTATGATGAAAAGTTTTATAGCTTTCTTTGTTTTTCTGCATGCTTTGGTTATTTGTGCAGATGAGCAACCAACAAGTGCATATTTTACTGCGATAGAAGAAAGCGAAGCGATGAAAGCACTTAAGGCACAGGGAAATATAATAATTAGCGTTGCCCATACTAAAACCATGGGCTGTCAAGGCTGTTATCAATTTGAGATAAGCTACGAAATGCCAGAAGAATCAGAAATAAAAAGGGCCATTTTTTATACGCGGGATACTTTATTTGGCGATGGAGCAATATTAGTATTCCAGCGAAACGAGAAGCGCATATTTTAAGTATCTTATAATATGCCTGTATGTTGGTGATATATGCTGCTGTTATTCTTGGTGTAAGAGATAAAAAGAGAGATTAATATGCTGATATTTAACTATAATAAAAGTATATTTTATAAGAAATATTCAGAAATATTGAGCATTTTTTTATTGGCATCTTGCAGTATGCGAGCCATGGATCTTCCTACTGTTTCGATAGTAGATGAATTTTTATTTGATATTTCAAACGAATGTCTTATAAAAGACGCAGTTAGGTATGATGTCAAGAAGCAAATAACTCCTTCATTTTATGCTATGTTTTCGCACGAAAAAAACAGTGAAAATCTTATAAACTATGCGAAAAAATATATAATTATTGAAGATAATTCTTCATTGCTTCACGCTTTGTTTGTGTCTGAAAATATTGAAGAAAGTTATTATTTTTTATATCTTTTCTTTTCTGCTCAAACATGCGTGAAAGCAGACAAAGAAGGCTACGAGAGATTGCTTCTTGCTGCTTGTCTTCCTCAATATGAACTTATTATTAACTATCCTAAACAGCTTCAAAGTAATCTTCGTAGTGCAGTAAATTCAGGCGGCGACGTATGGCCCATTATTCACGAAATTGCTGAGCATATTTTATTAATTCTTAGGCAAAATTTGGCCAGACATTATGAAAAAATTGCACAAGAATATGCGGATCTTTATGCAGCTGATACAGCAGCACGACGTCGAAAAATGAGGACTCCTCATCTGCCTCGAAGCAAATCGCTCATCAATTTTGAATCATCGAGCGTGAGTACGACAAGAAAAAATAAAGAAGAAAAATGCGTAGTCTCTTAATTTAATCAAAATATAAGCACTTGTAGCCAGTATTGTGCAAAGGCTCTTCCACTAGTAATACTTTTGGATGGATAGCACAGTGAAATTAATAAGTACTAATAAAAAGCCTTTAATCGGGCGCTTTGCCAAATATCACGGCAATGGCAACGATTTTATTATTATTGATCAAAGCACAAAGCCAAAAGCTTTGTCCAAGCTTATGAGCATGGCTCCCAGTATTTGTGACCGACATCGGGGCGTTGGGGCTGATGGCATATTATGCCTCAGCCAGACTCAAGAGGGTCTTCATCTTGTTGTTATTAACAGTGACGGAAGTCTGGCCCAAAATTGTGGCAATGGGCTCAGATGTGCTGCTCGTTGGTATTTTGACGCGCATATTCACGAAACTAAAATAAATATTAATTTAGCTTCAAAAAATTATAGCTGTGAGCTTAAGGGCGAAAATATTATGGTGCACATGGGTGAGTGTAATATTAGACGCTTAGAAAATATGCGTTTTGACGAGCCGGACTTAGAAGCGCAGTGCTTCAAAGCTGAGCTTGGTAATACTCATCTGGTTTTAATTTTTAACCAGCCTAACGTAGATTTGAATTTAAAACTGCTCAGACAGGTAAAAAAATATTTTCCTGATGCTCAAGAACATAATTTGGGCCTGGTTACGTGGGGTAGTGAAGGCTATCGTTCGCGTGTTTATGAAAGAGGCGTAGGCTTTACTCAAAGTTGTGGTAGTGGAGCTTGTGCTGCGGCTGCTGCTTTGTCTATGGGCTTTGAGCAGGGCCACATGCATAATTTAGTATTAAGCCAGCCTGGTGGCTCTATCTGGGTGGACGTGCACGTGCTAGAAAATAAGAGTAGCCATGCACGCTTTATGCTCACGCTTGCAGGTGGGGCGCAAGCCATTTTTTTGGGGGTTTTATGAGTGTTTTTACTTCTATGAGTGAGAAAGACCACGAGCAAGTGGTCTATTGTTATGACAAGAGCTCTGGTTTGCGAGCTATTATTGCCATTCATGATACGACGCTCGGACCAGCTTTGGGTGGCTGTCGTCTGTGGCATTATGAAAACGAAGCTGCTGCTTTGCGCGATGCTTTAAGACTATCGCGCGGGATGACCTATAAAGCTGCTATTGCGGGCTTGAATTTAGGTGGCGGCAAGACGGTAATTATGGCCGATGCTCATACGACTAAAAGCGAGAGCATGTTTAGATCCCTTGGTCGCTTTATAGAAGGGCTTGCGGGTCGCTATATAACAGCCGAAGACGTTGGCACGACGGTAAAAGACATGAGTTGGGTTCGGGTTGAGACCTCACATGTGACCGGCTTATCTCCCGCTCTAGGAGGCTTGGGCGATCCAAGTCCGATTACAGCCTTGGGAGTATTTCACGGTCAACGTGCAGCTTTACAGCATGTTTTTGGCCAAGATACTATGGCAGGACGAACGGTTGCTATTCAGGGCTTAGGTCAAGTGGGTGGACACTTGGTAAGTCATTTAATTTCAGCGGGAGCCAACGTTGTTGCTTGTGATAGAGATTCTCTAAAAATTAAAAATATACTGGAGCGCTTTTCGCAGATTAAAATAGTCTCTCCAGAAGAAATCTATGACGTAAGCTGTGATATTTTTGCACCCTGTGCTTTAGGGGGAACGGTTAATCAAAAAACTATAGAGCGTTTGCGTTGCCCAATTATTGCGGGTTCGGCCAACAACGTATTAGAACAAGAAGAAATCGATAGTGCTTTGTTGAAAAGCAAAAATATTCTTTATGTGCCGGATTTTGTTATTAGTGCTGGTGGATTGATGAGCGTATCGGTGGAGCTCGCTCATGGAAAACGCAAAGATGCGCTCGCTATGGCTACGGGTATTTTTGATATAGTTGATCATGTTTTAAATACAGCTTCACAAGAAAATATTACGACTCAGGTAGCTGCTCTTCGGGTGGCCGAAAAACGCATAGCGTCTATTAGGTCTCTAAGGCGTCACTAGCGGTGTATTGCCCTTGGGCTTTGGACTGTCTAAAAAACCAGTAAAACAAGTGGGTAATGCGGTGAGCGATCAGCTGATTGTAAATGTAGCTTCGTTTGAGACTAGGATCGCCTTAGTAGAAGGGGGTGTGGTCACAGAAGTCATGATTGAGCGTAATGCCGACCGCGGCCTGGTAGGTAATATTTACCTAGGCAAAGTGCAGCGCGTATTGCCTGGCATGCAAGCCGCATTCGTAGAGATAGGTATCGGCAAAGCTGCTTTTCTCTACGTGGGTGATGTTATACGATCTCAGCCGAGCCTTGATCCGGTTGATAGCGTTGATGGTGATAGCGAAGAAAAAGCTCTTATAGAGCCTGAAATAGAAATTAGTCCGAAGAGCAAACGTAAGCTCAAAGAGCGCCATAAGATAGAAGATTTGTTAAGGCCAGGCCAGGAAATCATGGTCCAAGTGACCAAAGATATTATAGGCACCAAAGGCCCTCGGGTGAGTTGTAATATTTCTATACCTGGTCGCCATGTCGTATTCATGCCAAGTTATGACCACATAGGAATTAGCCGTAAAATAACCGATGAAGAAGAACGCGATCGTTTGCGGGTGCTTTTGGGCCGAAAAAAACCTGCTGAAGGTGGCTTTGTTGCTCGAACAGTCTCTCAAGGTGTAACAGACGAGAAGATTCTGCATGATTGCGAGTATCTCGTGTCACTCTGGGATGATGTTTGTCGTCGTGTGAAGCAGCTTTTAGCTCCTGCTTTGGTACAACCTGAGCTCGATATAGTTCTTAAATGCGCGCGCGATATGACCCATGAATCTCTAAGCCGCATAGTAATTGACGACGAACAGTGCTTTAGGCGTACACGTAAATTTTTAGAGATATTTCATCAACCTATGTGTGAGCGTGTGGAGCACTATGAGCGAAAAGAGCCGATTTTTGAAAGCTTTGGCATAGAATCAGAAATCGCTCGTGCTATGAGCCGTAAAGTCTGGTTGCGCTCTGGGGGCTATCTAATTATCGATCAAGCTGAAGCTCTAACAGTAATAGACGTTAATACGGGCCGCTTTGTTGGTAAGAGAAATCTTGAAGATACTATTTTACGCGCAAATCTTGAAGCTGTACGTGAAGTCGCATACCAGCTGCGTTTTAGAAATATTGGTGGCATGGTTATTATTGACTTTATCGATATGGAAACGCAAAGCGACCGAGATAAAGTTCTTAGTGCCCTCGTGGAAGCTTTAAAACGGGACCGTGCTCGTTGCAACGTTGTTAAAATAAGCGAATTGGGTTTGGTTGAAATGACGCGTCGGCGCACCCGTGAGAGTCTCGAGCGCTTGATGTGTGAACCGTGCTTTTATTGCGATGGCCGCGGTACCCTTAAGTCTAAGCAAACAATTGTCTATGAAATCTTTAGAGAGCTCCAGACGCGCGGCAAGAATTTAGCAGAATCAAGTATCGTTGTTCATGCTCATCCTGAAGTCGTGGATTTAGTTTATGGAGAAGAGCATGATAATTTGAGCAAAATTGAAGAGCAATTAGCTAAGCAAATATTAGTGCGTCCCCGAGGTTCTTTTCATCAAGAGCAATTTGATATCTTTGGCTCAAGTAACCCGTCTTGAAAATATGAAAAATAAAATTTTACATCTTGCTTACGAGCTTTGCAGTATCCCGTCGTCGACTTATGAAGAAAATAATATATTAATATATTTAGAAGATTATTTTCTTAGAGCAGGGCTAAATTTTGAGCGTCTTAAGCTCGCTGGTCAAAAAAATAGATATAATATATTAGTTTATAAGAATAAAAAAAGCTTTTATAATACTATTTTTTGCACTCATCTCGATACCGTCAGGCCCTATATTCCTCCTCGAATAGACCAAGATATTCTCTGGGGGCGTGGCTCATGCGATGCTAAGGGCATTGCTGCTTGTATGATCATGACGCTTCATGCACAAATTTCTAAAGGCTTTGAAGACCTTGCGTTATTACTAACGGTTGGTGAAGAAGAAAGCAGTGATGGCGCTAAGAGTGCCAATGAGCACCTAAGAGGCATGGCTCGTTTTCTGGTTGTTGGTGAGCCAACAATGCTTAAAGCGGCAAGCGCTCAAAAGGGCTCTTTAGTATTCGATCTAAACGCTCATGGCCAAGAAGCCCATAGTGCTTTACCCCACTTGGGTGAATCAGCTATCACCAAACTTGTTGATAGTATATATAATATTAATAATTATTCGTGGCCAAAAAATAATAATTATGGCGAAACGTTGGTAAATTTCGGCATACTCGAAGGAGGCCAAGCGCGCAATATGCTCGCTAAGCAGGCCCGTGCTCACGGTATAATGCGCATAGTATGCGAGAGCGAATATATAATAAAAATTCTATCTTCCAAACTTTCCGCGGGCATAAGTTTGGATATAAAATCTATTTGTGAGCCATTCTTATATACAGTACCACCAGGTTTTGAATCTTTCGTTGCTGGTTTTGGCTCAGACGCACCCTATCTTTGTGATGTTGGCCAGCCGCTGCTCATTGGTCCAGGAGATTTAGCTTTAGCCCATAAAGAAAACGAGCATATCAGTGCTCAAGAGCTCTTGTCGGGTTTTAAGGCCTATGAAAAAATCGCTGATTTTTCGAGAAGTTAAATTTTTAGTTTTTTAAAAATATGTTTATATTTTGTTGATAGGATATGCAAAATAGCCCTAGAAAGATTTTACTATTCGTCATCTCGTCATCTCGTCATCTCCTTGTCATGGCCACGCCCTACGGGCTCGCCATGACGATGAGCGGTAAAACGTTCTATGGTTATTTCACTTACTTTGTAAATAAAAAGATTTGATAATCATGGGGATAGATTAATTATTTACATGCTTAATTTATGCGAGTTAATAGTGATCTTTTATATGTTATAACATATTTATGTTTTTTATCGGTTATATTCTAAGTATCTTATAAGAAAAAAGAATATGTAAATATCTTATATCATACTTGTCTAATATATTATTTTGCTCAAAAATATGCTCTCTATCATGGAGCGTTAGATGAGATATTATAATTATAAGTTTAAGGCCGTATTGATAGTCGGTCTTTTGAGTGTGGGCAATGGCTGCAGCAAAGAGCAGGCACAGAGCAAAGATAAAATATTAGCAGCGGCGCAGTGGGATGCTCTAGGCTTATTTAAAATCGATTGCTCAAATAACTTAGACCATGATGGCGATGGTATTCCCAATAATAACGATCCCGATTGCATGCTCGATCAAATAAGGGGATCCAAAGGCCCTGCTGTAGGACCTCCTGGTCCAGCAGGACCAGCGGGGCCCGTGGGCCCTGCCGGCTCACCCGGTCTTCCCGGTACGCCAGGAGTGCCTGGCATGGGCGGCTTTCCCGGCTTTCCTGGGCTCCCTGGTTTAAGCGGTCTTCCTGGTCTTGGCGGCCTTCCAGGTCTACCTGGATTACCCGGATTGCCCGGATTACCAAGCATTAGTCTGCCATCTTTAGGGAGCGCGAACGCAAGTGTTATGAATGACGCAGCTCATGCCCAAATAGAATCTTTAGAAGATCTTCAGGCTCAAGAAGGGCTTACGCATGAAGAAAAAAGCGACTCACACCTGGCACGGTCTAAGTCAAGCGTTAGGGTAGAATCTTTTGAACCCGTTCCAAACGGCATATGCGGTAATGGTATTCAGGAGGTTTTGCCGCAAAGCAAAGCATCATGCCCACACTTAATTTATGGAAGCTCAAGCAATGGAGCCAATCCCAGCAATTTGTATTGGCTTGATAGTCAAAGTGGCGCGGGTACTCTTGTTGCTAAGATCAGCGGATCGGATATTCATCGTGTGAGTGCAATCGATTTTGCTCCCGATGGCAGTCTTTATGGCGTTGGCGTAATCGGCAATAATTGGTATTTGGTTAGGATAGATTGCCGCACGGCTCAAGCTTCTTCGTTTTTACCCTTAGGTTTATCTGCCGACGAAGGGCAGGAAATTACCGATATAAGCTTTAACGCTCAAGGGCAGCTGTGGGCATATTATAAACGCCCAGCAGCAGCTGAAGGCGACCTTCTTGGTACTATTAATATTGCCAGTGGAGCTTTTAGTGGCGCTAATTCTCATGGTGGCGAGGCTCTTACTTTTGCGCCTTTCATTGGCAATATGCTTTATCAAGCTGATTTTAAGAAGCTTAATATTCGGCAACAAAACTCTCACGTACTGCCCGCAAATCCCAACGACATAGCTTTTAGCTTAGCGTCGATTAAGATGCCGTTTATAAATACTATGGATACAGATTTTTTTAGCCAGATAACTTATGCGAGCGTCAAAAATATCTCAAATAAAGATGCTTTAGTCGCACGTCCAGAAAATTACGTAGGTATTCTCGATCGTAGCAGCAACCCACCAACGTTTAGACCTTTAGGAGCAGACACGCAGGCACCTTTGCATCTTGATGGCATTGCTCTTAATCGTGTCTATGAAACCTGCGACGGGCCAAGCGCGTTATTGCCTGAAGGCGCAACATGCACTTCACGTTGTATGCTCAAAGAAAGCGCATGTGGCGATGGCCAAGATAACGATTTTAATGGCCTATCTGATTGCCAAGATCCTGCTTGTGATAATCAAAACTGTTCTTCGGAAAATAATGCTCAAGGCACGTGCAACTTTGCTTTGGGGCAATGTAGAGCTCATAATTAAGATCGAAGCATAAAATCAGGAAGCTTTTCATGCTTCCTGATTTATTTTTTTTAAACTAATCACCTTGAGTTTTTTTCATAGTTTTTAAAACTTGGTCAACTGTAAAGCTTGCAGCTTCTTGTCGAGGAGGGAATTTCTTAAAAGATTCCAGGAATTTAGCCACACCTGCTTGTGCTGGTAAAAGAAGATAGGCATGGCTTAATACATAGTCATAATAAGTATTAGAAGTAATGTCAGCGCGTTCATAAGGGTCCATGCGAAGATTAAAAATCTTGGGAACTCTTAATTTTACCAAAGGCTCAGCCCAAACTCTCAGTGTTCCCGTAGCCCGTTGCTCGGCGAAGACAAATTTCCAGTTATCATAACGTAAGCCGGTGAGATCCCCATCATCGGAGAAATAAAAGAATTCATTGCGAGGGGCCTTTTTAGTTTTACCGGTAAAATAGGGCAAAGAATTATAGCCATCGAGATGAACTTTAAAATTCTTTTTACCTACCGAATATCCTTCGAGAAGTTTTTCTTTGATTTTGGGCTCACCTGCCGCTGCCAAGAGCGTAGGAAGCAAATCGAGAGAAGAAGTTATGGCATTAGAGACAGAGCCTGCTTTAATTTTTCCTGGCCATTTGATCAAAGCAGGAACGCGATATGCGCCTTCCCAGTTTGAATTTTTTTCATTGCGAAAAGGTGTCATACCCGCATCTGGCCACGAGTTCATATGAGGGCCATTGTCGGTCGTATAAATAACAATAGTATTATCGTCTATGCCTAAATCTTTAATTTTATTTAACACCGATCCGACATTTTTATCATGATCGATCATGGCGTCAGCATAAGGTCCTAACCATCTTCCAGCTTGTCCCACGCTCTCAGGTTTTACATGAGTTCTAAAATGCATATGCGTGAAATTGACCCAAACAAAGAAGGGCTTATCTGCTTGCACCTGCTTTTCGATATAGGCGACCGAGCGTGCTGCAATATCGTCGTCAATAGTTTCCATACGTTTTTTAGTTAAGGGCCCGGTATCGGTAATATCCTGTGAACCATCGGCATTGGCAAAGCTATGTATCACGCCACGCGGCCCGAAGCGTTTTTTGAAATTAGGAAACTCTGATGCCTTGGGATAATCAACTTGTTCAGGCTCTTCCTCAGCATTAAGATGATAAAGATTGCCATAGAATTCATCGAAGCCGTGAGCCGTTGGCAAAAACTCGTCTTTATCACCCAGATGATTTTTGCCAAAATGTCCTGTCGCATAACCAAGAGGCTTTAAGAGCTCTGCAATAGTCGGATCTTTGTCACTCAGCCCTATGGCTGCTCCAGGCAGTCCGACTTTACTAAGACCCGTACGAACAACGCTTTGTCCTGTAATAAAAGCCGAGCGCCCAGCCGTGCAGCTTTGTTCTGCATAATAATCAGTAAAAAGAAGCCCATCTTTTGCGATGCTATCTATATTGGGCGTTTGATACCCCATGAGCCCTTTGGTGTAGATACTAAGATTGCTTTGACCGATGTCATCCCCAAATATGACTACTATATTGGGCTTCTTGGCATGGGCCATCGCGCTCATACCTGCTATGAAAATACAGGAAATAACCAGGCGTAATATATGCATTGTGAGCCTCTTAAATAATATTTTTTAAGTACCATAAGTTTTTATGTATAAATTTAAGGGCGAAATTTCAGGCCTAATTTTCTTATTTGTGCACAGGCGCCGGCAAAGGTAGAAGGGAGGGGCTATCTCTATTGGGATCAATATAGGTTACGCCTGGCGGATTAGGAAAGCCGGTGAATTCAGGCACGCAGGGCACAATAAGGTTATAATCTGCACAGGTGTTATTTTGGCATCGCATTAAGAGGCGATCGCCTTCTACCAACGATGGAATTTCAACCATCATTTGGCCAACCTCATCTGTTGTTCTCAGTGTGAGTGGACCGTTAAAAACTGGGTTGCCATAGCGTTGTAGATAAATCTCAAAATCAAGATTCGGGCCTAACCATCCAGGATTTATAATTAAATTGCCTCCTATATTTTTAGTGGAGTTAATACTCAAAATACCGGCTTCTTCATTTTGCCAACGTTGATTACTGCGGCTATTGGAAAAGCATTGGGAGCGCACGGCGAATTCAGCGAGTTCGAGGGGACAAAAATCTCCTATGGTGGTCCCAAAACCAATACCATTGAGCTCAGCGTCGGATATTCGAAAAAACTGGAGCGCCCATTGATCCGCAGCTAAATAGCAAGCAGCGAACTGTCTTTTTAGTTTTCGCGTGCTTTCTCGCGCCGAGCCATCCCATACATGGACCGTGTAGCTCAAAAAGGCCATTTCCTCATCGTAGCTATTATCAAGTTCATAATCAGCGCGTAGACCAAGAAAAAGATCTTCAGTATCGATGTCATATCTCATATATAAACTATCGCGCAGGGCCTTACGGCGATGTCCGAGCAACTCGATAGCTATGACCTGTTCTTTACAATGATCGTCCCCTCGTCTAAAAAAAATGACCCAAAAGTCGTCATCGTCTACGATACAGTCACCATCGGAAGTTAAAAATACTTCGGTATTATGGCCATCACCAAAGAGATTGGTGAAAGTCCAGCCAGTGTTATTTGCCAGAAGACTTACTTCATCGCTGCTCGTATTGGTGAACTGGGCAACGCTGGTTAAAGCGCAGGCATCATCGTAAATATCGCTGTCGAGAGGCCGGCCGTTACCGAGTTTAGTATTAAAAACCGCGACGTTGATGCTTGGTGAAGTATTTTTTTCATAGCTTATGACGCCATTGAAATTATTATCTTGTAATTTATTGCTTTGCTGAGCCTCAAAATCCGTAGAATTAACGCTTAACGAAGCGGTGAGGGGAATCTCACAAATATTTTTAACGACAGCATTAGTGCCGATTTTGATGGGATCGAAATCTCTGAAACCTCGATAGATATTCGCATGCCTTTCATCAAGAATTATAGGAAGTTCAAGAGCTTCGCCTCCAGTCATACCCCCTCCTTCATGGCGCCGTGAAGCGAGGCACAGGGGAGGGCGCGTAGCAACGAGCGCTTCAGGGTCTTCTCTCAAAGCAGCTTTTAGTACTTCTTGCGGAAAAATACGAAATTCACTTAAAGACACAAACTGAAGCTCGTTAAGAATAGTACCCGACGAATTGAGTTCCATTAAACTTTCGATCCACGTGCTGCAGTCTACCTGACTCGGATTCCACCCTTCTCCATGGCGCATCGCAGCATTACGATAATATTTCCAAACAGCGCTCTCAACGGGCCCTGCCAACCAAATAGCTTTGTCATAGCAGTAGGGTGGAATGAAAATCTCATATTGAGGACAGTCGCCTCTTCTATCAAGTTCTTCTTCGTCACATCCCTCGAAAGGCATAACGTCGTTAACCACCGATACAAGCAAGGGATATTTAAACATTACTGCAGGCATTTCTATGACAATATTACCTTGCCAGCTGCTCATTCCGAACAAAGTCGAACTATTTCTTCGACCTTCATCATCAAGGCCAAAAACCCGAACGCGCCAATCATCGAGATAAACTTCATTTTGCGGCTTGGCCGGATTAACACGGATAGCTAAACTTAAATATCCAACATGGTCGCTCTCACCCAATATAGGTAATTCCAGCTCTTTTTCTTCTCTTTTCTCTTCTTTTTTTTCTTCTTTCTTTTCTTCTTTTTTCTCTTTTTCTTCTTCGTCTTTTTGCTCTTTCTCTTTACCCGTATTTTTATCATCCGATGCTTTGGCTTCTGACTCAATGCTTATGGCTTTTGAATTTACTACGGGATCTTGCGGGGGCAAAAGCTCCCTGCCGCAAGCAGCAAAAAATAGTGAACAACTTAGAAACAGATTTATAATATGAATAAATTTACCCATTTTAATTTCCTGATTTTGCATTAGAAAACATAGCACAAACAGGAATTGAGCTCTAAAAATATACAATTCAAGATCTTTTTTGGGCATGCCATATTAATTCGTCATTGCGAACGAAGTGAAGCAATCCAGGCCTCAGTGGCCTTGTAGCTCGATCACGTCACTACGTTCGCGATGACGATTGGAAAATTTATATAAAAAGCCATGATGAAAATATAAATCTATTGCCCAAATCTCAATGGTTTGTTAGGCTGATTTTATGGGTAATTTATATGTATTAAATTTTTTCTTCTTGAGTTTTTTGATATTTTTTAGTTCTGGATGCGTAGAAAAAAAAGATAATTTTATGGCGTCCGATAAAGTTCTCGTATTTGAGCTCCTAGATCCATCCTTGAGTCAAGACCCAGCAAAAAATATAACCCATTTGAAGCGCTGGAATAGTAAAGAAATAGGCGACAATGGCGTTCATGTTTTTGTTCATCCCGATAACGCGCAAGCGCTGAAAGCTTTTAGTGGTGCTTCTATTGCGACCCATGTGGCGCATGAGCATGAACTTAAAGACCAATGGCTCGATATTATTGCCAAAAATAAGAACAGAAATAAACTTATTATATTTATCAAAACTCATGGTGATACCATAAGCATGGTAGGCAGAGGCAATTTTTGCTACCGCAATGAGCATTCTTGTACGCTCGATACTCAGAAATTATTAGAGGCTTTGAGAGCGCTTTCGGCCATGCCCAATTCTTCTTTAAAAGACGTCCTGGTTATTCCTCTCTCGTGTAATAACAAAAATATTATGGATCGCTTCGAGAAAGAAGCGAAAAAAATTGCCTGGTCTTTTAATCTAACTATTTTATCTCAAGCAAACAAAGACATATGTACGAGCAACGCGTTTGGCTGGCAGCTTGAAGAGCAAAAAATCATGCTTAATAGCTCCAAGCATATGAATGACCAATTGGTCGGCTCGGTTTTTCAAGCTCAAGATATACCTGAACTTCTTAAGATATATAATAAAATATTTAAATTAATCCCTACTGCTACGTATGAAATAAAAAAAATAACCGAAGCAGAAAATCAGTTAGGGCTTGAGTACTGGGGTCTGAATAATATAAAGCTTGTTTTTAGATTTCATTGCAAGTTCTTAGATCTTAATAAATCACTAGGGCAGATGCTTAAAGATTTAGGCATTGAGCGTGAGGCATCTCGCTTATCGGAGCTTTATTTTTGGTCAAGTTCCCATAAAGAAGTGAAAATCAAGATAGATAACTTAGATACTATTTTTAATAAAGATCAATTTGGCGATGACCAACAAAATTGTTTAGCTACTTTTGTTTTTGAGAAAAATCATAAATAATTATGATAAAATTTTTAATTAATTTATTTAATTTTCGCCGTACTTGACGCCTCGAAAAATAAGTTCCAACAGATAACGTGCTCAGTGCTATGTGGAGCTATTTTTTAAATGAGAGGTTTGTGTTGTTTAAATACTTTATGTTGTTCTTTGGTTTCTTTTTAATCACTGAACAATCTCATGCAATGCTTTCGCGTTCTAGTCGACAAATGCTTCGATATAAGGGCGCTCGATTTTATGGAGCATCTCCGATAATGAAACAGTTACCTCGAGCGTATAGTAAATCAGAGGCGCCTGGCTACTACTATATGAGACATTGGAATAACGGTTCTTGTGTTGTGAGAATCCCAGCTCTCAAGATGAGCAGCGAAGAACTGAGTGAGTACAACGCACAATTGGTTGAAATTTTGACCCCTCAAGCTCATAGTCGATCGGAGCCGCTCCCCTTTGTCAGTAGTCTTGCGTCGCTTAAAGGTTACGACAAGCGTTGGGATCGGGTTTCGGACCGTGGTTATGACAAATATACCGATGGGATCCTGCGCGCGGCATCGGAGTCGTTAAATGAAAAAGATCAAGAACTCTTTCTTAGACCAAGCTTTAAGAAATGGCTTACTAATGAAGAAGGTGAATCTTATTCGGTTAAAACTAAAAAGGCATTTCCCATATTTGAAGCGATTAAAGAAAGAAATCTTTCACAAGTTCGCCTTATAATTCCAAGACTTGCTCAATTTATTGATATATTGGACCATCGAGGCCGAACACCCTTGCTTGCTTTTGTTGAGGACTATTTAGAAGATACATCGGTGAACTTTTCTCACGTAGAAGAGATTATTTGTTTATTCGTAAAATATGGAGCCAATGTGAATGCGAGGGCTTCCAGACAGAGAAATGTGCTTCATTGGTTAGTGGCTCATTCGCGTGTGTATTTCGTACTGGATATCGTAAAATTATTAGTAGAAAGTGGGGCCGATGTATCTTCTCTTGATAGCCGTGGAGATACGCCTGTTAAGATATTATTGAGCATTGATAAAAAACTCGAAGTGATGAAAAATCCCCGTGTTCTGTATTCTATTTTTCAGTAGCTTGTATTTTTAGCGAGTGAGTCTGTTTTGTAGAGCATCAGATGCTTTTAATCTGCGAAGCAGAAGAAATAGTTGAGCCCGGGCTCTACTATTTCTTCTGCCTTGCGGATTAATTTGCTGAGCCTATGCAAGAGCTCTTATTTATTTTTCTCAGTAAACTCCATGCTTCCTAATTTGCTTTTTTCTTCAAGGCCTAGGGTAGGCAAGAGTTTGAAATTACATTTGTTTTCCGTGGTTGTAATTACATAGGGCGTTGCTCGAGGTATAGGTTGTTGAAATTTTAGGTTGAATCCCGATAACGATGGACACTTAACGCCAAAAATAGTGCCCAATAATCCAGGTTTTAGCTTTATTTTTAAGAGGCCCTCTTTGCTCGCGCTCTCCATGTCGCTACTCGCGCTCTCCATATCGCTACTCGCGCTCAGTAGAGCATAGCTACAGCTGCCATCGCGCTCTTGAGTAGGTTCGGCAATCGTATAAGAATCCTTGGCAGGAATCGGTTCAGTAAGTTCTAATACCTGGCTTTCGTTTAAATTTGGGCAACTCAGCGCATTGGTGGCGGTCATAATAGTTGTAAAAACTGCACATAAAGATATTGCTAATAAGTCCTGTCTTTTCATAAGAACTCCGTTAATTATTTATATATTTAATATGCTAAATTTATTTAACGTTTCGATGTGCGTGAGGCCGCTTTATTTTTGGGGAATGCTTGCTGAAAATAGCTTTAAGAATTTTCCAAAATAGGGCCGATAAACAAAATATTATTATGCGTCTAAACATGCGATCACCAAGTTTATATCTAATATTAGTAAATATATGCTGATAAGGCATGCGTTAAAATTTGAAAATACTCATATATTTTTGTGAAAGCCTATGCTCCATGGTGATGAGCTTGCTAAAAAGCCCTTGTGCATGAGTGCAGATAGGGCCCATGCTGGGTGGTGCTTTGGGGCCTATGATACGGCCGTCGACTGATTCTACATAGCTTATTTGGGCGGCGCTTCCCGTGAGAAAAACTTCATCAGCGGTATAAATCATGGAACGGTCGATTATCGAGTTAAGCACGGGCATATTGTCGTCTTTGAAGAGATCTATGAGCGTTCGCATGGTTATGCCTTCGAGAGGGCCTGAGCCTATAGCGGGGGTGATTATTTCTTTACGATAGACGACAAATAAGTTGGCAACGCTTGCTTCTACTATTGCACCCAAATCATCCATGAGGAGTGCTTCATCAAAGCCGCAGCGACGGGCTTCGGAAGTGGCGAGGGCTGAATTAAGATAGCATCCGCTGGCTTTGGCTTTAGTGGACATGCTGGCATCAGAAAATTTCTTTCGACTTGAAATCATGAGACGCAGGCCACCGGCTTTTTTAAAATATTGCTTTAGAGGCAACAAATAAACAGCCAAGTAATAACTGCGTTCGTCCATGCAGGGGCCGATGACTTCATCATCGGAAAATATAAAGGGTCTTAAATAAAAATCGCCTTGAGGAGCGTTCGCTTTTATGACGTTGTCTATGACCAGTGAAAAGTCTTCATAGGGCATATAATAATTAAAGCCTAAGATTTTGGCTGCGTTCATCAAGCGCTCATGATGATCAGGCAAACGTAAAATACGGGCTTCTTGGCCGGCTACATAGCCACGCATGCCACCAAAACACATAGTTCCGTACTGCAGGCTGTGGCTCGCGATGCTTATCATAGCTTCGTTATGAGCGACGATGGCGCCTTTGAAATAGGCTTGAGGCATCATAGCTTTTATAGACTGAGTCATAGGAACCTCGGATAAAAATACGGGGCATAAGTTATATGCTTTTGCTGGCCCAAGGTGTCAATGCCAGATTTTTGCTATTTAATATTAGATAAATAAAGATATTTTTAATAATAAATAATGAGAGATAATTTATTGTTTGTGAATATCAAATTTGTAATTTGATAAATAGTTTAAATAGTTGGAATATTGCAACTAAAAAATATTTTTGCTTATTTAGTTATAGTCCTATAAAAAATATACCGCCGGAACTCACAACCCCCGGTGCCTCCAGAGACTAGAGACTCTAGAGCTTCCTGAGGAGCCCCGATGCGTATCCATCAAATTTTTTTGAGCTTGTTGGTATTATTTACAGCAATTGCTGGCAATTCCCAAGCTATTACTTATATACCTGGCCATCTTTTGGTGAGAGCAGATCCTCATCAGGTTGGTGTTTTAGAGGATTGGGCACGAAGCATTGGCGTGGAGCGAAAGGGGTCTTTTAATTTAGTGCCTGGTCTTAATTTATATAAATTTGACGAGCGGCGTAGCGTTGAAGAAGTGCGCGCGCATTTCTTAAGAAGCGGCAAAGTGCTTTATGCTGAGCCTGATTATGTCTATAATACTAATATTACTAATATTATTTCTCCCAATGATCAGTATTTTTCTAAACAATATGCTTTGGATAACACGGGTCAAACGGGTGGTAGCATCGATGCCGATATTAATGCACCCCAAATGTGGGAGATACAAAAGGGTAGTAATAATATCGTAATTGCTACTATCGATACAGGCATTGATTATACTCATCCTGATCTTGTTGATAATCTTTGGAAAAATCCGGGTGAAGTTCCTAATAATAATAAAGACGATGACAATAACGGCTACATCGATGACGTGTATGGCATCAATACCATATTAAATACCGGTGATCCAATGGACGATAACGTCCATGGTACTCACGTAGCTGGGACTATTGGTGCGAGCGGTGATAATACTATAGGCGTCGTCGGTGTTGCCCAGCATGTCAAAATAGCCTCATGTAAGTTTTTATCGCAAAGTGGTTCAGGCGGTGTGAGCAATGCTATTAAGTGCATGGACTATTTCGCCGCTTTAAAATCCCGCCAGCATAATCCGGTTAATATCGTAGCTACCAATAATTCCTGGGGCGGTGGAGGGGCATCTCAAGCCTTGCTTGATGCGATAAAAGCTCATGAAAAGCTTGGCATTTTATTTATTGCTGCGGCAGGCAATTCGGGCGAAAACAACGATAATGTTGATCGCTATCCGTGTAATTACCCAGTTCCAAATGTCATCGCGGTAGCAGCGACTGATAGTAAAGACATGTTGGCGAACTTTTCAAGCTATGGGAAGAAAAGCGTTCATGTTGCAGCTCCCGGCGTCAAGATATTAAGTACCGTGCTCAATAAAGGCTATGGCGAGCTGAGTGGTACATCCATGGCAACTCCCCATGTTGCTGGTCTCGCAGCTGTTATAGCTGCCCAGTATCCTGCTTATAGCTACCAAAATATAAAAAATTTAATCATGTCGAGCGGGCAGCTTCTTACTTCAACGCAAAACGCCACTATTTCGGGCCGTCGTATACGCGGAGCCGATAGCAACGGTCAAGGCGCTTTAACATGCGAAAATCAATTGCTTATAAAACGCCTCAAACCAGAGAGCGCAACGCTTTCGCTGAATCTTGGTAGTGAATTATTTTTAAGTGCATTAGGAATCAATTGCGCTGAATCTTTAAGTATACTCAAAGTCTCTGATCAAAACGCTCAGCCAATTATACTGCAAGATAACGGTCAATCGGGAGACCTCGTTGCGAGCGACGGCATCATGAGTTTTATGTGGCGTCCGAATATCGCTGGAGTCTATGTGCTTAATTTTGGTTCAGACGATAGTATTACTGTTAAAGTAAATAAACCTAACGCTGGCGTTGGTAGTTATAAAATTGACGATACGATAAGTTATGAATATGAAAATATTCAAGGCGATGCTTTAGGGGCTCAAGATGATACGTTACACAAAGTAACAGTGCCTTTCTTTATTAAATTTAATAACGATGCTTCTGGCTATAGCGATTTGTACGTCAGTTCAAACGGTACGGTTGGTTTTAGCAATGCGAATCCGGGGCCCTTTAATACCAATTTGCCCTGGGGAGATGCAAAATTGGTAGCGCCTCTTTGGGATGATCTAGCGCCAGGTGCCGTGGGGTCAGATTTATTTACAGCTCTCATAGGAGAAGCTCCGCATCGGCGTTTTATTATCGAATGGTTGAAATTCCGTCATTATGCAGCTCCTGGTGAGAGTACTTTTCAGGCCATTTTTTATGAAGATAGCGCTGATATTAAAATTAATTACTTAAGCACCAATTTTGCCGATCCCCTCTTTGATGCAGGCCGTAGTGCGACAGTAGGTATTCAGACCGGTGATACCGATGCTGTGGTGTATAGCTATAATCAGCCGGCTCTTTCATCGAACAAGTCTATTCTTTTTCGCTGGCAATAGTCTTCTTAAAGAAGGCTCTTTAAGGAGCCTTTAAACCCCTTGCTGGCCTTGATTGGGCGGTGTATCATGCTGCGATGAACCAACTCTTTGAACTTGTGCCTTTAGTAGGCTTTTTCGCTGCTTATAAGCTCTATGATATTTATGTAGCAGTAATCGTGCTCATGGCCCTTATGGCTTTGGGTTTAATTATTACCAAGCTGCAAAAAAAGAGTATTACCAGCATGCAATGGGTATCTTTTGTTTTGGTGCTTGTTTTCGGTGGTATTAGCGTATTTTTTCGCAATGAAATATTTATCAAATGGAAACCGACCGTTCTTAATTGGGGCTTTGCTGTAGCTTTTCTCGTGAGCCAGTATGTCGGCAAAAAGAATTTTACTGAACGTTTGTTGAGCGCCGCTAAGATAGAAGCTCCTCAACATATTTGGCAGCGCTTAAATTATGCCTGGGTGATTTTTTTCGTTCTATCTGGAGCCCTTAATATTTTCGTAGCTTATCAGTTTAGTACGGATATATGGGTGAATTTTAAGCTTTTTGGACTCTTTGGATTGACGTTATTATTTGCAGTTGGCCAAGCACTGTATTTAAGAAGTTATTTGAAGGGTTAGCGCCTCGAGTAAATTACCAAACAGCCTGTTTTTGCAGGCTTTTTTTTGTCTTATAATCTAGATCTTGTTGCGAATCTATTTTTATAACGCTAGGTAGGCTGATGGGGCTCTTATGCGCAGTATTAAATTAAATTATATTCGTGTCCTTCTTTTGATAAGCTTGATACTCGCTGCTTGCGAGAAATCTGAACCAACAAAAGTAATTACTCACGCGAATGCTGTTGATGAAGTTGTAATTAATATTCAAAAATTAAAAGATGACCCTACTAAAAGCAGACCGGTTCTCGCTGGCTTACGAATTATTAATAAAGATTTGGCTCAACAAAAAGAGCTCTTACAAAAATTAGACGCTCATAATACTCCTGCTCTCGTGGATCTTCTCGTTGGAGCCAAAGCAGATGCCAATATTGCAGACTCGTTAGAGTTGGTTCTTGCGTGGGAGAATATTGACCAACAAGTAACAAAGAACACCTGGTCTTTACTTCAAGCTCATCGTCCAAAGAAAGAAATACTTAAAAATTTTTGTTTGATAGCCGCTCAGATTATTTTTCTTAGGCCGTCTGAGTTAAATAATTTTGACACAAAGAAAGCTGCTTGTATTTTGTCGTCTATGCCTGAGTCTAAAAGCAAAGAAGTTGTTGTAAATTTACAAAATAAAAATGCCCAAGATTTAAGAGCATGGGCCATTCTCAACGCCCATCGTGGCGAAGGGCATCCCGTTTTTAAGCGGCTTTATAAGTTTAGTGGCAGCGATGATATCAAAAAAGATATGCGCAATAAGGCTTTGTTACAAGCATATACGAATCAGCCTCAGAGCATGCTGCTTTTTGCTAAAGATCTCAAAGCCCTTGGTCTTACAGCTGATTTAAAAAAAAATAGTTTTAAGCTCGATGATTTTGAAGGGAGCTTCTTATGGGCTTTAGCAAAAAAGATTCAAAAAGACAGCGCAGCAGGTATTAATATTCTTAAAAAAGAAGATCTAGAAAGTATTTCTGCTTATATAAAAAAAATAATGGGGGATACTTATGTCGAAAGTGTCGAAAAAACCAAGTTTGGTCCTCATAACGAGACTGTCTTATCGATAATTCTGGGCATGGGAGCAGATAAAACACTCGCTAAACTTATTTTAAATATCGATGATTTTGATGTGACCGAACTTTTGGCAGAGCTCACGAGGCTTATTAATTTGAATCCAGCAGCTGATGACATCGCGCAAAAGAGATTAGCTCGAATATTTAAAATAGCTATTAAAACAAGCCAAGATGCAGAAGATTTATCTCATAATAAACAAAATTTTTTAGATAAATTAATGGCTCTCAAAGCAACGCCTCTTAGTTTAGAAATCTTAACTAATTTTTTGGCCATGCTTAATACACAGCAAAAAAAGTCAGATGCTGTATCAAAACTGGTGAATAATAAAAATGCTTTAGAAATTCTTGCAGATAATAATCGCCGCAGTGATGTTAAATACAGCGGTGAAGATGCGCTTAGTTTGAGTTATATGATAGTAATATTAGTTCATAATAGCGAATTACAAGATCTTAAAAAAATAAAAAATTTAGAAGAATATAAAAATATACTTGATGCTACGAGTGCTTTAGGTAGCGTTGATGATTTGAGTAAAGTATTTACAAGTCTTGATATAAGCAGCGATAAGCAACGCGCCTTGCTTGCTCAATGGGTCATAGAAAATTCCCAAGAAAAACATACAGCCGAGGCTTTCAAGAAGTTTAATAATTCTCTTGTGCCTGATGACGTTCGAAAAATAAGATCTGAAATTTTTACAGCAAATAATTTACTTAATTCTGCTGATAAGAAAAATAATAGGCTCAGTTTTATCAACGATGATGCCTGGGGTATTAACAGTGCTATTTTAGATTGGGCAGGAGCATTTCTTAATACACTCGTTCAAGAGACTATCGTTGAGCTCAAAGCTGCTCAGGCTCTTAACGACACGGTTGCTGAAGATGCGGTGCTTGATGATGTGCGTACCTATGCAGCGGCTCTTAAAGCTAAAATAGCTGATCCTGCTTGGTATAATAAGTTAATTACCCAACTTATGCCTGGTGCAACAGAAGCTATTCGTGACGCGCTTAAAGCAGCGTTAGGAACTCGACAAGATTTGGCGAATTTTTATCTCGTGCTCGATGATTTTAAAAGCCTCATGAAAGCTGCTCGTGATTCGAGTGTGAGCAGCAAGACGCTTAAGAGTATCTATGATTTAGTTATTCAAAACAACGCTGATGCCGCTGCTTTAGGGGCGATTAAAAAATCCGGCTTTAGTTTCATGGAGCTCTTAGTTAAAGACCACGATGCAAGCGATGATACAGCTGCTATGATGAAAGACTTTGTCGATAAAATAGGCAAAGCAAGTAACGCGAAAGCTCAAGTTGCTTGTGCTCTTAGTATGCTCTTAAACAAAAAAGCTTCTACGAGCCAACTTAATAAAAGAGCTGCCATGCTTGATATTTTAATTAAGGCAGATATTGACGGTTCGTTGAGATTGGCTCTCAACGATGACGAGTTAAGAAAACTCATAGAGCACTATTTTGATCAAAACGATCAAACTAGATTTAAAAGCATGTATAAAAAGCTTGCGGCAGATATCGCCAAGCTCGATCCCTTGGCTGATACAGCAACGATAGCCATGCTTAGACACAAGCAAAAACTAATGCGCTCTGCGCTCTTGGCAACAGCCTACGGCATCGATGACGCCGAGAGAGTAGTGCGCATGAATAGATTTTTTGGCAGAAATTCCGTAAAAGATATGCCGAGCGATGCCTGGGGTCTCGCTTGTGCTCTGCTTGACGATGAATATGAATTGGCTCATGCCGTAGGCTATCCTTACGGTGCAGCGCCAGCAGCTGGCATGCTCAATGGCCGCTTGCTCAAAGTTCTTATTGAGAGAGCGATTGAGGATCAAAATATCGATGATGCCGGTATAAAAGCTTTTTCTTATTATTCTTCAGCTCGCTATAAAGCGTTAGAGAGTTATGCTGATGCGCAAAGACAACTCTTGAGTAACGTCAAGCACTATTTGGCCTTGCTGACGAGTGATTCTTTGCCCAAAGTTCTTGCAGCCAAAGCTCAAGCTGAGCTTGTTGTTGAACCAAAGAGCGCTCTTGCAATCTTAAGAAAAGCTCTCAAGCAGACTAACCCTGGTTTTGCCGAAGAAATACTAAAAGTTTTGGATTCAAGAAATAATATAGCTGGTATCAACGAGGGGCTCGTCATGAAAATGGCTTCTCATCCGGTCGTTACCAACGCAAAACTTTATTTTGCTTTTGCGCGCCTTGTTCCCGATAATATTACTGCCCAGAAATTGGCTGCAAGAAAAGTGGGCAAAGCTTGTGCAGCGCAGGCTGAGAGCGACTCATTTATGCATCTCTTAGCACGCAGGGGAGCTGATGATGGGGCCGGAAATCTAGGCTTACCTAATGGCTATAACGGCATGATTTTTGAGCTCTATTTTAATCTACTCGGGCCCGCTCTCACTAAAGTTGAGCTTGCTTCGATGAGTGGGCGGCAAACGCCGGCGAGCATATTAGCTCAAGAACCTCGGGTAATTCTGGGGCCTGACCAGGATTTCTTAAAGCAGCTTAAATTTTTGCAGGACGAACTAAGCGTGAGAAAATAAAAAACCCGGGCGAAGACCCGGGTCTAAGTTTATTTAAGAATTTTATCTAAGAATTAGAAAAATCTTTACGTTTGAGTCCCCATTCTCCAAGCTTACGGCGAACCGTATGTTCGCTCAGGCCGGTGGCGCCTGCGAGTTCTTTATTGCTCATGAGCAAGAAGTTTTGCTTAATATAGCAGTTTGGATCGACTACAGGGTCAGTGGTGATGCCCTTAGGTAAGAGCTTCGAATAGGTAGGCGGCTTAATTTTAGCGTTGGTATTCGGTTTTTTGCTCTTAAGCGGGGGGGCTTTAGTGCTTTTAGCTGCGATCTTGATCGTTGCTTTATTATTATTATTTTTAGCCGGTACTTTTTTATGGGTCTCACTTGGCAAAAAGGCCTTAACATCTGGTTTTTTATGTACTTTTATAGGCTTATTGCTTGGTTGTTTAACAACAACAGGGCTTTTCTTGGCTGTTACGATAGCTGCAGGCTGAGCAGCTGGTTGGATGCGAAGTTTTTCGCTCTCAAGTTCGATTTGATTGAGCAAAGAAATTACTTCTACTTCAGATAAAAAAAGCTCTTTAGCCATTTGCGGCAGCGTAAGTTTTTGCCGGTTTTTCCGAATAAAATCCAGGCGATTGAGGTCCTGCTTGACGAGCTTGCCGCCTGTTAAAAGCGCGACGTTTAGGAAACCCGGACGGGACTCGATTACGCGGCCAAATCTATTGGCCTCATCGTCGAAGATGAGTGAGCCTAGTTTATGAGACGATTTAAGATCGCTCTTTGTTTCCATGGCTTTACGGACGTTAGTTACCGCCCTTTCGATAATAATACGACGCCAGCCGAGGGAGCTGTTAGCGCGCGACATGCCTGAATCAGGATCCAAAGTTGGGTCCAATTTATCTTCAAAATCAGCAAAATCGTCAAAATCGTCAAATTGTTTACGGTCTAGTATCATGGTCTGCTGCCCTCGTTTTATTGGGTAAAAACCCCTTTCATTTGTCTGGTATTTATTCAATATTTAATAGTATTAATTAACTATCAATATTGGATGCCTTCGTCAATACCAGGCCTGGCCAAGGATAATTCCCTGTGTTAGTTTTTTTGCGATAACGATCTGATTTTATTGATAAATAAGATGGGAGGTAAGCATGCACGCGAAAGCGATCAAAAAAGTATGCGTTATTGGTGCGGGTGTCATGGGGCAAGGAATTGCAGCACACATGATTAACGCGGGACTCGAATGCTCTTTGCTGGATGTTCCATCTTCAGGTGAAAATAAAAGTCAGATAGCTCTTGATGCTATAAAAAAAATACAAAATAGTAAGCCCAGTTTAATATTTACTAAACCCATGGCCAATTTGATAAGACCTGGCAATACTCAAGAGCATCTGGCCTGGCTTAACGATTGCGATTTGATCATAGAAGCCGTTGTTGAGCAGTTGCCCATAAAGCAAGCTTTATATAAGAAAATTCAAGATCATAGAGGGCCAAATACTATTGTCGCTTCCAATACTTCAGGCTTGTCGGTAGCCGAGCTTTGTGCAGGATTATCACCAAGTTTTTGTGAAAATTTTCTCGTCATGCACTTTTTTAACCCCGTGCGTTATTTGCATTTGCTCGAATTGGTGCCGGGCCCAAAAACCAGCACAGACCTGCTTAAATCAATGAGTGAATTTGGTGAAAAACGCTTAGGCAAGGGTGTTGTCATAGGCAAAGACACGACCAATTTTATAGCTAATAGAATAGGCGTGTACGGCATGATGGAAGCTATGGCTGCGGTTAGCGATGAGGGCTACACTATAGAAGAAGTCGATGCCGTCTTTGGTCCAGCTTTGGGAAGGCCTAAGAGTGCGATATTTCGCACGGCTGATATTGTTGGGCTCGATACTTTTATTCATGTGGCCCAAAACTGTTATGATAATTTAAAAAATGACGAATGTCGTGAAAGTTTTAAGATACCGGCTTTCATGAGCGCCATGGTCGCTAAGGGTTGGACCGGGCAAAAATCGGGTCAGGGCTTTTATAAGAAAGAAGGCGAGCAAATTTTAGCGCTCGATCTAAAAAATCTCGCCTATAAACCAGCAGCTAAGATAAGATTTGAATCTATTGGGGCGCTTAGAAATTTGGCAAGTTTGCCAGAAAAAATTCGCAGCCTTGCCTATGCTGATGATAAAGCGGGACAACTTTTTTTCAAACTCATGGCTCGAACCTGTGTCTATGCCGCCAATCGTTTAGGAGAAATTGCCGATACTATAGAAGACATAGATAACGCACTCAAATGGGGTTTTGGCTGGGAAATGGGGCCTTTTGAGACCTGGGATGCCATGGGGGTGAGAAAGAGTGCAGATCGTATGACGAGCATGGGCCTAAAAGTACCGGTTTGGGTCGATGCTATGCTGAAGTCTGGCCAAGAAAGTTTTTATGACCCTAAAAAGCCAAAAAAACTAGCGCCCCAAGAATGGCATCTCGATCGCATCAAAAAAATTAATAATAACTTAGTCGTAGATAAAGACGCTTATTCTTTGGTAAGTGCCGGCAATGGTGCTTTGATAGTCGAATTTCATACCAAGATGAACGCCATCGACAACGAAGTTTTGCATGGCATTAACGAAGGCCTGGATCGCTGTGAAAGAGGGGATTTTGATGCCCTTGTGCTGGCTAACCAGGGAAAAAATTTCAGCGTAGGTGCAAATCTTTTGCTCTTATACATGGCAGCTAACGAGGGCATGTGGCAAGAAATAGACACCATGATAAGACTCTTTCAGGCAACTGCTCAGCGTCTGAAATATTCAAGCGTGCCGACTGTTGCCGCTCCATTTCAGCTTACTTTTGGTGGTGGTTGTGAGCTTGCTATGTGGTGTGATCGTATTCATGCTGATGCTGAGACGTATATAGGCCTCGTAGAAGTAGGGGTGGGGCTTATTCCAGGTGGTGGTGGCAACATAGAGATGCTTGCGCGAACGCTTGAAGGAGCTCTCGATAACCCTACTTTTGTGACAGAGCAGCTTATTCAACGAGCTTTAGAAACAGTGGCTATGGCCAAGGTTGCGACCAGCGCTGAAGAAGCAAAAAATTTATTATATCTGAATAAAGCCGATAGCTACTCGATGAACAGGCGTTTCTTGCTGCATGATGCCACGACGCTTGCTGTTGGAATGGCGCACAGTGGTTATATGCCGCCCAAAAAGCGGGAGTTTAGATTGCCTGGCCACAACGCATACGCCACTTTTGACATGGGTCTAAGGGCCATGCTCGATGGTAAGTTTATCTCTGAGCATGATTATAAGATAGCACTCAAAGTGGCTTCGGTGATGACAGGCAAAAATACTAACTCGACCCTCAAAGTCAGCGAGGATTATTTGCTCGATATTGAGCGAGAAGCTTTCTTATCCCTCTGCGGTGAGCCTAAAACCATGGAACGCATCGCCTATATGCTCGAGCACAACAAAGCACTGCGCAACTAAAGGAGTTCAGCCATGAAAATTTTAGAAAATGTCGGCATTCTTTCAGCCCTTCGCACGCCCATTGCCAAAGGCATGAAGGGCGCTTTTAAAACCACGAGACCCGATGAGCTCGGTGCTCTTGTTGTAGCTGAAGCGCTTAAGCGCTCAGGAATTAAGGCCGATGCTTGTGAAGATGTGATCATGGGATGTGCCATGCCTGAAGCAGAGCAGGGCATGAATGTTGCGAGAATAATTAGCCTCAGAGCACAACTGCCTTTTTCAACGTCTGCGGCGACTGTCAATCGCTTTTGTGCAAGTGGTCTTCACGCAGTGGCTGATATAGCAAAAAGCATAGAAGTTGGTCAAATTAGTGCAGGCATAGGTGGTGGCGTAGAATCTATGTCAATGATCCCGATGGGTGGACATAAACCCAGTGCCAATCCCTATCTTATGTCGCACTCCCCAGGCACTTATTTACCCATGGGGCTGACTGCAGAAGAAGTTGCTCAGAAATTTTCTATAAGCCGCGAGCGCCAAGATAAATTTGCTCTCGGTAGTCACCAAAAAGCATGTTTGGCTATTAAAAACGGGTTATTTAAAAGTGAAATTATTGGCGTGCATGTTGATAATTATTTTATCGATACCGATGAAGGCCCGCGTTCAGATACGACTTTAGAGGCACTTTTAGCTTTAAAGCCGGCATTTAAAGCTGGTGGCAGCGTTACTGCGGGTAACGCTTCACAAATAAGCGATGGCGCTGCGGCGATCGTGCTCATGCATAAGGGCCAAGCTCAATCCCAAGGGCTGAAGATTCAAGGATTTTTTAGAAGCTTTGTTACAGCGGGCGTTGATCCAAGCATCATGGGCACAGGACCCGTGCCGGCTGTGAGAAAGCTTTTAGATCTCACGGGACTAAAACGAGATGACATCGGTGTATTTGAGCTCAACGAGGCATTCGCTTCTCAGGCACTTTATTGCATAGACGAGCTTAAATTAGATCCGGCTTTAATAAACCCTTGCGGAGGTGCGATTGCGCTGGGACATCCGCTGGGCTGCACGGGAGCGCGCCAAATAGCAACTATTTTGGCACATATGACGCGCAATAAAATACGCTATGGCATTTGCACGATGTGCATAGGCGGAGGCATGGGAGCTGCTGGTTTGATCGAACTTGCTTAATTAAAACGAGGAGTAAGAGCTATGCCGAGCAAAAAGACGATTATCGTTGTTGGTGGTGCCCATGGTGGTCCAAGTGCGGTTGCGCGCGCTCGGCAAGCCAATGAGAATGCGCGCATAATATTAATAGAGCAGGCACCTTTTGTTACGTGGGTGCAAGCCAGTGTCAAATATTATTTGTCGCGTAGCGACGAATCGATACAAGAAGCGCTTATGGAGCAGGAGCGTTATTTTATAAAGCACTACAACGTCGAAGTTCTTACCAACACACAAGCCCTATCGTTGGATCTTGATGCTAAAGTTTTGGTCGTACAAAAAAATGGTCGTAGCTCACGCATGGCTTTTGATAGCTTAGTTTTCGCGGGCGGTGCAATAAGCAAAGAGCTCAATATAGCCGGTCTTTTAGGGCCTCGCGTAACGAATTTTCGCAATCTCAATGACGTAGCGTTAATTAAAAAAGCTCTCGGCGAAGGAGCTCAAAAAGTTCTCATAGTTGGTTGTGGCTTTTACGGTGTTGAAGCAGCTTTGGCGTTGAGAAAGGCCGGTCTTGAAGTAATTGTTATTGAAAAGAAAAAAAGGATTATGCCTTATTTTTCCATGACTTTTGCCGAAGCGATTTTGGCCAAACTTCGTGAACAGGATATAATAATAAAATTGGGTGTCGAGATCAAACACGCCCAAGCTCAAGGCGCAGGTTTTTTGCTTAAGTTATCCAACGAAGAAGAACTCAGTGCTGATTTAGTAATTGGCTGTATTGGTATAGCGCCGCGAACTTCTTTGCTTGCCGAAGCAGGAGCCGCGCTAGATCCCGAGGGGCTTATTCGTGTCGATGATAATATGGCAACGACCCTGCCTCATGTCTATGCTTGCGGAAGCGCTGTCAGTGTGCCCCAGGCAGTAACCAACGAATGCATTTGGATTCCTCAGCCTGCAGTTATTTTGCGCACCGCTCATATAGCTGGATTAAATGCCGCAACCGATGATCAAGCACATTGGGATCGGCTCAAGCCTTTTTGTGGAACGCTTATTACAGAAGTAGGGGACACACTTTTTGCTCGTACTGGTCTTCAGGAGCATGAAGCTCGTATGCTTTTGGGTGATGCTCATGTTTTTTCTACGACCGTATTTGGATCTGCTGCTGAAAGTTGGGTCTATGAACAAGAGATGTGCGTCAAACTTATAGTGGACAAAGCCAACAATCGTGTTGTAGGCGGTGAGGTATTTGGACGTCAGGGTGTTGAACGTCGCATTGATTTATTATCGGTCGCTGTATTAGAAAGTTGGTCGCCTGAGCAAATAATAGATTTAGACATGGCTTATTTAGCAAACTCGGGTCCCGCTTTTGATCCACTCAAAGACGCAGCTTCACGTGCTAAGTTTGCTATCGCCGATAATTCGGCAAATATGACTGTTGAGCAGCTTATTTTATGGCTTGCTCATAATCGCGATTTTAGATTAGTTGACGTGGGTGAAACGCCGCTCTTATCTTCTCGCGCAGGCGCTACCAACTTACACATGCCTTTGGAAAGTCTGCGAGAACGCCTCGACGAACTAACCCAAATAGATACTCCCATCGTGCTCTACTCTAAGTCTGGTCATCGTAGCTATTTGGCCCAGACCGCTTTAAAACAACGTGGTCTCAACAATGTCTATCATCTCGATGGCGGCATCTCGACTTGGAATTTAGTGTGTCCCAAAGAATAAAAGAATAGAGGAACTCTGGTGAGAGCATTTTATTACGACTTAGTATGTCCCTATGCTTATATAGCTTTTATGAGATTTGCTCGCGATAATATTTTTGTTAAAAATAATATCGAGCTTAAGCCCATTTTGCTGGGTGGCTTATTTAAGCTTATGGGTCAAGAGCCTGATCTTACGAGTTGTTTGCCGAAAATCAAAAAAGATTATATACGTCAAGATATTCTACGACAGGCGCAATTATATAAAGTACCACTAAAATTTCATCCCGATCACCCGCTTTCTTCGCCTAAAGCGCTGCGCCTCTTGTATGCTTGTGAGCCTCATCTACGCGAAAAACTCAGCTTAATTTTATATAAAGCCTATTGGCAAGAGCAGCGTGATTTAAACAATGAAGATTTTATCGCAGATTTAAAAAAAGATTTTGGCATTGATGCGCTTGATGACGCCAAAGAACTTCTTATCAACGCTACTGCCGAGGCTTTTTCTCTGCGCGTTTTTGGTGTGCCGACTTTATTGTTTAATAAAAGGCTTTATTTTGGCTCTGATCGATTAGAGCTCATTCATGAGGATCTAGGTATTAAAGAAGTAACTACTTCATGGACCCCTGGCACGCACCTTGATTTTTATTTTGATTTCACTTCGCCCTATAGTTATCTCGCCTATCTCGAAATAGAAAAAGCTTTAGAGCACAAAGTACATATTAACTTCAAGCCTATTTTATTGGGGGCCTTATTCAAAGAAATGGGTCAACAAGGAGCGCCCATGCTTGCCGCGCATCCTCATAAAGCGGCTTATTATTTACAGGATATGCAGGATTGGGCTCAGGCACGAAAGGCTTCTTTTATTTTTAATCAATATTTTCCCATCAGGAGCATTAATGCTCTTAGAATAGCCCTCGTAGATCCACAGGCTATAGGAGCGCTTTTTAGGGCGGCCTGGGTCAAAAATTTAAATATCGGTGATGATTTAATCTTGCAAGCTGTGCTTGAGCAAGCTGGTTTTAAGAGCGCTGAAATAATAGCTCAAAGCCAGAGCCTCGAAATAAAAGAAAAGCTTAAAAATCAAACTGCTGAAGCATTAAGCTTGGGGGTCTTTGGGGTTCCCTTTTTTGCTTTAAAATCGCAGCTGGTTTTTGGACAGGATCGGTTTAGATGGCTTAAATATGAGCTTGCCCTAAAATAAAGGGCCCTATGGCCCTTGGATCCTCCACTTTGGCGTACTAGCATTCAGTTCTAAGATTATTTATTTCAGGAGGCTTTATGTTTTCATGTGCAGAATATATTTGGCTGGATGGCGCAGAGCCTACTAAAAAATTGCGAAGCAAGACACGTATATTAAAGCTTAATAGCAATGGCAAAACAAGTCTGAGTGATTTTCCCGAATGGAATTACGATGGTTCTTCAACGTATCAAGCTCCCGGTGATAAATCAGATTTAGTTTTACGACCTTGTAGTTTTGTTAACGATCCTATTCGTGGTTCGGGTAATTATCTCGTCATGTGCGAAGTTTTTCATGTTGATGGTAATCCCGTCCCATCGAATACGCGCGCGCCATTACGCATGATGCTCGAATCGAGCACGCGCGATTTGGGCGTTTGGATGGGTTATGAACAAGAATATACCCTCTTTCAAGACAACCGTCCCTTGGGCTGGCCCAAAGTTGGCTATCCAGCACCGCAAGGGCCTTATTACTGTGGCGTAGGAGCCGACCGGGTCTTTGGTCGGGATATTATAGAAGAGCATACTAAGCTCTGCCTTGATGCTGGTATTTTAATTTTTGGCACCAATGCCGAAGTTATGCCGGCTCAATGGGAGTTTCAAATTGGCTATCGGAGCGTTAAAGATGAAAACGCGGATCCTCTCACTTGTAGCGACCATCTGTGGCTTGGGCGCTGGCTTTTGCACCGCGTGGCCGAGAAACATAATGTCGTAGTAAGTTTTGACAATAAGCCCGTAAAAGGCGATTGGAACGGCGCAGGTAATCACACGAATTTTTCTACAGAAAAAATGCGTGATCCAAAAACAGGTTGGGATGCCATCCAAAGACTCGTAGGCGTGCTTGAATCACGTCATAAAAAGCACATCGAAAACTACGGACACGGGCTCAATGAACGTCTCACTGGTCTTCATGAAACCTGTGATATTAATTCTTTTAGATCCGGTCCTAGCGATCGTGGTGCTTCGATTCGTATTCCTTTAGTAGTCAGCAAAAATCGCTGTGGCTATATCGAAGATCGTCGCCCCGGCGCTAACTGTGACCCTTATGTTGTAGCACTCTTATTGCTCGAAGCAGCGCTTATGGCCGAAGGGGAAAATGCGGGCAAAGCAGCCGTTTTTGCACAGGTGCGCTAGGTTTTTTGCTCGCATAATCTCGTGTAAAACTTGTACGTAGGTAATCCGAATAGCGTTCGGGCCTGTTGAAAAAATTGGCAGGCCCCGTCGATCGTCATCGCGAACGTAGTGATGCGATCCAGACCGCAATGGCTTTGCGCCTGGATGGCAGCGCTTCGCTCGCCATGACGATTAATTCTAAAGATTTTTGCTATTGAGAAATTTTGGGATTATTTATGAAACCACATTTACCTTTGCATTGTGGGTTGTTTTCTCGGCTCCAATTCGACTGCGGATCTGGCAGAGAATCAAATCCAGATTTATAAAGAGTTTCCAGGGAATTAGCAAAGCTCTTAGAATTTTGTTTTCGGTAAACATAAACAAATACAAAACCGCCCTGTGGTCTCGGATCAGCATATGCGTAATCAAAAAAAAATGTTCCCTGTGTATTTGGTATAACAATTTTAAAGGTTTCTTTATCAACTTCTTTACAAATTTTCCCATCGCAGGTGAGAATTTCTGGAGGATAAATTGGTGAGGCTGCATAAGATGCTATGCTGTGTAAGTAATTCAAGAACATAAGACAAAACAAGACATTTTTTTGACGTTTCATTTTTATGCTTCCCCTTCGGGTTATTAGGCTTCTTAACGTGTTGAGCGTTTGCTAAACGTTGTAAATGCAGGAGCGATAACAAGGAAGCAGGTCTAAAAATGGCGACATAGGAAAACAGGAAGTACTTACTTAGTAGCCGAAATAGCATAGCCCTCATAGGTGGCTTTTCTGTGGGGCTGCGGCAGCGATAAATTATTAGCAATTATTATTTTATTAGGATCAAAAATATCTGCAGTGATGCGTTTTAGATTATAGGGAATTATATATTTAACCATGAACTCATTTTTAAGGTCATTTTTAATAGGGGCTTGTTTGTTGCGCATTAAGCTTTGTTTTATAAAATTTTTTAGTTTTTCTTCATCATCCAATAATTTTTTTTGTCCTGATTTAATTTCTTCAGGAAAATTCATGGGATTCTCCTTAATTCCCAGTTCTCGCGCAAGTTTTTGGACTTTTTCTCTTTTGATTCTTGTCGCTGCTCGATCGTTTTGAATAGTTGCATAATCAAAATCAGGAGCGAGCTTTTTATAGAGTAAAAACTGTTCATCGATTTCTTCAGGGGATACTTGAATTTTAGTCCTCATTTCTTCTGGCAAATAAGCAAAGCCCACCCCAGTATGCTTTATTTTTAATAAATCATTTTCTAAACCTGATTCTTTGGCGGCTAACTTGTATAGTTCATCTTTTGTTTTTGCTTTTATTAAAGATGTTTCGAGCGCTTGCTGATCAACGGGGAGAAACAGCGTACCATTTGGTTTAAGCATTTTCTTAAAGTAAGCAAGATGCTCCTTGCCAAAGCTCGCATATTTAGTGACGAGAAAATCTGCTGTAATTATATCAAAAGTATCTTTTAATGCCTCTGATAATTGGCTTAATTCTGCCATGTTATTGAAGTCAAAGGTAAGCGTCCGTCCTTTGAGTGCTTCAGGATCCTGATTAATATCAGCTAAAATATCGCTCGGGTTATTTAAAAAAGGATTTTCTCCTAAAAGAGCGTTTGAGCTTTCGAGATTAGCAACCCCTAAGATTAAACGTGGATGATTAATATTTTTAACATAGTCTTTAACCAGCTTTAATTGCTCAGCCAGATTGCCATTGGCTAATAGAACAGGGGCTGAAATTAAGGCCGCGATAAGAAAGAGAATGTTAAAATTTTTCATCGATTTTTCCTGTATAATATAGAAAATATTAGCAATTAATCGTGTGATTTTCATAAAAAATAATGCTCAAAAATATCTCACAGATCAAGCTCGTAAATTTTGCTGGTTCATCCTTAGGCCTATTCTATGCATAATATTACTCCTTCAACGCTCAGCGAAATGTTGATTTTATTACGAGCACTTAAGGGGATGGACCCCGATGCAGGAATATCTTTAAAAATTATTGACAATTCAGAAACAGCGTTAAAATTTAATGCCGAAATCAATAGAACAGAACTTTGTTTTCAACAATTTCCTGACATCAAGTTTTTTATGCAAGGCAAGCCTGACTATGATTTTCGCAAAAACGACCGAGTTGATTTTATTTTCGCCGAATATTTACTGATAAATTATAAGCAATTCTGGATATTTCCCGGGACCTTGATTATTTCCAGTCGAGAGATACAGACAGAAACGAAGAAGACAAAATAATATATGAAGTTTTTCACAATAAAGAGCAATAATAGTATTTTTCAGAAGGGCGCTCCACGAAACCTACGTGAACTTCAGATAGGAATCTTGAACCTTTCTCCCATAGTAGATTTTTATATTTTTGGGTGGACCCTTCGGGGATATTAATAATAATACGAAGTGCATACTCGCCGAAGTTTTCATGAACTGATCGTATGATTTCATCTAAATTTTCGGTTGATAAAGCCAAGTATTCTTCGTCATGGCAAGCGATAATTATATTTTTTATCTCACCGGCAATAATTTCATTACTCATATGGGCCCAGGTAGTCGACACTATGGTGAGATTATTTTTGTCATTCGAAAAAGTATCTCGAATCTGCTCAACTGTTTGAGATTCCCACGGATTATTCTGCATGCTGAAGATCTGGGTTTTGTGTGGCTTTAATCCCTCTAGACATCTCAAGTTTGAGGCAAAAGAGACCGTGCTCAACAAAAAAAATACGCTTAAATAAAAAAGGCGATATGACGGCATGCTTACTCCGAGCACAAATTTTCAAAAATATAAGCTATCTACGCTAAAAAGTTTGCTTTTTCAAACTCTAAAGCTCTTTAGCCAGGTTTTTAAGGGCTCTTCGATTATTTGCCAATTGGCCATTCACTTAATACCAAATTGCGCTCATCGCCCAGGCTCTCCAAGCCTTTTTTTCCCAGTTCGAGCATATGATGGTAATCTTTCATGATCGGCTCTGTATCTTTAATAAAGGTCAAACTTGGGAAAGCTTTTCTTGCCAGAGCTGTTCCAAAGCAAAAAGCATAAACATTGGGTTCGTAATATCCCAAAAGTAGACCTATTTGATAATGGTTCTTTTTAGCGCCAAAATTCTCTGACTCAATTAATTTAAACAAATAAAAAGCCGACTTTCTCGCTCGAGGATGGAAAACGACTATTGTCGGGGCGAGTCCTTTTTTTAAATAGTCTTTCGGTATTCCTATAACGCCATAACCTTGATCAATATACTTTCCGAGGTTTTCATACACCGAAAATAGTTTGTTATTGGTATAACCCCAGCTTATATACTTTTTATGCGTCGGTATGTTGTCAGTAGATAGGTAAATAGCGGAGTTAAAATTGGGAAAAGGGGGCAGATTTTTGGCGAAATCGGGCTCAACCATCACATAGTTTTCCCTTTCCGGTTGAGGCACAAATTGTGCTCTTTTAAATTTTTCAGGGAGCTTTTCAAACTCATGAACTTCGGGATTTACTTGATGTGGCTCCATAGAAACGGCAGAAAAACCGAAAAATAAACAAATAGCAAATAGAATAATATTTTTAGTCAATGTGTGTTCTCTTCTTTTATTAGAATAATTTTCAGGGAAAGAATTTTTTGATGCGAGTCGTTCTTAGCTTGTTTAGACGCGCAATTCGCTTTATGCCACATCGTTTGCTAATCGATACGGCACCTTCTCTTACTTACATCATAGCACGATCAAGAAATTGATTTGCTTAATTTTGAGTACAAAACTGAAAGCAGAACTAAGTAGATATTCATCGATGATAATTTTTCCTCATCACCATTAGGAAGTATAAACCGTGTATCCACTTGAAAGCGCATCTGCTTATTTTCAGCGAGCCAAAAGTTATGAGAAGTGGGCTTATTTTTAAGCGTTGTTGTGCATAGTTTCTTATAATCTGCAACGCTGTGTTGGCTTAGACTACCGGGATCTTGTATGTCGCAAGAAAATATAATATCAGCATGATTTAAGTTATTGTATTTTAGGTATTCTAAATAGTTATCAACATCAGTATGAAGAAATAAATTAATCTTTGCCTTGGGAAATGTTTTCTGTAACCACTTAATAATCACTTGTTTACTTTTTAAGCAGTGCCAATGCTTATATGTCATCAGTTTCTTGAGTGCTGTTTCAGAATCTGTTTTAGGCATTTTAGCTTTATTTATTTCTATGAATTCATCGAATTTACCCTCAAAATCGAGTGTACTTCTGTCGAGATTTATCGCATTGGAGCGTTTTAGAAAATGGGCCGGGCCATTATAGTGAATATTACCCTTATCTATGAGATGAATATCTAATTGTGCATGAGGATTCTTGGCTAGAATTTTAGTAAGAATAACTAATTCTGCAAATAGTCCTCCACTACCAAAACTTGTAACAATAAAAGGTGCTTGTTGTTTATGCAATGATAATTGATGCAATATCTTTTTGCCTACATAATCCTCAAACCAGCTGCGGTAAGGGAATACCGCACGAGTAAAAATGCAAGTGCCCCCAAAAATATCTGGACCTTCGCAGGTACGTTCCCAACCGCATTCCTCAGCAAAAAAGAGCGGCGCTTTTTCTTCTAATCGAGCGGATAATTTATCCAATTCACCTATATATTCTTCAAGATCATTGTGCATCGCAAGGGCGTTTTTTTTATCTTCAAATTCTTTGTTAACTTTATAGTTAATTTTTAGAATTTTTTCTGGGTCTATAAGTAATGAATCAAGTGCAGATAGTTCGTGATCAGTGTTGTAATTATTATAATAATTATATGCAGCAAAAGAAGCAGTTAGTAGTCGACAGCCGGTAAAAAGTGTAGCGAGGTTCTCATTTTGTGTCGCATAGTGGCAAAGTGCTTCCAAAGCATAAGTTCCGGCTATCAATGCTAAAGGCACTCCTATTTTTGCCGTTTTCGGATGGCTTACCGAGAGAGGGGGGTTATAGGGTTCGGTTATTTCCATGCCGTGAGAGATAATTGAGGAAGAAAAAGCAAGAAAGAACAATATTTTTTTCATAAAAAAATCCCTCGTATTCTTTTAAATTAATCTAAAAAATTCTGCGTAAGAATTTCTTACGGGGAGAGCCGGTCAACTAATTTAATAATAAACCGGTTGGTTGCGAGTCCCCAATCTTCCGCACGTTCCATTTTTTGCCTTTGGCGTCAGATAGACTCAGCTTTAGCATGGAATCGTCGATTGGGAAGAGATTATTGTTCTTGATTGATCTAATAGGGACAAAGGCGCGGCTGCAAACTGTTTCGATCTAGATCGCGCCACTTACGTTCGCGATGACGATCTTCGGGGTTATCATAAACGGCGACCCCAACAAAAACTTCTCTCAATAGCTTTAGAGAAACTAATTTTTGTTTGTTAATAAAAAACCCGCTCAAGGCGGGTCTTTTATACTAACTTTCTTTGAAGCCTATTTGGTTTCTTCGAAATCAGCATCCACTACTTTTGGATTATCAGCTTGAGAAGAAGAGCCTGCGCTTTGCTCTGGATTTTCTCCGCTACCCGCTGGTGGTGTTGCGTTTTTGTACATTTCTTCGGCTACTTTATGACTGAGGGTACTAAGAGCTTCTCCGGCTTTCTTGAGCTCGTTAATATCAGGAGCATCAAGTTTAGCTTTAGCTTCACTCAGCGCAGATTCAGTAGAGGCTACTAAATCAGCATTAAGCTTATCTTTATTTTCTCTCAGAGTTTTTTCTGTACCGTATATAAGCGTATCAAGCTTATTGCGCTCTTCTATGAGTTCTCGACGTTTATGATCTTCTTCAGCATTTTCTTTGGCTTCATCGACCATACGGTTTATCTCATCTTTGCTCAGGCCAGAGCTTGCCGTAATGGTAATACGTTGCTCTTTGTTGGTGGCACGGTCTTTAGCTGAGACGTTTACAATACCGTTAGCATCGATATCAAAAGTAACTTCGATTTGTGGTTGACCACGTTGCGCCGCAGGAATGCCGTCGAGGTGGAAGCGTCCTAGGGTACGATTACCACTGGCCATCTCTCTTTCACCTTGGAGCACGTGCACTTCTACCGAGCTTTGATTATCTGCTGCCGTTGAAAATACTTCGGTTTTCTTGGTAGGAATAGTCGTATTACGGGGGATAAGAACGGTGTTTATGCCGCCCAAAGTTTCAATACCGAGGCTGAGGGGCGTTACGTCAAGCAAGAGCATGTCCTTTACTTCGCCTGATAAAACACCAGCTTGAATAGCAGCACCTAAGGCAACTACTTCATCGGGATTAACCGAGCGATTGGGTTCTTTATTGAAAAAGCGTTTTACTTCTTCTTGAACCATGGGAATACGCGTCGAACCACCGACTAAGATAACTTCTTTGATATCGCTGATTTTGAGCTTGGCATCTGCTAAAGCTTTCTCGCAAGGCACGAGGGCTCTTTTTACCAAGTGCTCGACCATTTGTTCAAATTTGGCACGAGTGAGCTTAATATTAAGATGCTTGGGTCCGTTGGCATCAGCGGTCAAGAAGGGAAGACTTACTTCGGTTTCTTTTACGCTCGAGAGTTCGATCTTAGCTTTTTCAGCAGCTTCTTTGAGGCGTTGTTTGACCATTTTGTCAGAAGAAACGTCAATGCCGGTTTCTTTCTTGAATTCGTCGATCAGATATTTGATCAAAATATCATCGAAATCGTCGCCACCTAAATGGGTATCACCGTTGGTTGAAATAACTTCTACAACGTTTTCACCGACTTCGAGAATAGAAATATCAAAAGTACCGCCACCTAAGTCAAAGACCGCGATTTTTTCGTCAGCTTTTTTGTCCATGCCATAAGCAAGCGCTGCGGCCGTAGGTTCGTTAACTATACGTTTTACTTCTAAGCCTGCGATTTTGCCCGCATCACGTGTAGCTTGGCGTTGAGCATCGTTGAAGTAAGCTGGTACGGTAATAACTGCTTCGGTTACTTTGTGACCTAAGTAATTTTCAGCGGCGGTTTTAAGTTTGCCCAAGATTTTTGCGCTGATTTCTTGAGGGGATAGCGTTTTATCACCGATCTTAAAGCCAACATCGCCATTGCTCATGCGCGTGCATGAAAAGGGATATCTGCCTAACTCGTCTTTGCATTCATCGTAACGATGGCCTATGAAGCGTTTTGCGGAATATATAGTATTTTCAGGATTAGTTATAGCTTGACGCCGAGCGATTTGGCCCACTAAGACTTCTCCGTCTTTAGTAAAAGCCACTACCGAAGGGGTTGTGCGAGCGCCTTCTTCATTAGGAATCACTTTAGGTTCGCCACCTTCCATAATTGCTACTACCGAATTGGTGGTTCCCAAATCTATACCAATAATTTTATTCGCCATATTTTTGTCTCCGTTTAAATTGACGCTTGTAACATAGGCAGTAAAGTAAGTGAGTCAAGATATGGGTCTAGCAAAGCCCCAGCCCAGGCTATAGAGTATTTGTATGCGTATATTAGGAATAGATTTAGGTCTAAAAAGAACGGGCTTGGCTTTAAGCGACGAAATGGGTCTTAGTGTGAGTATTTTGCCGAATTTACAGGCAAGTAGCCGTGCTATGGCCGTTGATAAGCTCATGACTATGGTGAGCGAACGCTCGATAAAAATAATTTTAATAGGCTGTCCTGAGCCTCGCTCTGATTATAGTAAAGCTATAGCTAAGCGAGCAGAGGGCTTAAGCTTTGCTTTGGCTGAGAAAATTATGACTCTTGGTTTGGATGTCGAAATCAAGCTCTGGGATGAAGCCTATAGCTCTAAAAGAGCGGCAATCGCTTTGGTGCTCAGTGGGGTGGCTCAGAAAAAACGTCAGCAAAAACTTGATGGTGCGAGCGCTGCAGTTATGGTTGAAGATTTTTTGCACAGCTTACAGGCAAAAGATAGGATTTAGCCATGGCTAAAAATTTTGCACGAATATTATTTTTTTTTGGCGTCTTGGGCATCATGGGCGTGGCTTTGAGCGTTTTTGGCATTTATTTTTATTTCTCAAGCTTTGCCACGAGCACTGAGCGCCTCAAGCAAGAAATAACCGTAGAAATCCCTTTTGGCTCGAGTGTGAAGCGGGTATGCGAAATTTTGCATGCACAAGGGCTGATAAAAGACCCGCAAAAATTTTATTGGTTTTTGCGCCTTTATCGCCGCGATACCTCGCGCATGCAAGCTGGCTATTATGTCTTTGATGGGCAGATTAGTCCCAATAATATAGCCGAACGTTTGCAGACGGGCCGGGATCAGGCTTTTAAGCTTACTTATAAAGAAGGCGAAAGTCTCGTCGATCTGGCCCAAGCGCTGGATAATATTAAGCTTGTGAGTCCAGAAGATTTCACGCAGGCTATGCAAAATCCTGAAATTCTTGATTTAATTAAAATTCCCCTGAGCGAAAAACGTTTGGGTTTAAAAAATAATACCGGTGGACTCGAGGGATACTTATTTCCCGATACTTATTTTTTTTCCAAAAGAGATACGGGCGTGAGCGTCATAAAAAAAATGCATCAACGTCTTCTTGATAAGTTAAATAGCGAAATTATGGCACGCATGAAAGAGCAAAACCTGCACCTTCACGAAGTATTAACTTTGGCTTCTATTATAGAAAAAGAAAGCGGCACGGCTCATGAGCGTCCCCTTATCGCAAGCGTTTATCAAAATCGCCTCAAACAAAAGATGCGCCTGCAGGCTGATCCGACGGTAATCTACGGCATAAAAGACTATAAGGGTAAAATTCGTAAAGCCGATCTTTTGGCCTATCATGCCTATAATACTTATAAGATAAGTGGCCTTCCACCAGGCCCCATAGCCGCTCCTGGTCTTGAGAGTATCAAAGCCGTTTTGTGGCCGGCTTCGAGTGATTATTTATATTTTGTGTCCAAAAACGACGGTACTCATGTTTTTTGTGCGAATATCAAATGCCATAATCAGGCCGTTAAAAAATGGCAGATTGATTATTTTAAGAATTCTGCATCGCGTTAAATTTTGGGGAATAATCAAGAAGAGCTCTCTCTTAGGCTAACCAGTAAATAGAGCCTAGGAGAATATATGCAAATATTTGCGTCGCTATTTTTTGTAACGCTAATTTTAGGATCTGCAACCACCCATGCTTTGATTAGTAAAATTTTTAATCGTGATGCCAAAATTGCGATAATAGGCGCAGGGCCTGCAGGTTTGGCGACAGCTGCTTTGCTTAAGCAAAATGGCTACAACGACGTGACGATCTATGAGCGCAGTGCCCGCGCTTTTGGTAAAGTTCGTACGGAGAAAATCGGTACAAGTGTCGTTGAGATGGGCCCTATTCAAGTGGGCATTGGTCATATTTATACGAGCTATTGGCTTGAGAAGCTTGGGCTTAATACTTTTGAGCCCCATAACGCTTTTATTTTGCGCAAAGGCTCAAGCGAACACAGTCATGTCAAATTAACATCTGCCCAAGAATATTTTCCCCTGGGGCAACGCATAGAAATTATGCAAGAAGCCTGGCGTTTTAGTAATATTATACAAGAATTTAACGAGCATTATCCTCAACTCAAAGATATTCCAGAATCAAGCGATTATAGGCTTAGCTTTTTAGCTTTTTCAAAAAAACATAATCTGCCCTATTTTCTCAATATGTATAGCATCTATACGTCGGCTTATGGCTACGGTATTGTCAGCGAAATCCCCGCTTTTACCGTCTTGCGCACTTTTGGAGCTTCTTTTGGCCTGGTTGCGTGGCTTTATGCGGGTATGAATCTAAAAATGATCAAAGAAGGCTTTTCTGGTCTCATGCAAGCGCTTGTTGATCATCATGCGTTAGCAGATAAAATAAAATATAATCAAAATATTAGCAGTATTCTCAGAATCCCCGGCCGTCCCGTAATTATTACTTCTAACAATGAAGATAAGCACTATGATTATCTTATTGTCGCATGTCCTATAGATAAAATTTTTAATGCCTACGACAAGGCAAGCCAAGAAGAAAAAGAATCTTATGAAAATTTATATTATAGCCCTTATCATGTATTCGTTGCCGACGTTGATGATTTGCCTCGTGGTGGCTTTGTATTGCCCGAGAAATTTAACAGGCATGGGACGCTGCAAATGCTCTCTAAAAACTCTGAACAGGGCGATCAGGTAGTCTTTTATATCCCACAGCTCTCTTCTGTTCGAGCAAAAGATATGCTTGAAAACAAAGTAAATTTACCGAAATTAGCCGATTCTATTAACGCCGCTCGAAGAGATCTGGAAGAATTGGGTTTTCATATGGGGAAAATCTACCACGGTGTAGAATGGAACCAATATAATCCACATTTTTTGAATCCCCAGTTTTATGGCCATGGTGATAGTATTCAGGGGCATAATAAGACTTTCTATGTTGGCACTATGTGGACCGAAATAGATTATGTCGATAAAGCTTTTGCGCATGCACATAAAATTACGAGCCAATTTTTTGATGGCGCGTATGACCAACCTGAACAAAACTTAAGTCATATAGCTCGTTGGTATTTAGGAGCAGAAGATAATTATACTAACGACCAAAAAAATAGGTCTTTAGATCAATGGGACTTGACCTTTCAGCAATGGTGGGCAGATAAATAGTCCCCCATTGCTCAAGTCTCTTAAACTTGACATATTAAAGCTATGCTTCATGCCCATAATCTCACATTAAGTTTTGGCGCTCGTCCAATTTTCGATGACATTACTTTGACTTTGATGCCTCATGACCGCATTGCGCTTGTTGGTGATAACGGCATGGGCAAATCAACGCTCCTCAATGTTTTAGCAGGTCTTGAGCCCTTGGATCAGGGAGCAGTTGAATGCTCGGCTTCACGTATAGGCTTTTTGCGTCAAATTCCTGATCTTGATCCTGAGCTATCGGTTATCGAAACGATGCGACTTGGGCTTAAAGAGCAGCTCGAAGCTATTAAAGAGCACGAGCTCTTATGCGAAGAGCTGGCGGTGGCTGATAAATCAGCCCATGCCAATTTGGAAAAAAAAATCGCGCTCTTAGCAGACAAGATCGAGCATCTGGGTGGCTTTGATCATGAATTTCGTATGGAGCGTGTTTTAAGCCGCCTTGGTATAAAAGCGCGTGATCAGCTTATTAAAACCCTATCAGGGGGAGAGCGAAGGCGGGTGGATCTTGCGCGGGTTTTGTTGAGCTCACCTGATATCTATGTGCTCGATGAGCCGACTAATCACTTAGATATAGGTGCCATCGCGTATTTGGTCGAGACTTTTAAGAAGATTTCTGCGCCTTTATTTTTTGTATCGCATGATAGCGCTTTTATCGATGATTTGGCGACACGTATTGTCGAACTTGATAAGGGCAAGCTTTATACTCATGAGCCGCCTTTTGCCAATTATTTAGAAAATAAGCTTGTGCGCGAGCTCATCGATGAGCGCAGTTTGCATCGACGCGAACGTTTGGTTGTAGGAGAACTTGCCTGGCTGAGAGCAGGAACACCGGCTCGTACGACTAAGCAAAATGCTCGTATCGATCGTGCTCACGAGCTTATCGATCAGTGTGCCAAAGATAGTCGTGACCAAAGAGTACGAAAAGTCCAGATGAGTATGGCAGATTCTAAACGCTTAGGTCGGACTATCTTAGAACTCGAGGATGTCGGCGTAGCTTTTGGCGATCGTGTGCTCTTTAAACACGTTAATTTAAAAGTTGGTGCAGGACAGCGCTTTGGTATTTTGGGCCCTAACGGTGCAGGTAAATCAACGCTCTTGGCGCTTATTTCGCAAAAAATAATTCCCACTTATGGCCGTATGAGACTCGGCAAAAATACTGAAATCATCCAATTTGATCAACATCGGGAACAGCTCGATAAAAAAGCAACGCTCAAAGAGACGCTTGCTGATCATGGTGATTATGTTTTTGTTGGTGAAGAACGCATGCATATAGCGAGTTACTTAGAGCGTTATTTATTTTCACCCGGATGCGCTAATCGGGAAGTCTCGACTTTGTCGGGAGGTGAGCAAAACCGCCTTCTTTTAGCTAAGTTATTTAGAAAGACAGCCAACTGCTTGCTCTTAGACGAGCCCACCAACGACTTAGACGTCAGTAGTTTGGCTGTATTAGAAGAGCAGTTACTTGATTATCCCGGTGTCGTTTTTACCGTGAGTCACGATCGGCGTTTTTTAGATAAAGTCTGTAATACGATAATCGCCTTTGAGCCCTGTGAAGATGGGAGCGCCGAGAGTAATTTAGCCATATATCAGGGCAATTATTCGACTTATTTAGCGCTCAAAGCTCAAAGCGAAGCGCAAAAAGAAACACTCGTAAAAACTAAAGAAAACATTGGCGTAAATAAAAGCGAGCGAGTAAGAACTAAGAGCAAGCGTAGTTTCAAAGAGCAGCGGGAATTTGAAGCCATGGAAGGTCAACTTGAGGCAATGGAATCTGAACGCGCAGATTTGCATGAAATGCTTGCTCAGGGCGATTTGTTTCGCCAAGCCCCTGAATTAGTTCAGGAAAAAATGGAGCGTCTAAGAATATTGGAGCTAAAAATCGAAGAAAGTTATGCTCGATGGCAAGAGCTTTTAGATTTAGGAGAATAAATATGAGAGTATTTTATGGATTTTTTCTTATTTTTACTATTGTGCTTCTCACAAACTGCAAGCCCAAACATGAGCGCCGTGAGCATAGAGATCCTCATGCACTTAAAGCTGGTCTAAGAAACCAAGGAAATACTTGTTTCGCTAACGCAGTAACCAATCTGGTGCTCTCGTCTTCTCTCATGCTTGAGCTTTTAAAAAAGCCCTTACCTGATTTACCCACGCAACCTGATGCTCTTGGCGAAAACCAGGAAATGTATGATTTGCGCGAGAAATTTCGTCAATCTTTGCTGGAACTTCATGAAGCTCGAGAGGGGGGCGAGAAAAATCTCGACGTTGAGATTAATAAGTATTTTGATGCCTACGAGGCCGCAGCTTTGAAAGTTAATGGCTCCAAATTGGTGGGCGGTGAAGTTGGAGGAGCGCATTTGAGATGCGATCAAGGCGATGCTTTGGCGCTAATTCAGGATCTACTATTATTCTTGGGTTATCTAAGCAAAGAGCATATACAATTTACGTATAATAAATTTGCTGATAACTCGATAAAAGTATTTAAAGCACCTAGTGAGCCCGTGGTGTTACTAGATGTAAAAAAATCTGCCAATAATAAAGCAGTAAGTATCCAAAGTCTCTATGAAGATTGGTCAAAGCCAGAACTAATGGACGGGGTAAATCAAGTAAAAAATTCTCATGATGTTCTCATGGATTCAGAGCGTTATCAGGCTCTCGTAAATCCACCGCCTTCCTCGTTGATCTTCGTGCTCAGGCGCTTTGACCGAAGCTCGGGTGTTCTAAAACGCCTCTTTGATCCTGTAGTTGTTAATAAAAAGCTTGATATAAAAGCTTTTGATAAAAAAAATATCAAAAAATCAGAAGATTATAAATATAAATTATCGAGCATCGTTGTTCAGCGAGGTGTTCTTTCTGGAGGACACTATTATGCCTATGTTTTTGATGCAGATAATAATCGTTGGATCAAATACGATGATTCAAGTGTGAGCCTGGTGAGTTGGGAAGAAGTCCAGGAAGATGCGCTTACCAATGGTTATTTATTTCTTTACCAAAGATAATCCTCGCCAATTTGCTCTTTAAGCTCATATTTAGTTAGACTCACTAAAAATAGCCCTTGGAGCATCTTAGGTATGAGCATATTTCGCTTGAAGCCGATCGAGGCCATTAATTCTCAAAGTCTCTTAAAAAGATGTCTCGGTGCCTGGGATGTAACTTTTCTTGGTATTGGGGCTATTATAGGCGCGGGCATATTTGTTCTTACGGGTGTTGTGGCAGCGACGAGTGCCGGCCCCGCAATAATAATTTCCTATGTTATAGCTGGCCTTGCCTGTGTCTTCGTAGCACTTTCTTATGCCGAACTTGCGGCAAGTATTGGTGGCTGCGGGAGTGCTTATGGCTATGCCTATGCTGGGCTTGGCGAAATAGTAGCCTGGATCATAGGCTGGGATCTTTTACTTGAATATGGCTTGGGTATTTCTACCGTGGCTGTTGGCTGGTCTGGTTACGTCGAAAACGCGCTGAGTGCTATCGGCGTGAGCTTACCTGATCTACTTACTAAAAGCCCTCTCGAGGGAGGCCTCATAGATTTGCCAGCAGCGCTTATTATTATGGCTCTAGCTGGGCTCTTATGCTTGGGCGTACAAGAGAGTGCTAAATTTAATATAATTATAGTCTTCATAAAGCTCATAGCTATCGTGGTTTTCTTAGGAGTGGCTCTTTTTCATATCGATACACAAAATTGGCATACTTTTATGCCCTTTGGCTGGGGCGGCATTATGACGGGAGCTGCACTGGTATTTTTTGCCTATATAGGATTCGACGCCGTTTCTACAGCAGCAGAGGAGACTATTAATCCTCAAAGAAATTTGCCTATTGGAATCATAGCGTCTTTGGTGGTCTGTACTTTAATTTATATAATCGTCTCAGGTGTTCTAACTTTGGCCGTGCCTTATACATCGCTCAATGTTAAATCGCCGGTTTCACAGGTCTTATTAGATCTTAACCATCCGGTTGCCGCCGGCATCATATCGGCAGGCGCCATTGCCGGTCTCACCACGGTTATGCTTGTGCTCTACTATGGCTTTTCACGTATATGCTTAGCAATGGCGCGAGATGGGCTGATCCCTGAGAAGTTTGCGGCCATTCATGCTAAAACTCAGACTCCGGTGAAGCTTATTATGATAAGCGGCGTTTTTATGTCGGTTACGGCAGGCCTTACTCCCATTGGTCATTTAGCCGAGTTGGTTAATATAGGGACTTTGGCGGCATTTATTTTGGTATGCGGGGGTGTCATTGCCTTGAGAAAAAATAAACCAGATATGCCACGTCCTTTTCGCTTGGGCTTTCATCCGGTGATTCCAGTATTGGGCATTTTGTCGTGTGCTTATCTCATGGCCAGTTTACCAGCCTCTACGTGGTTTCGTTTTGGTATCTGGATGCTGTTGGGTATGATTATTTATTTTGCCTATGGCCGTAAAAATAGCGTTGCTGCTCAAGCAGATGCTCAAGTTGTTGATCATAAATTAGCTCAAGGTGATCTTTTATGAGTTCATTGGGTGTGCCGAGGCTTAGTGCCCTTGTCATAGGTAATACTATTGGAGCGGGCATTTATTTTTTGCCAGTTTCTTTGGCGCCTTTTGGTGCCATAAGTCTCGTTGGATGGGTCGTTACGTCACTGGGTTCTATTTTACTGGCAATGGTATTTGCACGCCTTGCACGCAACAACTCTCAAGCAGGTGGTCCCTATGCTTATACTAAAGCGGCTTTTGGTAGTTTTTGGGGCTTTCAATCAGCATGGGCTTATTGGGCAGCTACGTGGATGAGTAACGCCGCGCTCGCGGTCGCCGCGGTAAGCTATATGTCAGTATTTTGGCCACTTCTTGCAACAAACAGGCTTGTCTCCTGTATAACAGGTCTTGCATTGATTTGGCTTGCGACGCTAATAAACGCCTTAGGTATTAAAAAAACCAGTAGCGTTCAAGTGCTCATTACTCTGTTAAAAATCACACCACTTATTCTAGTTGGCTTAGTAGGTCTTTTTGCCGTTAATCCAAGTCATTTTGAACCATTTAATCTTTCCAGCATGAGTACTATGTCAGCCATCAACGCTGTAGCAACGCTTACGTTGTGGGCTTTTATTGGATTAGAATCGGGTACAGTACCAGCTCAGCATGTGAAGAATCCGACTAAAACTATTCCTCGCGCGACTATTATTGGTAGTATTTTATGTGCGGTTATTTATATGACCGTAACCGTCTCGGTCTTGGGGCTTATACCAGCTCAGCAATTGGCACAATCACGCGCGCCTTTGGCGGATGCTGCAAAGATTTTATTTGGTGATTGGACCGCGCATCTTGTGGCACTCGGCGCGGTGCTCTCAGCTTTTGGCTGTTTAGTAGGTTGGGTATTACTCCAAGCCCAAATGCCTTATGCTGCTGCTATTGACGGCTCTTTTCCTAAAATATTTGCACGGCTTTCGCAGCGCCAGGTACCCATAGTTGGTTTGATTTTGTCGTCGTTGCTCATGACGCTTGTCATGTGTATGAATTTTGTCAGCAGCCTTGCTGAGCAATTTACGGCGTTAGTTAATCTGTCGACTTTCGTTATTTTGGTGCCTTATGCTCTTTCGACGCTGGCGGATTTTCGTAATGAAAGAGCACGAGGCTTCAAAGCTCAGATTATTTCAGTACTGGCTTTTAGTTATTCGAGCTGGCTCATAATCGGAGCAGGTTTGCAGTCTATTATGCTGGGCTTAGGCTTTTTGCTTTTGGGTGTTCCTGTTTATATTTTCATGAAAAGAAAAAGTAAAATAGCCACAGAATTTACTACATAATTTGTTCGCAAATGCCCTCTTTAAGTATAATTATTTTATCGCTGTAACTTTGGTTAAGAGCATGATCATGTGAAATCATCACTGCTGGAATATTCCACGTCGTGATGAGTTTTTTTATGAGCTTCATGAGTACGTGAGTACTTGAGTCGTCAAGCGCAGCTGTTGGTTCATCGAGCAATAAGAGTTCTGGTTTATAAATAGTAGCCATGGCAAAAGCAATAATTTGCCGTTGTCCTCCTGAAAGCGTGCCCATGGCTTTATCCCATTGATCTTCGTAGTTAAGACCCAAGTTTTTTAGGTGAGCACGAATCTTTTCTCTAATAGACCCTTTGAGGGCATAGCTGAGCGTGGGGCTTTGGTTTTTTAAAAAAGCCAAAGCGCAGTTTTCGAGCACACTGAGATTTGGTGCTGAAGATGTTTTGGGATCTTGTTTTAAAATAGCTATCTTATGAGCACGATCGAGGGCTTTATCTAAAGTTATATCGTGATTATTTAATATTATTTGCCCATCGTCTGGCCTAAGATTGCCCACAAGAATATTAAAGAGCGTTGATTTGCCAGCTCCATTTTGTCCCTCTAAAATAGTAAGTTGGCCAGGATAAGCATCAAAGCTTAGGCCTCGTAAAATTGCCTGCTCAGCAAATGATTTTCTGATTTTTAATATTTGTAACATAGTTATGCCTTAGGCCAATTTTTGTGATCGAATTTGAGAAATAAAAACAAGTACTATAATTATGCTTGCTTTAAGCAAATTATTCCAAACCGGGGCGATGCCAAGCCATAAAATAACCGCGAAAATACTTTGATAAAGCATGGAAGCAAGTATAATTACCCAAGAGAAACGTCGCACGAGAAGCTCTGCCATCATGAGGCTTGCAAGACCCGTAATAAGCGTTCCAATATTTCCTGTAATCGAAAAGAATCCGGACCACTGGACAAATAACGATCCGGCAAGAGCAGTGAGCGTATTAGCAAGCGCAAAGCCTAAAGTTTGATAAAAGCTTTTGGATTTACCAAAATGCACGAGCAAATCAGGATTATCGCCCGCGGCTTTGAGTAGAAGGCCTACTTGTGAACGTAAGAGGCCATAAATTAAGAGTGTACATAAAATAACTAATATTATTAATACAAGGCTTTCGCTTTGAGATTCGTTAAGAGTCCACCAATGAGCAAAAATAGTTTTATCATAGGCAATATTTTTATGAGCAGAGGCCAAAGCTAAGCTCAAAGAAAAACACGCGGTGGTTGTAACTAATCCGGCCATCAGATGATTCATTTTGAGGCGCGTATACAAAAAACCTGTGAAACTTCCGAAAAAAAATCCGGCTACTCCACTTATTATTAAAGCCAACCACGGTGAAAAACCACCCGCGATAAGTACAGCACTTATGGCTCCGCCAAAACCAAAAGTTCCTTCGACGCTTAAGTCGTCTTTATGTATAACGCGTGATGTCATATAAACAGCCATCGCAACGAGTGAAAAGATAAGCCCCTGCTGGATAATACTTACTAGGAAAGCCATATTAGAACTCCTCTTGGGTATAAGTAATTTTAGTTTTAGCGGTAGGATTTAGTTTTATCGCTTTTTCTTTGATCACGTGTTTATTAACATATATATCTATATCTTGAGGATTTATTATGTTTATCTCTTCGGGGCTTTGGTTTTTTAGTAATATATTACTCATAAGTACAGCGGCTTCTCGGCCAATTTTTTTATAATCGACGCCGAAAGCAAGGGCAGCGCCATGATGTATGAGCGCACTATCGCTTAAAATTACGACGCAACTTTCTTGTTTAGTCGCTTTTATCACCGCAGGCATAGACGCTGCGAGCTGATTATCTAAGGGAATCAACAAGACATCACTTGTTTGACAGGCTTTCAAACTTGCACTGGCTACTTGCTGAGGCTCATAGACGCCAATGAGTTCGGTTTTTATATGATGCTTAAGCATGCTTGTTTCTAGTTTTTTTACGACAGAAGCAGAATTAGTCTCATGAGGCGAATAAAGCAGTGAAATACGCTTTGTTTGTGGCAACAAGTCTAAAATAGCGCTTATCTGATAATCGGTATCAAGGGCATCGCTTAAGCCACATATATTAGTACTCTTATCGGGCATTATAGCTTCAGGATCAGAAACAGCGGCGATGACGATGGGGCGATTTTTTTCAGCTTTCCCGAGCGCTTGTGCAGCTAAAGAGCCAAGGGCAAAAATAGCTGCTATATTATCATCATGGGCTATTTGCCGAGCTATAATATTGGCCGATTGCATAGAGCCTTCGGCGTTGAAGTCTTTTACTTTATATTCAGTGCCAAGCGTCGTGTTAATTTCTTGCATAAAGCTTTGACGTGCCATCTCGAGGGCCGGATGGCTCAATGTTGTGACCACTGCTATAACTTTGGTTGCTTTGGCAAGCTGCGTAGATCTAAAAATAAAATAAGCTGTGCTTATTATTATGAATACAAAAATTATAAAATATAAAAGAGATTTATTTTTTTTCATGTTATTTCCCGTTGATACTGTGGGCTCCTGATATCAAGTTAATCTTAATGTTTTTTTCTTTGAGTGCCTGATTATTTACATAAATTTCTGGTTTTTCTGCCTTGCTAAATCCTATTTCTTGAGGTGTTTTATTATTGGCGATAATATCATGCATAATTTCTCGTGCTTTATAGCCGATATTTTTATAATCAACGCCAAAAGCTATGCTTGCACCTTGATGAATAGGCGATTCGTTGCTGGTAATAAGTGGACAAGCTTGGTTTTTGGTAGCTTTGATTACTGAGGGCATGGCAGCAACCAGTTGATTATCTAAGGGTATAACTATTGCGTCACTCTTCTTACAGGCTCTCAATGCTGCATGGGCAATTTGCTGGGGCTCATAGACGCCCACTAAATTAACGCTGAGCTTTTTTAGCTCGGCTTCGTGCACGAGTTTTTTAATAGCTAAACTAGAATTTATTTCATGAGGAGAATACAGGAGCGAGATGCTCTTAACAGTAGGAAGCATTGAGGCTATTACTTCCAATTGAAAGCCCGCGTCTATATCATCGCTGAGTCCGCAAATATTTTTATAGTCTGATAAATCAGGAAAAAGCGCGTGAGGATCACTGAGCGCTGCCATGATAATAGGGCGCTTCTTTTCTACTTGCGCAATACTCTGGGCCGCTAAAGTGCCAATAGTTAAAATAGCAATAATATGAGGATTTTGGGCAATTTGCTGGGCAATTAAGTGGGCAGATTGCAAAGAGCCTTCGGCATTGAAATCTAAAAACTTAAGCGTCGAAGGCTGGTTATGCGCTAAAAAGCCTTCGCGAATTTGCTCGCAAGCGGGATGACTCAGGGTAGTAACAAGAGCAACAAGAGGCTGAGCAGCTTTATCTTCTTTAAGAGACCAACGTAAGCCAAAAGCCAAGAAGCCCGTAACTATAGTTAATAATAATATTTTTTTCATATGCTTTTCCCTGAGCCTTTTTGAAAAGAAGGGAAAAAAAATCCCCAGCTTTTCGCCGGGGCTCTTAAAAATTAAGGCAACCCCAGCTAGCTCATAAAATAAGCAAAAAAGCTAAAATTAAAGCTTAACGCGCTATAAACATCAACGTTATTGCTTAAAAACTTCAGCATGCGGGTCCCTTTTATTATAAAAATCCAGACTGCATGCAAGCCTGAGCCTTGTCAATGCCCCTTAACTTAGTGCACGAGCTAAAAAATTGTCATGTAACTTGATATTATTATACCTGATATCTTAACGTCTTTTAAACAGCCTATTGTTGAGGGTTTTCGATGAGAAAAATATATTTATTCATGCTGGCATGCCTGGTTCTTGTAACAAGTCTTAACGCCGAAAAAAATAATACAGGTACAAAAGAACATTGGTCCACGGCCTATTACCGCGCATCGCTCGATGAAAACGTATATTTTTATAACGACGAATATCGCTGGTATTGCCACGTGCAAAATGCGACCCAACTTGAAAGTTTCTTTGCTCTCGAGCGCGTGAGGGTCATTGGGGATATTAACGCCATCTTGGGCCTGGGACAAAGCCTCGGTGAATGTCCTTGGTGGGATGGATTTTATAAAACAGAAGAAAGCGATGAAGTTTATCGTTTGTATCCAGGAAATGTTTGTCGCATAACGTCAGCTGAGATGCTTGCAGCTTATGGCGCAACTGATGCTGTCGTAACTGCCGAGTTAGGTTCTGATTTTACCATTCATCGAACCGATATTGGTCAATGCTTTTGGCCCTATTAGTTTCTTGAAGAGCTTTATAATTTGGAGTTTTAGATGGCTAATCTTAAAAGCGTTTCGAATCTTAAAGAAGATTGGCCAGATTTAAGTATTATACAACGGCGGCGTATTTTTTTGGCCTTAGAGAGGCCTCAAGCTGAAGAGCTTTTCTTATGGCTGAGTCCTGAGCTGCAAGCAGAACTCCTGCAAGATCTTTCACTCAATGAAAAACGCTCATGGCTGAGATTTTTACCGCCAGACGATCTTGCTGATTTACTACAAACTTTTGCTCCTGATCAAAGAAAGCCTCTTCTTAATCTAATTAACAAAGCCATTCGACAAGAAGTAAATGGCCTTTTAGCCTATGCCGAAGACGATGCGGGTGGGCTCATGAACCCCCTCTATGTACGTCTAAGACCCAATATGAGTGTCGATGAAGCGATACATTATATTCGTTCTCAAGCTAAGACCAAAGTTGAAACTATTTATTATGCCTATGTCTTAAATCCTGCTAATAAATTATTGGGTGTTGTGTCTTTTAGAAAGCTCCTTCTTGCGTTGCCTCAAAAAAATATCAGCGATATTATGAATATTTCTTTTTATTCTGTGCCTGAGCAGATGGACAAAGAAGAAGTAGCGCTTGCCTTTGCCAAGCATGGTGACCTCATGGCCATGCCGGTTGTTGATACACATGGACGCATGAAAGGCATTGTAACTCACGATGACATAGCGGGAGTAGTAAGAGATGAAGCCACCGAAGACATGCAAAAGATCGGCGGCATGGAAGCGCTTGATGCGCCTTACTTCGATGTGAGTTTTATGGCTATGCTTAAAAAGCGTGCCGGTTGGCTCGTTATACTATTTTTAGGTGAGATGCTGACGGCAACAGCAATGGGGCATTTTATTATTCAGCTTGAACATGCCGTGGTGTTGGCACTTTTTATACCTCTGATTATAAGTTCCGGCGGTAACTCAGGCTCCCAAGCATCGACGCTGATTATACGCTCACTTGCTCTACGTGAAATAAATCTGAGAGATTGGTTTTATGTATTGATTCGTGAGGTTGGCTCAGGTCTTGCTTTAGGTTTTATATTAGGCTTGATCGGACTTTTAAGAATAATATTATGGCAACAATGGAATAATTCTTATGGCGAGCATTATATTCTTGTTGCGCTATCGGTTGCTTTAAGTCTTGTCTTTGTAGTCTTATGGGGAACTTTATCTGGCTCAATGCTGCCCATGATTCTAAGAAGTATAGGCTTCGATCCTGCCAGCGCATCTGCTCCTATGGTTGCGACATTGGTCGACGTCACTGGCCTCGTTATTTATTTTAGTGTTTGTAGTCTTGTTCTCAAGGGAACACTTTTATGATTTTAATCTTTCCAGATATCTAAAATAATTTTGGCATCTTTATCTTTTTCTCCTAAGTTGCCTAATCTAAAAATTTCTTCGATGGTTCGCAAAAGACTATAGTGATTATAGTCTTTACTTGATTGGCTATTAATTTTTACGCCAGCGCCGATAAAAACAGTATAGACTCGGTTATTATCACTGCCGTCATCTTCGTCGAAAGTAATAATTAACAGTGTATCTTTCATAATTTCTGGATCGTTAATCATAGGGCTGAGAAAAGTATTCATTGAATAACTTGCCCGTGCAACGTTGGTATCGTGGCCGTTATTATCTTGATCAGGAATTACCAAGGAGAAGCTTGGTACGGTATTATTTTTTTGGTCTTGATAAATTTCCCAGGCATCAACTATTTTGCTCATGCGTTGAGGTGATGATTGGACGTTTTTGAAGCTCAAAAAGGGCACATGTTTTCTCACAAATCTGCCTGATTTTGTTCCCAAGAAGCCATTGCCAGGATAGCCCTCGGCATAGGCTTTCCAGCTTAAATTTTGATTTTCCAGTAAATCGCCCAAATGAGCTTTGTCCAAATTAGCTTCCATATCGGTGAGGACACCGTGAGTATTGCCCGATATGAGCGCTATATAATTCGGCTGAGAAGGATGAACGACACCCTTATAATTACTCAACAAAGCACCTTTTTGTGCAAGACCACCTAAAAAAGGCTGGGCTATAGCATCTTTGAACTTAGTATTCTCGAGAACTACAACAACAATATGTTTTATGTCTTGCCAGGCCGTTGGTCTTACATAAGCTGTGCCAAAAGCTTGTATGCTCGTAAACATAAACACATAAAAACATAATGATAAGAAGTATTTTCGCATGTTTTATCTCCGTGAGTTGGGCGTTGCCAAATAATAACATGCTAGTGGGTATATAATATGAAGAATAATATTAGTTTTTACTGTTTAGGAGCTGCTCATACTGATATAAAAGCACATGCTTTAATTTTACCAAAGACAGGCGAGTCTATTCCTGTGACATTGAGCACCTGTCTTGGTGGTGTGGCCTGTAATCTTGCCGTGAATTTGGCTCATTGTGGAGCTCAGGTAGCGCTTTTATCTCTTGTCGGTCACGATAAAGCAGGTCGTGCACTCATAGAAGCCTTGAGGAAAAAAAATATAGATACTCACGATATATTATTTTCCTATGCCAAAGCCACGGCGCAATATTATGCGCTCTTAACTCCTCAGGGCGAGTTATTTATTGCGGGGGCTGATATGAATATCTATCAGGATCTCAGCGCTGAGCTTATAGGCCCTCTTTTGGCCCGGCGCGATATAATATCAGATTGGGTTATCGATGCTAATCTGCCTGCTGCGACGATTAGCTTTGTTGCTCATGCAGTAAAAAAGCATCAGCGTTTGTGGGGCATTGGTGCATCTGCTCATAAAAGCGTTGTTTTGGCTCACGCGTTTCCTAGAATATACGGGCTCATAATCAACCAAGAAGAACTTTTTGCTCTTACTGACCGCGCCGATCCTATTGTGGCCCTCGAAGCATTGAGAGCTCGGCAGTGTCGCTACGTAGTTGTGACTATGGGGGCCCTAGGCGTTTATTATAGCGATAATAATACAATAAATTTTTGCGCTTCTACGGCGATTAAGAGCGTTGACGTGACGGGTGCTGGGGATGCTTTTAGTGCTGGCTTAATTTATAGCCTAGCGCATGGTCAAGATATTAAAAAAGCTCTCAACAAGGGCTTTAGCTTAGCAGCTTTAGCCCTCGCTTCGTGCAATTCTTCTTTGTTATAATTTTTTATAATTAGGCATCAACAACAAGAGCTTCTGCTGCTTGCTCTTGAGGTTTCTTAAAGAGGAACCAAAAAAGAATAGCGACTATAGCTGCATAGGTAGCGAAAGAGAGCCAAATGCCAGTCCAGTCGAACTTTCCGTCTATGACAAAGAAACGATCGATCATAAAGCCACTTAGAATACTTCCAAAGAAAGCGCCAAATCCATTAGCCATCATCATGAAGAGCCCTTGACCGCTAGCACGCATGCTGGGCTTTATTTGGGTCTCGACAAAGAGTGATCCGGAAATATTAAAGAAATCAAAAGCCATGCCGTAAATAATACAAGAAAGTATGATCATCCACAGGCCGCCCGAAGGATTACCAAAAGCAAGTAAACCAAAACGTAAAACCCAGGCCACCATGCTTAAAGCCATGACGTTTTTGATACCAAAATTGCGCAAAAAGAACGGTATGGTCAAAATAAAAAGCGTTTCAGAGATTTGCGATATGGATAATATTACTGCTGGATGCATGACGGCAAAGGCATTTTTATGCTCTTCCATCGAAGCAAAATCATGAAGAAAAGTATCACCGTAAGCATTAGTTAATTGCAGCGCAGCGCCCAAAAGCATGGCGAAGAGAAAGAAAAAGGCCATATTAACGTCTTTAAATAACGAAAAAGCTTGAAGCCCGAGATTATTAACCCACGATCCTCCGATGCTTTTACCTAAAGGCGGGCACTTGGGCATAAACAAAGAGTAGACCGCTAAAAGCAGTGATACAGCCGAGGCTATATAAAACTGAGCCGCCGAGGTTTCAAAGCCTGATAAACTCACTGTCCATAAAGCCGCAATAAAACCAACAGTTCCCCATACGCGTATGGGAGGATAATCTTTCACGACATCCATGCCGGCTTTTTTCATGGCCGAATAGGAGACCGAAATAGATAAAGAAATAGTCGGCATATAAAAAATCATGTTAATAAGCATGACCCAGAACATAAGTTTAGGGTCGTCGACTTGAGGGACAAAAAATAAAATTAAAGCGCCCATAAAGTGAAAAAGCGCATAAAGTTTTTCAGCATTAATAAATCGGTCAGCAATTATGCCTGATAAAGCTGGCATAAAAAGTGAAGCTATACCCATAGTTGAAAAAATGGCGCCAAATTCAGCGCCCGACCAATGTTTGGTTTGGAACCAATAAGCGCCTATGGTTAAAAGCCAGGAGCCCCACACAAAAAACTGCAAAAATTGCATAATAGTCAGACGAAGCTTCAGTGACATTAGATACCCTCTTTGGTACAAAATTTATTGATTCTAATCATAGCCTTTGTTTTCTATTTGAAAACTGCCGTCTGACCCTTATATTTGTATGTGATTTTAGTGGGTTAGCTCTTTGCTAGTTAAAACCATAGTTGTAGCTCTCATGAGTGCCCTGGCGGTTGATAATGGCATAGAAAACATGATCACTTATGCTGGTTTTGAGGGTGAAGATCCAATTATCACTAATATTTTCACCATGCGGTGCGCAGAGCTCGCTACTCGAAAGAAGTCTTAGCGTGGTCGTATTGTCGTCTAGAATTTGCTTGAGCTTGCTTTGCATGAGCTCTTGGGCAGGATATTTATCGATGAGCACAGCAAGCAGGCTTTCTTCATCAAGGCTTTGGGTAAAAAAACTTATAAGAGCCTGCTCAAAAGCTTGTGCAAAAGTAAGAGAAGCCGAAAAAGCCTTTTCTTGTTTATCTCTTTCTTCAGCTTTAATCTCTAATCTCAGCGCTTGTGTAAAGTTTGCTGAGAAAATTATTAATAAAAAACTAAGCGCGGCTTTTTTCTTAAGCATATGAACTCCGTGGTTAAGATTGCGGCTAAGCGTAGCACTGCTTTTTTGCGAGCCAATCAATCTCTTGACGGAGCTTTCGTGAAAATTTTTAAGTCCCTTTCAGTGTTTTCTTTATTAGATCTCTTGCATAATCTATGCAAATTAATCCGCGAAGCAAAAGAAATAATAGAGCCCGGGCCAAGCTCCGCGCGCGCAGCCCAGGATCGTATTTGCCGTCACCATTGTTTTTTAATAACCAATAAATTTTTTGTGTAGGATGGGTTGGGGTGATGCCAGCCTGGGCCGGCACGGGGACCGGCCCCTGCATGTTGTGCCATTATGCATTATTGTAATAGGTGAATAGCCATGAAAATTCGGGCCTGTTTTATTAATTTACTAATTTGATAAACGTGTAGGGGCCGGTCTCCGTGCCGGCCCAGCATCGTATTTGCCGTCGGCATTGTTTTTTAATAACCAATAAATTTTTTGTGCAGGATGGGTTGGGGTGATGCCAGCCTGGGCCGGCACGGGGACCGGCCCCTACATATTGTGCCATTATGCATTATTGTAATAGGTGAATAGCCTTCTAACTTGAGTCGGTAGTAATTTAGATTTGGGCTATTTTATTAAGAAGCCAATTTAAATCGACCACTTTGTGGAGACTAAAAAATAGCGAGTTAAGAGGCGTATAATAAGTAAAATTATGAGTTTTTTCGATCATGCCGCCCCATCCTACGAGTGCTTTAATATCTTGTCTGTATCGCATAGGACTTAAGGGAGAACTCTTGTATTCGTGAGCTGTGCCAAGAAGAAGCCCTGACTGTATGCTCCTGTGTTTTTCATGAAAAAATGGCGATGTAGCGCTTTGTTCATAAAGCTTAAACTGCCAATTGGGGGCGCTTGGTAAAAGCGGCGTATTGGGCACAGTGACTGCCGTCATAATTCCTAAACCATAGCCGATAGATGGCCCTGAGAGAAGAAAGTGACGTCCCATGGGAGTGAAGCATTCTGCACTGATAGTTCCCAGGCTTCCACCTAATCCGAGGGCAATTTCGACCGCAGTGCGTTGGACATAGCATACCGTATCTTGATTAATCGTATTCATGACGAGGCCTACAAGAGCCATCTGATGAGGGCTCATGTCTTGGGTAATAAGAAGGGCTAAAGCTTGAGATTCATCCGGAGTTATTGTTCGGGATTGTATGAGGCTATGGCGGGCATTTCGTTCGTAGGCTTGCAAGGTATTTTCGCATTCAGTCATGAGTCCTTGAAATTGGCTCATGCTCATGCTGTTATTATCAAAATAGCGCTGTAGTATTTTTGTGCCGATGAGAACAGATTCGATTCCGTTGTATTGCATTTCTATGAGCTTAATAGGACAGTTAAGTATTCTTAAGCCCCTGCTTGTTCTCCTAATAGATTTATAGACTGCCCGTGCTTCTTGTCTCGAAGTAGCTCCTGTGTGTACTCCCGACATATTTTCTATGTGATTTGAACTAAAAGATAATCCCATAGACGAAGATAATAATACTACTATTAACGTGCTAAGACTTAATAAGTAATTCATAATACCCCTGCTTTAAACCCGGGCCTTAATGAGCCACGATTTAAGTTATAGATGGGGCTTTGTAATTTTGGAGTTAATCACCTGCTTCTTTAAGTTTTACGCCGCTTAATTGGCGCTGAAAACTTGTCGTTATGAGATACCAAAGTTTATGGGCAGCCTCTTCGTAAGAAAGGCCGTCTGGTACACGAATATTTGAGATACAATTGCGATCAGCATCGCACATAATTTCTTGAGGGTTATAAGTTAAATAAATACCCAGACTATCGGGTGCACTCAGGCCAGGTCTTTCGCCGATGATAATAATACTTAATTGAGCTTTTAGTCTAAAAGCTATGTGATCGCTCAACGCGACGCGCGCAAAAGGCACTAAGCACAGGGGAGCTAGGCTAAAATTCGATTGAGAGATTAAGAGCGATAAAATATTCCACAGGCCTAAAAAATTATTATTAAGAGCCTGTGCAGAGAGGCCGTCGCTTATAGAAATAACTATATCGTAAGATTTTTTTATATTATTTAAGATAGTTTTACTTTGTCCCGAAAGCACTCTGCCTAAGTCAGGGCGTTGTAAGTAAATATCACGAGAATAGGCGCATGATGTGAGAGCGAGGGTCTTATAATTTTTCTCTTCTAATTTTTTTTGTAAAGCTGGCCAATCCCAAGGAGAAAGAACGGCGTCATGAGCCTTGGCGAGGTCTTCTTTGAGCTTTAAAAGCTCAATAGTTTTTATCGCACTTCCGCTTCGCTTAAGATCTATACGCGCTTGGGTAAATTTTTTGAGTTTGACTAAACTCATAGCTTAACGGCTCCAACGAGAGAAAGATTGGCCTGCACAGGCAGGCGATGAGGATTTTGGCTGTTAAGCCCTATTTTAATAAGCCATGCTTCAAATTCAGGAGCTGGTTTGAGGCCCAATAAAGAGCGTATATATAACATATCGTGAAAAGACGTGCTTTGATAATTAAGCATTATATCGTCTGAGCCCGGAACACCCATAATAAAATTACAGCCTGCGTTAGCTAAAAGCGTGAGCAAAGAGTCTAGATCATCAAGATCAGCGTCAGCATGGTTAGTAAAACATACGTCACAACCCATAGGTAAACCCAAAAGCTTGCCACAAAAATGATCTTCAAGACCTGCACGCGTTATTTGTTTGCCGTTATATAAATATTCAGGTCCAATAAAACCAACAACGCTATTAACTAAGAGTGGCTTAAAATTTCTTGCCACGGCATAAGCACGTGCTTCCATAGTTTGTGCGTCTATGCCAAAGTGAGCATTCGAAGAAAGGGCCGCACCTTGGCCTGTCTCAAAATACATGAGATTAGAGCCTTTATCCCCACGATTAAGACTGAGCGCTGCTTCATAGGCTTCTTGTATGAGCGCGAGATTGATTCCAAAAGCTTTATTAGCAGCTTCTGAGCCCGCTATAGACTGAAAAACCAAGTCAACAGGGGCTTTATTTTCTATCATAGCAAGTGCTGTTGTGAGGTGGGTTAAAACACAAGTCTGAGTTGGTATGTCAAAACGTAATCTAAGCTCGTCAAGCATATGTAAGAGCTTGGTCAGAGCTCTTGGATTATCTGACGCTGGATTAATGCCAATTACTGCATCTCCGCTGCCTAAAATAAGCCCATCAAGTGTACTCGCGAGTATGCCTTTTAAGTCATCGGTAGGATGATTGGGCTGAAGGCGCGTGGAGAATCTTTGGGGCAATCCAATAGTATTTCTAAATTTTGTTATGACATGACGTTTTTTGGCCACGAGAATTAAATCTTGTATACGCATGATTTTAGAGCATGCAGCGACCATCTCGGGTGTTAGTCCCCACGAGATAGCATCAAGCTTTTGTGAGGTCGCGTCTTCGCTTAAAAACCAGTCACGCAGCTCACCTACGGTAAAGCTTGAAATAATACTAAAAGAATCGCGGCAGTGTGAACTAAAAATAAGCGCGCTTACTTCGTCTTCTTCAACAGGAATAAGTGCTTCTTCTAAAAATAACTTAAGGGGAGTGTTTGCTAAAGCCCACTGTGCGGCTATTCTTTCACGCTCCGAACGGGCCGATAATCCAGCAAGAGCATCTGCCGAACGATGGGGGGATGCGCGGGCCAGGAGCGTTTTTAAAGAATCAAAAGAGAAAGATTCATGCTGGAAAGTAGCTTTAAATACCATGATAATAAAGCTTTTTCTAAGACAAAATTATTTCAGCTCGGGGGTTCTGACTTTAAGATGCTCGATAATATTTCTATGATTTTGACCTAAAAATACTCGCTGGACAAAAATTCCTGGCAAGTGAATATCATCAGGGTCTAAGTCCCCCAATGAAACGATAGTTTCAGCTTCAACAATAGTAGTAGCAGATGCCATGGCCATGCTAGGAGAGAAATTATGGGAAGTTCGATAAAAACGACAATTGCCATAGCTATCAGCAACATGAGCTCGAATTATCGCAAAATCGGCTTTAAGCGCACTCTCAAAAATCATCTCGCGCTTATCTAATATACGATGCTCTTTATGCTGGGCCACCAACGTAGCCACTCCTGTTGGTGTATAAAAACCACCTATGCCTACTCCCCCAGCCCGAATACGTTCGACCAGCGTGCCCTGAGGGTTAAGCTCGACTTCTATGCTATTTTTAAGCATAAGCTCTTCCAGATCGGGATTTCCTCCCACAAAAGAGCATATAACTTTTTTAATTTGATTATTCTTAAGTAAAATAGCCAAACCTTGGCCTTGATTGCCGCAATTATTGGCTATTATTGTCAGATTCTTTTTTCCTGAATTTTTAAGGGCTTCTATACAGTTTTCGGGGTTTCCCGAGAGCCCAAAGCCGCTGCACATAATGCGGGCACCATCATAAAGATCATGCAAAGCGCTTGGTGCGTCTTTAACAATTTTTACGAGCTTATCAGGGGGAGCAGGCATAATTAATATCTCCAAAAGCTATGAGAGCATTTTTGCGATCTATTACTATGTAATGATTCTCTAAGAATGGCTGACCTAAGACAATAGGGCCTTTGCTTTCTCTAATACCAAAGCTTCTTACCAGAGGGTCGAAGTTACTCATCTCTTTGAAATAATGCAAAGGCGAAAGCTCTAAAGCTTTAATATTACCGTCGGCACCTTCAAAAGTTATTTCGAAACTAGGAAATTGTCGTATTTGTGCGAGATTCCTAAATCTTGTTACGCTGCTGTTTGCGGATCTTTCTGTGCGAAAAAAGCCATGAGGAAGTTTATTATATAAGCCCAATTCTTTTGCCCGGGCTATAACTTTTTCAGCTGCTCTTTCGGCCATTTCGGTAGGAAATAAATTAAACGATACGCCAGTATCAAGAATAGTCTTTTTTCCCGTGTGTTTTTTAGGATTATAGACGGGAAAGTGGCCCAAAACTTCTTTGGTGTCGGCAAGCCTGAGGGTGAGGGCAGGTACGACGTAAGAAGATTTTTCTATAATTGGTATCATATTATTAAGACGATTTTTCATTTTGTTATCAATACCACCAAAGAGCACATGAGATCGTGCTCGGCTTGCGCACAAAGATAAAGAAAATACGTCTTTGAAGCCATTTGATTTCACTAATTGGTCAAAAAAGGGCTTATTAAAAGCTTCATGAGCTAATCTTTCTGTATCGCCAAAGGCCAGCCCCAAAATATTTCCGGTGGCTAGATTTTTAGAGGTGATAGCAAAGCGTGTGTCGATAGTAGCAGAACATCCTATTTGCATGCTATCGACAGCGTTAATAGCAACGGTGCTCTTATTGCCGTGATTAAAGCTGTAGCCATTTTTGCCTAGTTGAGTATTAACTCCAGCCACAAAATCATCTTCGTTAACAACGAGTTCAGAAGAGCCCGTATCTAATTTGGCTGAAATATAACTATCATCCGCGCCAACAAAGAGCGAGGCCATATAAGCGCTGCTTTGAGTGAGGGTGTCTATGCCGTAAGTATTAATATTAGTTATATATTCTAAATCAGTAGCACAGGGACTAACGCCCTTTTGGCCGGCACAGGCTCCCAGTAAAAGCGCTGTTAGGCCGAGCATAAGAAGAGAATCGAGCTTCATGATTATCCCCAAGCAAAAAATATGCACAAGGCAATCGTAGCAAATTTACAGAGTAAATCTCACGTTTTCAGCGATAATACCTGGTAAAATAGCGCATGAGGTGGAACGTTCATCATAGGTGCTATTATCAATAATCATATCGCGATTTTTGGTAAGTAAGAGCTTTGAGCCAAATATACGATAAATCGAATCGTCAAAACGCATGACCGAGAAAGGAGCAAGAGGCTGGCCATTTTTAACGACAAAGCATAAGAACCTGGTCATGCCGGTCAAACAGCCATTTTGTCGGTCGGAAAAATTCAAATACCAAAGATTATTTATATAAAGCCCATCCCCAAGCGCAGTGAGGATATCTTTTTCTTCTAAATCTCCCGGCGAAAGATCCATGGAACACAGAGATTCACTCTCATCGGCGCCATTATGCTTAAGCCCATATTCTTGGGCAGTTTTAGGAGAAATAAGGCTATTAACAAGCGTTCCGTTTTTAATAAGAGGAGTTTGTGCCTGTTTTATAAAGCCTTGAGATTGAAAGTCAGGTCCAACGCCGCCGGCTATATTTTCGCTGAGGCTAAAATTGGGCGAAAGCTTTTGGGAAGAAGTATATAACGGCATAAGCGGTGAGTTTTTAACTTCCAAAGCCTTACGTGAAAAACCGCCCCAGTTAAGCATAGTTAAAAGCTCATGAACTGCAGCTGGAGCAAAATAGACCCTATATTCTCCTGGTTTAATACTTAAAGATTCTTTTTTATAAAGCTCTAAGCCCAATCGTGCTTCGGCCATCTTGGCACGAAAGCGCGAGCGATCGAAGTGTGACGCACAATAACTTTGTTTAATAGCTTTATCGCCCGAATAAAAAACGCTCGTATCAAGAACAAAGCTTGATTTTTCAAACCAATTAAATTGCCCAAAAGAATTGGCAAAGCCTCTATAAAGCGGTCCTCCAACGTAAGAGCCAACAAGATCTAAGCCCGCCGATTCTTTTAAGATATTATCTATACAGAATTTTTTATCTTGGAGTTCGTTGGGGGCTTGATATTCAGAAGAGTTATTATTTTTATTAAGCATCAAATAGGGATCGTCGTTGCTATGAGCTATTTTTTCGCGCAAATTTTTGAGAGCTTGATTAAGATTTTCTGAATCAGAAGCCAAATTGTGCGCTAAAGCTAAATTAATAGACGAATGCTTAAGGCCCTTGATGAGACTTAGTATTATATAATATTGCTCGACTGTACCTGCTTGTCTAATAGCCGCGTGATTAAAGCGTGCATAGTCCATGTGTTCAGCTGAAAACCAGAGCGTAAATTCTTCGTCTGCTCCCAAAGCTGCTTTAATAATTTTAACGAGGTCTTGGAAATAATTTTTCATGCCTATTCTCCACCGAAGACATCAATATTTTTAAATAAACACACAGGAGAGGCATGGCCCACACGAATACATTGGTTGGGCTCTCCCTTGCCACAATAGGGAGTACCCATTACTTGGCGCGTACTTATATCGCCAACTTTGTATAAATTACGCCAAAATTGCGCCGAGACCCCACGGTAATTAGGATTTCTTACTACGTGAGTAAGTTTGCCATTTTCTATAAGTTGACCCCATTCGCACCCAAATTGAAACTTATTGCGCGAATCATCGATAGACCATGAAGAGTTTGACTTAAGATAAACACCACGCTCGATACTCGAGAGCATTTCTTCGAAAGTACTCTCTCCGGGCTCTATATTAAGATTAGCCATGCGATCTATGGGCGGTCTGTTCCACGACGAAGAACGCGCGTTGGCAACTCCCGCCATGTCGGCGCGCTCTTGAGCAAAAGCTGCACCAAGAGGCCTTACGAGAAGGCCGTTTTTAATAATATATTCTTTTTGTGCTTTTTGGCCTTCATCGTCGTAGGCATAAGAAGCAAATTCTTCTTTAATAGTCGGATCAAAACTAACGTTGAGGATATCAGAGCCGTACTGGTAGGATCCAAACATGTCTAAGCTTACAAAGCTCGTACCGGCATAGTTTCTTTCGTCGCCTAATATTCTATCTAATTCTAAGGGATGGCCTATAGACTCATGGATTTGCAGCATCATCTGGTCAGGATCGATCAAGACATCCATAATGCCAGAAGGGCAGTTGGGGGCGCTTGCTAAATCTATGGCGTCTTGGGCAATCTCTCGCGCACGTTGGCTAAGCCCCAAATTTAAGACAAAATCCATGCCGCCTTGCTGACAAAAAGCCCTCATGCCACCGAGCGTACGTACTTGTGTTACATCGTTTTTACATGCGGTCGCGCTCAAAGAGGGAATCGCCCTATGTATTTCTTGTTCTATTTTTGCGCCACGAGAGTTTTCATAGGTAGTATAAGATTCAATGCTCCATAAAGTAGCAGAGCTATCTATTATTAAGCTATTTTCGCGTAAAAACTCGTCAGCTTCCCGTAAAATTTCGAGTTTTTGAGCGAGTCCTGCTGAGCTTAGGGGTAATGAAGGACGTTGAATATAAGAATCCTGATGAGCAGCAAAAGGTATTTGCAAATTTTTTAATAAAGAATTCTTGGCAAAATACTCAGCCCATTCAAATGCTTGGTCAAAAGCTCTCTTGATCCCTTCTTCACTCAGATTTGGCGTCGACGCATAGCCTATACCGCCATTTTTCATGACCGTGAGGAGAGCCCCTGAATCGTTCGTAGTACTAATAGGCTCTTGCACGCTTTTTCTAAATCCAAGCTCTTCGTGGTATTCTTTCAGCACATAAACCGACCAAAAATCAGCGTTTGAACCATAGTTTTTTAAGAAACTTATATTTTTGGTCATAAAAACCTCTCTGCTTTACTGCGCCTGATTGTGAATAAAAATGATCTAACGTACAAGGGGCGAGCGTTTTTGTATTTTTAGGAGAAGTTGAAATGGCAACTAAGAATTTAGGAATTATCATTCTTTCCGTAGTTTTGGCAGGTGCATTAGGCTATTATGTAGGCTCTCGCAACCAAAATAAAACCCCTCCCCTTGGTCATTTGTCTGACGAGAAAGCTCTTCCTGTAGCTACAGAAGCCTCACCGACAGCAGCAGATTTGGAGAACAAGAGCCAAGAAGAGCTCACTATGAGCTTAAGCAAAATTATGCTTCCTGACGACGAGTATAATAAGCTTTCCGATGCTATTTATCAGACTGCTCTAAATCTTCTCATGGCTCAATCCCAAGCTGCTGGATTAGAAGTGAGTGAGGCTACTCAGCAGGAGCTCAAAGATAGTATTAATAAAAAGTATAGTCGTCAGTATTTTGCTGATATTAATTCTAACTCTATGAAAGATTTAAGCAAAGCTGACTTGGTGAGTATTTTGTCTTTTTATAATACCGAACCTGGACAGAAATTTTTGACCCTCTCGCCAAAAATTATAGAAGGTACCATGGCTTCTGTACAAAACGACCTAAGCCAATGGCTTCCTTCGACGGTAGAAGCCATGGTTAATAAACTTAAAAGCTCTAAAGCTCCTGTGAAGAAGAGCGAAGCACCGAAATCAAAAGAAGAAGCGCTTTTCAAAGACAAAGCTGATCAAGAATAAATAAAATATAATTTATATTATTTAGTCTGGCATGAAGTAATTTTTGCCAGGCTAATTTTTTATTGGTAGTATGAATAAAAAATAGATACTATTTATCGTAGAGATACGCTCAACTATGAGCCGAGAGGTTGCGATAATTATGAGATATTTGGTATTAAGCTTCTTGTTGTCATTAAGTCTTAAAGCAGAAGATCATAGTCTGCGTTTACGTACTAATTTAAAGCTGGAAGATATTCGTGCTCACCAAAAAGCTTTGCAGGAAGTGGCTGATCAAAATAATGGCAATCGCATGGCTACATCGGCAGGCTATCGACAGTCTGTTGCATACGTCGTAGCTCGCCTGCGCGCTGCAGGATATGAAGTTCGTTTGCAGGATTTTACTTTGAGACTTGCGAGTGACCAAAGTCCTCCTGAGCTCAAGATCTTAGAGCCACATGAATATAATTTTGTAGCTGACGTTGATTTTTCCAGCATGTCTTTTTCTGGCGTGAAAGAGCTTAATGCGCCAATAGAAGCAATTGACTTAAAAATTCCTCTAAACTCTCCTAACGATTCGACGAGTGGCTGTGAGAGTCAAGATTTTGAGGGTTTTAAGCCAGGAAATATCGCGCTTATTCAACGTGGTGGTTGTAGTTTTAGTAAAAAAGTTGCTCATGCCAAAGCCGCTTTGGCTTCTGGTGTGATTATTTTTAACGATGGCAGTGATGGTCATCTTGAGCTTATTTCGACGAGACTTGATAGCTCGAGTGCTGATTTTCCGGTCTTGGGTGCAAGCTTTGCTGTCGGCAATATTTTTCGTGGAAAAGTTTTGAAAGGGCCCACTGGCATTGCTGCAAATATAAAAATTAATATTCATAATAGCGCTAAACTCGTACAAAATATTATTGCCGAAACAGCTCAGGGCGATAGTAGTCGAGTAGTGGCTGTCGGTGCGCATCTTGATAGTGTTCAATCTGGCGCTGGCATTAATGACAACGCCAGTGGTAGTGCAACTATTTTAAAAGTGGCCGAACTTTATTCGACGCTCAAATTAACTCCGCGCAACAAATTACGCTTCATATGGTTTGGAGCTGAAGAGTTTGGACTCGTTGGTTCGGAATTTTATGTTGATTCACTCACGACTCAGGAAAAAAAGAATATTATGGCCATGCTGAATTTCGATATGCTGGGCTCTCCCAATTATGTGCGTTTTGTTTACGACGGTGATAACTCAGGAAGAAGCGAAGCAAGTGCTGTCGCAGGTCCCCAAGGGTCTCAAGCGATTGAAAAAATATTTCTCGATTACTTTGCAGCTTTAAACTTAGCGACTCACCCCACTGCTTTTAATGGCCGCTCTGATTATGGTCCCTTTATTGCTGTTGGCATACCTGCCGGCGGGCTTTTTTCAGGTGCTGAGGGAGTAAAAAGTTCCCGTATGGCGGAAACTTATGGTGGAATAGCGGGCGTAGCCTATGACGCGTGCTATCACCGAAGCTGTGATAATTTCACAGGTACCGAAGGCCTTGCGCTGAAGTCTCTTGCTGAACTATCTTTGGCAGCGGCTCATGCAGTTGCTTACTTAGGCCAAACTGAACAAAATATTAGGCCACTCTATGATATCCCGGTGGCAACTCTTCCTGAGCCTGAATGGGAGTACAAGGGTCATCTAATAATAAGATAATTTAATATAAATTAAAAAAGCGCTATGAGGGAATTTCATAAAAGCTCCTCTCATAGCGCAAATAGGTCAAAAAAACTATTTGCTCTCTTTACCGTGAGGCCATACGCCACGATAACTTGGCCGTGATCTCAGACGTTCTCGCCACGAAATTACGTGAGGATATGCTTCAAGTTCCATGCCTTTGATTAGCTCAAGCAAATCAAGAAGAGGGGTGGCCAAGGTATCTGCCACTGAATAGTCACCGGACAAAAAAGCCCTGCGTGCAAGATGTTTGTCTAATATATCAAGCGTGACAAAAAATTCATTGGGTTCATTCTCTTGATGAATTTTACTCGGGTCGGCACTCGTTTTGGGTAAGCTTTCTTCGAGAGCAGCCCAAAGTTGCACAGCAAAACTCGAGCTTATGAAACTAAGCCATGATAAACTCTGCGCTTTTGAAGCCAAATCATGAAAGCCTAAGGGCTTGTCTTCAAAGCGTTCTGCTAAAAATAGCAAAATAGCTGTTGTTTCAAAAATAGCCAATTCTCCGCCTGGGCGATGTTCCACTAAAGCAGGCAAAGTCCCAAAAGGGCTTCGTTTTAAAAAGGCAGCAGTTCGCGGTTTGTCATGGTCGACTTCCCGTGGTGTGAATAATACTTCACATTCGTTGAGGGCAATTCGTACTGCCACGCAAAAAGGCGATGGCCTGTACTCATACAAAGTAAATGGTGGTGCTTTTGATTGAGCCATGATTACGCTCCCTTGATAGCTATGCAAAAAACCGTTAAGCTTTGATAAATTGAGGGTCAGCTGGACATGCCATGTTAAAACGCTTTTGGAAAGGACTAAGGGCAATAGAAATAGTCATCATGATAATGCTTGTTACTATGCTGGTTGGCATTGTGTATTTTCGTTATGAAGATTTTGCCTGTAGATCAATGCAAAGCGAAGCGAAATTTTCTCTACAAGAAATTCTTAACGCTCAGTTATTATATCACGCTGAATTTGATTATTTTTCACCGCTCGAAAAATTGCTCGAAGAAAGGCGCGTTGTATTATCCCAAAAATATTATGATTTTTTTGATGCATCTAAACCTGGCCAAGATAATTTTACCGTGCTTGCCACTGGTAGAAGCAATACGTTGGTAGCTGGTGAAGTTTGGTCTATAGATGACAAAAAACGCCTTTTAAATCTAAAATCAGTTTGTAAAAAGCCATGATACCTGTTCAATCTAACTGGTTAGTACCGCCGGATTTACACGGTTTGCGCGTTGATCAATATTTGCAAAGAAAGATAGGACGAATTTCTCGTTCACGGGCTCAACGTATTATCGAAAGCGCTGATTTTTTGTTGGACGGTTGCCGTGTTAAAGTTTCTCAGCGTGTTAAATACGGACAAAAAGTTACTCTTATTAGACTCTCGCCTGATAGCCCTCATGATATTAAGGGGCTTCATATACCCGTTGTATTTGAAAATAACGATTTTATTATCTTAAATAAACCTGCCGGCCTCAGCATGCATCCAAGCGCCAATTGCCTATTTAAGACCCTTACTTATTGGTTGCGAATAAATAGGCCTGGGGAAAAAATTAATATTTGTCATCGCATAGATAAAGAAACTTCTGGATTAGTCATATGCGCAAAAAATCGTCCGACCGAAAGTCTTATTAAGAAGCTTTTTATGAATAATATTATTAAAAAGACTTATATCGCCGTTGTGACAGGGCGTCTTGTCGCTCAAACTATTAATATTCCGCTTGCGCTGCAGCGCGATCGAGGTCTCGTTGCTATTCGCATGATAAGAGATAGCTTGGGCAAAAGTGCGCTCACCCGCGTGAGGCCTATTTTCTATGATCCTGCTTCGCACAGAACGCTGGTTATGTGTCGCCCAAAGACTGGACGTCAACATCAGATTAGGGCTCATTTGGCTGAGATAGGGCATCCTATAGTTGGTGATAAGCTTTATGCTCATGGTGAGCAGTTTTTTGATGATTATTGTCGCAGGCGACCATATACCGAAAGTGCTCTTACGCATCCGCGCCATGCATTGCATGCCTGGGGCTTAAGTTTTTGTCTAAGACGCACCAGACATGCTTTTTCCTGTTTAATCCCTCAAGATTTTGCCAAGCTTATTAATTATTCTTCGGCGATTTCGCCGATATAAGTCATGTGTTCATCCCACCATATTGTATTTGTTATGCCGTCTTCGTCTTGAGTATGAAGTGAACCGAGGCGGTAAATTTTATTGTTTTCTGGATGAAAAGTAATAGTTTCTTCAAGAATATTATTTTCGAGCATGGCAAATAAGCGGCACTGTTGTGTTCCGCAAAAACCATGACCAGTATAGAGCCCCGAGCCAGGGCCGGGTGTTTCACGGATCATAATTAGATCAAAATAGCCATTATTTTTTTCATCAAATTGAAAAAGCAGACTGTAAAAACTAGTGCCGATACCGCTGTTATAAGCGAGGCTCCATTCGTTTTCTGAGAATTGCGCATAGCTCGAGTAAAATTCGGTCCGTCCATCGTGCGCGCTATAGCGCCCCAGACCCAAGTAGTTGCCAGCGTTAAACTTGAGCATCGGATCAAATTGTGAGGCCGTCATAGAGCAAGCCCACAAACTAAGCAGGCATAAAAGAATCTTTTTCATAAATTTTCCCCTCGGGTAATGCAAGTGCTGCTCCTAATTGCTTACCCGAGGAGCTACGTTAAAAGCTATGAGAGCGTAAAAATATATTATGAGCGAAAAACACGCTTTATACCAAAGGCGAGCACTAAGAGTGAGAAAAGACCACACAAAGCTCCCCAAAACCAATAGGGCAAAATAAGTGCATCAGCTATTTGCGCAACATCCGAGGGCATGAGGCCAGCACTTGTATGAGCTTTGTCGGTAAAAAGATAATCGCTGCGCGAAAAAACGCTCAAGCCTAGTTGGGTAGCTATAAAAGCCAAAACTATTTGAGCATATTTAGAGCCTTTACCTATAGAAAAAAATAAACAGCATCCGCATAACAGCGCGACAAAAAAGAGGCCAAATAAATTACGTACGACTAATAACAACGATAAAGCTAAGATTATGGCGAAACTTCCCAGAATAAAGCGGGCTCTTTCTTGAGAGTTAATAAAATAAAAGCACAGACTCGCTACGAGCGCTGGGCCAATGAGTCCCGCACCGGCGATAAAAGCTTTGGAAAAAGCATTAAAAGAGCCATTGATCAAGGCTACCCCTGAACCATCGCCCCACATCTGAAAAGAATCAAAATGCCCTCCTACCATAACTGCCGCAACCCCATGAGTCATTTCGTGGACAAGCGTTGATAAGAGTATAAACGGATAGGCCACAGGCTGTAAAAATGGCACAAAGTAGAGAATCAGTGTGAGCATAGTGGCTATGAATAGTGCCCATGCACTTTTGTTACCTGCTGGTTTAATTTGCGATGTGAGCACTGTGCCATTCATATTTTTGCCTATAAAAAAGAGCCATCTTCAGAAATTACACGATCATGTCGGGCTTGTGAAATAGCATCATGGGCCCTTTTAAGCATAGTATGCTGCACCGAAATAATAAATCGAGTATCGCTTACAACGGGAAACTGTGAAAGACCAGATACCGCTTCACGCGCTCGTATTCCTAGAGATGCCAAATAAGCTGTGAGGCGCTCGGCTTCAATTTCGTCAGCCGCAGCGTAAGCGTCAACAAAATAATCATCTGACACAGGGGCTTTTTTAACGAGCGTTTCTTTACATGTTGGACAAGTCTTCTTGTCATCAGTGAACTCGCATTCACAGCTGCGGCAGTATTTGGGCATATAGTCTCCTCTATGCTTATTATACTATCATAAAAGTTGCGCGCGTTGAGCCAATACTAAAACTATGGCTAATGGCACCAGTGTTTTTAGAAGCAGCAACCAAGGCTTATATAAAAAAGACCACTGCGTGCCGCTGTGAAAGCCGTCGTATTTTACTTTTGGGCTGATTTTATAGCCAATAAAAAGCGATGTTAAGAGTGCTACGATAACTAAAATCCAATCGACTAATAATTCGCTCGTGCCCATATAAGATTCACCAAAAATTTCTTTCCATCGGGGAAAAAGATTATCAACTGCTGTTGGCAAACCCAAAATAAAAGCTGAGATAGAAGTTATTATGATGGCTTTTCTTCTTGTCATGCCGGTTAAGTCAGTAAAATTCGTGACCACAACTTCAAACATAGAAATAGAAGAAGTGAGACCGGCAAATATAAGCAGAATAAAAAAGATGAGGCCAATGATCATTGAGCCTGGAAGTTGCTCAAATACATAGGGCAAGGTCTTAAAGATCAGACCTTCACCGGCTTCTGGGGCAAAGCCAAAAGTAAAAATCATGGGAAAAATAGTGATGGCTATAAGTATAGTCGCAAAAAAATTAGCCAACACGACGATACCTGCGATTTTAGGAATATCGCTGCTTTTATCAAGAAAAGAGCCATAGGTAATCATGACCCCATAGCTTAAGCTGAGCGTAAAAAGCGCTAAGCTGAGTGCTTGTAAAACGCCTCTGGAAGTGAGCTTGCTGAAGTCTGGATAAAATAAATAATGCGCGGCTTTGGCAAAGCCATCAAGCTGGGTGGCATAGATAGCCAATAATAATAACACGAGAAATAAGCCGGAGGTCATTATTTTGCTCCATTTCTCTATACCTTGGGCGAGGCCTTTATTTAAAATAATGGCGTTCAAAGCGATAAACATGACCTGAAATACGATATTAAGCCCGCCAGAACTTCTAAAAATATCAAAATGCTCACCAACTTGACTTGCATTAAGGCCCTGAAAAGTATCGCCGAGGGTCAGAATAATATAACAAATTCCCCAACCAGCGACCACGCAGTACCAGCCCAAAATGAGAAGCGAAACCAAGGCAATAGCCCAGCCTACCAGGCCCCATGAACTGTCAGACTTAGAAAAAGCCTGAAACGATGAGACGACGCCTTTTTGACTTTGGCGTCCTAAAATAATTTCGCCTATAAAAAGAGGAAGACCAACGACAAAATTAAAGAGAAGAAAGAGGAGTAAAAAAGCTCCGCCGCCGTTTTGACCGCATACGTAAGGGAATTTCCAAATAGCTCCCAAGCCGACCGCTGCACCGACAGCGGCTAAAATAAATCCAAGCTTAGAGCTCCATGTTTCCCGTTTGGTCATAATTTTTCCTATTGCATAAAAGCTCGAGTTTAAGCAGATTGCGCGCTTTTTGTCACCTGGGGGAGCACCTATTGGCAATAAAGCAGCGCTAAGCTAGAACTGGCTTTTTAGCTTATTGAGAGGCTTGTGTTAGCTATGGACAAATTTGAACAGTATTTAGCCGTTAAAGAATTTATCGGCCGCAATTTTAAGCACTTTAATGCCGCAGCTTTAGTAGATGCTGCCCAAGGTTATGTGGATCAGCTTCAGTCTGGTAATAAAATGCTCGTGACGCTTGCTGGTGCCATGAGTACGGCTGAGCTCGGAATTACTTTGGCTCAGATGATTCGCCAAGACAAAGTTCACGCTATTTGCTGCACGGGAGCAAACTTAGAAGAGGATATTTTTAACTTAGTAGCTCATCGTGATTATGTTCGAATCAAAGATTGGCGTGCTCTGAGTTCTGCTGACGAAGAAGCCTTACTAGAAAAGGGCCTCAATAGGGTGACCGATACCTGTATTCCTGAAGACGAAGCCATGCGCAAAATCGAGACGCCGATGATCGATATATGGCAGCAGGCAGACCAAAGTGGGCAACGCTTTTTTCCCTATGAGTTTTTTTATAAGCTCTTAGGCTCCGGTGTTCTGAAAGATTCTTATCAGATAGATCCGATGAATTCCTGGGTCTTGGCTGCCATGGAAAGAAATCTTCCGATTATTACACCTGGTTATGAAGATTCTACACTGGGCAATATGTTTGTCAGTAATGTCATAAAAGGCAAAATAAAAAATATTAATATTATTAAAAGTGGCCTTGAGCAAATGGCTTTCTTTATCGATTGGTATCAGGCTAATACGCAGGATAAGGGCGTAGGTTTTTTCCAAATAGGAGGCGGAATTGCTGGTGATTTTCCTATTTGTGTGGTGCCCTTGATAGCACAAGATCTGGAACAAGAAGACGTCAAGCGCTGGAGTTATTTTTGTCAAATTAGCGATAGTACAACTTCATATGGCGGTTATTCGGGTGCTGTTCCTAACGAAAAAATTACCTGGGGCAAACTTGCTCATGATACCCCCAAATTCATGATCGAAAGCGATGCGACTATCGTAGCGCCTTTGATATTTGCTTATATTTTGGCGTCTTAATATGCATATTGGCCCTTACGAAATAAAACGCCCCTATATTTTAGCCCCTATGGCAGGGGTAAGCCAGATGCCTTTTAGGCGTTTAGCGCTCAAGCTAGGCGCAGGTCTTGCTCCCACTGAGCTTATTTCTGCCAAGGGCCTTTTTTATGAGAGTGCACGCACCAAGACTTATTTGACTTTTGATCCGCTTATAGAACAGCCTTTTTGCGTGCAGCTTTTTGGCGGTGAGGCCGAGTCTATGGCTGTCGCTGCTCAAAAAGCCCAAGAAATGGGTGCTCAAATTATTGACATAAACATGGGCTGTCCGGTTAAAAAAGTAACTAAAACCAATGCCGGATCCGCGCTCATGTGTGATCAAAAGCGTGGTGCTGATATTATTAGCCACATGCTTAAGAGCACCGGTTTTAAAATTCCCATAACCGCTAAAATTCGTTCAGGTTGGGATAATAATAATCTTAATTATTTATCGGTCGCTAAAACTTTGGAAGAATCAGGTATCGCCGCACTGGCTATTCATCCTAGAACTCGCGCTCAAGGCTATAGTGGTCAGGCAAACTGGTCGCATATCGCTGATTTAAAAGCCCATCTTAAGATTCCTGTGATCGGCAACGGTGATGTTCTTACCAAGCATGATGCTGAGCGTATGACCAAGCAAACAGGCTGTGACGCCGTGATGATCGGTCGCGCGGCCTTGGGTAACCCGTGGATTTTTCGTGAGCTCATTGGTGGGCAAGCTCATGTGAGTGAGAGCGAAAGGCTCTTACTAGTATTAGAGCATTTGGCTGATCATATTAGTTTACATAAACATATACAGGAACTCGAAGGTCGAGCTCCTCATGCTTTAGCAGCCATAAAGAGCTTTCGTAGTCACTTAATTTGGTATTCACGTGGCCTCACCGGAGGTGCTCAGTTTAGACAAGAAGTCATGACTTCAGACTGTGAAATAAAAACCCGTGATTTAATTCACGAGTTTTTTTCAAGCTCTCACGTTACTATAAATTCAAGCGATGAAGAAGCTGACGGCGATAATATAGACTATCGCCAGGCTTTTGGTTGATATTATGCTTCGCGTTGAAAAACTTGAGCCATCGCATTTATGATTCTTTTAATAATGCCGGCGCGCGGAATATCTTTGGTAGCAACGAGATCAACTTCAAGAGCTTTGTCATAGCTGGGAACCGATATGACAGCTTTGCCAAGCACTTGGCCTATTTTAATAGGGGCTTGAGCGACAGGGTTAAGCACGAGTTCTGTTTTAATATTACTCGAGGCAGTCTGAGGAATGGTCGCGAAAATATCTTCAATAGGCGTAAGCGTCACGGTCTTTTCGATGCCATCTTTGATTTTAATCGTCGCAAGAGCTTCTTTTTTTTGGGCTATTGGAATAGTCGAGAAATTCTTAAGTGCCCATGTAAGATGACTCATCGAGGTAGCAGCACGCGCCTTAGCGGAAGGAAGGCCATTGATGACCATGTTGACGCGTTTTTGTCGGCCATTATGGTCAATTTCTTTAGCAGACGCGACGAGCCCATATTGACCTGAATCAGTAAAACCTGTTTTGCCGACATCACAACCGATATTTTTATCAAAGAGCGGGTGGCGGTTATACTGCGTAATATTATTATATCTAAACTCAGGCATAGCAAAGAGGCCATGATATTCAGGGAAATCTTGAATTACATGTTTAAGAATAATAGATAAATCGCGTGCGGTTGTCAGATGTTGAGGATCAGGCCATCCGCTGGCATTGCGAAAGGTCGTATTTGTACAGCCCATTTCGCGAGCTTTTTGCGTCATTTGTTGCGCAAATACTTCTTCAGAACCAGCGAGCGCTTCGGCCAAAGCGACGCTTGCGTCATTACCTGAGACAACGATAACGCCCTTAAGCAATTCGTCGATGGAAACGTCTTTATCAACGTCAATAAACATGCGTGAACCACCCATTTTCCAGGCTTTGGTACTCACGCGTACGGTGGTTTCAGGTTTTACGATACCCTTTTTGAGCTTTTCAAAAGCCATATAAGCCGTCATGATCTTGGTCATAGAAGAGGGATGCATAGGCTGATCGGCGTTTTTTTCAAAGAGAACTTTTCCTGTATAATAATCAGTAATAATTGCCTGTTCTGCGTCGCTATTAAGTTGTAGCGTCGCTTCGTTGTTAGAAAGAGAATGTTCAGCAATGCTCAGGGAGCTTATAAAAAATATCAGCGTAAAAAGTTGTGTCATCATGATTAAGCCCTTTATAAATAGAGTCTCTCACTACGTGGCATTCCAATTGATGTTAAGGCGGGTATATATGCTTTTGCACTATTTTTAAAAATTTCCTATCTTTAGGGATTATGGGTGGAAGTTCATGACGCACGAACACGTATATGTAGCCAAGAAACCTGACGAAAATGGCCTCGTAGATTTCAGCAAAGAAGAGAATGACGTCTGGCGTATGCTCTATACGCGCCAGATTAAATTACTTGAGCAAAGAGCTTGCGAGGAGTTCACCCACGGTGTCCATAAGCTTAAGCTCAATCCGGACAGAATCCCGCAATTAGCTGAAGTTTCCCATGAGCTTAAGAAAGCCACCGGTTGGCAAGTAGTTCCTGTGGAAGCGCTAATTTCTTTCAAAGAATTTTTTGATTTGCTTGCCCATCGTCAATTTCCTGCGGCAACTTTTATTAGGCGCATTGAAGATTTAGATTATCTCAAAGAGCCCGATATTTTTCACGAAGTATTCGGTCATTGCCCGCTTTTGACCCATGAGCCTTTCGCCAATTTCACCGAACGCATTGGTATAATGGGCCAACAGATGACCAAAGAAGAGCGCGTTATGCTCGCACGGCTTTACTGGTTTACGGTTGAGTTTGGCCTTATTACGACACCCCAAGGCCTCAGAATCTATGGTGGAGGTATATTATCTTCTAAGGGAGAAAGTGTTTACGCCCTTGAGAGCCCTGTACCAGTGCGGGAAGCTTTTGATCTTCTGACTATTTTGCGTACGCCTTATCGTTATGACGAAATGCAGAAGAAATATTTTATTATAAATTCTTTCGAAGACTTATTTGCTTTAGTAAACACTGATTTGCGTGCGGCTTTCAGCGAAGCTCAACGCCATGGTTTAATTACCGAAGAAGAAATTGACGTAAGGAGTTGTTAATGTCTAATTTGTCATTAAGCGAACAAAAATGCGAAGCCTGCGAGGGTGGCGTAGCTCCCTTGGAGTTGGCTGTAGCACAAAAATATAGCGCGCAATTATCGGGCTGGGTATTAGAAAAAGATGCTCGAGTTATTCTTAAAAAATATACTTTCAAAAGCTATTATCCAACCATGAGCTTTATCAACGCTGTGGCCTATATAGCTCAACAAGAAGGGCATCATCCTGATATCGAGTTTGGTTACAACTACTGTAATATAAGATATACGACTCATGCCATAAACGGCCTGAGCATCAATGACTTTATTTGTGCAGCCAAGATAGATAAATTAATACGAGTAACTAAAAACTCTTGATTAAATCTTCTAGTACTAAAAAGCTTGCGCCTGGATCAGGAACTTTCACAGGCGCTGTCAAATCATAGTTTTCTTGACGGTGATTTTTACGGGCTTTTATCCAGGCATCAAGGGCATCAAGATAAGATTTAAGCTTTACAGGAGTTTTTATATATCTAAGCTCAATCTCGTAATTATCGCCAAATTGATCAAAAAGCTTGGCGTTAATCATATCGTGAAAGATTTTCTTTTGTTGTGCACTCATGTTTGAAGAATTAAAAATTTGAGCTTGCTTTTCTTCATCGCTCAGCTCTGAGGGAGAGCGTCTTTCTGAGGCAGTAAATAATTCTCCCAAAGTTTTTTGATAATCAAAATAGTAATCTAAAAAATCGTCTTCTTTAATATTAAAAGCTTGAGCAAGCTTTCCTAAGACAACAAGCCACAGATACGATTCTTCTGTATCGTAGACTCTGTTAGCTAAGATAATTTTATATATAATATGCCACATGAGGGCCTGAGCAAGTTTGGGAGAAATTATATTCTTAAAGCTTGCGAGATAATCAAGCTGCGATGATTTTTTGTATTTAAAATCAGCAAAAGGATTAGTGCCGTGTTTTTGCAGCACGGTGCTGTATTTTAATAATTCTTGCCAGAGCTTGGAGTCTTGCATGTCTTTTTGTGTGAAGAGAAAGTTACTGCCAGTATGAATACCGATTGTCACTTTTTTTCCATCTAAAGCTTGCGGTTGGGTCGAAATAATGCCGTTTTTATCGAGATATGCCCAGAGTCTGGCACCGCTACTGCCGCTTCCTGTGCGCGGGTCAAAATAATAAAATTCTCTTTCCAAAGACCACATATCCCGGTCAAGACTGATATCTCCTACATCCCAGCTGAAACTATGAGGTGAGTCTATACTTTCTATTCTGCGTACGGTGAGTGACTTATCGTTATCAAGAGCTCGCCCCTGAAGTCCCTTACCGTAGCCTGCCGTATATATTGGCGTTCCGGCATAGAGCCAACCATGTTTGTTGGGGTCATATAAGTTATTTTCGGCAAAATCTTCTGCACTAAGTTCTAAATTTGAGCCATGCTCTTTGAGTATTTCTTGAATGGGTTTTTTAAGAATTATCAAAGCGATATCAGGAAATTCCCCATGAGGATGCATCCATATTTTTTCTATGGCGTCATCAAGGGGGATAAATACTTTGTCACTCATGCTCAGTGCCCGATGCTGGTTTAAGAGTTCTAAGTCTCTCACATAGGCGCGGCGAATAATCTCTTCTCTCGGTGTAAGAACTGATTTTTGTTGGAGTTGAGCTATTCGATCTTGTAAAATTTTTTGGCCTAAAGAAATATATGAATTTTCGCGCTCAAGCCTGGTTTTAACATAAGATCTGATACTTTTTTCATGTTTTTTACTATATAATATAAGGCGCGGGAAAATTATGTATTCGAGGCTGTCTTTAGTTCCCGACTTAGCCACATGCTCATTGGTCATGAGCACTTGGGGGCTAAACCAAAATACTGAGCCGCTCCAGCTTCCTGGTTGAAACCTCATCTGGCCATCGCCATTAAAATATTCAAGCTGCGCAAGAGCCCGTCGAAGGATCTCCTGCTCTGCTCGGCGCTCTTCAAAGCGCTGATGATAAATATCTGGATTATGGCAGCAAGCTAATAGGAGCAAGTTAAAAAATATTGATAGTATTTTTATAAAAATCATAACCAGATCTTAGGTTAAAATAATTTATGAGTCAAGCTGTTGATTATGTGGAAAATTAAGTGGTTTTTGTTTGTTATTAACTGTTTTTAATATTTTTCTGGTGGATAGTTAGCGGGTGATTAAATTCTGCTGATGTTGTTGGTGAATATTGTAATATAATTGCGCGATATTATTGCGGTGTATTTTAAAATTATAAATTACGCCCAATAAGCAGGTGATCATATGAAAATAAATAAGCTGAATATTTTCAGAAGTATTATATTGTTGGCATTTTTAACGCTGTTTTCTAATCAGTTGTTGAGTAAACCATGGGAAAATTTTGGTTTTAGGCTTAAAGAAAGCGTTTGCGGGCAAATATTCGAACCAATTAAAGAAAATAAAGAAATTCCTAATACTATAATAATAAAGCAGTATTATACTTTATTTGATAAAGAAAATAGTCAATTCGCGGCTAATTTAGTGCCCTCGTATTTTAAAAAATCTTTCACAGCTTTTTTAGATCAGCCTTTTATGCGCGCCTTTTCTCGCTGTATAAATCTCAGCAAAGGAGCTTCTCCTTTTATCACCAACGATTTTAATTATTTGGGCAAGACTCAAGTCTTTGAGAAAATTATTTTTGAATCTTTAGCGCTACACTTTGCTCTTGATCTTACGAGTCTCAAAGCACAAGGACCTCAAGCAGCTGATATTTATTATCCAAATCTTAAAGAAATATATATAAATAAAATTACTAAATTTGGCGAACCTGAAGCGTCGCTGGAATGGTTGCCGTTATTGCGTAATACGGATCAGGATCTCAAAGTATTTATTCATTTTGACGAAATACAGCAGCAAAGAATTAGCAAAATCAGCAGTATAGTACCCATGAAAATATCGGGAAAAGTATATTATAATTTGCGGGATTTGCAGGATAATCAAGCTCTTTTAATTACTAAAAAAATGTCGATTGAAGAGAAAGTCAGTGCACGGGATAAATTATTAAAATATCCAAATACTATAGTGCCTTTCGAGGGAGGCAGCAAAGAGAAGACAATTTTATCTATCTTAGGGCAAGGGTTGCTCACTAAAAGCCAGCTTAAGAAGCAGGAAACAGAATTTAAGATCTCTTTGGATAAACCAGGTGAGAATCCGGACTCAGTTTTTTTGACTGAGATAGACACCATGAGATTTGTCGCAGAAGAAAATGTGAGAACTAATGTTGAAACTAACGCTGGGTTTGGCATCTTTGCTGTCATAATGGAAGGTGAAAAGCTCAGTAAAGATGGCGATCAAGAGGCTCATAATAGAGCGGTCGTCGCTGAAGCTTTAAATGACAGCGTGCTTTTGGTCACACCGGTTAGCAATATAGTAGGTAAATTTACGCTGGCGACATCTAAAACATTTACGAATCTTGGAATTAAAGAAGTTTTAGCTATTTATTGGTGCCGCAAAAGCTTTTAGAGGGTGCCAAAAAAGCTCAGGAATTCTACAACGAAAAGGCCCAAATTTGGAACGAAAAATGTGCCCTTTACGCTCGAAGTTATTGTGCAACGAGTTGCGATGACGCATTTGAGATAGCCAAAGCTTTACTAAATAAATTAGGGAAAGATTTAAAGAAAGAAGAAAATATTAAAAAGATTTCTATTTCACCGATTGAAAGAGTAGGCAACATAATAAGCTCATTTTTCAAAGAAAATGCTTTAGTAATCCCAGAAATTACGACAACTAAAGGGATTAAATATTTGAACTTTAATCCTTTGGATCAAGTTGTCTTTGATAGGATGAATTTTGCGCAAGCTGAAAGTAAAATTAGCGAAATCATGAGGCCTTTAAATAATATAAGCGACAGTGGTGGTTTGAAGTCATTGAAGATATCTAATATCGAGATTGTTTCAGTTGAGAACAAGATACTGGAAAGCTTTGATTTTACCGATGGCGCTAACCAAAATTATAATATGACAAAACTCGAAGATATTCCGAATTATAGTGATGCTATTCTTGAGTTATTACTAGATCGCAGTATTGGTGAAAATTTGTTTATTCATGTGGTTCGTTTATGAGAGATTTATTCCTAAGAGATCCTCAAGCTTTTTAATAATAGAGCTTGTTTTGAATGGGCCATGTTTGAGGGCTCGAAAATATTCTCCAACAGTATCAAATTTGCTGGCCTTATTTTTTAAATAAGTTTCGCCTCTAAAATCAGTTATTATTTTATCTTTGAAACTCTCTTGGTTAAAGCTATCGAGATCTTCTTCTGAGATTAACCAATGAAGGGTCGCTATGGCCCTGGGCTTAGAAGTTGTGCTGTTATTATCAATGACCAAAGACCACAATGACAAAGTTTTTGGTTTGGCGTCTGGCAACTTAAGTGCCGCTGTTTGAGGAGAGTATTGCCCGTCATGGGTATGTACTTCAAAAGGCTTCATGAGATTATTTTTAACTTCGTAAGATAGATCAACGTCGCTGTCGAATAAGCCATAGAGAAAATCTCTTTTAACTCTGCTTTTAGTGCC